>Ga0315293_10005859_pt1 | contig 11543 bp, 8 predicted proteins | sample YL17G13_20_MG_FD_203071 | JGI IMG/M metagenome (GOLD analysis project Ga0315293, IMG submission 203071) | Sediment microbial communities from Yellowstone Lake, YNP, Wyoming, USA - YL17G13_20 | ecosystem: Environmental > Aquatic > Freshwater > Lake > Sediment | place: USA: Wyoming | collected... | reverse complement strand
TAATCCTATCCCATAAGCAATTTTGAAAGAAACCATAATTGCTGCATAGTCTTTGTTTGTCCAGTTGAATAGTGTTTGCAGGGTAGGCGCCATTACACCAATAATGCTACGATCGAAATAGTTGATTGTTGTGGCCATAAATACCAATGCAAGAATCCTGTAGCGATAATGGCCGATTTTATTTTTTACCTCATTCATAAAATTATTTTACCCTATTTTTCTTATCATCTTTAAAACTGCAAATTTGGATAGTATGTACTATTTATTATCTGTGCATATTAACCGATCACCGGTTGATCCACAATCTCTTCTTTGGAGTGGTCCCAATAGAGTTTCTTGCCTTCCCTGTACGCACGTGTAGCCATTGTGGTAGCTATCGAATGCCAGAAACCGGTATGAATATTCCCATTTGGTACGATATTCCTGTTCCTCATGCAATCAACCCAGTTGTCGAGGTGGAACTTACTGTCATCGTTCAAACTAACAGGGCCAAGTTTCATACCATATTCTTCTGTGGTTACGATTTCTGCTTTCCCACTTTTTATTGTCTCTTTCATTCCTTCATAAAAATCAAATCCACCTGGAAGATTTTGGTGCTCGGGAACTAAAAACCAACGGGCACTACCTTCTCCTCCATGTGCAAATAAAGTACCTTCTTTTCCACGAATACAGGTGTAATCACCAAACATGCTTGCATAGTTTGAAGTGTAGGAATACAATAACTTCGCATCGTCATAAGTTGCAAGCGCCTGGAATGTGTCGGGATTCTGCCGGATATCAGGCCAGCCAAAAATTCCCCCATTTGCTACCATTGAATCAGGAATTGCGGTGTCGGTATAAAAATGAACTAATCCGGCTGCATGACTCATCCATTGAGATGTAATTCCCCCGGAGTAATCACGGAATATCCTGAATTCAAAATATTTCCACGGATCAAACGGGACATAAGGCTTACCCAAAAGCCACCTTTTCCAATCTGTATCCTCTTCACGGATTGCGGCTACATCTGGATCATTCGGAACATGCCAGCGGGGACCATTATCATTCCATACCTGCTCAATTTTTGTAATCTGACCCAATTTCCCTGAACGAACAATATCCCGTACCTTTTTCTGCATCGGGTCGCTCACCCATTGTGACCCAATTTGTACAATCTGAGTGGATGCAAGAACGGCACTTCTTGCCAATTTAGCTTCTTCCACATCAATAGCCATAGGTTTTTCACAATAACAATCCTTACCTGCATTGACAACTTCCGCTAAAATCTTTGCATGTTGAAAATCTCCGGTAGCTATCATCACTGCGTCAAGTTCCGGCATTTTCAGCATCTCTTCGGAATATTTAAATTGTTTTACATCTGTTCCGAACAGCTTTTTACAGTTTGCTGCGGCCTTTTCTTTGTTGAGTTTCCAAATGTCGCAAACAGCAATGACAGCGAGATTCTTCTCCTTTTCCGATGTTTTTACCATACTTTGATGCCCAAGGTTCCGTGCACCACAACCAAGAAATCCAATATTGATCCGATCGTTTGCACCGATAATTTTCCTGTAGGAAGCTGCACTCATTGATGAACTACTTGATGAAACTGCCACGCCGACCAATCCGGCAGCTGTTTTACCAATAAAATCTCTTCGCGTGACACTTTTTTTTGCCATAGTATTTTCCTTTCATATATAATTAAAAGCACCTCTAAAAACCATTTTTAGTAAATTATTTTATCCAATCCAAATAAAGATCATAAGCCTTTTCAGCAGGTTTCAGGCATACAACATTCAGTTGCCCGTCTGCTTTTTTGTTTTGATAAGCAGTTTTGATTATGGCAAGATCTGTATTGATATTTTCAGTATCCGCGTTTTTGCCATACCCATCTGTAATGCCTGCTATCATAAGCTTTCTGGGTGCCATGATGGCTGCAAGGTCAGGAAGATCATAAGCTTTAAGGGCTCCGGGAACGGTGCTAGGTACAAACTTTGGATCATAAAAACGGTTCATAACAATGGACCGGTATGAAGAATAAGGTTCTATAAGAGCTATCCGGGTAATCGTCGAATCAAAAGCTGCAGCATGCAATAATACAGGCGCCATTTCCTTCCTTGCAAAACCATAAACCTCACTTATTCCACTGGTTTTCTTCAATAACCGGGTGAGCCTTACAACATCACCAGCTCGTATTCCGACTATGCTTCTTCCAATAAGCATGGAAGCAAACCATACATTATAAGAAACACCATCAATAAATGAATCTCCACGAAAATCACCCGGACCCATTTCACCCGTTCCGATCAGATCAGGAGCCAGCACTGTAAAACCATTCCTGACAAACCATTCCATCTCACCACCAACAAGAGCTTCGGCCGACTTGCCTGAAGGATGCAGATAGATCAGTGCTTTATTGTTTGGCCTGTCCGGTATCATTAACAGGTAGGGAATAATATAATCACCTTCACCTTTTACAAAATACTTTTCAACTACATAAGTTTCCCTTGGGATAACTCCGGTGAACACCGGTCCATCAAATACAAATGGTTCCTGATAGCCTGAAAGCTTTTTAGCTGAATTCCGTACTCCGGAAAGGTGCTTTGTAAGATCGTTTCTTGAAGATTGCAGGTTAGTGATAAGTTTTTCTGTCTCCCTGCGATTCAGACTGAAAACAGTTTCTCCTCCAAGGGATGTGGCAACCTGACCTGTACTCGTTACCTGCATCTCTTCTTTACTTAAAAATTTAACTTCATCATCATCTGAATTACCTGGATTATTCAAATATTTTTGGAAAAAGGCATACATTGCTTCCCTGTTCTTTTTGGTTGTCCCATGACCTGGCAAAACATCCTCTGCCGTACTGAAGTTATCCTCCTTATCATAAGCTTTATATATTCTCGACACTTCTTCAGCTGTTTCCCTGAATCCCTGAATGCTGAAATAGTCTCCGGTAGTAGCAATAATCAATGTAGGTTTTGGTGCCCTTACTAATAAGAGGTCAGCATGATCAATACCTCGTACAATCCCATTGAACAGGTTCTGTTCCGCATCCTGAGGTCCGGGAGACTGAAATAACCTTGTGTAGTTCGTAATATAACTTTCGGGGGCAGCAGCAAATATCCGATCATCAAGTGCGGCGATTTGAGAAGATTGTGTTCCCCCACCCGAACGTCCTGTTATCCCAATCCTGGCAGGATCCACTTCTTTACGGGTAAGAAGATAATCAACCGCCCTTATGCCATCCCATATCATATACCGAGCTTGCGAACTTCCTGTAATAAAAGCCTGGGCACCCGGGTAAGAATGACCAGAATCCGGGTCACCAACGATATTTTTACTTGTTTTCGGATCATAATACTCAAGACGCTCACCCTGGGCAACCGGATCAAAAGCAAATACGATAAATCCCTTTCTTACCAGGTTTAATATCATTTGCTGGTATGATCCATGATATCCATCACTGGAATGTCCGCTACAATAGATCACAACGGGAAACTTACTTCTTTTCTTTAGTCCACCGGGTATGAACATTGAGGATGTGACATAAAATCCTGGTTGGGACTCATACACTATATGCTCAACCCTGAAACTATCTTTATCTATAATCCTTGTGATTTTTGCATTTAAAGGAGTTTTTTCAGGGAAAGGGCCCACTATACTCAACAAAGTTTCGCGTAACCATTTCTGCCTTTGTTGCCAATCGGACAACGAGCTCAACCTTGCTATATCCTCAAACCGCTGTGCAAGAAGATCATAGGCCTGTCCTGCGAGATAATGATATAGAGAGTTGGGGGCGTCGCTGAATTGAATCCAGCTGTTCCCTCTTCCTCCTCCTCCTTCCAAATGTATCACATCAAGTTCATCAATAACATAAGGTTTATTCTGGGCATTTATTTCAGTCAAGCCTGAGTAAGTGCCTGAAATTATCATTACAATCAAAAAAACAAGGATTCGTTTATTCATGGTTAAATTCTTCTAGTTAATTACCCACCCCCTGACAAAGTGCTGTTTAAGATATGGTTCTGAAAATAATCATACAAACCTATTTTAATATTTTGGCGGCATTATCGTGATAAAGTTTCTTCAGAACAACTTTCGATAGCCCGAATCCATTCAGTGCCCAATGGTACCCGAACAGGCCGATCTCATAGAAGTGTTCATCGTATGATTCCAATACCCGGAAGGTGATTCTGTACATGGAAATATCATAACCCATATCAGTACCATATAGTAACCTGTCCTGGTATTTTTCATAAAATGTCTTCATATAGCGCGGAATGGTTGCTGACTCGGCATACCGTGCTGAAATATCGGCATAAAGGTTTGGGTATTTGTCGAACAGATCTCCCAGCTTGACCATATCGTGATTAAGATTGGCAAAATGACAGGCGATGAAAGTGGTTTTCGCATTGTTTTTGACGGCGTTTTCAAGTGTCTGAATCAGTGCACCAAAACCGATGATTCCGGGTTTTGTCATATCAATGCGCCATTCCTGTGCATTCATGAGTCCATCATTGGTAGAATCCATTTTTTCGTACATCCAGATAGGATCAGCAACATGAATACTTACAGGCATATCCAATTGGGCACATTTATCAAATAGAAGGTTCATCCGTGGATCATCTATATGCATTCCCCAGGCTTTTACAGGATCGTTAAAAAATAAACCAAGACCTTTATCACCTTCTTCACCAACTCCCCTGGCTCCCATCCTGTAACAACGTTCCAGTTCCTTCACAGCGGCTGGTCCATATCCTGGCTTGTCATAACCGGTGTAATCAAAACCGCACCAAATTTCGAATCGATCGCCATATTTAGCATATAAATTATAGATTGTATCGAATTTTGGACCTGATGTCTGGGTCAAAACAATTGACTTCTCAATACCACAGGCATCCATGTTTTTTAACCATTTTACAATCTCTTCATCAGTTTTGGCATAATCATGCGAATGGACATCGATTACCGGATAAGCCGCCTTATCCACATGGGTGACAGGGATTTTGTAAATAGAAACCGGCCGGAAATTTTTCAGCAACAGGTTATCGGCATTCTGGCCCGATAAAGGGCAGTTAGGTACTGAAATGCTGTACAAAATGAAGATCGACAAAAATCCTTTTGTAGAGATAATTTTTGTTTTCATCATAATATAATTTTTTTTAATGGTATGATGAAACTCGCATGTTTAGGATTATGCTATTCAAGTGTTTGTGTTAGTAAAACATGCTCGGTTCATAGTTTTATCATGCTTGATGAAGAGTTTTCAAAGCCAGGATTACTTATATCGTAATATTTTGGTAATTCTCTATCCAAATTTATACAATACGATAATAAAAACAAATTTTATGAAAGTTGCTTTCTTTGAAACCACAAAAGCAGGATACATCATGAACCCTGCTATAAAAAATTTAAATACATTTGATTCACAATGGTAGGGAGTAATATAAGTAAAAACATTTACACATGAGCATTACAATCACAGCAGCAGCGCTTTATCCATGGTGTAAAATTCCATATGATCAACTGGAGAATAACCCGGCCCGGAAAGTTCCCTTTCGCCTGGTTAAGGACTCTCAGGAAATGGGAATGCTTATGGCCAGGGAACTGGCCGATGAAATAAAGACGAATAATGCAAAAGGTGAAATAACCCGCGCTATCATTCCATGTGGTCCAGCGTGCTGGTACAAACATTTTACCGATTTAGTCAACAGGGAGCAGGTAAGTTTGAAAAAACTTGTTGTCTTTCACATGGATGAATGTCTTGACTGGCAGGGACGGGAGTTACCCAAAAAGCACCCATATAGCTTCCGGGGGTTTATGGAAAAACATTTTTACAATCCTATTGTATCAGAATTATCTGTTCCTTCCGAAAGCAGAAACTGGTTGAATGCAAGCAACATTCAGGAGATATTAAAGTACATTGAACAGGCACCTATCGACATTACATATGGCGGCTGGGGTCAGGACGGACATATAGCCTACAACCAGGCACGGCGGCATCCTTTCAGTCATACTACACTTGAAGATGTCCGGAATTCAACGATAAGGATACAGGAGAACAATCTGGACACAATTATTGCACTGGCACAGCGTACATTTGGATCGGCCTACCAGTTTGTTCCGCCAATGTCGGTTACATTGGGGATTAAGGAATGTCTCTCTGCCAAAAAAGTGAGATTGTTCAGTGACACAGGGGCCTGGAAGCAAACTGCACTCAGGGTTGCCTTATTTGGTCCCTTAACTCCGGAGTACCCGATCACACTTTGTCAGGAGCATCCAGATGCGATACTCACTGCCACTATTGAAACTGCAACACACCCGATAAGCGAAAACCCGGATTGGGAGCTTATTTAATGATATCCACAGTGACCGCAAAGGAATTAAATTTTGATCCACGCAGCTTGCGTTATACCGGGGTCATCGGAACGGGAGGCATCGGCTCAGGAAAATTCTTTGTACTTAATGGTGATCATACACTGAGAAGAGAGGAAAGCAGAAGCGGCCATTTCCTTGATGTCACAGATTATTGCAAGCAACATATCATATTACATTATATTAAGGTTTTGCTGGGCCCCTCCTTTTCTGTGATACCGGTTGGCAAGATAGGGGATGATGATATCGGACAAATCCTGTACAACGAAATGAGCGAAACAGGTTTTGTCATGAATATGGTTGAAAAGGTACCACATGTGTCAACTTTGTTTTCATTCTGCTTCTCTTATCCGGATGGCAGCGGAGGCAATCTGACCACAGATAATTCAGCAAGCTCACAGGTTGATGATGCCTACATTGAAACTGCGGGTACAGAAATAGAAAAATTCGGAACTAAAGGGATCATCATGGCGGCTCCTGAAGTACCACTTTTGGCAAGGCAAAAACTTCTGGAAATGGGGAAACAGCATGGGTTGTTTTGTGCAGCTTCCTTTACAACAGAGGAAATAAACTATGCATTAGATGCCGGCATTATGACAAATGTTGATCTGATTGCCATCAACATTGATGAAGCATCGGCTGTTGTGGGCAGTTTTGTAGATGAAACAAATATGACATCCATCGTGCAATCAGCCATTCAAAAATTGCAATTGCGTAATAAAACTATAATGGTCTCAATTACAGCAGGAAAGCAAGGTAGCTGGTGCTGGGATTGTTACCGACTGAACAGTTTTCCTGCTATAAAAACCGAGACAACCAGTACTGCCGGAGCCGGGGATGCATTTTTCGCAGGCATCCTCTGTGGCCTTACCCTGGGACTTCATCTTTTTGATGCACAACAGTTTGCTTCGTTAGTTGCCGGATTGAGCGTTACCTCTCCCCACACTATCCACAAAGGAGTTGACAGACATTCATTGTATAAGTTTCTACATACTTCTGATCTAACATTTTCTGAAAATATTATAAGACTTCTTGAGGATTAGCAATTTGAATGTCAGACCTGAAAACTGAGAACTTCAGATTGGAGCGAACATCTATTAAAGTTTGATAAATATCTTTCGTTTATAGAGAAAATAGCAGATATACCAAACCATTGCAGCTACAACAATTGTTGTGATCATGTTTATGGTGATCTCGTTGCTCCAGCTGAAAAGCCTGGATGTAAAGGGTTCGGCCATGCGGGTAAGTAATCTTTTCCCGCCCAGATTGGAAAAAAGATAGATAAAAATAGGATTCATTCCAACTATTGCAAAGAACAAAGCAAGCTTCCTGAAGTTCATTACATCGATCAGCCAGTATGAAAATGCCATTGCTATTAAGCAGCATCCTCCACTTACTATAATGAAAGAACTAGTACATAAACGTTTTATAATCGGGATAAAAGGATCCATGCAATACCCAACGATAACGCCAATCAGTCCGGTTATAAGCAGGATCAGTATCTTTTTTCTATGCGACCAGTCCTTCATAAGTAACATGCCAACGATGACACCCCATATTGTATGAGCAGTTGTAGGTATGGCATTAAATGCAACCCAGTGGTCTGAGTTTAAACTTCTTGTAATGGCCAGATCAACCCATGATCCAAAATTATGATCCGGAGTAAATGGCTGATTAAATCCCTCTACAGGCCAAAAGCGGTATAGCAGGTCGGATAACAGGATCATGGCAAAAGAGACCAGTAATTGCCATTTAATATCTTTTTGCATCAGCAAAAATGCAACGATATATGTAAATGATAATTGAGCGAGTACGTTCGTAAGATCAAAAGACTTCTCTCCGGCTCCTAACATAAAGCCCAGCACAAGTAACCAAAAGGAACGGGTCAGGGCATGGTAAAAGGCTTTTTTCCAGCTATCCCCCCTGGCCAACCGTTTCGAAAGGGAGAAAGGCATGGCAACACCAACTATAAACATAAAGAAAGGCTGGATAAGATCCCAGGCATAAAGCCCGTTCCACTCTGCATGCTCTAATTGCTTGTTTATTAAAGCTATTAGAGCTCCGCCTTCCCCCTGAGCTACCATTCCATTAAATATACCGGCAATTCCCGTTACGAGCATAAACATTGTAAAACCACGAAAAAAGTCTATCGAAAGAATCCGATTCTGTTCCTGATTTAATTGAATGGGGTTACTCATATTTTTCAGTTTTAGTGAATGTTCTTTTTCCTAAGTTTCAGTAAATTTAAAAGTACTTTGCAGGATTACCTGCATTTTAGTATAGTAATAGCTGAATCCGAGTCAGTATTACATTATATTTATTTCATACAGTTAAATAATTTGGTTGGTATTAAATTGCCAAAGTCCTGATCAGATCATTTTGCAGCAGAAATAATCTCTGCAAGCTGTTTGCGGTACTGTTCAAATTTATATCCCCGGCTCGACCAGCTTAAGTCTTTCTGTGACTTTGCTTCCCAGACTGCAGTTGGGATGCAGTTATTAACTATTGTTTTAAGTTCATTTTCGAGCCCCATTTTTTTTGCAAGCCACAAATATTCATAGTCTTGTGCACCTCTTCGCCAGTTTTTAGCCCTTATTGAAGACAAAGGACCAGCCAGATTCCTGTTTTCTTCGGGAAAGACATTGTCCTGTCCGGGATATAAAAATGTTCCGTCGCCGTTTATTCTATCCTCATAAGTCAGCGGATTGACAAAAACATTAAGGTTTCTCCAGAATGTGGTTGACCAGTAAAAATACTGGTCGATATTGTACTTCCATACAATCCATGGCATTACCCTGAATTCAATTGCATCAGCATCGCTTACCACAGCTCCCATCCCTGGTCTGAATCCGTTATAGATACCAAATTTGCGGCCAGCCGCTCTCTCTTCGGCGACCATTTCGGCTGTGAGGTCCATTGTCCATTCCTGTGCAGATATTGACCAGAAATCCACATATCCCTTTAATCCGGGTTTAACAGTATTTGTAACAAGGGTGGGAATGTTTTTGCCGATTCCCGGATTACTGTGTGTCCATTTTGCCTGCATCCTTATTGTATCCATTGAGCCTGTCCCTTTTGCTCCTTCGGGCCCTTTCCAATCCGGCTCGTCAGGAAATAAATATTTGTGTCGGTCAACACCGGGTGCATTTTGAATGAACCAGGTTTCCCATGCATCAGAACCTGCCCACCAACCCGATTTGGTCATACTGTTGATGCTTTTGCCATATTCTGCAGGTAAGTCGCCGCCATAGCCGATCGAAAAAGTAGTATTGCCAATATTTTCTCCTGGTCCTGCATAACCTTCTGCAGTCGTATATATTTTTCCAGTATAGTATTTCTTATAATATTTGTTCATATAGTCAAGGTTTGCTACCCCTGTTACAAGATCAAACCTGTGACGATGGGCCATCTGTTGATATTTTACTTCAAGGTCAAAATATTTATCGCTTCCTTCAGGTAAACCATGCCGTTGAGCCAGTGCAGCAGGATAATATCCAAACATGTTTTTAACGTGAGTTGAATCGGAGAGGGCAAAATCATAGACTTTCAGAGAAATCGGGATCTTTTCAAATACTTTGTCAGACATAGTTATGATTGCATTTCCGTTATAGGTTCCGGCTGCAGCGTTTTCTGGTATCATTATATCAATCCATACACCCTGGTTTTTATTGCCTCCAATCGAGAATGGAGCTCCGCCCTTACCGGAAGGGGCAGAAAATGGTATCAGACAATCGGGAACCCAGCCCGTGTAATAGGCAGACGGAGCAGTGCTTTCCGAAAAAAACCATAGCGGAGGCGAACGCTTGACCATGTTGAGATAATTCTCAGTGAACAACTCCACGTATCTGCCCCTGTAATCGAAAGGATCACTGGGTCCTCTTGCTGAACCCGGAATGATTGAAGCACCATTTGTAAGATCACTGATCTCAACATTTACCTGACTAACTCCAATTGAGTCAGCCTGAATTATCAACTGAAATGCAATAATTTCGTTTCTGGCTCCAAAAATATTTACACCGTTGTTCTTCCAAACTGCGTTGTTCTGGCTGATTGCAAGAGGATTGTCTAAGTCTTCCTGTTTGATTTTTTCACCATCGTCAATAGCCCACACGCGCAGAATGCCTGAAGGTGTATTGCACGACACGATTGCAAAAATAATGGCTGCCATATAGAAATATCTCATTATGTAAAATTTGAGTAAAAAGATTTTCCCCATGGATTCAGATTTTATACAGGTTAAAAAAGTTCTGGATCTGCATCCAGAACTTTAAAATAACAACTCATTAATTGCACATTTATCCTATTCAGGTGTTGGATAACCCGGATTTTGCACCAGCAAAGGATTTAATCTTAAATCAGTTTCAGGGATCGGGAACAAGTAATCATCCATAGAGAAGTTTAATCTGTCTTCGGCACGGACTGTTACCTTCGGATCGTCTAATATTCTTTTTCTGCAGATATCGAACCAACGGTCGCAGGCTTCAAAAACCAGTTCCCAGCTTCTTTCCTGTATCACTGCAGCATCGAATGCAGCTTTTGTCATTGCGGTGGTTAACAAAGGATGTCCTGAATTAGGTTTGAAGCCATTCGCACGATTAATAACCAGGTTGATAGCATCCACAGCGTTTTTTGGAGCAGTTGCACCTGCACCAGCCTTATTGGCTGCTTCGGCATACATCAGGAGAACATCTGCATACCTGAGTATAGGCCAATTCATGGTTGATGAATAACCGTTGAAATCGTCTGCTGAAATATAGAAGAAAAACTTCTTGCAAAATGGTGTTTGTTCCGGGAAATCAGTATAATGCATACCGTCCCAATCGGTAAATACATAAGCTTCTTTCCTTTTTTGATCAGGCCATCTCCGCTCAAAAGTAGTATCCATAGCAGCATCACCCCATCCTCCGTCTAAATATATTTCGGATGTCCAGATTTCTGGATCAGTTGCAATATCATCGTAAGTTGAATTATAACTCCATATCATTTCGGGGCCATATTTATTTGCCAGGCTGAAAACATCCTTAACTGAATCAACCAGTGAGTAAGTACCCGATTCTATTACCTGTAAAGCCATAGCGGCAGCTTTTGGATAATTGGAGGCATCATTAAGCGGGTATGTTGCCATTGTAAGATATACTTTAGCCAGCATACTTTTTGCAGCTCCGCTGGTTGGTTTGCCTGGTGCATCACCC
>Ga0315293_10005857_pt1 | contig 11544 bp, 7 predicted proteins | sample YL17G13_20_MG_FD_203071 | JGI IMG/M metagenome (GOLD analysis project Ga0315293, IMG submission 203071) | Sediment microbial communities from Yellowstone Lake, YNP, Wyoming, USA - YL17G13_20 | ecosystem: Environmental > Aquatic > Freshwater > Lake > Sediment | place: USA: Wyoming | collected... | reverse complement strand
CGTTCTCCGGTGTGAAGTCTACTTCACGCATTGGGTGTATCCTCCTGTTTAAAAGCTCAGAAACGGATACACCCTCTCCTTTTATCGCTCAACTCTGAATTTACACACAAGAAGTTACGCTACTATTGCGGTCCAGAGGAATGTTCCAAAAAAGACCGCCGAGGTCGGCGCCCGACGGTCTAAATCATTGTATCGCTTGCATTCCTTTATAGCTTTAGGCCAAGAACCTTGAATACAAACGCCCATTGGTCAGCCACTTCGTCGGCCACTTTGCTGACCGGCTTTCCTTGGCCGTGGCCCGACTTGGTGTCAATCCGGAGCAGGATCGGGTTATCAGAGCTGGTGCCGGCCTGCATCAGGGCCGTCATCTTGCGAGCATGAAGAGGATCGACTCGACTATCCGAGTCACTGGCCTTGAAAAGGATGGCCGGATATTTGGCGCCCTTCTTGACATTCTGGTAGGGCGAATACTTAAGAATGTACTGGAATTGCTCGGAATCCTCACTCGAGCCGTACTCCGGGACCCAGAGACGCGCGATCCGAAAGAGGTGATAACGAATCATATCCAACAGCGGGATATCGCACACGGCTGCGGCGCAGATGTCCGGTCGCTGGGTAACTACCGCGCCGATCAACAGGCCGCCGTTAGAACCGCCATAAAGCACCAGCTTCTCCGGACTGGTGTATTTCTCCGCGACCAGGTACTCAGCGGCGGCGATAAAGTCGTCAAACGTGTTCTGCTTGCTCTCCAGCATTCCGGCCCGATGCCATGCCTCGCCGTATTCGGCGCCGCCCCGCAGATTCGCCACTGCATAAATCCCGCCATGCATAAGCCAAGTGAATACTCTCCGTGTAAAGATCGGTCTCTCCATGGAGTTGAACCCGCCGTAGCCGCTCAGGAACAATGGGTTGCTGCCGTTGCGCTGGAGACTCTTCGGCGCCACTATGAACATCGATACCGGCGTGCCGTCTTTCGACTTGTACCAGACCTGCGACGTGTTCAGGTGCGACAGATCAAAGTCCGTCTTCTGCCGGTCAAAAACCATTAGAGAATCGGTCGCGAAATCGTATCGGAACACGGTGGGGAAATAGCTGAATGATGAAAAATAGTAGAACAGTTCATGACCGTTCCATTCCCCCCCAAAGTCAGAAACCTCACCCATGGCCGGTGTCGACAGTTCCTTTTCCAGCGCTCCGTCGAGTGAGTACACTGCGATCCAGGAGCAGGCGTTTCTAACCGAATTGACCACCAGCCGATTGGCAATAACGGTTATATCGTCCAGCGTTTCATCCCTTTCCGGCACGACTACCTTCCAGTGGTCCGGGGTCGGTTCCGCATACGTCCCCACCTTCACACAATAGCGGGGCGCGCCGTCGTTGGTCTTGACGACAAACCGGTCATTGAGAGGAATCACGCTGTAAACCGCTTCCCGGTCATCGACAACGGTGGTGAATCCGCTACCGGCGTTGGTACGATCCTTGATATACACCTGCGTTCTTGACCAGCCAAAATACACCGACACAACCATCCAGCGGCCATCGGGAGAAAGTCCGACGCCGGGCCAGGCGGTCTTGTCCGAAGTGTATTCATACACCAGAGGGTCTGATGGCCAGTCGGTTCCCAGTTTGTGGAAAAAGATCCGACGGTAGTAGTTTTCATCTCCCTCCGGAACCTCGCCCGGCGTGCCGTACCGCGTGTAGTAGAAGCCGGAGTTGTCCGGAAGCCAGGCAACCGATGCCATGCGGGTGTACGGAACGGTGTCCGGAAGCTGCATTTTGTCGGCTGTCCGCACGATAAAAAGAGTCGACCTTTCCGTGCCGGAGGAGGACTTCCCGTATGCGATCATACTGCCGTCATCAGTGGGGTAGTACCAATCCAGTGCCGTCGTGCCGTCCGCCGAGAACGTGTTTGGATCGAGCAAGACCTCAGGTATTCCGGACATTCCCTGCTGCCGGTAGAGAATCTCCTGGTTCTGATCGGCGCTCCGCTTGCTGAAGAAATACCACTCCCCCCGCACCGCCGGTGAGCCAACGGTTCCGCCTTGCATCAACTTCATGAACTCCGCCTTGATGGCGTCCCGGCCGGGAAAGTCATCGACATATTTGCGGAAATACTCGTTCTGTTTTTCCGACCATGCCTGCACTTCCGGATTCTGGTCATCCTCGAGCCAGCGATACGGATCAGCAACGGGCGTTCCGTGCAGAGTATCAACAACCACTTGGACGCGCGTCGGCGGCGGCGGTCCCAGACGGGATTCTGCACTGACAGTGGTTTCGCCCGGAATCAGCAGGGGGAACAGGGCTAACAATGAACACACTACGGCTTTCTGCATGAACTCTCCTTTGTCGTACCGGATTATACACCGGGAATCATCTCAGGTAAAGACGAAGGGGAGAGGAGAAATGACCAAAAAAAACAGGTCGGCATGGGGCCGACCTGAATACTAAGGATTAACCAGGAAGATCACTTCATGTGCTTGGCAATGAGCTTGGTCATGTCGAACATGGACACCTGCTTCTTGCCCCCAAAAACCACCAGCAGTTTATCATCAGCGTTGATCATCCGGCGGTTGACCTTATCCTGAAGGCCGTTCTTCTTGATATAATCCCACAGTTTCTTGGTCACCTCAGTCCGCGGCATCGGGCGGGCGCCTACGATCGCGCCCAGTTCCGGCGACAGGGACATCTCGCGCATGAACGCGGGATTAGGTTTCCGTTTTACCTTTGGCTTTGCCTTTTTCGCTACCTTCTTGGCAGCTTTCCTTTTCGGCGCAGCTTTTCTCTTCTTGGGCGCCGCTTTCTTCTTCGGCGCTGCCTTCTTCGCTTTCTTCTTCGCGGTCTTCTTAGTGGCTTTCTTCTTCCCCTTCTTCGTGGCTTTCTTCTTAGCCGGCATAGGTTGCTCCTTTAGCATTAAGGGTTAATGTTGGGTAAGTGGACATTCGATTTCACACTTAACACCGGATGCCGAGATGCTTCCCTGTTTTTTTTCCATCTCTACCATCATCCACGCAAAAAATACACCTGTTTGAAAATTGTTTGCAAGAAAAAAGTTGCGGAATTCCAAAAAAAAATTGCGTTTTCAAAAGGGAGCCAAAAACACTCTGAGCGCGTTATGACGTGCGATTTGCGAATCGTCGCAGCTCAATCACCGGCGCTTCGGCCGGACAACCAAGTCGAAAAGGAAACCAATGCCCCGCTCCGGCGGAGGTGTATAACCGCGAATTCCCGAGTGAATATTCTCCCCAGAGATAGTTGCTGCTCGAATATGACTCGAACACCGATCGCCCCAAAAACCCAATCTGCCCCCCGTGCGTGTGCCCCGCCAGTGTCAGGTGAACGCCCTTGGATGCGGCGTAATCGAAAGCATCGGGACGGTGACTCATCAGAACGATCGTGTCCGGGCCGCCGGCCGCCGCCAGCGTTTCATCAATCGTTCTCCTGAAAAACTCATCATGCTTTACCCCCATCCGCCGAGGGTCATCGAGCCCGCCGACAAACAACCGGCGCCCGGCAACATCCAGTGTGACCGCAGTATTGACGAGCAGCGGAACCGGGGACTGATCGAACAGCCGGCGCACTTGCTGAATCCCGCGGAAATACTCGTGGTTGCCGAGCGATGCCAACGTACCGTGCTCGGGTTTCAGTTCATGAATCAGGTTCAAGGCTTGCGGCAGTTCGTTCAGGTCATCGGACAGATCACCGGTCACCAGCGTCAAATGCGGCCGGAAAGAGCGGGCGTTAGTCAATGTCTCGGTCAGATGGTCCAAATCGGCGTAGTGCCCCAGATGCAGGTCGGACAGGTGAAATATGCGAAACCCTTCGAGTTCACCCGGGAGATTGGCGATCTGCATCGGCCTCAGATAGACCCGCACCGGCGCATATGCCTTGGTTAACCCACGCGCGCTCGTCGCCAGAGTAGCCAACGGCACTGCCGCGGCCGCCCCTTTCAGCAGGATGCGGCGACGATTGTCAAATACCGGCGACCGGTCCGAGGAACGCCGTTTGGCCCTTTTTTCGAGCAGATGATTGACGCCGTGCAGGAGACCTGAGAACGGAAGAGACAGCATGAGCGCTACCTCAAGGACGAACACCAGTGCCGTAAGTGTCCGCGCCGGTAGTGTCAGCCAGGCAAGGTTATTGTACTCGGCAACCCCCCATAGAATCACGAGAACCACGCCGGACACAGGCAATCCAAGCGACAGCAATCGTATCCGACTGCTCTGCCACCAAACCTTGTTGAGCAACCGCAGCAACAGCGCCTGTATGCCGCCAAACAGCAAGATGACGATAGAGCCGAATATGATCGGGAAAAACGTGTGCACGCTTGAATTCCTGGCTGCGGCCTCTAATGCTATAGGTTGTGCGGCAAGTCGATTGGCCGCGCCCTCAGACCCTTAAACGTATCAGCATGGCAGAGGTTTCGTCAAGCCTCCTATAGGGAGTTTGAAAGGCCCTAAGATTGTCATTGCGAGCCCCGCTTCGGAGCGTCGCAATCTGCCGGCATATTGTGGATAGACAGATCGCGACGTCGTGCCGCGAAGCGCGTCACTCCTCGCGATGACTACAACCACTTTCCCAACCGTTCCTACTGCTGCCCCGCTACTCGCTTCAAATACCCAAGTTTCCCCTGCTGGCGGCGCCGCACCGTTTTCGATATCTCCTCGTAGTATCCAGCCACTCTTTGGGCCAATGCCACCGCGGCGGATTTGTCCCCCAACCGGTCGTACGCCTGCACAATCTCATAGTCGCACTCGATCACATTGTAATAGTTACCAGGGTCGTGCAGGAGCCGCTCGCGGAGTTCCTCAAAGGTCGTTATCGCCTCTGTGTATTTCTTCTTTTCGAAATGCCCCTTCGCGAGCGGCCAAAGGAACGACTTGCCATGCGGATAGCGCTTCATCACCTGCCCGGCCATCTGGACCGCCGAGTCATATTGGTCATTGTCGAAATAGACCCAGATAAGCGCCGAAGCCGCCGCATCGCGGGAGATCTCTGACAATCGGCTCGCCCGCCAGAGTTCGTCAATACCGAGCTCCTTGTCATTATGAAATATCCCCAGCCAGCGCAGAATCCCGGCTTTGGCCGATTTCCAGTAGTGATATGACCCCAGACCGAAATAGAGGTCAACCAGCGTGGAATCCTGTTTCAGTCCCTTCTGATACTCATCTTTGGCGTCGAACCCCATCCCAATCGCCGACGTGAACGACCCGAACCGCGATGCATACACCGACCCATACGCTTTGGCATGCCCCAGCCAGAGGTGCATCCAGGCCCGGTTCCGCGCCGTGCTCGTATCAAGCCGTTTCGCCAGCAACTCCACCGTGTCAAGCGCCGCCTTGAATTCGGTCGGATAGAGGTTCTCCTCCTGATCGGACATTTGGGCCAAAAGCAGCGATGCCCGGAACAGGTATCCAGCCGGGTCGCTCGGCTGAGTGATGATATAGGCATTGATGGCAATATCAGCCGCTGCAAACCGGTCATCGAGCAGAAGTCGCTGGATACGCACTAAACTCGCGGCCTTGGTCGAATCCATATAGTTGACCGGCGCCGCGGAGGCCAAAATGGGGAGAAACGCGATGACAGCTATTCGACCGAATGCGAGTTGCATGCGCGCTATGGTAGGCTGGAATGGAGTGCAGAGACAACAAGAAACAGCCGGCGGGTCAGTTGTAGCCGGCGGATCAGTTGTAGGTCGAAACCCCAGCGGTTTCGACATCTTCCTACTTGGTTGGGTTCTGGCCGAATTTCCGAATCGGACTGGCCAGGAAATATCCCAGCCACCATGGGCAAACGTGTGGGGTCATAGGGGGGTTATCTCCTGCGGACCCATGTCCCCGAGACGGAGTCTAGCTTCATAGAATCAAGAAGGTAGGGCGGGAGGGAAGTGGATGAATCGGTCCACGCCGACGTGATTTGATCCACAGTCACGTTTGCTGCTGCCCATACCTCAGTCTCCAACGGATCAATTTGACTTGCGCGAAGGTATGTGCCAAGTCCCAGATTTGCGCCTCTAAGGTTTGCTTGGCTCAAGTTGGCATCCTTCAAATTAGCGTCCGCTAGGTTGGCAGCGCAAAGATCGCACAAGAAGAAATTTGCCCCGGTCAAGTCGCTTCCGACAAACTGGGCCTTTGCAAGAAAGGCCCCTTGCGCATCGAGTCCCCGCAGATTCCTGTGGTTGAGGATTGCTGGCTTGACCTGCCCAAGTTGAACGGTGTTCCCTAACCAAGGCGTCGGTCTTGTGGAGACATCTTGACCAGCAACACTCGGGCACAACCTATAGGCAAGAACAGACGGCTCTCCACCAAACGCAATAAGGGTAATCATCGATGTGCTCACTATGACATGCACGCAAACCAGTAATTCGCATGCAGACGGGACGGTGAATACTCTTCGTTTGCGGGAGTCTCCCACCAATGAGCGCCGAAGCGTCCGCTCCATTAGCTGTTGAAAGTACAATGCAGCAATGACCACTAGTGCAAGCATTAGCAAGTGTAGGAGTGAAGGGACCAACGTTCGCGCCCGTACAAATCGCAACCAGAACAACATTACCGTAATTGGAACGGTCCACCAACCGAGAGTAAGGGAGACAAGCGTTTGAACCTTAGAGAGCGCTGGGCGGCCATCACGCAGGAGTGGAATATACGAATTCACTAGCCCTATAAGAAGCCAAGGATGGACCATGCGGTCGAGAGTTCTCCCGTCCGGGAAGATGGCTGGCAGTTTACCGAGCTCCTCCCAGAGACGCTGGACATGGAGATGGAAGTAGACGTATAGGCAAAGTATGAGAATGGGTGCAACTATGTAGAAGGCTACAACAGGAAGCTGTGCACCAATGATCGGCAGCGGTGATGAGGAGGAGTTTGTCAGTAGATTAGCGTCGGTAGTAGTTCCTATAGTTAACCAAGAATATACACAGGTCACTAAGATTGCCAACAACAGCCGCTTCGCTTGCAACGCGATTGCTGTGGCGTGCGCGACTCCCTCAGAGTACTTCAAGTAACTCGGCAGTGACGACCCAGTCAGGTCCGCGCCAGCAAACTGCTCGACTCGCAAGCTTCTCGCACCTTGAAAATCAACATCGTGAAGAACGGCATCTGAGAAATTGGTACCCTCTAGATTCGCGTTCCTAAAGCTAGCACGCTCAAATTCTGCTCGCTTGAAGTTGGAATTGTGCAGATCGCATCCAGAAAAATCTGCTGCAAACGAATCTGGTCCAGGTGCCACCGGCGACGCAGGCAAGTGGAATTGGGTACCGATAAAGTCAGCGTAGCAGGTTGAGTTGCGAAAATCCCCAGCCTCAATCACACTGCCCGAAAAATCGCAGTTAGCAATGAACGTATTGGTCAATAATGGATCATAAAGCTCTTGGTCCCGCAAGTTCAGATGACAAAAGAGACCTTCAGTCCCTTCGCTACCACTTGTCTTGATGAACTTCTTATGCTCTTCAAGGAGCTTTCCCAATTCTTCATCAGAAATCACGTGTCTCGGAGGAAGTTGCGAACTCTGTTGTTCTGACATAAGACCTCTAATCCCTCTTGTCAATATGCCACACACAGCCTTTTCGGGCAACCGTTCGTTTTGTGAGATTAGGACGGGACACAATCCGCATTTGCCTAGATAGTACGCCTGCGCATCGCACGCTTGCAGGCGTCAGGTCACATCCCGCCTGCTGCGGGACAGAACTTGACGCAACATCATAATCATGGTTTCCAGCATATGATCTCGATAAGTTTGTCCTTGCTGGCCTCGTCACGAAAGCATCGGTAGCTTACGGATTTCCAGTAGCCGGAGTCTGAGCATATTATGTCAGCATTGGCTTGTGTACAGTCCCAAAAAATCCATGCCGGAGACGCGGTGTCGATGAGGATGAATTTGTAGTGTGTGGTGTCCGAGTAATTCACCTGAGGTTCTGGAGGAACATTCACAACAATCGTATCTTTCCGTTCACAGCCTGCAACTACAAGGATGAAGACTAACATTGGCAGCATTGTCGGTTTCGCAATTTGCATTGTGAGGCTCCTTTCTCGGAACATGCTTATTCTGAGGTGTCAGGTCACATCCCGCCTGCTGCGGGACAGAACCTGACGCAACATTCAATCGTCTACCGTGACATAAACGGATATCTGTAATCCGTCGGGGGCACAAAATTCTCTTTGATCGAGCGCGGCGAGGTCCAGCGCAACATGTTCTGGATGCCGCCCGCCTTGTCGTTCGTCCCCGAGGCCCGGCCGCCGCCAAACGGCTGTTGTCCAACTACTGCGCCGGTCGGTTTGTCGTTGATATAGAAATTCCCGGCGGCGTGGCGCAATGTCCGCTCCGCCAGTTCAATTGCTTTCCGATCAGTGGCGAAGATCGCACCGGTCAGCGCATACGGCGAAGTGGTATCGCACAGGTGGAGCGTCTTCGCGTATTCGGCGTCGTCGTAGACATAGATAGTCATCACCGGGCCAAAGATTTCTTCTTCCATCGTTTTGAAATGCGGGTCGGACGTTACGATCACGGTCGGCTCGATAAAGAAGCCGACGCTCTTATCATACTTGCCGCCGCAAATAACTTCGCAGTCTTTCGACTTATTGGCATAATCGACATACTCGGTGATAGTCTCAAACGCCGACTGGTCGATAACCGCATTCACGAAATTAGTGAAATCCTCCGGGTCCCCCATCTTGAGTTCTTTTACCTGCTTGACCAGAAGCTCTTTGATCTTCGGCCAGAGGGATTTGGGGAGATAGCAGCGCGATGACGCCGAGCATTTCTGCCCCTGATACTCAAACGACCCGCGCGTAATGGCAGTGGCAACCTCGGCCGGGTTGGAGCTGGGGTGCGCCACGATAAAATCTTTGCCGCCGGTCTCCCCTACCAGACGCGGATAGGTTTTGTAGTTGGCGATATTCTCGCCGACCGTCTTCCACATCGAATGGAAAACTCCGGTCGAACCGGTGAAATGGATGCCGGCCAGATTCGGGTCTTTGAGCACTATGTTCCCCACCGCCGAGCCGCGCGCGAATATCAGGTTGATCACGCCGTCCGGGATGCCGGCCTGACGGAGAATCTTGTTGATGAAGTGCGAGGTATAGATCGCCGTCGAGGCCGGTTTCCAGACCACCACATTCCCCATCACCGCCGGGGCGGTCGGCAGGTTGCCGTTAATCGAAACAAAGTTGAATGGTGTGATCGCGAACACGAATCCTTCGAGCGGCCGATGGTCGGTCCGGTCCCAGATGCCGGGAGCGCTTGCGGGCTGGATATCGTAGATCTGCTGCATGAAGTAGGCGTTGAACCGGAGGAAATCAACCAACTCGCAGACAGCATCGATCTCCGCCTGAAAGACATTCTTGGAGTGGGCCAGCATGGTGGCGGCATTCATTATATAGCGGTACGGCCCGGCCATCAGGTCGGCGGCTTTCAGGAAGATGGCGGCGCGGTGCTCCCACGGGAGCACGGACCAGGTTTTGGCCGCTTCCATGCATGCTCCCACAGCGGCTTTGACCTCGGCCTCGCCCCCCTGGTAGTAGTGTGCGAGCAGCAGTTTGTGGTTCTGCGGGGAAAGGATTTCGAGCTTGGTGCCGGTGCGCACTTCTTTGCCGCCGATATACATTGGGATTTCAATCGGAGCGGCCTTCAACTCCGCCAGCGCTCTTTCTATGCCGGCCCGCTCCGGTGAGCCGGGGGCGTAGTTCAGGATCGGTTCGTTCTTTGGGGGGGGGACACGGAAGTTACCCATGATCTGTGATCTCCTCTATTGTGACGTACTTTGTCGTATTCTCTCTTTTTTGTAGGTCAGGTTTCTCCGAAACCTGACGGCTCTTCCCACCGCAACCCTTCGTCTACGCTCAGGACGACGGCTGTGGGGCACCGTGATTATGATACTTGAATCCGGAGGACGGAGCAAGCGCAGTCGTGACTCGATTCACAAACAGATGCAGCTTGACGTGGGGGTCGCATCGCCGTTTTATCAAGGCATGCAATCCAAACCGGGCAGTTTCTGGACACTGTATTTTGTGCTGGCAGCGCTGATTCTGCTGCGGCTTCTCCCCTTTGTCACGGGGTTCGGTCCGCTCTGGGGGGTGGCACACCTGATATTCTTACCTATCGGTTACACAATCGCTTACTGCGCGCTCGGTGTGATTGCGCTCGCGTTACCATTTCGGAGTAGGTCGGCAGAGAGGGGAGATCGGCTGGCAAGCTCATTCTCGCAAGCTGTGTACGGGAGTCGATTCGGTCTCATCTTGAGGACTGGGTTTGTGGTCGTCTGCGGAGTTCTCTTCTGGCTGTTCTCTATGCCGACCCATTTTCTCGGCGACGGCTACTCGTATATAGCGAATCTGGGCTCGACCACCGGCAACTGGGTGAAGTGGACCGAAGGGGGAGCCATGCAGGCGGTGCTGGCCTTACAGTCACTGCTCGGCGGCACCAGCGAGCCGAACGCAGAGACAGCGTTTCGCATCATCTCAGTGTTCGCCGGTGTGATATCGTTCTGGTTCTACTTCCTGATTGCACGTATCATTTCCGAGCGACCGATTATCCGTCTTGTGTCGTTTGCGGCGCTGGCTCTTACTCCTGCGAGTTTGCTGTTCTTCGGCTATGTCGAAACCTATCCGTTGCTCTGGGCGCCGGTTTCCGGGATGATCTATTTCGGCCTTCGGTATGCCATCGACTGTAAACATCTCGTTTGGGCGTGCCTTTGCCTGGTGTTGGCGACGGTTGCGCATCTTCTGGCATTCATGTTCTACCCCGCTCTGCTGTTTCTCGTGTTCTCCCGAGGCAGAGGGTTGAAGTACTTCAGGAGATACAAGGTGGTTCTGCTTGGGTCAGCCGGCATTGTCGCGGTCGCACTGACTGCGGCGTTTGTGTACAAGTACACGACCGACCTCTCATTCGAGAATTACTTCCTCTGGCCGTTCAAAGGCAAACCAATCGACCCGGATTGTGCCATTCTCAGCCCGGCGCATCTGCTCGACATTCTCAATCTGATCCTGCTGGTCTTTCCCCTGCTCGTGCTGCTGGCATGTCAGGCCGATCGGATTCGCCACAAGCTGCGGACCGATACCGCCACCATGTTCCTCAGCATACTGTCTGTGGTGAGTTTGTTGTTCCTGCTCGTGATTGATCCGTCGCTCTCAATGCCGCGCGACTGGGACCTGTTCGCCATCTGTCTATTGCCCCCGACGATCATGACGCTGCGGTTACTGCCGGAGAGGAAGCTGCTCTCGCTCAATCAGCTGGGCGCATCTGTGTGTGCGGCAGCGCTGATCTTCACTCTCCCCTATTTGCTGGTGCATTTGAAAACTGATCGATCAATTGCCCATATCAAGACGCTCATCGATAGCAACCCGCGTAAGTCAATGGGTACGATGGCGCTGGTAGGGACATACTACCGGAATATCGGCGATAGGCCGCACGCCGACTCGGTGCTGATCCGGATGCAGTCATCCTACCCGAATATGACTCACGCACGACGATGCCGGCAATTAATCGTTGAGGGAAAACTGACCGACGCCGTGCGTGAGTTCAATCAGATTGCACCGGATCCTTTCTCAAAGG
>Ga0315293_10005856_pt1 | contig 11544 bp, 18 predicted proteins | sample YL17G13_20_MG_FD_203071 | JGI IMG/M metagenome (GOLD analysis project Ga0315293, IMG submission 203071) | Sediment microbial communities from Yellowstone Lake, YNP, Wyoming, USA - YL17G13_20 | ecosystem: Environmental > Aquatic > Freshwater > Lake > Sediment | place: USA: Wyoming | collected... | reverse complement strand
GGCCGACGGACGCGGCGACCGCGATCGTCAAGAAGGCTGAGGGGGCAGTCATCGTGAGGTGAGAAGTGACGACGAACTATAGAGACTATTACGCGCATCTGGAAAAACGTATGGGAGACCTGGCGCAGGCGCTGCCCGGCCCGATGTCCGGGTTCGCCCGATTGCACCGCAAGGCGGTCGAGCCAGGGGCCCTGGACGGCAAGGTGAAGGAACTGATGGCGCTGGCGATTGGCATCGCTGTGCACTGCGAGGGCTGCATCGCCTACCACGTGCATGATGCGCTCGCTGCAGGCGCGACAAGGGAAGAGCTCTTGGAGACCATCGGTGTGGCGATTCTGATGGGAGGGGGTCCCGCGTCTGTCTACGCCGCGCACGCCCTGGATGCGATCGAGCAGCTGGCCCCTGTGGACGGCACGCAGCACGCCGACTCGCGCGGGTCGGTTGCTGGCCTGGAAGCTAGCACGGGGCTGGGACCGGCCGCGGCCGCATCCGACTCCCGATGACGGCCGCTCGGGAGGTAGAAGAATGAAGATCGCCGCAGTTGCGGACAACGGGGCAAGCATGAGCCAGCACTTCGGCCGTGCGCCGATGTAGGTTGTCGTGACCCCCGAGGATGGGAACCGGTGACCGGATGCCGGCTCTTGCGGTGTTCCTGGGGGCCTGGAGGCAGGCCCGCCAGGCGACAGGATAGCCAGACAAACGCGGTTCGTCGCTCCGGTGGCTCTTAGGGTTCATGAATCCGAAGGCTCCGAACACTCAAGTCCTGTTCGGAAGGAGTTAGTAACATGGAGATCTTCTTACTCGCGGCCTTGACTTGTCTGGTCATCGCTACGATTGGGTATGCGATCAACAAGTACTTGCGCATGCCGTGGATGTTCACCGTTGTGGTGTTGGGGATGATCCTCTCTGGATTGGGCCTATTCAAGGGCGTGATGGAGAGCGAATCGTTCCGATTCTTGTCGAGAATGGGCATGTTGTTCTTCCTGTTCACGATCGGCATCGACCTGGAACTCGCTCAAATCCGAAAACTGGGGCGTTACATCGTCGGGGGAGACATCCTGCTTACGTTGACGGAAGGGTTGCTGCTGGCCCTCTTCTTCTACTTTGCGTTTCCGGAGTTTGTAGGCCACTCCTTCATCGTGGCGTTGATCGCCGGGATCGCTTTCGGCACTGTCGGCGAAGTGGTGTTGCTCGCCATCCTGAAGGAGTTTGGGCTCGAGAAGACGCGCTTTGGTCAACTGGCGCTGGGGATAGGCGTGTTCGACGATATCTTTGAAGTCCTGGCCCTAGCGCTCGTCATCGCCATGCCCGCACTCACTGCAAGCGGTTCTCAAGACACCGCACCGCAGACTCCGGTCATCATCGTGCTTTCGCTAGCTGGAATACTGCTGGCGACGATTCTGCTGTCTCTAGTGGGAAAGGTGACACGACGCCAATTGGAGAACGTGCCCATCGAGTCGTTTGTCTTTCCATTTGCGATCCTCATGATCCTGTTCGCCTTCATCTACTTCGGGGCAAGAGGGTTCGAGAACATGGGGGTCGTCGCGGCCATCTTCGGCGGCGTTGCGGTCAAGCAGGTTCTGCCGGACAGGGTCATCCAACAGTACAAGAAACCCATCTTCTTTGTGGCCAACATCTTCCTGGGACCGTTCTTCTTTCTCAGCCTGGGCGGCACAATGTCTTTGGAGTCCATCTTCACCTACCCACTCCTGATCCTGGTCATCATCGCCATTTCGCTGTTCTCGCGGCTGTCGCTCTCCTATCTGCTGTTTCACAGGCTGCTGGGGAAGCGCCAGTCGCTCGTGATGGGTGTGGGATTGACCGCGAAATTCAGCACGAGCGTGGTCAGCGAGAACCTGTTGTTCTCCTCCGGCCTGATCGCCCAGCCTCTCTACTCGGCAATCATGGCGGCCTTCATCATCTTGAAGCCGATCATCGTCGGCGTCTTCTCGAGAAGCCTGGCGATGATGAAAGAGCACATCGAATAGGAGCTCGGCTCAAGGAAGGGGCGTAATGCAACGATGACCGAAGAGAAAAGCAACGAGGAAGAAACGGCTCCGCAAGAGCACAAGGGCGCAGAGAAGCCCAGGGTGGGCCTGTTCTACTGCGGCGGAGCGATGTCCAGCGTCGGCGAACTCACCGGCGTGGCCGCCTTCGAGGTGCTGAAGCGCCTCGGGCCGAAGGAGGTCGGGATGGGGTGCGTGTCGGCCCTGGCCGCCGGCGTGCCGAAGCACTTTGCCACGATGCAAAGCCTGGAGAAGGTGGTCGTCATCGACGGCTGTCCCAACTCCTGTGTGCGCAAGATCGGGGAGCAAACCGGGTCCAAGATGGACGCCTACATCAACCTGGGCAAGGATCTCAGGATCAAGAAGATCGGTCCCTTTAAGCCCCTGGCCTATTCCCAGGAGGACCTGGGGCGGGCGGTAGAGGCCATCATCGCCAAGATTCAAGAGCTAGGAGAAACATGAAACTGATGGGCGCGGAGAACATGGAAGAGGTTGCCAGGCTTGTCTCGAAAGCCGCTCCGTGGATCACGCTGTGCGATTGCGGCAGAAGTGCCCGGGCGTCGTTCATGCTCGTGCGCTCCAGGTGAGCGCAAGGCGAAGGCCCTCATGAGCCCTCCCCTCCACACACAGCTGGCCAAGGCCATGGCGAAACGATGGCTTGTTGTGGGAGGCTTATTGGGGGTTGCCGCAATGCCTTGCCCCGAGTGTGGAAGCCCGATGATCCTCCACGTTTGGCCGCTCGTCGGACTTGTCCTGATTGCCCGCACCATGAAGAACCGTCACCGGGGGAAAGGCGCGGTGGATTCGGAGATCCATCCCGCCGATGCCGCGACCCTTGTTTCGGCCAGTCACCGCGAAGGTCGGTGCGATTGAGATAGAGAGCAGGCCTGCCGTTTGGGCAGAGTGGAAAGACCAGCTCGTGACGTCACACCGGTCAGAGGAGTGCTGCAATGGCAAAAGATGAAATGTGGCACGGGATCCCCCGCAAGGACATCCCCTGGTTCCCGACCGTTGATGCCGATACCTGCATCGGCTGTACCCTGTGCTACACCACTTGCGGGCGTGGCGTGTATGAAATGCGGGACAACAAGGCCGTCCCGGTGAACGCCATGAGCTGCATGGTGGGGTGCAGCACCTGCGGCACGGTCTGCCCGGTACAGGCCATCACCTTCCCCGACCGCGATCTGGTCTGGAAGCTTGAGCGCGAACACAAGATCTTCAAGGTCGTGCGCCAGGAGGCCAAAGAGAAGATGGCCAAGCAGGATGCGCTCAAAGCGCGCGCCTCCGCCGAAGATGCGGTGGCCAAACTGACCACGCGGGTGCGTCTTGAAGTGGCCGGGGAATTCGGCGAGAAGCGCGTCCTGATCCAGATGGAGGAGTTGGTCAAAGAGAGACCTTTCGACTTCGTCAACCTGCGTCTCGAAGTGCCCACCGTGCAGGGCGCAACGCAGAAGACGCCCTCATTCATGTCCTTCGAGGTCACCTCGACGGAACAGGAGGACATCCAGGGCTTCCTGCCAGAGGTGCGCGAGTTGATTCGGCGGAACGGACTGACGCTGGTCAGCGAGAATAAGCTCTGAGGGTGCGCGGCGTCGCCGCCGTGACCGGCGGTTGATCCGCAGGCGGCCGCACCACGCGGCACAGGAAGGACCGATGGCGTTGCGCGGCCAGGGCTCGACGCCGACGCCATCGCGTTGAAGCGGGTGCAATTCATCTGCTTCCTCAGCTCGAGGTGTACAGGATGACTCAAGGGAATGACAGCTCGGCCCGAGGTTATCGAGTGACGGTCATCCGCCAAGATGACGGTCGCGCCCTAGCTGAAACGCGTGGCCACCAGCTCACGCTCAACATCAAGAAGGGCGTGGGCGAGGCGGGGTTCAATGCTGCGGAGACGTTGCTTGCCGCCCTGGGCGCGTGCATCCTCACCAACGTCAATGCCATCGGCGAGAAGATGCGCCTGCAGATCGACAAGGCCCGCATTGAATTCGAGGCGACCCGCCTTGACGAACTGCCCGCGCTGACAGAAATCCGCTACCAGCTGATCCTGACAAGCCTTGAGCCGCCCGACAAGCTGGCCGAACTGCATGACCTGTGTGTCAAGTGGGGCACGGTCACGAACACGGTCATCAACGGGCTCACGCCTCAGGGCGAGCTGGTGCTTGAACCCTAATAGACTTCAGAAGTCCTGAAAGGATGGATGATGCCCGATCGTCTGGCTCGCTGGATTTCGGTCCTATTTGACAGTTCGATCCTTTCCCTGCCAGTCTTTTGCGCCTTCGGCTGGCTGGCCGCGGGCACGGCAGGACTGGCCTGGGCGGGGTTCGTACTGCTCATCGTGACCGGCATCCCGCTGGCCTACCTGATGTTAGGCAAAGGGCTCGGCTGGGTCAGCGATCTTGAGATGACTCAGCGCTCCGAACGTCCCCGCTTTATCCTGATCAGCTTAAGCAGCGACCTGCTGGCGCTGACGGTGCTGTGTTTGTTTCATGGTCCGCCGCTCCTGCGCGTCATGGCGCTGACGTATCTCTGCCTGGGCGCGACCATGTTCACGATTTCCAGTTTCTGGAAGATCAGCCTGCACATGGTGGGTGTCAGCGGCTTTGCGACCGCGCTGGTGTTTGTGTTCGGCGCTCCGGCGCTGATCGCTTTTCTCAGCCTGCCGCTGGTGGCCTGGGCGCGCTGGCATCGGCGCAAACACACCATCCCGCAACTGATTACCGGGGCGCTGGCCGGGGGCATCATTACTGCGTTGGTTTTCGGCTTTTCAGGCCAATTCATCCAGGAGATTCAAGTGAAACACACCTTGCTGGTAGTCACAGCCCACCCCGACGATGAAAGCTTCCCGATGGGCGGCACACTGGCAGAATACGCTGCCGAGGGCGCGCGCGTCGTCCTGGTTTCGGCCACGCGGGGCGAGGCGGGGCTGCCTGGCATAGGCGCTGCCGAAACCGCGCGGATTCGCGAGGCGGAGTTGCGCGCCGCAGCTCGAACTCTGGGCGTGGCCTGGGTCGAGTTTCTGGACTACGTTGACGGCCGACTCTCCCAGGCCGACCCGCAGGAGGTGATCGATAGGCTGACCGGTCTCTTGGAGGAGGAACGGCCCGACGCGGTGATCACCTTTGGACGAGATGGCATCTCCGGCCATCCGGATCATGTCGCCGTCCATCAGCTTGTGACCCAGGCCTTCGAGCGCGCTCACCTGCCTGCCCGTTTGTTCTACCTGGTCCCTTCCGAAGCTACCCAACAGGGATGCGGGATTCCGCCTTCGAAGGAAACGGACAGTGGCCCCGCGGCGGCCATCGACATTGGCGCTTACCGCGTGACTAAGGTGCGTGCCATGCAATGCCATGCAAGTCAGAAGCCGCCGTATCCTGGCAACCCCGAAGAGGAAGCAGAGAAGCTGGCATGCCACGAGCACTTCGTCCTGGCCCGTCCGAGGGTTGGGCTGGGCGACTTGACCGACATCTTTGAATAGGAACGAGGCCTCATGAGTTCATCATCGGTCCAAGACGCTCGAGCCCGCCGTTTGCTCGTTTCGCTTGCCCTGACGGGCCTGATCTTCCTGGCCGAATTGGCCGGCGGGTTGTGGACCCGCAGCCTGGCGTTGCTTTCCGACTCGGCGCATGTGTTCATGGATGTCTTTGCCCTGGGGCTGAGCTACCTTGCGCTTCGTGCCGCCGCCCTGCCGGCCGACGATCGCCATACCTTCGGTTTTCATCGCCTGCAGGTGCTGGCTGCGCTCGCCAATGGCGCGACCCTCCTTCTGATCGCCTTTGAAATCCTGCGTGAAGCCTGGGCGCGCTTCCAGAACCCGGAAACGGTCCTTGCCGGACCCATGTTGGTGATCGCGGTCCTCGGGCTGGGTGTCAATCTTGTCGTAGCCCTCATGCTGCGACAGCATGATCACTCCGACCTGAACATCCGCTCAGCGTTCCTGCACGTCCTGGGCGACGCGCTGGCCTCCGTCGGCGTGATTGTGGCAGGTATCGCCATCCTGTTGACCGGCTGGCTGTGGCTCGATCCACTGGTCAGCGTGCTGATCGGTCTGCTCATCCTGTTCAGTTCTGGGCGGGTGCTGAAGGAATCCATGCACATCCTAGCGGAAGGCATGCCGGCTGGCATGACCGCCAGGGCCATCGCCGATGCGATGCGTCGTATCCCTGGCGTCACCGAGGTTCATGATCTGCACGTTTGGACGGTGGCTCCGGGATTTGTCGCCCTCAGTGCCCACGTCGTCCTGCAAGACCAGGCGCTCAGCCAGACGGCTGGGATCATGACCGCCCTCAAAGACGCCCTGCTCGAGGGCTTCGAGATCCGCCACACCACGATTCAGTGCGAATGCGCGGCCTGTGGCCAGGGGCAGGCGATCTCCCCTGAGGCGATTGACGTCAATCCGGGCGAGGTCCCCAGGAAATGACCGGGGTGACGGATGCGTTGCACGATGAGCGCTCGGCGGGGCCTTGTCTGTGCCTGCAGGGGTGCAGGCCATGGGTTCGATCGGTGTCAGAGGCATGTTGAGATGAGCGGCAAGGTGATCCAGACGCTGCGCGCCAGCCCGTTGGCGACCGTGCTGGGCGAAGCTGAATTGAGGATGCCGGCAATCTGCGGAAGCATCTGTGCCTATGACCCGGGCCAGACGATCGTCCCGGCCGACGATCAGGATGAGAGGTTGCTTGTCCTGCGCCAGGGGAGAGTGGCTCTGCGGCTGACAATGACGACGGAAACGGGCCAATGCAGCGGGGAGAGCGCTGCCGAGTTGATCACGCCAGGCGAGCCGTTCGGTTGGGCCGCCTGGACGCGTCCTGACCGTCTGGGTGCGTCGGCGCGTGCTTTGGAGTCGGTCTCTGTGGCCGCTTTCGACCTGGCAAGGCTGCAGGACAGCGGGACCTTCTTCAAAGTGAGCCAGCGCATGTTGCAGTTCTTGTACGCCCGGCTTCAGGAAGGCGGCCTGTGCCCGCCGAATGTTCAGGCGCTCCTGAAGATGAAACGCCTGTTGCAGGTCTAGAGAGATCTTCATGAGCACAATCTGGGTGAAAGCCGGGCAGTGCAACCAGGAAACCACCATCGAGGCTCGCCGCACCGATATGACGCACGAGGCGATCGAGTTCGTCACCACGTGCGAGCACGTCCAGAAGCTGGCCGAAGCGCTCAAGACCCTGGATATTGCCCATGAGATGAGCGCCTCGCTTCTGGACACGCAGGTGTACCGCCTGGCAGCTGAGCACCTTTGCCGCAACAGCTGCATTGTGCCGGCGGCCATACTCAAAGCACTGGAAGTTGAGGCCAACATCTTCTCGGCTGCCGAAAGCCAGTTGGTGTTCCTGGACCCCGGCAGTTAGGACGCTTGGAGAGGACATGTGAGCACACCATCAGCCGCCATCTCCCCTGTCTTGCCTGCCACACTGCAGCAGACGGCCGCAGAGGCTGCACGGGCGCTGGGCATACTCCTGTTCAATACACCCGAATACCAGGCCTACCGGCAGGCGCTCCATCAAGTCAATCGGGATGCCGATGTGCAGCGGCTCTTGGCGAGCACCCGCGAGCGCACCCTCGCACTGCAGCGGGGTCAGGGTGATGCCCTCGAACAGCGGGCAGCGCTTGAGACGCTGCGAGCCGAACTCCGTTCCCTACCATCCTTCTGCACCTACCGACAGGCGGAAGAGAACGTTGCGGGCCTGTTCCACGCTGTGGATGAAGCCGTCAGTCGGGCCGCCGGAGTTGCCTTTGCCCGCAACGCCAGGCGCAGCGGCTGTGGCTGTGGCTGCTAGCTACGAATACGGGAGTCCGGACAATGCTGACTGAAGAACTGCGAACCACCGCCCGTGCCCTGGGCGAAGCCCTACGCTGCCACGAGGCAGTGCAGAAATACCTCAAGGCCTCGGCTGACTGCACTGCCGACGCTGAGGCCGTTGACTTTGAGGACCGTCTGCTCGCATTGTATGCAGAACTAACTTCACGTCAGCAGCGTGGCGAGACCTTGCAGCGCGAAGAGATCGACGTCTTCCACGCTCTGAGTAGGCAGGTGTACGAGCACCCGCGCATCGCCGGCCGGGAGGCGGCCGCGACGCTGGTCAAACCCTATTTCGCCGAGATCGCCGACGAGATCAACTTACAGCTGGGTGTCGAATTCGCCGCTTTGGCGCAGGCAACAGATGCCGAGGAGAGAGCATGAGAATCGCTGCCGTTTCTGAAGATGGAAGCACCATCAGCCAGCACTTTGGCCGCGCCCCGTTCTACGTCGTCGTGACCGTCGAGGATGGGAAGATCGTGACGCGCGAGACGCGTGACAAGCTGGGCCATGTCCAATTCGCCGAAGACACACACGAGGAGCACGGCCAGGAAACCGACCCGCGCGGTCATGGATTCGACCCGGCAGCACAGAGTCGGCACAGCCGCATGGCAGCGGCCATCGCCGATTGTGATGTGCTGTTGGCCCGTGGCATGGGCGCCGGCGCCTACGAGAGCATGCGCCAGGCCGGCATCCGCCCGATCGTCACGGACATCCCCACCATTGACCAGGCTGTTCAAGCGGTGATCTCTGGCCAGATCACCGACCACGTCGAGAAGCTGCACTGAGCCTGGCATGAGGTTTCTTCGCCTTCTCCTTGCCGCGGGCCTAGTGGTCGGCTTCCTAACCCTGGAGGTTGCCGGCTCGCCTCCGATTTCGGCGCAGGGCGATCCGACGCCGACCATCAAGGCCTGCCATATCTGCGATGAGGAGGTTGCAGCCACAGCAACCCCGGCCGCGCCGACTTCCTGCTTCGAATGCGATGCCGTGCACCCGCTCAGGCTGACGGCCCTGGCAGCCCCCCCTACATCGACACCCATGGCACGCAGTCCAGTTGTTCGCGCTGTTCTGTTCTGGGAAGAAGGGTGTCCTTACTGCAGTGGAGTCATCGAGCATGTCTTGCCGCCTCTGCAGCAGGAATACGGCACGCAGTTGGAGATCGTCTTGCTCCAGGTTGTGACGCAGGAGGATGTAGACAGCCTGCATGCGGTCGCCTCGAGGTATGGGATCCTGGAAGAAGACGTCGTTGTGCCCTTCATGGTCCTTGGCGATCAGGTCCTCATGGGGGCCACGGAGATCCGGGACCAACTGCCCGGGCTGATTGCCCAACGCCTCGGCCTCGAGGGGGCAGATGCGCCTCGGGTTGAAACGCCCGCTCCTGCTGTGCAACTTCTGGGGGAAAGCTCCGAGGGGTGTGGAGTTGCCACTCCCTGTGCGGACGAGCCGCCCGCCACGCCTGCACCGTCCATTGTCTTCCTAACAGCGTCCCCCACCGAGCAGCCTCGGTCGAACGGGTTCGCGCTGGCGGCTTTCGTCATGGCCGGAATGGTGGCAGCGTTGGTGCTTGTCGGCGTGCACGCCTGGCGCACGATCCAGGCGGATGCCTTACGCCCAGCATCTGGCTCGTCCGAGAAACACCGCATTCTAGCTCTGCCGGCCCTGGCACTGATCGGGTTGGGGGTAGCCGGCTACCTCACCTACGTTGAGACCCAGATGGTACAAGCGGCTTGTGGTCCGGTGGGCGACTGTAACGCAGTGCAATCCAGTTCCTACGCCCACCTGTTTGGAGTGCTGCCGCTGGGCGTGCTCGGCATGATCGGCTACGCTGCGATTCTGGTCGGCTGGACATGGAGCCACCTGCGGCACGATCGCCTGTCCCTGCTGACGCCCACCGCCGTGTTCGGGATGGCGCTGTTCGGTACGCTGTTTTCGATCTACCTGACCTACCTGGAGCTATTCGTCATAAGGGCTGTGTGCGTCTGGTGCGTCATATCAGCCATCGTTATGACGCTCCTTCTTCTGCTCAGCCTTGACCCGATGCTACGCAGCCTGATTGGAATGCCTGATGCCGAAGAAGAGACGTCCTAAGAAAGCGAACACCCAGCCGCGCATCCTGATCTTGGCCGGCGTGCTGGTGCTGGCGGCCGCGGTCCTGCTGCTCAAGGGCGGGAGCAAGGACTCGGCAGCGGGGAATGCCAACGCCGGCGAACTGCCTGCCGCCCAACTCCAGGCCGCCCTGAGCGAACACCGGCCGACGCTGGCCTTCTTTCACTCGACGACGTGTCACCAGTGTATCGAGATGACCGGAATCGTAGCCCAGGTCTACCCTGAATTCGGCGATTCCATCGCCTTGGTAGACATCGACGTGTACAACGAGCGCAACGATGCCCTGCTGCAGCAGGTCCGGATTCAGTACATTCCCACGCTCATCCTCTACGACCGAGCCGGCAATGGCCGAATTGCGGTCGGCGTGATGGAAGCCGCAGAACTGCGGCAAGCCCTGGCGGCTCTGGCCGAAGGAAGTTGAGATGCCCTTCGATCCAGCCATTCTGGAGAACATCTCGCTGCCGGGCTTCCTCCTAGTCTTCCTCGGCGGGGTTGTCACCAGCATTGGCCCGTGCAACATCGCCACCATCCCACTCATCATGGGCTACGTGGGGGGCAGCCGCGATCTGCCGCGCTCGCGCGCCTTCGCGCTTTCACTGGCCTTTGCCGTTGGCCTGGCCTTGACCTTCATGCTGCTGGGTGTGGCGGCCGCCCTGGTCGGCGGGCTCTTTGGGGCTTCCCGCATGTGGTATTACCTGGTGGCGGCGGTGTGCTTTCTGATCGGATTGAACATGCTCGGTGTGCTCCACATGCAGCTCCCGCTCTGGCTCGGTGGTTTGCGCGAGCGAATTGGGCTGAAGGGCGTCCCCGGTGCGCTGGCACTGGGCCTGGTCTCCGGCCTGGTGGCCTCGCAGTGCGCCACGCCCGTGCTGGCGGCGATCCTGACCTACGTGATGGCCAAGGGCGCCCTGATGTTCGGCGCGGCGCTGCTGTTCGTCTATGCCCTGGGGCGCGGTGTGCCGGTGGTGCTTGCCGGAACATTCACCGGCGCGCTTAAGGGCCTGCAGGCGCTGGGGCGCTGGACAGAGGTGATCGAGAAAGTGAGCGGCGTGATTGTGATCGGCGTCGGGCTGTATTTCTTGTGGATGGCCTGATGGAGACAAAGCCCGGCTCGCGCTGGCGGGCCTTGCTCGTTGTGGCGGGTCTCTTCGTGGGAGTGTTGGCTCTCAAGGCTGTCCAGGATGGCTGGTTCGCGGCGCGCACACCCCTGGAGATGGATGGCCAGCCGGCGCTGGTCTTCTTCACACTGGACCGCGGCTGCGAATGCCAGATGCAGGTCGTCCGCAGCGCGGAGGCGCAGCTTGCCGACTGGAAGTTCCCGTTGGCTGTTGGGGTGGATGTGATCCATGTGGACTCCAATCGGCGCCCAGACCTGGCCCAGCAGCTTGAGGTTGCCCGCGCCCCGGCGCTGGTCCTGCTGGACGCATGGGGCAACGTGGTCTGGAAGCAGGATGTCGGCCTGAGTGACGAGGCACCGCTGGATCTGGCCACGGCAGAGACACGCATCCGCGAGTTGGGCGTGAACCCGCCATGAAGCAGCCCCGTCTGTTGGCCAGCGTTGCTCAACTGGATGACGAGATCCTCCACCCTGGCCGGCCGCCGTGCCTGCCTATCCTGGGCCTTTCATGATCCGCGAGGTGTGCG
>Ga0315293_10005854_pt1 | contig 11546 bp, 6 predicted proteins | sample YL17G13_20_MG_FD_203071 | JGI IMG/M metagenome (GOLD analysis project Ga0315293, IMG submission 203071) | Sediment microbial communities from Yellowstone Lake, YNP, Wyoming, USA - YL17G13_20 | ecosystem: Environmental > Aquatic > Freshwater > Lake > Sediment | place: USA: Wyoming | collected... | reverse complement strand
TTACCAGGTCGATGAGTTGATTGGCAAGAATATAGAGGTGACCACTCCTGCCGACCAGATACCTAAGGCGATGGAAGCAATTAACAGAGCTTTAGCAGGAGAGTCTGTGTGGGATTTCGAAATAAATCAAAAGGACAAGGCCGGTCGAATAATCCCGATGGAAATTAACGCAATGCCCGTTACAAAAAATGGCCATATTGTTGGTGTTCGGGGCATCATGCGCGACATCACCAGGCGTAAGCAAGTAGAGAGGGAACTAAGGATAAAAAGTATCGCCGTTGCCGAATCTATTAATGCTATCGCTATGGCCGACCTTGATGGAAATTTGACGTATGTAAACGAAGCGTTTCTAAAGATGTGGGGGTATAACGATGATAAAAAAGTTCTTGGAAAAGCAGCCATAGATTTCTGGCAGCAAAAAACGGATGCGGAGGTAATAATCAATACGTTGCACGCTGGGGGCGGCTGGATAGGCGGATGTCTGGCCCGGCGAAAAGATGGCTCAACATTTTGGGCTCAGCTTTCGGCGACTATGGTTACGAACGAAACCGGCAAACCTTTTTGTATGATGGCCTCCTTCGTAGATGTTACCGACCACAAGCAGGCTGTGGAAGAGTTAAAGCAAGCAAAAGAACGGGCAGAAAAAGCAAAAATTGAGCTTGAGCAGCTCAACAGGCAGCTTGAAGCCGCGGTTAACCAAACCAGTATGCTGGCTCAGAAAGCACTGGCGGCCGATTTAGCCAAAAGCGAATTTCTTGCCGGCATCAGCCACCAAATCCGCACACCGTTGAATGCCATCATAGGTTTTAGCCAGGTTCTTGCCGGACAAGACCTCCCCGATGAACAAAAACATTATGCCGACATCATCACAGAAAGCTCTGAAAATCTTTTGCAACTAATAGACGATGTCCTTGATTTATCAAGGCTTGAGGTCGGCAAACTCGACATCCAAATTAGTGAGTGTTCCTTAAGCTGCCTGCTTGCTATTACTGAATCTCTGATGCGACCGGCTGCAATGGTAAAAGGACTAAAGTTCGAAGTTCTGCAATGCGGCGAATTGCCGGCGCAGATACGCACCGATTCTGTTCGGCTGCGCCAATGCCTGATTAACCTTATTGGCAACTCCATCAAATTTACCGAAACCGGGCACATATATGTGAATGTCTCCGTTCAGCAGCTCAACGAAATACCCTACATTTGTTTCGACATTGAGGACACAGGAATCGGGATCCAGACGGAAAAGCAGCAGTTAATATTTGAAAGATTTGTGCAGGCAGATGAAACTATCGGATGTAGATTTGGAGGCACAGGTCTGGGACTTGCTATCACCAAGCGGCTGGCAAATCTTTTAGGCGGGGATGTTTCTATCAGTAGTCAACCCGGCAAAGACTCAGTATTCACCCTTAGAATTCCAGCAGGCCTCGACATCAAATCCCAGCCGCCCTTAGACAGATACAACTTTGTCAACGAATTAAGCCGTGGAAGTGACCTTTCAGAGCAAGTCAAGTTCAGTGGCAGAGTGCTGGTTGCCGAAGACAGTAGAACCAATCGGATTCTTTCTCGTTTACTGCTGGAAAGACTTGGTCTGCAAGTAACAACCGCCGAGGATGGTAAAGAAGCGCTCCACAAAGCCCTCACCAAGCCGTTCGACCTGATATTTATGGATATTCAGATGCCCAATATGGATGGGTATCAGGTGGTAGAAACGCTGCGCCGAAAAGCAGTTATCATACCAATAGTTGCTTTAACTGCTCATACAACCGACCGCGACAGAGAAAAATGTATTGCTGCCGGCTGCAATGACTGCTTGTCCAAACCAATTAACCGCAAAGAATTAACAGAATTGCTCAGCAAATATCTGGCTTCGGAGAATACCACTGAGGGCAGTAAAGCCACCTCAGTCAAATCTGAGGTAGGCTAATCTTCTCCAGTCCACCAATTAACTACCCACCAATACCAAAGTTTTGCGCTCATACAGACGTCCAAATGTCTGATTTTCGCCATTGTCTGAGAAAGTCGTTGTAACCTTTTGATTGCGGGGGGCGTAAAATAGGGTGAAATTGTGGTAAGGTGTGTTGCAACACTCAAAGCCCAAAAACAGTAGCCACGAAGGCACAAAGTCACGAAGGTAAAAAATAAGATGTTTTAACCTTGGTGCTTTAGTGACTTAGTGGCAAAAATAGGTAAAATTTTGTAAAATGGAAAGGGATTGAAACTATGAGAAAATTAGTAGTGGTGCTAATAGTATGTCTGTTTCTGTCTGCCCCTCTGTTGGCGGGGCCATTGCTGAGAAATCAGGTCAGCAGCACCGCCAACTGGGTTGTTCACGCTGATTATGAGCGGTTCAACAGTTCCCCAATCGGTCAGCTCATCCGAAAAGAGCTGGTGGCCCAGGGCATAGAAGAAAAGCTGGTCAATTTCGCCAATATATTTTCTTTCCATCCGCTTAACGATGTGCGGGATATAACGCTTTACGGCAATGGAAAGGACCGCCAGAAAGCAGTGGTTCTGATTGATGGCAACTTTAACAGAGAAAAGCTCGAGGCGCTCGTGCGAACGAATCCGCAGCACCAGGAAATTCAATATGGTGACATTTTGATACATGGCTGGATGCACGAGGAAAAACAAAAAGATGGGACCACAAACAGTTTTATGATGTTCGGCTGCCTCTATCAGGATAAAATAGTAGTTATGAGCTCCGGCCAGGAGACGATAAAACTGGCCCTGGATGTCCTCAGAGGCTCCGCCAACAGCGCAGCGGATGGCCAGTTCAAGGCGGCAACACTAAATGCTCCAGGCGCATTTTTCCAGGTAGCGGCTAACGGTGTCGGTGACATAGCAGGAGAGGAGCCTCAAGCTGCTGTGCTAAAGCAGACCGATAAGCTGGGTCTTGCAATCGGTGAAAATGAAGGAAAATTTTATATCGACCTGGGTTTGATAGCCAAAGGCGAGGAGGCGGCACAGAGTATCAACAAGGTGTTAGAAGGTATTATTGCCTTTGCGACCTTGTCAGGCGAACAGCAGCCGAAGCTGGCAGAGTTGGCCCAAAAAGTGAAACTATCCTGTGCCCAGAATACGGTTGGAGTCCGTTTTGAGTCAGACCCACAATCGGTATTCCAGTTCTTGAAAGAGCAATGGGAAAAAAAGAAGCAAGCAGCCGGCAATCCGTCGTGAAACTATCCTATAACCGTCAAACACAACTGCAGATATTAAGTGCTGAAGAGCTGGCCCTGCGGTCGCAGCAGGGTTGTCAGGAGTGTTTCGAGGAACTGGTAGAGCGCTATAATGTGCGGCTCTACCAGTTCTTGCGTAGTAGAACAGCCGGTGTTCAGGATGCTGAGGATTTGGTTCAGGATACTTTTGTCAAGGCGTATCGGAACATCCATCGCTATCGAACCTCGTGGAGGTTTTCAACCTGGCTGTTCACGATAGGTTCTCGCCTGGCAACCAGTCACCATCGCAGTTTGCTTCGTCGGCAGGCAGTAGCCAAGATTGAAGCAAAAAATATAAATCCTGCAGATACGACTGTGCAACAGGAAACGTTTGATGGCCTGTGGGCAATAGCCAGGGATTTATCAAAAGACCAATATCAGGCGCTGTGGCTAAAATATGCGGAAGATATGTCGATAAAAGAAATAGCAAAGGTGTTAAAAAAAACGCAGGTCGGTGTCAAGGTGCTTTTGTATCGGGCACGGACCAATCTTGCCCGGCGACTGCGGAATATCGCAGCCGAACCTGTCCGCCATTCGTGTGGCGGAAATGAAACTGCGGCACAACCATTGCCGAAAGAACAAATACCTGTTATGAAAGTTGAAGGTGCATAATGTTCTGCTGGCTATTTAGATTGATGATTTCACACGCTGCCGATGGTGATAATCGGTTAAGCCCGGCAGCGGAAAAGCACATCCGTCATTGTGAAGATTGTCGGTGTTTTTATAGCACCTGCTTATCGTTAAGCGAGCGACTGAAATCCGAAATAGTAGTTTCGGACCGGAATCTATCCGTTCGATTGCGCAAACGCGTTTTGACAGCTATGCCTCATCAGCAGACAAAGACAATCAGCTTTAGAGTCAAATGGTGGCCTGCAGCGGCAGCAGCGTGCCTGACGTTAATTGTCCTTATTGGGGCTATGCTTTTCGCAAAACGTATGAATGACCGAATGACTGCTATTCGCGATGTCCAGATAGAAATCCGGAACCTTCAAACTCTTGTTGGTGAGGAGTTTCCGACAGCGTGGCCGGAACTAATCGAAGGGCCTCTGGCAAACGAGGCCAAAAACCTCGCGGACGACACTGAAGCGGCAGTCAGGTTTCTCGTTGCCTGCGTTGCAGTGGATGTCACCGGCCCAGAAAACGGGTCAATAAATTGAAAAGTGTAGTTGAATTATCAGAGGTTATTATAATACTCCGGCTTGCCATCGTCGCTGTCATAATTGGTTGAATCCTGTAGCGGAGTATCAACTTTGATTCTTTCAATATACTCAGCCTTTTTTGTGATGCTGTCAACGGTAACTAAAATCCCACTCATTTTCAAATCGCCGGTCGCAACCTCAAATGGGAAAGGCATCTGCGTCCTGAAGGATTTTATGACATTCTCAACTTTTCTGCCGAGCACCGAATCATGAGCGCCGGTCATCCCTATATCAGTGATATATGCAGTGCCTTTGGGGAAGATCCTTTCGTCTGCGGTAACAACGTGCGTATGAGTTCCGAAGCACAAGCTGACGCGCCCATCGAGGTAATAACCCATCGCGAGCTTTTCGCTGGTGGCCTCAGCGTGACAATCGACCGCGATGATGTCGGCTTTATTTTGAAGCTGCGGCAGAATTTTATCGATAGCATTGTAGGGACAGTCTGCAGGTTTCATATAAATCCTGCCAATCAAGGAAACCACAGCTACGGTCGGCCCTTTACTTGTTTGGTAAATTGCATAGCCCCTCCCGGCGGCATGCTCGGATAAATTTGCCGGCCGGGCGATATTTTCGGCTGCCTCCAGCGTGGCGATTATCTCTTTTTTGCGATAAGTATGGTCGCCCAAGGTAATCAGGTTCACGCCATATCGCAGCAGCTTATCGTAGATTTGCGGCGTCAGACCCGAACCGCCTGCGGCATTTTCCGCATTGGCTATTACACAATCGATTGCCCGTTCCGAAACAAGCGCCTTTAGCCGCTCCGCAACAACACGCCTGCCAGGCCGTCCCACTATGTCGCCGATACAAAGTATATTCAGTTTCATAACCTATTGACCCGATTATTCTTTTTCGACCGGAGATTCTAACAGTAGCAGCCTTCGCAAACAACACAAATCGATGTAAAATCACGTTTATCAATAGTTAGGAATGTCCAATGACTCCGACCTTGATTTCACAGGGCAGTTGATGTGAACGATTTAGCCGGATTTTCCCTATACTGGCTAAGTGACTATTTAGAACGGTAAACCCCGTTAGAAGGCTGTGGCACGGGCTTCCGGCCCGTGGAAACACGGCCAAGATGGCCGTGCCACTCTGGAGCTTTAGACCCTACCCTCACTAATACTTTTATCCCGTCTAAAAGGCAGGGCTTCCTTTCTAACGGGGTAAATCGCCTGCCGGATATTGATATACCCTAACCACTATACGTTGTGAAGGTTACCCCCGACTTGTCGGGGCTGCCTGCTCTGGAGTTTATCCCGATTTATCTGGGCTAACCGCTAATTCTTATTTGGCGTATTCTATGCAGCGGACCTCACGCAGCAGCGTTACCAGGATTTCACCAGGATAAGTCATCTCAGCCTGAATCTTATTGGCGATGTCACGCGCAATCTTCATTGCCGCAGCATCATCCACTTCATTAGCATTGACAATCACGCGGATTTCTCGACCGGCCTGAATTGCATACGCGCTTTCGACGCCTTTGAAGCTGCCGGCAATCTCCTCGAGTTTTTCCAGCCGCTTGATATATCTTTCAAGCGTCTCTCTTCTGGCACCGGGACGCGAGGCACTAATCGCATCGGCGGCAGCAACCAAAGGGGTGTAAGGGTTATCCGCCGGGATGTCACCGTGATGGCCTGCCACGGCATTTAGAATAATAGGCGATTCGCTAAAGCGTTTGAGATAATTTGTGCCGATAGCTGGGTGACTGCCCTCGACCTCATGGTCAATGGCCTTACCAATATCATGCAGCAATCCTGCTCGCCTTGCGATCGAACCATCCAGTCCAAGCTCGTCAGCCATCACCTGAGTCAGGAATGCAACTTCAATACTGTGGCGAAGGACATTCTGACCATAACTTGTCCTGAAGCTCAAAGCACCCAGCAGACTGAGCACCTTATTGCTCAGCCCTCTGACGTTCGTCTCAACCGCGGCATCTTTGCCAATCTGTAAGAGCTTTAAGTTGACATCCTTTTTGGTCTGTGCGACAAGCTCCTCAATCCGGGATGGATGAATGCGTCCATCCTGAATCAGCCGCTCCATCGAAAGACGGGCGACTTCACGTCTGACAGGACTGAAGCCGCTCACGACAACCGTGCCAGGTGTGTCATCAACAATGACATCTACACCGGTGGCCTTTTCAAAGGAGCGAATGTTGCGTCCTTCTCTACCTATGATTCGTCCCTTCATATCGTCATTAGGGATGTCAATGGTTGAGACAGTTACTTCACAGGTCTGCTCAGAGGCGTAACGTTGAATAGCCGCCGTGACCACTTCACGGCTTTTTTCATCGGCAGTTTCAGTGGCTTCGTCAACTTTGCGTTGAATCAAAGTGGACATCTCGTGCTCGCACTCATCTTCAAGGCGTTTTAGCAACAACTGCTTGGCCTCTTCGATGTCCATTGCCGTAATTTTCAGTAGCTGATTTTTCTGCTGCGCTATGACCGCCGAAAGCTGTTTTTCCTTCGCATCAATATTGTGCAGCCTCTTATCTACCTCTTCCTCTCGCCGTTTTAGAGTGCTGTCCCGTTGCTGTAACTGCTCACCCTGCCGCTCAAGGACATTCTCCCGTTTGGTTAATCTCATTTCAGTTTCGTGCAGTTCGGAACGTATCTTATTAACCTCGTTTGTGAATTGCTCTTTTTTCTTGATTGCCTCAGCGGTAGCGTCAAGTTGAGCCGACTTGATTATGTTATCCGCCTCTCTTTTTGCAGTTTCGAGTTGTCGCTGCCGTTCCTGCTGGAGTGTCTTGGCCCTTGTCTTGGCGACTATCTGATAGGCTATAGCAGCCAGGCAGACCCCCAGGATAAAGCAGACAACCGAAGCTACGACGGTGGGCACCGTAAGTAACATTAGTATCGAACTCATAGTTCTACCTTTCCCTCATATTTACAATAGTCAAAAAAATCTGCGTGGGCATTCTTAAGTTTAAGGGATTTGCCGGTAGGAAAGCCTAAAGATATGGCAGTAAATTACGAAATCCTCTGTTCAGAGAGCAAAATCAGTTATTTTGTGCCGTAATTTTATAAAATTGCGGCATCTTCGGTGATTGTAAATCCATCTTTTTTGTCCAGTTGGCTGATTTTATGCTCAATGGCAGAACTCCAAAGTTGATATCGAATTTTTTCAAATAGATTTCGCTTTACGCTAAATTCACTTTTACGCACCCGCCAAAGCAAGCGGGTCCAGATTTCTCGTTTCGTTTTTTCGACTCAACAGTCGCTAAAAGTGTCTTTGCAGCTTAACTACCGTTGGGAAAAAGAATTACGACTCTTTTCCCCTGCATCCCTTCACAACATCATAGAAGTCCTGACAAAGATACGGGACAGCCCACGTTTTAGTTCATCGTCAATAAACTGCAATATTATGATAGGATGTTTTATGGCATCGGTCAAGAGAAAAACCGACAAAATCTACGGAATAACCTAAAATTTTAAGGTAAATTACCACAAATATAGGTTTTCAGGTAAGTAGAACATCATCCTGTTCCATTTTGCATTAAATTAAGGCCGAAATGCTTAATGAACAGGTCTCTAATCAACTAGTATCAGCCCATAATAATTGGGGTACTGACGTGTTGTCCTGACCACTTCTATTGGGAAACCTGCCTTGCGAACCGTAGAAAAAACGTCGATTCCGCACGCTTCCATTGCCGGCCGGGCTCGCTCCGGATGCCGACAACGTTTATCTTCCAGAGCGCATTCTTTGCAAAAATAGCAGGGTCCCGCACCCAACCCGAACGCCTTCCAGGCTCCGCGTAGAAATATAGTCCGCTCAAGCTCGGCAATTATCGCTTTTACATCCGCTTCTGGTTCGAAGTGTATCAAAATCGCCCGAGAGTAACTATCCAGGACCTCTCGCATCTGCTCGGGCGTGGGTGTAAAGGGAGGGCAAACCAGGCACTGGCCATAGCCATCGCATCCAAACTGGCATTTTAGCCGAACCCAACCAGCAGTTTTAACATCGCACGGTGAGATTATACTAACACCCTTCACACCAGATTTTTGCTTAACAATATCGCACAATTCCCTGTCTGATATTTTGGCTGTGCTTTTTGAGGTTTTGCCTTTGGGTTCCATTTACTACCTATAATTATCTGAAGTATCGTGATGGCATCGGGTCACAACTTCTTATTATATCAGCTTAACGCTGTAAATTCGCCAATTTTATGGCTTACAAGGATAAAAACGTAATGGCATTTCTATAAAATCAAAAGTAGGGCGGGATTCCGGGGACAGCTTATTTATCAACGCAGCAAATCCCGATACGATACATCGGGATTTTCGTTTGAAAGTTAACCACAGATTTCGCAGATTAACACAGATTAAATAAAAAATCGGTGAAATTCAGGCAATCCGTGGTTAAAGAAAGAGGTCAGGCCCTCAAGCTTGGTTTCAAGCCACTCCCCACAGACCAAGTTGGCCTCAAAAAGAACATTCCGTAGTGTCTATAATTAGTAAATCCTGCACCTCTGAATAAGCCTCCAGTGAGTCACAAAGTGTGGTTTTGCAGCGTCTAAATAAATGCCCTGTAAAGTTTGTAAAATGAGTTTGGAATCCAGATTTGACCCGGCATAAGCTATCGCCGATATAGATATAAACCGATGTAGCTATAATAGTTACATAAAAAGGGGCAAAAATAGTGGAATTTTAGGGGGGAATTTGGTAAAATAGCTTAAATGAAGGTTTTAGGAATTTTAATAAGCTATCTAAATAGCAAACTACGAATCACGCCGCTGCGGCTTTCGCAGAAAGCAGAAGCTGGGAATGGTGTGGGGGTGACCGCCGTTTTCGAGAAAAGGAGCAGATAATAATGAAAGACCACAGACAGCATCGGTGTATCTTATTAGTAACGACATTAATGATGGTATTGTGGGCCACGCAACCCGCTATGGCGCTGGTAATCAGCGAGATAATGTATCATCCGGTCGAGGAAGGGGGGACACCCAGCGGGGATGAAACGCTCGAGTTTATTGAGCTATACAACAACCAGGCTACCTCCGAAGACCTATCCGGATTTGCATTCACAAACGGTATCGATTACACATTTGCGTCCGGAACAATTCTCGGTCCCAAGGGATACTTGGTATTGGCGCGCGACCCGAATACTGTGAAAGCGGCTTACGGCATCAGCGTAGTGTATGGCCCTTTTACGGGTCGGCTCAATAACGACGGCGAGCGAATAGAGCTGTCCAACGCCAATGGAGAGATTATCATTTCTTTGCGATACAATGATGCAAGGCCGTGGCCATCCTCACCCGATGGAACAGGGCACACGCTGATTCTCACAAAACTCAGCGGTGACCCGGAAAATGCCTCAAGCTGGGCGCACAGCACCTTTATTAGCGGCACGCCGGGTGGGCCGGATGAGGCCCAAAGCGGACCCCCAGAACCCAATACGATAACTCTTGTGGGTGTGAGCCACCCTGGGCGGTATTTCAAGGGAACCAAAGAACCATCGCCGGGCGTCGGCGGTGTCCCCACGATAGACTGGACCAAGATTGGGTTTAATGACGACCCCGGCACAACTGCCTGGCTCAATGGAGACAACGGATACGGATACAGCGGCTCAGCCGCTGAACTGCTGTTCATCAAGACTCCGCTGACTATGAATGGGAATTACATCTCCGCATACGCGCGCCTTCGTTTCACACTAACGGCAGAGCAAATCAACTCATTCGCACAACTGCTTACCGAAGTCCATTATGACGATGATTACGTGCTGTATCTTAACGGCAAGGAAGTGGCTCGCTCGGACGGAATCTCCGGCGACCCACCCCCATACAGCGCGCACAGGAGCTCGGGCTGGGAACCACCGGTTGATAGCCTTGACCTGACCAGCCGATTAGATTGGCTGGTTGTCGGCACAAACGTCCTGGCTATCCAGTTCCACAATAATGCTATCTCTGGCAGTACGGACGCTTTTGGAGTTCCGATACTTCGGGTGGTCGAGAAGGAAACAGGTAATGGCGACGACCCCCGCGTGCGCCTCGTAATTAATGAGCTATTGGCTAATAGTGATTTACCGCCTGGCACCGACTGGATTGAGCTATATAACCCAGGCCCTGTCGCAGTTGATTTGAACAATATTTATCTAAGTGACGGCCGCTTCCAGCTACTTATGTTCAAAGTCCCTACGAGCGGCGTGCTGCAGCCGGGCCAGTTCCTGACCATCAGAGAAGGCACACCACCAAGCGGATTTCCCTTCGCGTTGAGCTGGTCAGGCGAGACGATATTTCTGACAGCGGCCACGAATGACCCGGTTCCAAAACCAATCCGCGTCTTAGATGTCGTGCGTTTCGGGGTTATGCCATCAGATATAACCTTTGGCCGGTTCCCTGATGGGTCAGACTACTTTAACCTTCTATCCTCCGCTACTTACAATGGAGCAAATGCTAAACCATTGATTAACGATATCGTGATAAACGAGATTATGTACCACCATCCTACCCAGGATAACCGTTATGAGTATGTCGAGCTGTATAATAAAGGTAACAGCACTATTCCGCTCACCGACTGGGCATTTTCTGACGGCATTGATTACGAGTTCGGCAGTGGCATCTCGATGTCGCCAGGCTCGTATCTGGTGGTGGCGAAAGACCCGAACTTCCTAAAACTGGTCTATAACAATCTGGTGGTTGGGACGAATCTTGTCGGGCCATACACGGGGAGTTTAGATGACCACACCGAGCGTGTCCGTCTGTCGTATCCGTTCGAGGACCCGGAAACTCACGATGTGAATATGGTCACCGTCGATGAGGTAACCTACTATGACGGAGGCCGATGGCCAAGTTGGGCCGATGGTCAGGGAGCGAGTATGGAGCTGCGCGATCCGCGAAGCAACAACGATGCACCAGGTTCCTGGGCCGATAGTGACGAGACGAGCAAAACCTCGTGGAAGCAATTCTCATATACCATCAATAGCACCGATGCCAGATACACTCACGACTCTGTTACAGTCTTTGATGTCATACTGCTTAACCGCGGCGAGGTGCTCTTAGACGACCTTAACCTGACAATTGGCAGCAACCGCCTCACTAATAATGGCTTTGAGAGCGGCGAAACAAGCTGGCGGCTTCTCGGCAACCATACACGCTCGTTTGTAACAACATCTGATTTTCACTCCGGCTCCAGGTCGT
>Ga0315293_10005851_pt1 | contig 11549 bp, 16 predicted proteins | sample YL17G13_20_MG_FD_203071 | JGI IMG/M metagenome (GOLD analysis project Ga0315293, IMG submission 203071) | Sediment microbial communities from Yellowstone Lake, YNP, Wyoming, USA - YL17G13_20 | ecosystem: Environmental > Aquatic > Freshwater > Lake > Sediment | place: USA: Wyoming | collected... | reverse complement strand
TAAGGGTTCCTTTTTTGGAGGTGTTTTAGTACCAGGAGTAACTTTTGGTTTTGTTTTTGTTTCCTCTTCTTCTTTTATACCTATTGAACCTAATTTACCGATTGGTAAATTTAATTTCTTTTTTCCTACTAAATTTATTAAATCTCCTTTTCTCATTTTTGGTTTTAAATGTTTCTCTACCAAAGATAAGATTTTATTTTCTAAAATTCTATCAAAAGACATTTTATTTTCTTTCATAGACTGTTTTACTTGTCTAACACATCTTTCAAACTTACGTGTCTTTTTTGGACCTACTTGTGCGTGACATATAGCCCAAGGATTAGATTTTTTTTCTGTCATATCATCACCTTTACCGTCTTCTTCTTTCCCTTGGTTCAATTGTACTTTTGATGTTACGGGGTCAACTTTATAACCTTTTGATGCTAACTCATTTCTATCCACAGCATTTTTTGGGTCATATGTAGTTTGCTTAATCATTTTTTCTTCTTTCTCATTCGTCTCCATTTTTTTGTGATTACACTTACAATTTGTCATACCACATTTTGTGCAAACTTTCTTTTTAGACTCAACTAAATTTTTGTGTAATTTATTAATGTCTGACTCACTCAAAGTCATTAATGTTTTTGGTTTAAAACCAAAGTTGATTAAATCAGAATATTTGTTAGTTTTCATATACTACTTTTTTTTCAAATTCAAGAACAATATCTCGTTCATATAATTTATCTTTGATTGATTTTTCTGTCTCTCCGAATCTAAAAACCAATCTTTTTATTACGGTAAAATCAATATCTTCATTTTCTTTTTCCCAAGATAATGATATTACATCATCCATACTATCAGTAAAACTAAAAAAATCAGAATTTTGAATCAAATCTAATTCTATAGACGTGTCTTTCAATACTCCAACTTTTTTTATAAATTCTAAACTTGGTGGTTTTGGATAACCATTTGCAGGTTTTGCCCCCCAAGTATCATCCCAAATATTTTTAATATCATCTGCAAAAATGAATTCATACATATTATCTCCTTTATAGTTTGGACCAAGTCCGTTAACATAAATTAAATAACTCATATAATATTACCTTCTATTGATATTTTTATTTGTTTATTTTTTGTTTCAAAAACAAGATTTTTCTTATTTGTTTTACCGATAAATTTAAAATCTTGATTTTCTTTTATAAATTTTAAAGCTCCAAGTTCTTGATTTTTTGATTCTGATAGTCTGTGAATTGATTTTACTACAACTATATTTTTTTCAACTCTAACTTTTTTTCTATCTTCACTTACAACTTTATTAAAGCTTTTTTCATTTTCAGTTATTTTAAAATACTTGCTTAATATATTTTCTACTTTGTTTTCAACAAACATTTCGTCAGCAATTCTTTTTATATGACCTTCATCTTCGTCTTCAGACATTTCACCTTCTTTTTGTTGTTTAATTCTACCTGGAGTCATCATATCCGACATAACATTTAATACACCTGTTTTTGCCATATCAACCCAAGGACTACCTTCTTCTGACATTTCACCTTCAGGTATTTCTTCATCACTACTCATATCTTCATCACTACTCATATCTTTATCACTACTCATATCTTCATCACTACTCATATCTTCATCACTACTCATATCTTCATCACTACTCATATCTTCATCAAATTTAGACATTATTTCTTCTTTATCTTCATCGTCTAATGAATCTAAATCTAATGCAGATAATATTGAATTAATAACGTATTTAATATCTTTAGAAGACATTTTTTCGTCTTCTTTAGAACTAAACGTTCTTAATTTTTGACCTAATTTACCGGTAAGTTTTTGAATTGTTTTAAAATTGATTTCTTCGTCATGTTCTTCACCTCCCATATCTTCTCCACCCATTGATTCTGGAGATTCAGTACCCATTTCATCCGTTGGTGGTTCTTCCCCTGTATCACCTGTCATACTACTATCCATAGGACCTGTTATGCTACCACCTTCAGGTGAAGGGGTTGACGGTTGTTCAGGTGAAGATGGAGGTGGGGGTACATTTTCTACATCAGATGTCGGTTCAGGATTTTTTTTTTCAGCGTTTGGGGTTTTCAAAACGAATTTTTTTTGTTCTGAAAACAAAGAAACACCCTCTTTATTCTCAAATAAAGTGTTCATTTCTTTAGCCATAAGATTTAACCTTTTCAATGCTTGAGAGTATGATGGGTAGTGTTTTCTATTTTTCATTGGCTCAACATAATCTGCGACAGATTCTGATACCGTTTTTTTAATTACATACCCTACTTTTTCTTTAACTATTTGATATTCATTACCATCTGCTAAAGTAAGTTTATATTCTGAATTATTATCTTCTTTAATATGGTTAGGAGTAACCTCTTTAAATCTTGCAATCTCAAGAATCCTTTGAATTTTATTCATTCCTTGTAATTTTTCACTTCCAAGTGGTCTTATATCGGACATTTTATTATGTTTAATGTTTTTATTTAATTAAATAATTCCCAATCTTAATTAAATTGGTTTATTTTTTTCTTTATAAATATATCAAATTACTCAATTGTGTTGTTAAATTCAGATAAAGAAAGATTTTTATCCATTATCTCATTTTCAAAATCATACAGTTTTTCAATGTACCCATTTCTTCTCAAAAATTTAAATACTAAATTTTCGTTTGAGTATTCACCTTTTTTTTCTAATCCTGATTTTCTATATTTTTTTAGTTTGTCTTTGTACTTACTTATTAGTTTTTTAGCGTTATCTAAATCCTCTTCAGAGGCATTTTCAATCACTTTATCTATCGCCCCCATCCACTCTATTGATTTATTTTTAATACTTTTCTTATCTATTGTAACTTCTTCTTTTTTAGGTTTTTCAATCCACTCATCAAATAATACAGAATATATTCCACTACTTGTGTGTTCTTCAGATGAATCCTGAGCATAAAGTTCAACATCATAACCTTTAACAGTTATGTTATGATTATTATTAAATAATATTTTTTTAATATTAAAAAGTTCTTTATATATATCCCATTGTTCTTTTGGGAATTGCGAGTAATCAATCATTAGATGTAAATCAACGTCAGAAAAAGATGACCAATTATAATTAGCTAAAGAGCCGGTCATTACAATGTCTTCAACAAATACCTCAACACCCATAAAATCCATAAACTGATAAGCGATTTCTAAAAGGGTATCCCTTATGTCGGTTTTCATTTTAACCTCGGGGGAATTAGGCGAAATCCAAATCTTTGGATTAAGAATGTTTTGAAGTTCAAAACTTGATAGTATTTTACTTTGATTATCCATCAATAAATAAATACTTCAGTTTTCTTATTTAAGTAAAGAATAATACTCTTTAAAATGTTTTTTTCTTTCTTCCAACCCTAAAACTCCACCATTAACTCTTTTAGTTATTTGAGTTACTACTGAATCATCAGCTCCGTTATCTGCTAATTTGTGTAAACCGTTTTTGTGGAAAAACCATGCTGCTGATAATAATGGGTATTTAGTAGCAACTAAATCTGGATTTAAGGTTAAATCCTCGTTGACCGCTTTTGAAAATTCAATATAATTATTCCTACCAGTTAATTGTATAAAACCTCTGCCCCTAAATTTAAAACCATCTCCTGTGGGTTCAGGTCCATTACCCATTCTTTCACCATAAACAAGATTTGCTATTTTTTCTGGATTTCTTTCGTAAAGTAACGCCTTTTGTTCTGTTGGAAAATATTTTTTAAACGTTCCAATTAAACCTTTCGCTCCATAATTTAAATTTTCTTTAACTAATTTAAATCCTCCTGATTCGTGAGATGCTTGAGCCAAAAAATGAGCCAAACGAAGAGATGTGGTTAATTCAAATTTTAATATTGTATCAGGTAACATCTCAATAACTGAATCGGGAATGTGACCTTTTAGTTTGTTAATATTCATAAATTATAAATATATTCATAAATTAAAACACACGAATTAATTTTGCCAAACCCAAATATTTATTAATTATGAAATCATTTTGGAAAAATATATTAGACGCTAATAATTCCGCGTCATCAAAACGATTAATAACATTAATAGTGGCACTTCATTTCATACTAGCATCATTCGTTATATTGTTTTTAGTGTGTTATGTAATAATGTATTTGCCTAAAGGTAAAGTTGAGAAAAATTTACTCGATTCATTAGGTAAAGTACTTGAATATGATTTTTATATTATTTTATCAGGACTTGGTTTTATTACATCCGAAGGTGTAGTTAAGATGTTTGTAACTAAAAATACACCACCACCTCCTAATCAATATGGGGGGTATGATACAAATAATCCAACACCTGAAGAGCCTATTAATTCAACAAATACAGATAATATTACATAAATAAAAAACCCCTCATTTTGAGGGGTTCATCTTAAACTCTTTTGTATTTAAATTTTTTAGATATTTCTACGTTGAAGTATTTTCCTTGTGATTCAGCCATTCTAAATTTTGTATAGACATTGTGTGGGACATCTTCATACTCATATTTAGAACCGTTTTTAAATTCCGCAATCATTTTTCCTGTTTCGGTGTCGTATTCAGTTCTAACTATATTACTTGAATCAATTTCGTTTAATATTTTAGTTCCTTTAATTTCTTCTTTTTTTACTGCCATATTATTCCTCCTTTTTGTCTAATGGTGTTTCTTTATTTATTTTGAGCATCTCATTTTCAATATAACCTGTAACTTCATCTAAGTCTATATTACCAAAATATAATTTTAACTCTTTTAGTAAATTATTTTTTTCAATATTAAAATATGAATGTAGTTCCATCATATCGTTAGTATAAAATGGTGGCTTTTCTAAATCTTTTTCACTCCATTTATACTTTTTAAATAGATGTCTAAGCTGACGATATATATCAAGTAATCTTTTATCAGCGTCAAGTTGTTTTATGTATTTTAAAAATGGTTCCATTATTGATAAATACTAAAAACCCCGAAAAAATCGGGGTTTTTTAAATTACAATAGACTAACCCTCTTTTTCTTTTCTTGTTTTTTATAATGTTGAACAAACACAGTAAGAATTCCGTCCTCTATTGTTGCTTCAACCTTAGTTGGGTCATACTCATCACCAATCTTAAGTTTTTGTGAAATTAACTTTTCACATTCCTCCTCATTCATTTTGTATTTTCTTTTACCTTCAATGTAAAGTATCCCATCTTCTAACTCAACTTTAAGATTTGTTTTATTAAAGCCGGGAGCTTCAAACAATAAGTAGGCACCATCTTTAGTGTAATTAACCTCGTAAGGCTCACTTTGAGTTGGTCTTAAGTTTAGTGTTGTGTTTGTAGGGCGACTCCAATTGTTATTGTTAAATAAATCATTAATCGCTCTGTCAAAATTTGAATTGCTGTAGTACATAGTTTTTTGTTTTTTATAAATTTATTTTTTATTTTCCAATAAATCAACTAAATTTGTGCCATTAGAGAAATATTGTAAAAATTTCAGTAATATTTGACATTATGTCATACTAACTTATTTATTACTGACAAAAAGACAATGTTTTATTTTTCAGAATAATTTACGTATACTTTAATATAAAAAATAACATATGATAGAATCAATGGATAACGAAGGTCAAAAAGAATCAAGAAGAACCTACGACTCAAAAACACCTGCTTTAGATAATTTTAGTAGAGATTTAATTAAACTTGCTGAAGAAGGAAAACTCGACCCTGTAGTTGGTAGAGAAAAAGAAATACTTCGTATAGCTCAAATTCTTTCTCGTAGAAAGAAAAATAATCCAATTATAATTGGTGAACCAGGTTGTGGTAAAACAGCTATTGTTGAAGGTCTTGCAATGAAGATATATGAAGGTGATTGCCCAAGAAATCTTGCAGATAAACGAGTATTATCTTTAGATATGACATCCGTTGTTGCAGGAACAAAATATAGAGGACAGTTTGAAGAACGAATGAAAGTCATTATTGAAGAACTTCAGGCAAATCCTGAAATTATTATATTCATTGATGAAATCCACACGATTGTTGGTGCAGGTAATTCTTCAGGTTCGTTAGACGCCTCAAATATATTTAAACCAGCTCTTGCTCGTGGCGAAATTCAATGTATCGGTGCAACAACCCTTGATGAGTATCGAAAACACTTTGAAAAAGATGGAGCATTAGAAAGAAGATTCCAAAAAGTAATTGTTGATGGCTCAACAAAAGAAGAAACTCTTGAAATTTTGAGAAATATCCGTAACAAATATGAAGAGTTCCATAAGGTTAGTTTTTCTGAAGAGGCATTACTTGCTTGCGTTAATTTGGCCGACAGATATATAACAGATAGAGAATTTCCTGATAAAGCAATTGATATTTTAGATGAAGTAGGTGCCAGAAGTCAAGTAGATGTTAAACTTCCTGAGGTTATTGAAGATTTAAAATTAAAAGCTCAGGAAATCAAAGAACAGAAAATTAATGTTGTAAAAAAACAAAAATACGAAGAGGCTGCGGAGTTACGAGATAAAGAAAGAAAAATACTAATTAAATTAGATGAAGAAAAAAGAAAATTTGAATCTCAAATAACAAGTAATAAAAAAGATATTCAAATTGACTTAGTATATGAAGTTGTTTCAAATATGACAAAGATTCCTGTCAATAAATTAAGTTTGGACGATAATAAAGCTTTAATTAATCTTGATAAATCTTTAATTGATAAGGTTATTGGACAAAATAATGCCGTTGTTAAAATTGCAAAATCTATTAAGAGAAATAGAGTAGGTATTAAAGACCCAAATCGTCCAATTGGCTCATTCATTTTCTTGGGTTCGACAGGTGTAGGTAAATGTATTTGTGGTGAAACTAGTATAACCGTTAGAAATAAGGTAACTGGAGAGATTAAAACGATAGACATAAAAAATATAGTCCCCAATACCAATTAGTCCTAACTTTTTAAATCTTAATTCTTAGTTGCAGTTATAATACCAAGAAGTTTAGAAACCAAACTAAAAAACGCAATAGATAATGAAGATTATGAATTGGCGAAAATAATAAATGATAAAATTAAAAACAAGTAAAATGGAAAATTTAACAATTAAAATCACTATTAGTGATAATGAAAAAGAAATAAAAGTTTCAAACATCAATGCAGATGATTATCAAAAAACTAAAGACTTACATGGTATCTCTTTGGTTGATGAAATGGTTAATGAATTATTATCTACAATCGAAGCGGATAAGTAGTATTGGTTATAACGTCCGATGATAAACAATCGTTTTAATGTTGTTTATCATTTGTTATACACAGTATTTTGTGTGGTGGGTTGACAAATTATAAATAAATTAGTATATTTGTAAAAAATAGAATTATGGATAATAAAATAGAATTGATTAAAAATCGAATAATAGATTTAGGTTGTGATTGTTGGGTAGATGATGATAATTTTGTATTATTGAAGGATGGTTTCGTTAAAACCCTACCAATCAATAACACATTAAATTTAATTGGTGGTATATATCCTATGACTATTGATGCAATAGCCAAATTATGTATTGACCAACATCAAACAAGTAGAGACCTTAATGAAGGTAAATTTGATAATTTTGTTGGTAAAACGACTGAAGAAATGTTTAGTGAGATTAAAAAAAATAAGAAAATATGAAAACACTATTAGTTAGATTACAATTCAAATTAGCTAGTTGGTTATATAATCAAGGTATTATAGCACCACAATTACTAACAAAGGAAGATGGTTCACCCGTTAAAAATATTAGAATAATGACAGATGATGAACTAAAAATAGAACATTTTAAAAATGAATTATTATCTTGTTTGGAAAAAAATAAGTTAACAAAAAATACACATCCATATATCATTAAAGGTGTTAATACACCTTACAAAACAAAAGATGGTAGGATTGAACCAAATATATATTACCACCATTTTATTGATTTATATTTTTGTAAAAATTCATCACTAACTGAAGAAGTAGAAAGTAGAAACCCAGAGGATTGGAATTTCTCCAATATTGGTCATTTCATATCAATAAGTTTTGACCATATATTAACACATAGTGAATATGATTATAGTTATTTTGATATTACTGAATTACTGTGGTGGTTTGAAGATTATTTAAAAGAAAATTATATGTTTATTAATGATAAAATTTTAGTTAATAATAAAATTATGAATTGTGAGGGTTAAAAAATGTTGTTTATCATTTGTTACACACAGTATTTTTGTGGGAGAGTTGGTAAATTAGAAATAAATTAGTATATTTGTAAAAAAAATAAATTATGGATAATGGCTTATTAATATCTGGAAACGAAAAACAAAATTACACTTCAGATAACCTTTATATTAAAAGTGATAATGTTTATTTTACCGAAGCTAATGTTTTTAAACTAAACGGAAATATCTACTCAATAGATGATACATGTAAAGTAAATAGAAACGATATATCTGATGGAATTAACAATGGTGATGATATTATAATTAAGATAGATAGTTCTTTTTTAGTTGCAGTTATAATACCAAGGAGTTTAGAAACCAAACTAAAAAACGCAATTGATAATGAAGATTATGAATTAGCAAAAACAATAAATGATAAAATTAAAAATAAGTAAAATGGAAAATTTAACGATTAAAATCACTATTAGTGATAATGAAAAAGAAATCAAAGTTTCAAACATCAATGCAGATGATTATCAAAAAAATAAAGACTTACACGGTATCTCTTTAGTTGATGAAATGGTTGGTGAATTACTATCTAGAATCGAAGCGGAAAAATAATAACTTTACAAAAAATAAAATAAAATGAGTAGAATAGAAGAAATTAAAAAAAGAGTTGATAAATCAGATAATGTTTTATTATTTGATAAACATGAATTAGATTCTTTAAAAAAGATTACTAAAACAACCAAAATTAGCGAGTATGAAGTTTTAACGGATGATGGTTTTATTGATATAGAAGCATTGCATGAGACAATACCATATGAAGTATATCATCTTAAATTAAGTGATGGAAAAGAGCTTAAATGTGCTGATAACCATATTGTATTTGTTTCTGAATATCATGAAACTACTTCTGAACCAATTGGTTTAATCGAAGTATTTGTTAAAGATTTACAAATGGGTTCGTTTGTTATGGTATCAGATAATAATGGTAACCTAACAGAATCAGAAGTTATTGAAGTAACCAATTTAGGTTATGAAGAGATAATGTATGACCTTGAATTAAAAGAAGGTTCTAATAGACGATATTATACTAATGGAATTTTAAGTCATAACACATACCTTGCAAAACAACTGGCAAAAGAAATTTTTGGTAGTGAGGAAGCATTAATACGTATGGATATGTCAGAATATCAAGAAAAACATACGGTATCCCGTTTAGTTGGTGCTCCTCCAGGATATGTCGGATATGATGAGGGTGGACAATTAACTGAACAAGTTAAGAATAAACCATACTCAGTAATATTGTTTGATGAGATTGAAAAGGCAAATAAAGATATATTTTCAGCTCTACTTCAAATGTTAGATGATGGTCATATGACAGATGGTTTAGGTCGTAAAATTAATTTTAAAAATTGCATCATTATTATGACATCTAATCTTGGTATTAAAAAAATGCAAGATTTTGGAAATGGTGTTGGATTTACAAATGCAAATAACGTATTTGCAAATGAAGAATTAAGAAAAGACACACTTCAAAAAGAACTTAAAAAATTCTTTTCTCCTGAATTCTTAAACCGTATTGATGATATTGTTGTTTTCAATTCTTTGAAACAAAATGATGTTGATAAAATTGTGAAAATTGAAATAGAAAAACTAAAAACAAGATTAGACGGTATCAACTATTTCATAACATTTGATAAGTCAATTCAAGAAATGATATCAAAAGTAGGTTTCGATGAAATGTATGGTGCAAGACCATTAAAAAGAGCAATCCAGGATAAGGTTGAAGATTTTATATCTGAAGAAGTTCTTAAAGGTAATATTAAAGAGTACACAAAATATACCTTAAAAACTACTGATGGTGAAACATTGCAAGTGTCTAAAAATAAAAAAGGGAGTTAATCTCCCTTTTTTATTTATTGATACCCATGTATATTTCTTAAAAACATGTCCAAATCTTTAAAATACTGATTATCTCTAGTTATCGCTACATTTTGTTCGGTTTTAATGAACCAAGTATCTGATATTAATGTTCCATTTTCATATAACTTACCAAAACCAGGTATTACAAACCACTCTCCATTTTTTTTACCTGTTGTTTCTGTATTTGAACCGCTTGATTCATAACATAATATTTTTTCTCCTTTTGGTAATTTAATTTCAAAAACATTTCTTCCTGTAATATATTGTTTACCTATGATTTTTATTTTTGTTTGGTCAAATGGTTCACCTTTATATCTATCACACATATTGGTCAATTGTCTAAGGAATACGTATTGTCTATTCATTAAATCATCAGGAAGTTCATTAGGTATTGTGTCTACTCTCCAATTTTCTCTTAAATCTATTGGTGGTATTTCCTCCAAATGAATCTCAGGAATATCTTTTTCAATAATATTTAGAATTTTTTTTCTAAACTCTGTTCCGTCCGACAATTTTCTTGGGAGTTTATTCAAATTATCATTTAGTCCTGTTTCATGTCCACTAACATGACCTTTTATAAACCAATCTAAATATGTTACTGGTGTCTCATAACCTGTTTCTGAAACAAAATACATTATTTGTTTATTGGTTTTTGGGTCCCATTTAAACGTGTAGTTTTCTGTGTTAAAAGTAGAACTTAAAAAAGTCTCTAATTCATCTTTTACTTTTTTATCTTTTATTGTACTTTCAACTCTATTAGATAGAACATCTTTTAATGTTATCTTAAGATTATTTTTTGGAGTTACTTTTATATTAGGTTTAATTTTTTTTAACGTCTCAAATTCATTTCTTATATTTTTTCCAAAAAGTCTTTCAATGGAATTAAGACCTTCCTCATTTGTTGATTTTAAATTGTAAATTTCCTCAATCTTTTTTTCCCAAGTTTTTGTAAACTCTTTAGCAAAATTTCTATTTATATTTGAAATATTTAAAATTAAATTTAATAATTTACGACTACCCCCAACTCCTTCTGACCCACATTGAGTTATGTATTTTTCTAAGTTTTTTTCAATTGTTTGTTCATTTTTTGGTAAAAGATTTCTAATAAAATTTCCAACTTTTGAATCTTCCAAATATTTTAATATTCGTTCTGATGCTAATTCAAAATTTTGTTCAACTAATACTATATTTTTAGTTACTGAATAGTTTTGATATTGAGATAAGATTTCTTTTTTTTCTTGTTCTGATATTATCATTAGAGACTTTTAATCATAAATATTACCAATTTGTAAATGAGTCTGATTTTTCTAATGTCTTATGATACTTTTGATACCCCAATAACTCAATCATTTTCTTACCCATTTCAATTCCGTTAAAAGTATCCTCAACAACAACGTATTCATTTTTTGTATGATAGTCATAATAACCTATTGAAAAATTAATACATGAAAAATCAAACTTAGCTTTTAGTGCATATACATCAATATAAG
>Ga0315293_10005848_pt1 | contig 11550 bp, 12 predicted proteins | sample YL17G13_20_MG_FD_203071 | JGI IMG/M metagenome (GOLD analysis project Ga0315293, IMG submission 203071) | Sediment microbial communities from Yellowstone Lake, YNP, Wyoming, USA - YL17G13_20 | ecosystem: Environmental > Aquatic > Freshwater > Lake > Sediment | place: USA: Wyoming | collected... | reverse complement strand
TAATCCGGGCCCTCGCACATTTCAATGGTGATCACAGAAGTTCCATAGCCACCTGGGTCGGTCGGCTCGCACAAGCATCTGCGGAGTATTCGGCGCTTCCATGTGGCATCCTAGGCTCTCCGCTTGGTCTCGAGCGTTAGCAAATGGATTGTTACTCCGAGAGCAACGGCGAGCAAGCCGACTCGAACGATTGCGTTCTCGGTAGCGAACGCTGCTGAGAACACGATGACGCCCCAGAGCACTGAAACCGCCACAATCTTCGTCCTGATTGCCAACCCATTTCCTTCCAGGTAGTCTTTCAGATAAGCACCAAAGTACTTGTTCATCATCATCCAGTTGTACATTCGTCTTGAGCCTCTGAGATAACAGGCTACTGCGATCAAGAGGAAAGGTGTCGTAGGAAGGAGGGGCAAAGGAATCCCAATCAGTCCTAGCGCGAGGAAGAAAGTCCCAACACCATTCCAGAGAAGCCTCACGAACTTGTTCTTCGCAACCGATGTCCTTGGTGAGGAACAGTCGGTCAGCGGCCCAGAAGAGTCTCCCATGATTGTCGGTGACCTTGTCAGGACGAATCCACGAGGTTTGATAAGTGTTTTTCTCGCATCGACGGATCGTAGTGCGGAACGAATAGCTGTAGAGTGCTCGGGAGCGACACTGATTCCCTGCAAGGGGAATCTATCCTAGCCTTGTTCGCGGGTAGATTCCGGGTCATAATCCGGACTCTCGCACATTTTGTTCGGAACAATGAACCAGCGTGTGTTCGTCCCTGAGAGACCACCCGGCGTCACGGCTTCTGTCGACTTCCTCCTCGTGTCATGCTCCTGCCGACTTCAAGTCCGATCCCTCTTATTCGCCATGGCGACAGAGGAGGAGCGTCTCGTTTGCTGTTCAACGACATGAGTTCTGTCGGACAGTCTGTATCGGTCCGGTTCCTGAGACCCCTCAAGCAAGGAACTCACGCTGATTTGTGGGTAGCGCTCTTCATTTCTCTGGCATGCTGTTCCACGATTTCCAGCGCATCTTCTCTGCTTCCCAGCAGGTCTGAGTACTTGGAGACGAGGGCGGAACCCTCGACAACCCCCGATGCTCCCGTAGCGAGCGCCTGCCTAACGTGCTCTGGACGCGAGATCCCAAAACCTATGACCGATGGAAGCTTCGTGCGGGCCGAGACCTGTTTCACGATATTCGCCGCAGAGTTCGCGAACGTGCTTCTTGCGCCTGTCACGCCGGCCACCGAGACGATATACACGAACCCCGACGCCTTCGACAGAATCAAGTCTAGTCGCGTGCCATCTGTCGTCGGTGCGACGAGCCTTATTACGTCTAGGTTGCTTGCTTTCGCGGCGTTCTCCAGTTCTTCAGATTCCTCAATCGGAAGATCCACGACGAGTATTCCGTCGCCGCCCGCGCTTGCCAGCCTTTCGCAAAAGTTCGCGACGCCGAAATGCAGGACGGGATTGAAGTAGGTCATCAGCACGATCGGTATGTCCATGTCCTCGCGCAAGGACGAGATGAGTTCGAACACATGCGCCACTTTGAACCCAGCTGCCAGGGAGCGTCCCATAGCCTCCTGGATTGCAGGACCGTCTGCGAGCGGGTCGGAGAATGGCAAGCCGATCTCCAAAACATCGGCACCGGCTCTGCATAGTCTGTGAGCAAGCTTGATCGTGAATTCCTTGTCCGGGTCTCCCGCGCAAATGTACGGCACATAGGCGCCAGATTGCTTCTCAGCAAGCGACTCGAAAGTTGAGAGAATCCTGTTCATGCAACTCCCTCCAAGGAGACATCCCATTTTAATGGGAGGAGAAATTGGAGCGTCAGATATATATGTCCACCCAGACAATGTGATTTCGGCATTGCGTGGGCCGCCAACCTCGGTTGGCAAGACACTCCCGATGGGAGAAAGACGGTTGAAGTGTCCACACTACCAATACTTGCTCCTGCGGGCAAGTCGTCAGCAATGACGGGGCGGATGAGATGTCTGTGAAGCCTTCCTGCGGGAGTAGGCTGCTGATACCGAGACGGTATCTGAGGGGCGGCATCCCCGAAGTCAACCAGCCAATCGTAGCGTGCCATGATGTCAGACCTCGAAACCTGATGGAGCATAGTTACAAGCCATCCATTTCAATGGGTGGTAGTTGACGCCCTTTCCTCCAATTCTGCAACTTGGCTCACGTCCTTGTCACCTCTGCCAGACAAGTTGACCACTATCACCGTGTCCTTGGACGAGTCTCTCGCGAGTCTGGCTGCATATGCGACCGCATGAGCGCTCTCCAGAGCAGGTATGATACCCTCGGTCAGAGAAAGCATGTGGAACGCAGAGAGAGCCTCTTCGTCCTCGACCACGCAGTATTTTGCCCGTCCAGAGGAGCTCAGGAACGCGTGTTCCGGCCCCACTGCTGGATAGTCCAGGCCGGCTGCTATCGAATGCGTGTTCGCGATCTGTCCGTCATCATCCTGGAGGAGGAAGGTCCTAGTTCCGTGGAGGACTCCCTCTGTCCCGCCTACGATGCTCGCGGAGTGCTCGCCCGTGTCGAGTCCTCTTCCCCCTGCCTCAACACCATACATAGCGACGCCGAGGTCGTTGACGAATGGATGGAAGAGGCCGATCGCGTTGCTTCCTCCGCCGACGCATGCCACTAGCGCGTCCGGCAGCCTGCCGGTCGCCGACATCACCTGCCTCCTCGCCTCATTTCCAATGACGGACTGGAAGTCCCTGACCATCGTAGGATAGGGGTGAGGACCAACTACGCTGCCGATCAGGTAGTGAGTGTGCTCGCTCGATGAGGCATAGTCCCTCATGGCCTCGTTTATTGCGTCTTTGAGGGTCTTCGTGCCGGTCTTCACGACATTCACCTTCGCACCCAGGAGGTTCATTCTGTAACAGTTGAGTTTCTGTCGCTCGACGTCCGTCTCGCCCATGTACACCTCGCATTCGAGGCCCAGCAAGGCGCAGGCAGTAGCGGTCGCGACTCCGTGTTGCCCGGCGCCTGTCTCCGCGATTACCCTTCTCTTGCCCATCCGCTTCGCGAGCAGAGCCTGTCCCAGCGCATTGTTGATCTTGTGAGAGCCGGTGTGTGCGAGGTCCTCACGTTTGAGGTACATGCTCGCACCCCCAATCCGTGTCGTCAGCCGCGAAGCGTAGTAGAGAGGCGTGGGTCTTCCCGCGTATGTGGCCAGCAGGTGGCCAAGTTCCTTCTCGAACTCTGGGTCTCGCGATAGGCCCTCGTACCCCTTTTCCAGTTCCGCGAGCGCGTTGACGAGGATCTCGGGCACGTAGAACCCGCCAAATCGCCCGAAGTATCCATCACGGCTCATTCCTTCGCCCTCCTGATGAACTCAGCAACGAGCAGAGGGTCCTTTTTGCCGGGTGATGACTCGACCCCTGAGGAAACATCGAGGGCGTAAGGCCTCATCGCCTTTGCCTTCTCCAGATTCTCAAGGTTCAGGCCTCCCGCAATGATTGACCTGGGACAAGCATCCACTGGCACTCGAGAGTAATCGAAGGCTTTTCCCGTGCCCGGCGTGCCGTGTTCGAAAACGAGCGCGTCCGTGACGGGTGCGAACCTGACTGCTTCTGATCTGATGGGAGAGATCGCTCTGAACACGCGGACCCCCTGCCCGCGCATATTTGCGAGTGAGGCTGGCTCGAGCGTGTATGTCTGGATTATGTCCGCTCCGCTTCTTTCGAGCATGTCCATCGCATCTTCCGGTCCGCGTGGTGCGCAGACCAGAATCTTCGCAGTCATCGGTCCTAGGGAGGAACAGATCTCAGAAATCGCCTCGAGTGAGATGCTCCTGTTTCGACCAGGAAATTGCACGAAGCCGAGAGCATCAGCCCCTTCTTCCTCACACATCGACGCATCCTTTGCAGAGGTGATCCCGCATATCTTGACCTTCATCTTGGAACGCTCCTGCCCACCTCGACTGTCGCTTCGACAGTTCGTTTCAGATCCTCAGCTCCCATGAAGAGGGAGCCGACTAGAGCCGCATCGAAGCCCTTGAGAGTCCTGACATCCGAGGGAGACTTCACGCCACTCTCGGCTATGACAATCCTATCAGACCCCACTGCTTTGCGCAGCTCCCTCATTCGCTCGAGGTCCAACTCGAGAGTTCTCAGATCGCGGCTGTTGAGCCCAACGAGTTCTAAGGAATCGCTGCAGCTGCATGACCCGAGCTTCTCCAGGTCCGACGAGTCGTGGAGCTCGACAAGTGGTTCGAGCCCCAGAGCCAGGGATCGTCGTGCCAGCCTGTCAAGGGCATCACTTGAGAGCGCCTTCGCGATTAGGAGGATCGCGTCTGCACCATGCCGGTGGGCAAGGTCGATCTGTTTCTCAGTGACTGCAAAGTCCTTGAAGAGCAGCGGAAGAGAGAGCTTCGAGCGGAACGTGGAGAAGAGCGCAGCGCTACCTCCGAAGAAATCCGGTTCAACGAGCACGGAGGTTCCCGCTAGGCCAGAACCAGCATAGACCTCCGCGACCATGCTCGCATCTGGGGGCACCTGGAGCGGAGGAGACGAGGGAGAGCGCGGCTTGTATTCTCCAATGATTGAAATGCTGTCGGATGACGAGATTACCTCTGAGAGTTTCGAGCCCGACCGTTTCGCAACCATCGTCGGTTTTGAGGCGTCGAGCAGGACACTCTTTGTCCGGCTAAGCACCAGCACAGAAAGGACGGACGGTTTTAGGAAAAGATCTTGATCTAGGGTTCGCACGATGTCCGCTCCACCGTTGAGACGAGATATCTCGGAGCACAGGTTTCCTGTAATCTCACTGCATCTCTGGACTAGCATCTCTGGAAGGATCCTTCGAGTCATCAGGACCGAGGAATCTAAAGCAGATTGCCTCTCCATCTCCAGTTCGCGAGTCGCCCTTGAGAACTCTTCGAGTTTAGCTTTCGCGTTCCCGCTCCTGATTGCGGCAGCAGCCATCTCAAGTCCATCATCGATGTTCCCCACTCGGCCGGAAACATACAGCGCAGCAGCTGCGTTCAAGGTCACGATGTCAGTCCTTGGCGAATCCTCACCTTTGAGGATCGAAAGCATCGTCCGCGCATTCTCGGTCGCTGTTCCACCCGAGATTTCTCCTGGTTCCGCGAAATCGAGGCCGAATTTCTCCGGAGAGATTTCGTACTCGCGGATCGCACCATCGAGGAGCTCTACGACTTTCGTCCTGCCCGTGGTCGTAATCTCGTCCATGCCACTGCCGTTGACGACCATTGCCCTGCGCGTTCCTAAATCGCGCAACACTCTGGCGATGAGCGGCGAGAGTGCAGGATCATAGACCCCGATCAACTGGTTCCTGACCCCTGCTGGATTTGCCATCGGCCCGAGTATGTTGAAGAATGTCCTGATTCCGACCTCTCTCCTCGGGCCTTGAACGTTCTTCATGGACTTGTGGAAGAGGGGTGCAAACATGAACCCTATCCCGGTGTTCTTCAGGCAAGCTTCGACTGCGGCTGGGTCCAGATCGAACGGTATTCCGAGAGCTGAGAGGACGTCCGCCGAGCCCGAAAGGCTGGACACGGATCTGTTCCCGTGCTTCGCGACAGGGACGCCCGCACCGGCCACCACGAATGATGCGGCGGTTCCTATGTTGAAGGTGTTGAGGCCGTCCCCCCCAGTGCCGCAAAGGTCAACCGAATCTTCCGGCGCCGATATCTTCGAGGCGTGCTCTCGCATGGCCATCACGAATCCGCGGATTTCGTCTTCGGTCTCGCCCTTCATCCGCATGGCGGTGATGAACGAGGCGATCTGGCTCTGAGTGACCCGGCCGGTCATCATCTCGTTCATTATTGTGTATGAAGCTTCGGTGGAGAGGTTCTTCTGCTCGACCGCCTGTCGAATTCCTTCCTGGATCATTTCTGGCACATCCCGAGGAAGTTGGACAAGATCCTCTTGCCATGTGATGTCATGACGGATTCGGGGTGGAACTGGACTCCGTAGATGCGCTTCCCCCTCACACGGAGAGACATTATCTCCTTCTTCTGCGTCTCAGCGAGAACCTCAAGAGACGGAGGGAGGTCCGTCCGGGAGACTATGAGCGAGTGATAGCGCGTAGCATCGAAGGTCTCGGGCACACAGTCAAACAGGGGATCAGGAAGATGGTGGATTTTGCTCGTCTTGCCGTGGACGATTTCGCTGGCCCTTATCACAGAGCCTCCGTGGACGTGCGCTATTGCCTGATGCCCCAGGCAAACGCCCAAGACCGGTCGTCCGTATCCGTCGTTCGAAACGACGTCCAGGCTTCTTCTCGCATCCCTCGGATGCCCAGGTCCGGGCGATATGACATAGCCATCCATCGTGCCCAGCAATCCTTCGACCGCCTTTGAGTCGTTTCTTTCGACGACAACGGAGGCACCCAGTTCTCCTAGGTACTGGGCTATGTTGAAAACGAAGGAATCGTAGTTGTCGATCACAAGGATGCGGGTCATCGTGTTTCCTTCCTCCTCGCAGAAGCGATTGCCTGGAGCATCGCGCCCATTTTGTGTTCCGTCTCCGCATACTCCTTTTCTGGAACTGAGTCGGCAACGATTCCAGCTCCCGCCTGAACGCTCGCGTTGCTGCCGGAGACCACTATGGATCTGATTGTGATGGCCACGTCCATGTTGCCAGTGAAATCGAAGTATCCCACGGCTCCCCCATACGGTCCTCTGGGAGCCTTCTCGAGCTCTGAGATGATCTCCATGGCTCGGACCTTCGGGGCCCCAGTGACTGTTCCCGCGGGAAAAGAGGCCCTGAGGGCGTCGAACGCGTCCTTGTCATCCGCAATCTCGCTCTCCACGTTGCTCACTATGTGCTGGACATGGGAGTACTTCTCGACGGACATCAGCTCATTTACCTTGACGCTTCCGAACTTCGAGACCTTGCCCATGTCGTTTCTGTGAAGGTCTACGAGCATGAGGTGCTCTGCCCGCTCCTTTTCGTCCAGAAGCATCTCGAGCTTCAGCTTCTCGTCCTCCTCGGGATCCGCTGACCTCGGCCTAGTCCCAGCCAGTGGGCGCGTAGTCAACTTGGTGCCCTCTAGCCGGACGAGCATCTCGGGCGACGAGCCGAGCAGCTGGAGCGGCCCGAAATCCAAGTAGAACAGGTACGGCGAGGGGTTCAGCTGGCGCAGACCTCGGTACATCTCGAGCGGGTCTCCACGGACCCTGAAGTCCGTCCTTCGGGAGAGAACCACTTGGAATATCTCCCCATCGAGGATGGACTCCTTGGCGCTTGACACCATTCCCTCGTATTCCTCCTTGGTCGTGTTGGGCCTTCCTTCCCCGACGGACAGTTCGAGTTCTGGCACGGGCCTTGCCCTTGCGAGCGCCTCCTTGATCGCGCTCATCTCTCCATGGGAGATCACGAGCGTCTGGGAGTTCAGGTGGTCGACGCAGACCAGGTGCCTTGGGACGACGAAGTAGAGGTCCGGGAGGTTGCTATCCACGCTCTCCGGCTCCTTGATACCCTCGAAGTACCTCACAACGCCATAGCCCACATAGCCGACCATTCCTCCAGAGAAAGGCGCGAGCTCGGAAGCTCCGCAGTTGATTGAGTCGAAGTACCTGCGGAGCGAGTCGTATGGATCTTCCACGTTTTGAGCCTGGCCATCGATGTCGACTAGGCCGCGTCGTGACTTGAAGACTGAGATCGGGTCCACTCCGATGAACGAGTACCGAGCTGTCTTCCTGGTTCCTTCGACGGACTCGAGCAGGAAGCTCTCCCCTGGGAATTGCTCCCTCAGGGAGTAGAAGATCGAAAGCGGGTCGAGTTTGTTGTCTCGCTCGATGGAAACGCTTGTCTTGAGCGGTGCGTCTCGTATGTCTGGAATGAGCGCAATCTGCTCATCTCCATCTACTCGACCAATTCTATTCATCATTGAACAAGGCAGAGCATTGATGTATTATATATTGCTTGTTGTACTAAAATCGGCTTCGTGGGAATCAAGGGGAATCCAGCAAGTCAAGAAGCCAGTGACCGTCCCTATTGGCCGTAGTGCCGAGTCTTATATTGATGTCCGACTCGAAGTAGGGCCCGCCAAACACGAAACTGTGGTATTCTCCGTTCTCGCCGCAGTAGGTTAGCGGAACGCCTTTTGCAGCGCTTCGCAGCCCTTCTATTCGCTCGAGCCAGGCATGATCGACCGTCTTACCCAGATCGTCCATCGTTAGGAACTTCGAGTCAATTGCCACGACAATTGCTTTGAAGCCCGCTCTGATGAATTCCTCCAACAGCTCCTTCTGATCCACGTTCCACAGAGGAAACACTGATTCCAATCCCGCTCTGTGGGTCACGTTTTCACACCATTCGCGGTTCTGTCTTACATCGATGTCTCCGAAGATGATCCCCTCAACGCCCTGGGATTTCAGCTCCATAAGAGCCCCGAAGAATATCTCCTCATAGTTGGTGTAGCTCACTGTCTTCTGGACCAGAGCTTTTCCGAGAGCCTTTGCCTGTCTCTGTATCAATTCCGCTCTCACACCGTGAAATGCGACTCTTCCGCTGTCTTCGCGATATGTGTTGAGGAGATACCGGACATCAAATCCTTCGGATACCGCTTTCCAGTATGCCGAGCAGCAATCCTTACCCCCGCTCCAAGATACCGCATACAGTACAATCACCTAGCTCGATTGCTTGGCCTAATCTTGCGTATGCTCTCTGGGGCTAAATCAATGACGGGTTCTGTTGCATTATCGGGTGGTGACATCTAGGTCACCCCAATAATGTCACTCGTTCCATTCGGCTCCGACCGTGCGGCCATCGCTGGCTCGTATAGGATCATCATCACGTCATGCTGGAACGCGCCGGGGTTGAACCATAAACCCCCTGCCATCCCCTTCGAGATGGCTGTTTGCAGCAGGTTGATGCTGGCGTTGATGTGCCTGTCGAGGCGCCAGCCACAATTGCACACGAACTTCGCGCCCATTCGGGAATACTGTATTCTCCCACACATCGGGCACGTTCTGCTGCTGTTTCTTGGATCGACCTTGACCACTGGGATGCCTTTCCACTGAGCTTTGTACTCGATGATCTGGTGGAGCTTCCTTCTCGGCCACATGCTCAGGCGACGATTCAGCTCCTTACTCCTTTTCGGCCTAATCCCCTTCAAATCCTCGAGAACGATTGCAGACTTCCGCTCCTCCGCGAATTTCAGGACGGAGTTCGCCACCTGGTGGAGCCTGTTGTTGATTCGATAGTGCTCTCTCGTACCCTCCTTTCTGCACAATTCTCTCGATTTTCGCCTGTCATGCGCCTTCTTCTTCTGCAGCCTCTTGCGCCTCTCGTGATGACGCTGCTGGATTACTGCGATGTCTGGGAACTCCGCTTTGACGGCCTTGGCGACATCGCCTTCGACGAACAGGCCATCAAGGCTACGCTCGTTCGTGTCCAGCGACAGGGCAGACTCGGGCACAAACTGCTTCGGCGCATGTTTCCTGAATGCCACTATGACTCGATCGGGGAGAATGGTGAGGGAACCGAGAGAAAGGGACATGTCATCCAGATACTTCCGATGATACTGACTGACGACGAGCCTAAGCTCGACATGGCAGCCAGCCATGATCGGAAGGTCGATGATTCCTGACTTTCGATCGAGTTTGTACGCCTGGTTCTCTGCCTTCATCATCAGGCGCTTGACATATGGGATCCTGCAGGTGACGCCTTTCCGATCGCGCTTGCGGTGGTTCTTGAGGACGCTGCCAGCGACTTCGAAGGCCGATACCAGATGCTTCGCATACATCCTCGGATGTTGTTCGCGGAAATCCTTGTACGCAATCTTGCACAGGGCGTTCCTCGATGTGACTCGCGCTTGGAGGCCTGCCCGGACCGCATTGTTGACGGCCAATCTGAAGTCTTCGAGGAGGAACTTCGCTTCGGATGAAAGGTCTGACTCCAGATAGAAGACGACTCCCTTGACCAGCATCTCGTCCTTGATGATAACTGGTTTATTACGCTTCTCTGACTACATGTAGCCTTTTGGCAATCGAGTGACAGCATTCGCGCTTGAGGGAGTCTTCGTCACCCGAATTGTTCCAGAACCTCAATGACGGAACTACGATCTACTCGGAACGGCTCATCACAGTCTCTTCGTCACATAATCCAGCACTGACTCGAAGACCACTCTTCCATCTCCCGGTCCGTCAGGCTGTCTCGTCCAGTCCGGATGCGTGAACTTGAAGAATACCCTTTCGGGGTGCGGCATGAGCCCGAACACGTTCCCCTCGCGGTTGCATATTCCAGCGATGTTGTCCGTCGAGCCGTTCGGGCACCAAGGATAGTTTGCAAGGTTGCCTTCCGGATCAACGTACTTGAACACTATCTGATCGTTGTCTTCGAGTTCCTTGACGATCTTCTTTGACGTGTCGAGCGGGAACATCAGCTTCCCCTCGGCGTGCGCTGATGGGATCAACGAGATCTTGTCAGGCGAGATCCGGCTCGTGAATGCACAGCTTCCGCGATTGACTTTCCTCAGAAGCGTGGGCCTGCATTCGAATCTGCCCGAATCGTTCGTACCCAGAACCGCTTCGGGGATTTCTGTCATCACTCCCGACATGGCGGGCAAAAGCCCGGTCTCAACCAGTATCTGGAAGCCGTTGCAGATCCCGAGGACTGGTTTTTCAGATTTGATGAATTCAACCAGGTCTCCAGACAGTTTGCTCTTCATCCTTGCCGCGAAGATCGCTCCCGCGCGCACATAGTCACCCGCGGAGAACCCTCCGGGGAGCACGAGTATCTGGTATTCCGATAGCGATCTCTTCTCCTCGTTCGAGACGTCTGTGCCTGTCAGTTGCTTCAGGTGGACCTTCTCCGGTTTCGTTCCCAGACGCTTGAAAGCCAGGTACGACTCCTCCTCGCAGTTCGTACCCTCGATTCTGAGGACGCACACCTTGACATGGCTTGCCTTCATCCCATCAGCCTCCAAAGGGTCGAGTTGAAGCTTTCTGCCAGCTTGTCAACCTCCGAATCGATGAGTGTCTTGTTGGAAGAGATCCTGAGCGAGTTCCCTCCAACGGTCCCGAGCCTGACCACCTTCACTTTCCTGTCCTTGGGAAGCTGCTTCTCCTTGCCCTTTCTCAGCTCCACGAGCCACCTGCTGTTGCTCTCCGAGAACAGGCGCACATCGGATCGGAGATTCTCCATCTTAGCAAGGTCTATCTCAGCACCGACATCTCCGCCGATGCTCATCTCAGCCAGTGCGACCGCAAGCCCACCGTCGGATACGTCATGGCACGCGACGATCGCGCTTCTCTCTATCCCGCTGACGATGACATCTGTGCCCGCTCTCAGGGAGGGTATGTCGACGTCAGGGACCTTGCTTGAGTAGCTCTTCGTCATCCGGTAGTACTCCGACGCGCCCATTTCCGATTTCGTGGCACCCACGATGGCTATTGTATTGCCCTCGCGCTTGAAGTCGGATGTGACGCATTTCCTTATGTCCCGCGCTATCCCGCAGCCGAGCAGCGTCGGTGTCGGGAGAACGGCGCCAGATGGCGCCTCGTTGTAGAAGCTCACATTGCCCGAAGGAGTCGGTATGTTGAGCGCCTTGGCCACTTCGCCCATGCCCCTCA
>Ga0315293_10005846_pt1 | contig 11551 bp, 13 predicted proteins | sample YL17G13_20_MG_FD_203071 | JGI IMG/M metagenome (GOLD analysis project Ga0315293, IMG submission 203071) | Sediment microbial communities from Yellowstone Lake, YNP, Wyoming, USA - YL17G13_20 | ecosystem: Environmental > Aquatic > Freshwater > Lake > Sediment | place: USA: Wyoming | collected... | reverse complement strand
GGCACCCGTGCGGCGAAACCGTCGGCATACAGAGCTTTCCAGTACGCTGGTCTAACACGGAGCTTCAGCGGACCCCGGACGCGGGCCGAGTCTTTGGGAGGGGCCGCTGAGCTCCGAGCGTTAGGCAGCACGTCGAGCTACAAACGAGCGCGTTGTTCTGCGCGGCCAAAGGAGGCCATCAACTCCCATGTCCCGCTACTCAAGATGGGCAGAAAAGGAACACAGTGAGGGCGCTCGCATCATTGCCCTGCTTCCCGCCGGCGTCCTCTTCCTGATACTCCTTCCATACGTTCTCCTGGTCATCTCCCCCTCCCTGGACACGCGGCTTGGCCTGGATCGCCTCAACCCCGGCCCCGCGAGCCTCATAATTGGTGGAATCCTGTTTGCGGTTGGTTTCGCCTTCGCCCAGTGGTCAATCTACATGCAGTTCACTCATGGCCGGGGCACACCATTGCCGGTAATGCCTACCCAAAGGCTAATCACGACCGGCCCGTTCCGGTACTGTCGCAACCCAATGACCCTCGGGACAATCCTTGCCTACCTGGGTCTCAGCATTGCGGCAGCAACCATCATCGGCATCTTGATCGTGGTGGCTCTTGCTACCCTACTGCTCGTCTACCTCAAGCGAATGGAGGAGAAGGAACTGGCCGAGAGATTCGGCGAGGAGTACCTCGCGTACAGACGAGACGTCCCATTCATCATTCCCAGACTACCTAGAAGGGGTTGAATCCTGCCCCACCTCTTGTGCTGCCTAACAACTCGCTGAAGCTGACCCGGCGGGCTGGGCCTTCAGCGACGCTTGAATCGCCCGCATGTCAGGCATAGAGTCCAAGGGAGCATGCCCGCTTCCGCCGGGCAGCTTAGCTCGAGGCCGTTAGGCCGCGGGAGGTGCCATATGAGGCGTGACCAATCAGCGATAGAAGAGGAGCGGCAGCACCTTCGGGCATTCGGGTCTGAGCTGGGAGCCCTCTATCACGCCCTGGAACACGAGGTCATCTGGCTTCACGCAAAGTGGCTTGAGTATCGGAAGTTGTACGCCAAGTCGGACAAGCGTATTGACCTCCTAAACAAGACGGCCGGCTTCTTCTTCCGGGTGGTTCAGGATGCCCTTTGGGGGGACCTCCTACTCCATATCGCCCGCTTGACCGATCCCCCGAAGCAGGGACGGTACGAAAACCTGACACTGCTCCGATTGCCAGAGGCGGTTCACGACAAGGGGTTGGCGGATAACATCCGCGATCTGGTGAAGACCGCGCTCGCAAACGCTGAGTTCGCTAGAGAGTGGCGGAACCGGTCCCTCGCGCATCAGGAGTTGTCCCTGGCTCTCCAGGTCGGGGCCAAACCGCTTCCCGGGGCCAGTCGGAAGAGTGTTGAGGATGTGCTGGCAAGCTACCGGAAGATCATGAACCGGCTCCACGTCTCCTATCTGCAAGGGGAAGTTGGATACGAGTATTTCCTTGCATACGACGACGCGGATATGCTTGTCCGACGTCTGGCTGTTGCGGCGCGATTGGATGAGCGCCAAAAGGAGAGGCTCCGCCAGGGCAAGCCGCTTCCCGAGGACCTCGAGCCTCCACCCGAGGCCTAACCTGCGCTTGCAGCCGACGGCGCTGTGCGCAGATCAACCTGAGCGCCGCGGCTGAAGCGCCATCTGTTAGTCCGACGAACTCGGCCTCCCTCATTTCACCGCCGGCTACTCCAAATGCTCTGTCGATCATCCCGGCCTCGTGCTTCTCACCGTTACACGTCGCCCGGGCTCATCGTCCCGGGGCCTCTGGGCGGCAGCAGGTGCCGCCGGCAGGGCTGCGCCGACCCGATACCGAAAATCCTACCAGTGTCGGGCTACCGATCAATGCGCGTGCCTAACCCGCGGCTGCAGCGGCCGCAGCCGGCCCGGTGCACCGTGCGAAACACAACCCCGGCGCCGCTGAGCCGCTTGCCGTTAGCCCGACTGGGCAAACGGTCAGGCACCAGCGGCAGGCAGGGCGCCGACGCTCCTGCGCCGAATCCCGAGACAAGGCTTTCCAGTAAGGCTGGGCCGGCCGTCAGGGACAGCCGTAGCCCGGGACTGGGGAGGGATTGCATGAACTGGCCCAGGCAAGTGGCGGGGGTTACCGTCCTTCTCTTGCTTGTGCCCATCATCCTCGGGGGCCTGTCGGTCTCTGGATGCAAGACTGCCACCCACGTCATCGTCGAGCCGGACCCGCGTGTGTTCACCCTCTTCGCCAGCCTCGTTGCTGTTGGCTACGGGGAAGGGCAGGCCGACCCGTCGTCCGAGTCGCTGCGGACCCAGCTGAAGGAGGCTTTGGCCGACTGGACCCCGGACGACCTCTACCCCATGACCTGGCTCGAGGAGAACTATCGGCCGGACCAACTGGTGGCCGCCATCCTCAAGCTGGGCCCGCCACCCGACTTCGCCAGCGACGAACAGTTGCTGGCGGGGTTGCAGAACTTCCTCTCGACGCTCTGGAAGGATGTCGAACCCCTGTACAAGACTAACTCTGCGGCTGAGACCGCCGGGCTCACGACCATGACTGGACCGGCCGCAGGCGCCATTCAGGGGCGATCGACTACGCCCGCGGGGGGCCGCCGTACAAGACCTGGAGAGTCGTCCCCGAGGCCCTTGCCCTACCTGGCTGGGCCTGCGGCTACCAAGACGAGTCTGGCCGGACGGTGTGGGTAATCGTGGGCCGCGCCCCGGGTTCATGGGAGCGCGACCTCACCCGAGAAGCCTTCCGGGTAGTAGTCCACGACGAGCTTGCCCGGCTGGAGACTGAAGGGGCTTTGGCCCGCTTCGAGCCCGTCCTGGAACGAGTAAGGCCCTCCGGCGGTCTGTCGGGCTATGTGGAAGACAACCTTGTGCAGGCCCTGACCGCGCGGACGGTTGACTCCGCCAATGCCGAGGCCGCGTTGAGCGAGGCCTCGAAGTCCGGGTTCGTCCTGGCCCCGGCCTTCTGCGAGCGCCTGGCCGACTACGAGGCCAGCGGCATGGTCCTGACGGACTACCTCAGCACTCTTCTCGCGGCTGCCGATGTCGAGGAAGCTCTGGCTCTGGCGCCGGCTCCCCCTCCCCCTACTGAATCCGATCTGCGCAACCCCTCTGTCGTACCGGCGTTCCCTCTTCCTTCTCCTTGGGAATGGAAGTGGCTGGAGCTGGAGCACCCCGTTGATGGAACCAGAGGGGGCGTTTGGCTCCCTTCGGTTCTTCTACCAGAAGGCACCCTTCTGTATTTCCCACTGGTCGGAGAAGTGAGTCGGTTCTGGCTGGGTGCCTTACCTCCCCAGGCGGGGTTCGGTGTCGAAGACGGGAAACTCCTCGCCGCAATCATGGCGGAGAGCAGTCTGTGGCCAGCCGACAGACTGCTCTGGGAGACTTTCTCTTGTGAGAAAGGCGAAGAGATGTGTCGTCTTCAATCGGAGACACGCGTCTGGGTCCTCGTCTGGGCTGTCGACGAGGACGGTGTTTTCCTTGGGCCGAAAGGAGAAGAACTGCCGGCCATCCTTCGCATGATTGTCGAAGGAAAGTAGTCCCCGTTGATTTATCGTAAGGAGCATGAGATCTGCTGCTAAAAGGATAGCAGCCGGAAACTGGCCGGCTCTTGCGGCGGGACCGCTGAGCTCCGAGCCGTTAGCCCGATTCGCCGAGTGTCGGGGTTCACTCGCAGGCGCCGTTTCCCAATGCCACTTCCCCCGGTGCCGCGGTGCCACTCGATCCACCTGGTGCACCAGACGGCGCTTCCTTCTGGCGGGGGGTCAGGGGGTAGGGGCCACCATTAGAAGGGGCCGGCGCTCCCTCACCGAAGCCCGGTAGGCAAGGCTTTCCAGGGACGCTGGTCTAACCAGCGGCTCCAGCGGAGGCGCTGGGCCTGGCTAACCTATCGAGGGAGCCCGCCGGCGCCGCTGAGCTGCTATCCGTTAGGCACATCCAGGCGGCAACGGTTTGCCAAGCGGGTTGCCGGTAGCTTGGATATAATGGAACGCGGAGCCCCTTCCGGGGCAGGCCCAGTGTCCATCGTGGAGGAGTCGGTCATGCACCTCTCTCCGGACAGCGTACGCCGACTAGCTCGCATCGCCGTCAAGCACGGGGCAGTGAAGGCCTTCGTGTTCGGGTCCTTCGCGCGCGGAGATGCCGGCCCCGGAAGCGACCTTGACGTTCTCGTGGAGTTGGAGCCTGGGCGCTCTCTCCTCGATCTTGCGCGTCTGGAGGATGAACTCGAGGATAGCCTGGGCCTTGACGTCGACGTAGTGACTGCCAAGAGCCTGTACCCCGAGGTCCTGGAGCGGGTGATGGCCGAAAGGAAGGCCGTCCTATGAAGAGCCCGCGCAACCCCCGACCATACCTGCGGGACATCTTGGACAGCATCGAGCAGGACGCTGTGATCAGGCGGATTGAGATCATGGGTGAGGCCGTCGCCTACCTCCCAGACGACCTAAAGGAGCGACGCGTACTCGATAGCCCATAGCACAGCCCGGCCAGCACAGCCCGGCCACCATGCAGCCCCCGCCATACCCATTCCGAGTGCCTAACCAGCGGCTCGAGCGGACGCAGCTGACTCGGTGTTCTTAACGGGGCTTCGTCTGGCGCCGCTGAGCCGCAACCCGTTGGCCCGACGGGTGATGTATCGAGTGAAGACCCCTGAGAGCGCAGACAAAGACTCTCCGGTCAGCAACGATGCTGGCATATGGGGCGCCCGATTACACGGCTGGAGCGACCTAGCGGGTGTGCCGGACCTCTCGGGCTGCCGTGCTAACTTGGCGTCCTACCGCGCCGGTTCGGAAAGAAACCACATGATGTAGCCGCAGGTGGCGCAGATGTAGTTGACAGCCGTCCGGTTGGCCCAGTCAAGGCCGACGAACGTGAATCCCCTGGTGTTGAGCAGGCTCCGCCTCTCGACGAAGGTTTCGCTAGCGCAGATGGGACAGACCAGTCTGTGCCCGGATACCTCGACCACACGCGCTTCGTCAGCCACAGTGTTTCACTCCTCGGCTTCCTCGTGTCCTTCCGCCACAGTATTCGGGACCCGTTCCCTCTTGCCCTTGTCCTCAAACCGCGTTCGCCGCCGGGACCGACCAGTGCCGTTGCGGGTCGTGATCGTATCCCGGTTGAGGCTCTTGGTGCATACACTTCTCTTGCCTGGGCACCCGGCTGGTTGCTGTCTAGGGTGGAGGAAGTGATTGCGGTCGGGAAGAAAGGCCAAGGCACAACTCCCTGAAACAGAGACGAGGTAGAGAGCGGTCCAACGAGCTGCCGGGCATGCCGGCCTCAACGGGCGCAGCGGTAGCCCGCTGGGCCAACCAGCGGCTTCAGCGGACGCACCAAGTGCTGCGCACCTCAGCCGGCCTCTCACTGGCGCCGCTGAGCCGCTATCCGTTGGGCCGACGGAGGCGACCCCTGCGGCTGGCCAGGGGCCCTGGCCGGCCTGTAGCATGTGTACCCTTGCGGGTGCGCGCAGCAAGGACAAAGGAGGGCCATCGGGTGAACACGGTGGCCCCCGCGATTAGCCCGCGGCACAAGCAACTGCTGACCTATTCCGCCTGGTCTGTGATCCTTATCGTTTCGGATCTGCCGGATGTGATTTCTCATACCCTCTTCGGTGAAGTGCCAGGATGGTTCCCCTGGAGTAAGCTGGGCTTTCTCGTTGTGCTATCCGCGCTGTGCCTCTGCTGGAAACTGCTCCACCCGCTGCTGCCTTATGTCTCGATCCTGCTGGTCTTCTTTGTCGCCGTGCTGATTGTACCGGGGTTGCTCAACATGGGGATTACCCTTGTGGTAATCGTGGCACTGTGGGCCCTGAAGCGCAGACGGAGTGAGTTTTTCCTTGTCATGGGCGACCTTGGTGCACCCATTGGAGCGGTCCGCTGGCTCGGCATCGGCCAAGGCAAGTCCTGGGGGCTGTTTGGATGGATATTCGCTCTCGCGGCAGCTGTGACCGTGCCCCTGGCCGCGCTACTCGCCATGCGACCGTCAGCTGATGCTCTCGTACATGCCATTCCACACCTACCGGCCATCCTTTTCCTAGCCGCTGTGAACGCCTTCAACGAAGAGGTGTGGTTCCGTGCGACACTGCTCTCCATATTGCCACAGGTCATCGGCAAGAGCGGGGCGCTCGCTATCGGCGCTGTCTTCTTTGGGTTGGCCCACTACCTGTACGGTATACCCCGAGGCCTGGTCGGGGTTCCGGCAGGTTGGCGGCCTGAGCCCATCCGAGCTGCAGGAACCCGACTAAGACCAAGATCACAAGCAGGTTCAGAGCACTTCGCCCCACCCTTGCCACAGCAGCACCCCATTTCAGTAATGACACCCAATGATATCCAGGTGCAGTATGTGTGTCAAATATCGGAGCCTTACGGGTCCTCGCACCAATCGTACACTACTGCTGGGAAAATCGGGTTTGCAGGTGGAAGGTGGGCACACGCGAAGTAGGAGGACTTCGAGATGCGGGATCTCTCTGCAATAGCAGTAATCGCATCCTTGTCGGCTGTCGCCTGGGCGGGGGTGGCTTACGCCGGGAACCCGGCCGTACAGCCCGATCCTCCATTTCCTCCGGCCGAGACTCCCGCGGCAATCCTGGCTCAGTACGACAGTAGCCAATCCGATGCCAGTTCGGAAGAGGAGACCCGTGTCAGGGCGGCGGTTGACTTGTACTTCACCCTGATACTGATGAGTATGGCGGAGGGCAAAGCCCTCGATTTCGGCTTCCTCGTAGACCAAAGTACGTCTTCGGGACAGACCCTCTACCGATACGAGATCGGACGACTTGAGTTCTCACTCGCCTGGTGGGAGCAATCAGGATGGCACCTTAGCTATGAGTACGCGCCTGTGTATCAGTCCATCTCCGTCGATGGTCCAGTAGCAGTCGTCGACGTGGTCCCCACGGCCAGCTTCTGGGACGGCGCCAAGCATTTCACCAACGCTGTGCAGCATAGGCTGACGCTAGGTCTGACGCCCCAGGGCTGGAAGCTGGTCAGCGATGATTACGAGGACAACTTCAAGGAAGGCAATCCCGTCGGCACGGACTTCTCCCAGATGAGGTACTTGCGACACCAGCGAACTCGCTGCTCTGGGCCGCCGCCGCAGCAGGACTCGTTGCGCTCAGTGCCGTCCTAGCTCTGTGGTTCAGCAGGCGTGAGCGGCCTAGGAACCCTGGAACCTAGAGGCACAGGGACAGCTCCGCGACGCCCGCCCCCAACATGTACTCCTCAGTATGAGCTGGCCGCCATGCGGTCAGGCAACGCGGAAGTACATCGATGCTGCCGTCACTTGTCAGCGATAACAAGCGCCGCTGGCGCAAGCTTGAGGTTCGCCAGATCTAATGGAGCCACAAACGGCCCCTCCGAATTCTCAGCGGGAATGGGGCTGGCGTCGGACAGTCAACGGACACAATCGGGGCCTGGTGGATGGTTCGGAAGACAGCCCCGGCGCCGTTGAGCCGCCAGACGTTGGGCCGACGAAGAGTTGTCTCTGCCGGAGGAAACCCCCAGAAGTGAGGATGGAGCGCGGTGACAGCGAAAGTACTGGTGACGGTGCTAGTCGCAGCCGTCGGCGCAACCATCATCCTCCGCTCCGACCCGACGTCGGCTCGCGTCAGGGGGGGAGATGCGCTACAACTTAGCCGCTAGATGGGCCAAACACTTGAGGAGCGACACATCAGCAGAGCCTGTTCTCAGCGGGACCCGGACGCCGCCGCGGGGCCAGGGTCGGTGGTTGACTGCGCCCGGCAGAGGCGAGCGTACAGACCATCCCCGTCGACGAGTTCGGCATGCCGTCCCATCTCGACGATCTGCCCGTCCTGAAGGACGATGATCCGGTCGGCGTTCTGCACCGTGGAGAGTCGATGGGCGATGACCACCGTCGTCCGGTTCCTGATCAGCCGCTCAAGGGCCTGCTGGATGAGAGCCTCGGTCTCCGTGTCCACTGACGACGTCGCCTCGTCGAGGATGAGGATGGGGGCGTCCTTGAGGACCGCCCGGGCGATGGACAGGCGCTGCTTCTGTCCGCCTGACAGTTTGAGCCCGCGCTCCCCGATCTGGGTGTCGTACCCTTCCGGGAGATCGACGATGAACTCGTGGGCGTTGCCGGCCTGGGCCGCTGCGACGACCTCCTCGTCCGTCGCTCCCGGCCGGCCGTAGAGAATGTTCTCGTTGACCGTACCGTTGAAGAGGAAGACGTCCTGGAGGACCATGCTGATGTGGCCGCGCAGCGAACGTAAACTCAGCCCCCGAACGTCGTGGCCGTCCACCAGGACCTGACCCTGAAGCGGATCGTAGAAGCGGGGAATCAGGCTAGCGATGGTCGTCTTGCCCACCCCGGTCGGCCCGACCAGGGCAACCAACTCTCCCGGCCGGGCCTCGAAGCTGATCGCCTCCAGGACCGGCTGCCCCTTGACATAGCGAAAGAAGACGTTGCGGAACTCGATGTGGCCCTCGCAGCGCCGCAGATCCCGAGCGTCCTCCGCCTCCTTCACCTCCGACTCGGTGTCGAGAACCTCGAAGACGCGCTCGGCTCCGGCAATGGCTTGCTGAAGGCTCTCGTTGAGACGGCTCAGGGTGCTCACCGGTTGATAGAACATGCTCAGGTAAAGAACGAAGGCGACGAGATCAGCGATGGGAATCAGGCCGTCGAGGATGAACCGCCCGCCCAGCCAGACAACCACAACCGTACCCAAGCCGGCCAGGAACTCGGCGGCCGGGTTATAGATGGAACTCAGCTTGATGGCCTGGACGATGACCCGGGTGTAGATCCGGGCCTGCTCGGCCACCCGGCCCTCCTCGCGTCCCTCCTGGGTGAAGGCCTGAATCTCTTTTATCCCCGAGAGATTGTCCTGGACGACCGCGTTGAGCGAGGCCAGAGTGCGCTGGGCGACGCGGAAGGCCGGCCGCACCCGCCGCGTGTACTCGGCGATGACCCAGACCAGAAAGGGCATGGGGATGAGGGTCATGGCGGCGAGGCGCCAGTTGATGAAGAAAAGGATGACCGCCACTCCGATGAAGAGGAAGATGTTGACGATCATCTCCGGCAGGACGTGGGCGATGAGAGCCTCAAAGGTTGCTGTATCGTTGATCGTCCGGGACATCAGTTGGCCGGTCTGCTTGTCCTGATAGTACTTCAGCGAGAGGCGCTGGAGATGGCTGTAGATGCGGGTTCGGAAGTCGGCGACGACTCCCCAGCCGGCGATGTGGGCCATCCAGTTGCTGAGGAATTGGAGAACGCCCCGGCCGGCGTAGGACAGGACGACGACGAGGGCGAGGAGGCTGATCGAGTGCAGCCGCTCCGCCCGGTCGCCGGCCCCCTCGGTGACCACCGCCACGAGCTGCCTGATGACCCACGGGCTCAGGAGACTCAGCCCGATGACACCTGCCAGGCTGAGGCCGGCGATGATGACCTGCTTCCGATAGGGCTTGGCGTATCCGACCAGGCGCAGCGCTTCTCTCAAAGCCTCTCCTCCTGGGGGATATTTCAGTTCCCGAACCAATCATGGGTTCGATGTGCCGGGCACGGTTCCCCTGTTGTCAGCCAGGTCATCGTCCGATCGCCCGGATCCGCCCAACCTCGACTGGCCTGGCCCGTGCCCGTGCGCATCTCCGACCCGGCCGCAGGGGTCGCCCCAGGGGTCAATCCCAATCGGCGCCAAGTCCAGTATGATATTGGGGACAAGCCCCGGAGGAGGTGTGGGGCGCGAGCAGCTCCTGGTGAAGAAGGCTGACCTCCAGATACAGGTGGACAGGCTGCGCGAGGAACTGGCCGAGGTCCGCTACGGGCAGGCGGGCTTGGTGGTGATGAGCGTGAACGTCAACCCGGAGGGGCTCGACGAGTTGACGCGGGTGAGGGTGAGAGCCGAGGTCGCCAGCACTGTGGACGACCTCGTCGGGCGGCCGGTGGCGGAGCTAGACCCGGCCCTGGCCTTCCACCTCCTGGACGGGCGCACCCTGACCATCGAGGGGGCCCCCGTCTACCTCAGCGTCCGGGCCGTGGTCATCGGGCCGGAGACGGAGTTCTGGGTGGAACTAAGGGTCGCTCCGACGGAAGGCGTCGAGTCGGGGGGCTAGGACCGGCGACCTCAGCAAACACCCCGCAGGGGTGGAAGATCGAAGATCATGGCGGGACGGGCTAGGACCGCGGACGCGTCCTTTGCCTGCGTCTGACAAGCCGAGCCCGGACAAGGGCCACGCCCACCGCCGCGAACACCGCCGCAGCCAGCCAGAGATAGGCGACCGGGAAGGTGGCCTTCCGCTCAGGCTTCGGGGGAGCGCCAGTGGTATCCGAGTAGATGCCGGCCTCGATTCTCTGCCGGTAGGCGAGTTCTTTTGCGGCGAAGTCTGTTCCGCGAGGGTACGTGTCGGTGATTTCGTTGCTGTAGGTGTCTCCGACCAGCTTCCACCCGTCTGCGGTCTTTCTCAGCTCCAGGGTGTGTTTCTCTCCCGCGAAGGAGTCGGAGTCGGAGATGTCGGCGTAGACCCACACCCCGCGGAGCAGAATCCGGGCGGTCGCCATGTCCCCGGTGACCTCGATTGCCTCGACAGTGGGAAAGTACTCACAGCTTCTGAAGGCAAGCGTGTCATACTCCCAGAGCGTGAGGCAGTATTGGAGAAGACCGAGTTCGTAGTTGTAGAAGCCCTCGCCCGCCTTAGAAGACCGGTCGATGACAAAACCGAGGTCTAAGGCTTTGCCTCGAACCAGACTCTGAGCCTTCAGGTTGAAGTAGATCTGGATAGTCACGTTGATTCGGTCCGCCTCCGTCGAGCCGGCCTGCGACTGCCCGGCCCGGTACAGAGCCTCAAGCTCCGGCGCGGGATCGCCGGGGCGCGAGGCGGACGGCTGGAAAAGCTCCGCGCCGCGAACCAGTGCCGAAACACACAGGACGCCGGCCACTACCCCGGCGATGACAAGGATACGATAGCCCCAACTGATTCGAGACATCCCACTGTGCCTCCCCGCGCCCGGCTGGCCCGTGAGGGCCAACTCGAGGCTGACTTGCAGCGACTTCCCAGCTCGGCTACGTGGCTTCGTACGCATGGAGGGAGCGGGCAACGCACCGCTCCCTCTGGGCCTGCCCCGCTTCAGTGGACACCCAAGGCTTGGTAGTATGCAAGTACAGGGGGTGTTCACGATGGCGGCGACAAGACCTCCGTATGCGCCTGAGTTTCGGACTGAGGCCGTGCGGTTCGTCAAGGACAGCGGCAAGTCCATGTTTCAAAGATCGCGAGGGACCTTGGGATCAGCTATGAGACCCTGCGGAAGTGGGTCCGTCAGGCCGAGATTGACGGCGGCAAGCCGCGGCGCTGCGGGCCAGAAGTCGTGAGCGTGTCGCAAGTTGTGTCGCAAGTTTGTTGTGAATTTGACCCGTTTCCTTCATCCGGAAAACGAGCTTGTTGATCGATCCCGCCGAAACCAACGGCCCCATGTCCACCATGGCCTTCAGGTCCAGCTGGGTGGTGAGACCGTCGACGAAATACTCCAGCCAGCCGGTCATGTCCATTCCGCTCTCGCGGACGCTCCGGATGGCCCGGTAGAAGGCGGGCCGGTCCCGGTCGTAGTACTCGCTGATCGCGA
>Ga0315293_10005845_pt1 | contig 11553 bp, 10 predicted proteins | sample YL17G13_20_MG_FD_203071 | JGI IMG/M metagenome (GOLD analysis project Ga0315293, IMG submission 203071) | Sediment microbial communities from Yellowstone Lake, YNP, Wyoming, USA - YL17G13_20 | ecosystem: Environmental > Aquatic > Freshwater > Lake > Sediment | place: USA: Wyoming | collected... | reverse complement strand
CAAATGGCTGTGCGCTCCCAAAGGAGCCTCCTTCCTCTACGCCCGGCGGGAAACCCAGCCCCTCCTGAAGCCTCTGGTGGTCAGCTGGGGATGGGAGTCGGACAAGCCAAGTGCCTCGACCTTCATTGACCATCACGAGTGGCAGGGCACGCGCGACCTGGCCGCCTTCCTCTCCGTTCCGGCCGCCATCGACTTTCAGGCCCAACATGATTGGCCCGCCGTTCGCCAACGCTGTCACGACCTTGCCAGCCGGACGCGGGCGGAGATCAACGCTGTGACCGGGTTGGATCCCATCTGCCCGGACAGCCCGGAGTGGTTCATGCAGATGTTCGCCGCCCGCCTGCCGGAGGTCGAGGTGGAGCTCCTGCAGCGCCGGCTGTACGAAAGGTACCGGATCGAGGTCCCGATGCATCGCTGGAACGGCCAGTCTCTGATCCGGCCTTCGTTTCAGGCCTACAACACACCGGCCGACGCCAAGGCGCTTGTTGAGGCGTTGGGGGACCTCCTGCCGGCCATGGGGCGAGAGTAGCGCGGGCGCGTATGGCCAATTCGGCTGATGGTGCCATGGTGGAAACTGCGCGCCCGTAGCGGCGACCGCATCAAGTAGTATACGGACGTGAAGGAGCTCGCCGGTCGCTGGATGGTCAGGGCGGACTTGACGGCGCCCGATTGTGCTCTCACTGAGCACGGGCAATCGTTTCTTGCCGCCCGGAACCTTCATCCTGGGGCCCCACCTGTCCGCCAAGGGCGCTGATCGCCCGAACGGAACCCTCAGGGGCCCGCTTGGGGATGTGGCGTGGCCCCGGCGCATCAGAAGCTGATCCTTCCACGGGAGGGCTGAGATGGCCTTTGCAGAGCGAGTGATCAGACTCAAACAGGAAGGCGCCTATGAGGTGCTGGCACGGGCGCAGGAGCTAGAGCGAGACGGGCGCGAGATTATCCACCTGGAGATCGGCGAGCCAGACTTCGCCACCGCGCCGCACATCAGCATGGCAGGGGTGAAGGCGATCGTCGAAGGCCGCACTCGCTACAACCCTTCCGCCGGCATCCACGAGTTGCGCGCTGCCCTCGCCGACGATGCCGGCCGCCGCCGGGGAATGACCGTTCTCCCCGACCAGGTCGTCGTCGGCCCAGGCGCAAAACCGCTTCTCTTCTTCCCGATGCTGGCGCTGGTCGAGCCAGGCGATGAAGTCCTCTGCCCCGATCCCGGGTTTCCAACCTATGAAGCGGTCATTCGCCTCGCCGGAGGCGTCCCCGTGTCGGTGCCTCTGGTGGAGGAGAACGACTTCTCGTTCGACCTCGACGCCTTCCACCGGCTCATCACCCGCCGCACGAAGGTGGTCCTGCTCAACTCGCCGAGCAATCCCACCGGTGGGGTTATGCCTCGGGAAGACCTCGAGCGGATCGCCGAAGTGGCCATCGAGCGCGGCCTGTGGGTGATCTCGGACGAGATCTACAGCCGCATTGCCTACGACGGCCGGCAGGTGCCCAGCATCGCCGCCTTCCCCGGGATGCAGGAGCGGACGGTGATCGTCGACGGCTTCTCCAAGACCTACGCCATGACCGGATGGCGGCTCGGTTACGGCATCCTGCCGGAGACGCTGGCCGCGCGCGTCCAACTCCTGCTCACGCACTCGGTCGGCTGCACGGCCCACATGACACAATATGCGGGCCTCGAGGCGGTGCACGGTCCGCAGGAGTGGGTGGAGGGGATGGTCGCCATCTATCAGCGCCGTCGGGACCGGCTGGTCGCCGGCCTGAACGCCATCCCAGGCATTCGCTGCAAGACCCCGCAGGGAGCCTTCTATGCGTTTCCGAACGTCAGCGCGCTCAACAGGCCGGTCAGCGACCTCGCAAGCCAGATTCTGGAGGAGGCCGGCGTCGCCCTCCTGCCCGGCACAGCCTTTGGGCCCGCCGGTGAAGGATACTTGCGCATCTCCTACGCGAATTCCCTCGAGCGGATCGAGCAGGGTCTGACAAGGCTCGAGGCCTTCTTCAGGAGACTGAAATGATCGTCCCGGCGGCCATCGACTTCCAGGCCCAGCACGATTGGCCCGCCGTTCGCCAACGCTGCCATGACCTTGCCCGCCAGACCCGGGCGGAGATCACCGCGCTGACCGGACTGGAACGGATCTCCCCGGACAGTCCGGAGCGGTTCGGGCAGATGTTCGCCGCCCGCCTGCCGGAGGTTGAGGTGGAGCTCCTGCAGCGCCTGCTGTACGAAAGGCACCGGATCTAGATCCCCCCTCCATCGCTGGAACGGCCAGCCACTGGTCCGGCCCTCGTTCCAGGCTACAACACACAGGCCGACGCCAGGGCACTTGTCGAGGCGATGGGGGACCTCCCGCCGGCCATGGGGCGAGAGCAGCGCGGGCGCGTATTGACAAATCGGCTGATGGTGCCATAGTAGTATCGAGGCCTGATTTGGGCAGCAACTGCGGCCCTCTCGGGCCATGTTGCCCTCGGATGCGGATTACCCAGGGCAGGGTAGGTGTCTTTGCCCACACCGCCTCCGGGCGAAACCGCAGCCAGAGAAAGGAGGAATCTGCACCAGCAGCCGCCGCAATCCCCTCGTACTCCGCCCATTCCACCCACTTCGCGCGACAAGGAGTGAAGAAAAATGGCAGAAATGGCAGCTCCAGCCGCAGCCGGCGAGCGCAAGCTCTACGCTCGCAAGAGCTCCGGCCTGATCCGCACCATCGGCGTGTTCGGCGCGATGGTCTTCGGTGTTCACTGCATCAGCCTGTCGTCATCGGGCCTGATCCCCTACTCCTGGATTGCAGGGATCTGGCCTGGCAGCAGCATCATCGGCGTGCTCACCGTGGCGGCGATCTTCTGCTTGTTCCACGCCTACACTTACGCCACGATCGGCGCCACCATGCCCCGCTCGGCGGCCGACTACACCCTGGCCAGCCGGGTGCTCAGCCCACCGCTGGCCTTCGCCGCCTCCTGGACCTTGGTGATCTTCAGCGCCATGGTCGCCGGGTCGCTGATCGCCTGGATCCCCTCCACAGTCGTCCCGACCTTGATGCGGACGATGGGGATCGTCTTCTCCAACCCCGGGCTGGTTCAGCTCGCCGGCTGGTCGGCGAGCTCGATGGGGATTGTTGTGATCGGCACGATCTGCACCTTGATCACCTTCGTGCTCATGATCCTGCCCACGCGTACGATCGTGCGCATCCTCGAAATCGGCTTCTTCCTGGGCTTGCTGGCGTGGGTCATCCTGTACTTCCAGCTCGGCACAGCCCCTGCCGACTCGTTCCCGGCGGCCTGGGACCGGTTCATGGGGGCCGGCAGCTATGAGGGACGCATCGCCCTGGCCCAACAGAACGGGATGGTCATCAACCCCAACGTGGCCGTCATGACCCTGGCGGGGCTGATCATGGGCTTCTGGGTCTTCTACGGCTACTACATCCCCACCTTCTTCGCCGGCGAGGTGAAGCAGGCGGAGACCACTCTCCTGGCGGGCAGCTGGTCCTCCCTCATCGTCACCTGGGCGATCTTCGTCCTGGCAGCGGTCCTGCTTCAACGGCTGGTCCCCCTGGAGTGGATTGCCGCCGAAAGCTTCCTCGGCCAGACACCGGCAGCCGGCGTGACGGCAATGCCCTGGATCACCTTCTACGCGGCCATCGTGAAGCCCAGCTTCATCCTGGTCCTCATCGTGGCGATCGCCTGGGTCTACACCCTGATCAACCTGGCCCAGACGTACTTCTTCTACTGCAGCCGGATCATCTTCGCCTGGTCCTTCGACCGGCTGATCCCGGAGTTCGTATCCTGGGTGCACCCCAAGCTGCACAGCCCGATCTGGGCCATCCTGATCATCACGATCATCGCCGAGATCGGGGTCATTGACACCTCTGGGCTTCTTTGGCCAGGGAGTGTGATGGGCGCGCAACTCAACTTCGTGTTCTTCGCTGTGTGCACGATGTTCGTGCCCGTCATCGCCATGACCCTCTTCCCCTATCTCAAGAAGGATCTGTTTGAGAACGCCAGCGCCATGGTCCGGCGTAAGATCGGGAAGGTGCCGGTCATCACCATCGTAGGCAGCATCACCCTGGCCTACATGACCTGGATGGTGATCGCCTCCTTCCTCTTCCCAGCGGTGGGCGGCGGCATCAATGCCACGAAGCTGGGTGTCCTGGCCGGCCTGGTCGTCACCGGCCTGATCGTCTTCTACGTCGCCCGCGCTTACCGGCTGAAGAACGAAGGCATCGACCTGAACTGGACCTTCCAATCCGTTCCTCCGGTGTAAAATCAGTCCGTCCGCTCCGCTTGGTCCGTCTCGGGAGGGGGCTTGTCCCCCTCCCCTGATGTCTGTGGCTTTTCCAAGGAATGGTGCCCATGGGGATGACGCGCTTGCTCTACGCCTCGGACTTCCACGGCTCGGAAGCCTTTTTCCGCAAGTTCCTGGGGGCCGCTCTTCAGTACAAGGCCAATGCCCTGATCGTCGGGGGCGACGTCACCGGCAAGGCTATGATCCCGGTCGTCCGTCAGGCCGGGGGCCGCTATGAGGCTTTCCTCTTCGGCCGTAAGGAAACGCCGGCCAGCCCTGAAGAGCTGGAGAAACTCAAGAGGACCATCAGCAACGTCGGTTTCTATCCGATCGTGCTCGAGCCCCAGGAGGCTAAAGAACTCGAAGGCGACGAGAAGAAGATGGGGCTGCGCTTCGAGCAGGAGATGGTCGGGCGTGTCCGGCAGTGGATGGATCTGGCCGAGGAGACGCTGGGGCCCCGAAACATCCACACCTACTTCATGCCGGGCAACGACGACCTGTATGCCGTCGATGCCGCCATCGAGGGCCGGGAGCACGTCCACAACCCGGACGGCAAGCGCTTCTGGCTGGACGACGACCACGAGCTGGTCGGCGTCAGCCAGGCCAACATGACGCCCTGGCACTGCGCCCGCGACCTGGAAGAGGATCAGCTGGCGATCAAGCTCGAGCAGGCGGTTGCCCTGCTGGAGGCCCCGGAGCGCGCCATCCTCGATCTCCACGTCCCGCCCTATGACTCTGGCCTGGACGTCTGCCCCGAATTGGACGAGAATCTGAAGATCGTCGCTCGCGGCGGCCAGGTCCTCATGAAGCCGGCCGGCAGCAGCGCTGTACGGGCGGTCATCGAACGCGTGCAGCCGCTGCTGGCGCTGCATGGCCATATCCACGAGTCGCCCGGCCACGTGCGCATCGGGCGCACCCTGTGCCTCAATGCCGGCAGCGAGTACGCCGAAGGCATCCTGAAGGCCGCGATCATCAACCTCGAGCGGGACAAGGTCAAGGGCCACGTGCTGGTGTCCGGCTGACCCCCGGTCGCTGATTGGGAGAGCGAATGGGAAAGTACGGCGAGATCCGCCAGGATTTCCTCGAAGAACGGACTCGGATCCTCCAGGCGCTGGCAGAGGACGAGAACCAGCACGTCATCCTGCGTTTGATCGGGGCGCTGGCCTTCCGCACCCACTGCCCCGAGTACGGCTACCTGCAGGAGGCTTTGGGCCGGGTCTTCACCGACATTGACTTCGCCTCCTACCATCGCTTCTACGGGGACATCCAGCGCCTGCTGACCGAGCTCGGATATCAGGAAGACAAGATGGTTTCGCGGCTCTTCAGCGAGCACCGCATGCTCTTCCACGACCTGGTCTTCGGGCGCCACATCGACATCTTCTTCGACGAATTGCACTTCTGCCACACCCTGCCCCTCGTCGGGCGCCTGGAGGCCGAGGCCCTCACGCTGCCTCTGGCCGAGCTGCTCATCGAGAAGATGCAGATCGTCCAGATCAACGAGAAAGATCTGATCGACACCATCATGCTGCTGCGAGAGCACCCGCTTGGCGAGAGCGACCAGGAGACCATCAACACCTCAGTTATCATCGGCCTGACCTCCGGCAACTGGGGTCTGTGGCGCACGATCACCGGGAACCTCGCCCTTGTGAAGGAGTACCTGCCGAAGTATTCGCAGCTGGGCGAGGAAGACCGGCGGGTGGTCGCCGGGCGTGTCGATCAACTGCGCGAGCGGATCGAGGCCGCACCCAAGACCGTCCACTGGAAGGTGCGCGCGCGCATCGGCGAACGGGTCAAATGGTACGAGGATGTGGAGGAGCTCGCCGACCGGTAGCTAGCCGGGGCCGGCTTGCAGGGTCGCCATTGCCCGCGATCCGTTCGTCGATGTCATTCCGCCCCTCCGCGGTGCTGCGCGAAGGAGCCGCAAGGCGGCGATGAGAAATCCCTGAGACGCCTCACCCATGAGGCCTCACCCACGGTGGACCCGCGGGCGATCGACGTTCCTGGGTTTGTGAAGATGATGGCCGACAAGAAGTACGTCCTGGCACACGACACGGGCACCGGCGGCGACAAAGCCGTCCTGACCGATCTGCGCGGCCGGATCATCCACTCCCGCTACTTGCCCTACTCCATCCGCTACCCTAAGCCGGAATGGGCCGAACAGGATCCCGACGAGCTGTGGGGCGCCGTGGCCGCAACCACCCGGCAGGTGATCGAGGCCTCTCGGATCGATCCGGCCGAGATCCTGGGCGTGGGAATCTCCGCCCAGATGTTCAATCTGATCCCCGTCGACGAAGCGGGCAAGGCTCTCATGCCCATGTTGAGCTGGCTGGACGTCCGCAGCGTCCATCAGGCCGACCGTGTGTTGAGCGGAGACATGCCGGCCTTCCTCTTCCGGCATACCGGCAACATCCCCACCGCCAAGGACGTCATTCCCAAGATCCTTTGGCTCAAGGAAGAGCGGCCCGAGATCTGGAGAAGGACGGCCTGGCTCCTCGACTGCAAGGAGTACATCCTCCACCGGCTGACCGGGAAGTTCGCCACCGATTGGCACGGGGCCTCGGCCTATTTCCTCTTCGACCCACACAAGAAGGTCTGGTCCAGGGAAGCCTGCCAGGCCCTGGACATCCCGGTCGAGAAGCTCCCGCCGGCTTATCCCTGCACCCAGGTGATCGGCGAGGTGACCGAGGAGGCGGCGCGGCTCACCGGCCTGCTCCCGGGCACGCCTGTCGTTGCCTGCGCCGGCGACGTCGCCGTCGCCCAGTCCGGGTCTGGGGCAAACGCCGCCGGCAAGGCCCACCTGTGCGTGGGCACGGCCACCTGGGTGGGGGTCTCCAGCCCCGTCTTCACCAACGACCCAGTCAAGCCCTTCTGGGGTCTCAACCACATCGACCCGGACAAGTGGATCATCGCCGGTGTGATGGAGACCGGGGGCGGGGCGCTGATGTGGTTCCGGGATGCGTTCTGCCAATGGGAGGAGGAGCAGGCCGCCGGTCGCGCTCTCTCCACCTACGAGGTCCTCGGCGAGCTGGCGGAGGCCGTCCCGCCCGGGTCGGAGAAGCTCTTCTTTGCCCCCTGGCTTTCCGGCGAGCGCGCCCCCGTCCTCGACCACTACGCCCGAGGCGCCTTCGTCGGCCTGTCGATGGGACACACCAAGGGCCACCTGGTGCGGGCCGTCATGGAGGGCGTGGCCTTCCACCTGCGCTGGATCGTGGAGGCCATGGAGGCCATCGGGCTGAAGATCGGCGCCCTGAACGCCATCGGCGGAGGAAGCACCAGCCCCGTCTGGACGCAGATCATCAGCGACATCACCCGTCGAGAGCTGCGGGTTGTCGAACACCCGCTGGAGGCTGGCGCCATCGGCGCCGCATTGACCGTTGCCGTCGGGATGGGCGTCTACCCCAACATGGAGGCCGTCGACGAGCTGATCCGTGTCACGCGGGTGGTGTGCCCCATCGAGGATGCCCGCCTGGGACGCTACGACGATCTCTACCGCGAGTACCGCGAGCTCTACACCGCCCTCGCTCCGATCTACCGCCGCCTGTATGAGATCGATTGAGGAGCCGGATCACAGGCCATGAGAGTCATCATCGATCGCGAGAGAATCCAGAGACGGGCGACGGCCTCGCATGTCACCAGCCTGGGGGGGTTGACGATCATCCTGGGCAATGTAGCCCTGTCGCTGTGGAAGCCGCAACCCCGAGGCCTCACTGCCTTCTTGCTCTTCATTGGTTTCGCCGTCTCCACGATCGGGATCTACTTCGCCAACCGCTGGGTGAAGAAACCCCGCCCGGAAGAGGTCCTCGACCGCGCCCTGAAGGGCCTCGATGACCGCTGCCGGTTGTATCATTACCTGGACAAAGGCCCGGACCACCTTCTGCTCACGCCGTCCGGCCTGGTGCCGATCGAAACCAGAGGCGGGGAGGGCGTCTTCGAGTACAGTCAGGGAAAGTGGCGGCAGAGGATCAGCCTGGGCAAAGCCTTGCGGTTCTTTGTGGAGGAGCCCTTGGGGAATCCCATCACTGACGCCCAACGCATGGCTGCCCGGCTGGCAGGCAGCCTCGAGAAGCTGGGCGCCGTCGGCGTCCCGATCCAGCCCATCGTCGTCTTCACTCATCCGGCTGCCAGCCTCACGCGCAAGGGCACCCCGATCCCGGTCTGCCAGCCCAAGCAGCTCCGCGGTGAGCTGCCCAAGAACCTACCCCAGCTGCCCTCGGAGATCTACGAGCAGTTGCGTGGAGTCCTGGATGAGGGAGGCCCCCACTGATGCCCGGCTGGCCCCAGCTTGAGGCGGGTGCCTGATGTTCCGCCGCTGGGCTGAGGCCCGTCGCCGCGCCGCCTCAGGCCGCGCTGCCGCCGACCTGCAGGATTGGCTGACCAGCATTGAGTCGATCGTCGCCGTCTGCACCGGCTCCCTGCGCGACAGGGTTGTCGCCTCGGACATCGGGGTGACCCTGGACCGGGTGGACCGGGAGCTGATGCGCTTCCGCAACCACGCCGCCGACGTCCGGCGACCGCTGCGACGGCATTCGCCTCCCCTGGCATCCCGGGTTGCCCAGGCGACCGATCAAGTCTACGGCCTGCGGAACCTCACCTGCGCCTTCCTGATCCGGTGGCAGACCGCCGAGAAGATCGACCCTGCCGCGCCCCGCGCCCTGGACGCCCGCCGCGAGATGGAGGAGGCCCGTCTTCGGGCCACTGAGTCGGCGCGCGGCCTGGCCGCTGAGCTGCAGGTGCTCTCCCCGGAGCTTCGCCAGGTGATCTCGATCTGGGGAGGTCTGCCCCTCCTGGACCACGGCAACGAAGATCGCAGTCAGCCTTCCGAACCGGCCGGGGACGGAGAGCAGGATCCCATCTCAGAGACCGAATAGGAGGTTCATCAATGGGCAAGAGTGTTTCCAAGATCCTGGGTGTCGTCGTGATCGTCCTGGTCGTGATCCTCGCCGGGATACAGCTGATCCGCCCGTCGGTGACCAACCACAACCCGCCCGTCGTCCAGGAGCCCGCCTGGCCAAGCCCCCGCGTCCGCGAGCTGGCCCAGCGCGCCTGTTTCGACTGCCACAGCAACGAGACCGTCTGGCCCTGGTACTCCCAGATCGCCCCGGTCTCTTGGCTGGTGGCTAACGACGTGGTCGGGGGCCGAGATGCCTTCAACTTCTCGGACTGGGGTGCGGGCCACCCGGGCGCGGACCAGTTCGGCGAGGAGATCGCAGAGGGGGGGATGCCCTTGCCCATCTACCTCATCATGCATCCTTCGGCTCGCTTCAGCGAGGCAGAGAAGCAGGAGTTGATCTCCGGTCTGGCCGCGCTGCGATAGGGAGCCAGTTTCCCGCAGCGCTCGACGCGCCATCGATGGCCTGGGCGCGTCGGCTGTTGCGCGGTATCTGCCACCAGGCATCAGGAGGCCGTCGATGAAACGCTGGAACGGCTGGGGCGAACAAACCACCACCTACCCGCTGCCAGAGTCGGCGGCTGCCTACCTGGCAGAGATCGTTGGTGAGGGGTCTCCCGCTCCCGACGCGGTCTTAGCAGACGTGCTGCCCGCGGTTCCGCCCTCTCGCCTTCGCCCCCACCCGATGATCACCACCGATCCGGCCGAGCGTTTGAGCCATGCTCGCGGCCACAGTCTCCCCGACATGGCCGCCTTGCGGTCCGGCCGGATCGGGATCTTCCCCGATGGGGTAGCCTATCCATCCAGCGATGAGGACGTCCGGGCGCTTCTAGCCTTCGCCCACGACACAAGGGCCCGGCTCATCCCCTATGGGGGCGGAACCAGCGTGGTCGGGCACATCAACCCGCTCGCCGGACCCGACCCGGTCCTCACGGTCGACCTCTCGCACATGAACCGCCTCCAGCACCTGGACGCGATCAGCGGCCTGGCGACCTTCGAGGCCGGCGTGCGCGGCCCTGACCTGGAGGCCCAGCTCCGCCCCCAGGGTTTCACCCTCGGCCACTTCCCTCAGTCCCATGAGTTCTCGACCCTCGGCGGCTGGATCGCCACCCGCTCCAGCGGCCAGCAGTCCTACCACTACGGCCGCATTGAAGACCATTTCGCCGGGGGCCACATTGAGACGCCGATCGGCCCGCTCGATCTCCCGCCGCTGCCGGCCAGCGCCGCCGGGCCGGATATCCGTCAGCTGATCCTGGGCTCCGAGGGACGCCTGGGCATCGTCACCCGGGCAATCATCCGCCTCCGGCGCCTGCCCCAGGTGGAGGACTTCTACGGCGTCTTCTTCCACAACTGGGAGACCGGTGCGGCGGCGGTGCGCGCCATCGCCCAGGCAGGGATTCCCGTCTCGATGCTGCGCCTAAGTGACGCCCAGGAGACCGTGACCACGCTGGCTCTCTCGGGGAAGGTGAGCCTGGTGAACTGGGCCGATCGCGGCCTGCGCCTGGCCCGCTATGGCCCCGAACGCTGCCTGCTCGTCCTCGGCATCACCGGCGGGCGAGAGGCGGCCGACAGTTCCTTCCGCCAAGCGTGCAGCCTCTGCCACGCCCACCGCGCCTTGCCTCCCATCCGGGCCATCGGGAAGATGTGGCGCAAGTCCCGCTTCCTCACTCCCTACCTCCGCAACACCCTGTGGGAGCGCGGCTACGCTCTGGACACGGTTGAGACCGCCGTCCCCTGGTCGGAGGTCCTGCCCACCGCCGCAGCCATCAAGTCGGCCATCCAGACCGGCCTGGTAGACACGGGCGAGCGCGTCCTGGTCTTCGCCCATCTCTCACACGTCTACAAGCAAGGCGCCAGCACCTACATCACGTTCCTCTTCCGTAGAGCAGACGATCCGGACGAGACGGTCCACCGATGGCGGATGCTCAAGTCCGCCGCAACCCGCGCCATCCTCGACCACGGCGGCACCATCAGCCACCAGCACGGCGTCGGCCTTGACCATGCACCCTACTTGGCCGCGGAGAAGGGCGCCGTGGGCATGAGCATGCTTGGGGCCGTTCGCCGGTCCGTCGACCCGGAGGGTCTGCTCAATCCGGGCAAGCTGCTGGCCGAGTGACTCGTCGCGGGAAGCCTTCGTCAGACGCAACCAGGAGCATGCTGAAGATGCCAACCCTGAAGGAGATGAATCGGCATTGTGCCTGCTTCTCTTCTTGCGGTGGCCCTTTTCAGCAGCCTGCTAGTGTCCCGTTCCGGAAGTTCGATGAGGAAGTCCTTCGCGCTCTGCGAGGCCTTCGGCCTTACCCCCTTCCCCTCGCCCTGGATCCCGCCCTTCCAGGATGCTGCGCGAAGCGCACGCGAGGGGCTCTCCGCCGGGACTGGACGACCAGGCCGC
>Ga0315293_10005843_pt1 | contig 11556 bp, 12 predicted proteins | sample YL17G13_20_MG_FD_203071 | JGI IMG/M metagenome (GOLD analysis project Ga0315293, IMG submission 203071) | Sediment microbial communities from Yellowstone Lake, YNP, Wyoming, USA - YL17G13_20 | ecosystem: Environmental > Aquatic > Freshwater > Lake > Sediment | place: USA: Wyoming | collected... | reverse complement strand
AAAGGAACTGTAAATATTGAGCCTTACTCATATGTTCTGGTGCTTCATTGGGGGGGGTGAATATTAAGTTCCCCTGAAATCCATATTCATGTCTAATGTCATATGAAATTTGGGCTGTCATTTCTTTGACTTTACTTACATTCTCACTATAGCTATTTATGCAGATTAAAAGTTCTTCTATATCTTCATTAATTGCGCTTAAAATCTGTTGTTCATATGTTCTTTTATCCTGATATATTTCAGCTAATTTCTGTGCAACATTGCCAATCCATTTACTCCAGAACCCTGATCCCCATTGTTCAACCATCATTCTTAAAAGAAGGGCATTGCCAAAAGGAATTATTCTCTTACCAGAACTGTGTATAAGACCTATATTCATTTATTAGCAGCCTGTCTTATCGACCGAACCAAAAAAGCCTTACTCACGCCAGCTATGCTCGAACTGGCGTATCGTTTATTAACTCCATATTCAGTATCACCGTTATAGAATTTGCCTGTGGAAAGTAAATAATATTTTCTCCACCAAGGAATCCAGAATTTTATACAGTCCTCAAAACTTTTGAATTTTTTAGCACTTGCAAAAGGTGAAGAATCATAAGCCATGAAACCGAATAGGTTATTTTTCTTTCTGGCAATATATGAAGTTCCCCATGCACTCTCTAGGGCTGCATGTGCAACCACATGAGTCCATTTGACATTATTCGCAGCCGAGTAAAATTGAAATCCAACTTCTAATCCCACAAGGTCATATTTAAGAGCCTGTGCTATCTGCTCTATCGTATTCGTTTCAATCCCCAATATGTGTTCGAACACTTCAGGACAGTAAACCGATGGCGGGTTAACTTTGATATGAGCCTGTGTTATCGGACCAACTACTCCATCAATTTTGATTTTAGTGTGTCTCTGAAAATCCTTAACGCATAGAGTAGTAATGAAATCAAAATAGCCAGTCATCTTGATTTTGTAGCCGATTGAATTTAGATAGATTTGCAGATTGCCAACTGCCATACTTTTAGAACCTTGTCTTAACATAGATACTCCTTAATGAAATAAACTAAATCCCAACGCAGTTAATATTGAAATAGCAAAAGAAATACCAGCAGCAATACCAATTAATTTTGCCTTGAACTGATTGAGACCATTTACATTTGTTTTAATATCTTTAATGCCTCTTTTAATTTCTTCAAGGTCATCACAGATATATTTGTAATTTGCTTCTAATGTTGCTATGCGCTCAATTTGTGTGGACATGCTACCTCCGATTTCCAATAGAATACATTGCATATAAAAGATTGATAACTAAGAGAATTAGGATTATGTAGTGCATAATAAAAAAACCCGCATACCGCGGGCTGAGTAGAAATTAATTCTTAAAAGAATACTAAAAAACCGCTACTGATAGGTACTCCATAGACATAGAAACACAAATCAATTGTGTTAAGAACCTCAAGACCACCCGTATATCTATAACAATTGCCTCCATGTGTGGGTGAAGTATTATCATAGCCAGGGTCTACACGATTTGAAGCATCTCCACCACTATAATTAGCTTCTATACAATAATAATTAGCACCCATTGCATATTGATTTGCGCCAGTAAAAGTAAATGTTATCAATGCCAGAGAAGTTGTTAGTGTTGATACATCAATAACATCAGATGTCCCTAAGACCGTTCCTGTTGGCAGACTGCTTGTTCCATATGTTCCAGTATGAGCATAAATTGCTGCTGTTAGATTGCCTGTTGGGCTACCAGTCTTTTTGAGATAAAACTTACATGTTGATAATTTTTTAGATAATCCCGTAAAAGATTGTCCCCATCGAGGTTCATCAGAATATAATGTTCCAGTTCCACTTTGGTTTGTCTCAGAATAACTATCTATAAGAGTTTCTGCCATAATAATCCTCTTTAAAAATTATTTAAAATCGCCAGACAATCCCATTTACTTGCCTGAACATTCCAAGCAAAACCTAAATATATTGTTTTACTAATTACAGTGGTAGTCGGGGCTGCCAAGTCAGTAGAAAAACGATAAGCAGCATTAAAACTAAGGGCACGAGCCGTGCCATTATCGAGAATGCGAATTATAAGTGTTTGCCCTTGAGTCGGTGTGCCAGTCGGAGCGCCGAATGTAGCTGCTTCTGCTAATGCTGTAACTATATAAACATCAACATCATCAGAGGCTGGAGTCGGAGTTGCACTTGAGGCAACAGTTCCTATTCTCTTGGTAATGCGTTTATTTGTTAATGTTACTGTGCCAGTTGCTGTTACCATAGACGTATTGAGATAATCTGTATTAGCTGATATATAAGTATTAAGTAAATCTGCTGTAACAATCTCTCCAGTTGTAAAGGTATATACTGGCTCAAAAGCCATTTAAATCACCCCATGTGCTATGTTTTCTTTTTCAAGGTCTGCTATGGTTTCGTGTGGCAGCCAGTTTTGATTTTTGGCTTCTATTCTTTTATTAAGTGCAGCTTCTATTTTTTCTATATCCTTTGGAAATATAACCTCAATTTTTTTATATCCAATAGTAGAATTGAAACATGAAAGACAAACAAAATAAGGATCATCTTTAAATACCAATTCAGCACCTCGGCAAAAACAGCAATTAGCAACCCACCGACCATAATTAATATATGCGTGAACTTTGTGCTTACTATCAATCTCATTAGACTTTTCGGGAGTCCATGGTATGTGTTTATTTTTTGCTAATGTTTTACCTACATTTAATAAATCAGAGCGATTTTTATATCCTAAATCTGTTGCGTCTTTAATCATTATCTCTCCATTTCAATACGCAAGCCTTGCCTCAGTATCAAGTTGTGAAACTCCGAGTACCCAGTAATTCCCGTATCTATCAGTCGGCATAAGTTTCCATATACATTCATGATATTGCGGTTCTATGTGATGACTTATAAATTCGATAAAGAATTCATCATCTATACCCGTGGTAGTTTCTTTGACTGCGATTCTGTCTGAAATCTCTCTTGTTAAAATCTGAGTTTCTATGGCATCGCTTTTTTGTGCCTGCATTGTATTTTCAATTAAGGTTAATGGGTCTTTGTGTTGAGCTAATAGAAATTGGGCAAAGTCTTGTGCTGTTCCTAAATCCTGCTGCCATACCAAGTCAAGTTGCAATGTTCTCTTACCATAATTAGTTTGACTTGTGATATCCTGTGAGATTATTGGCGATGCATCATAAGAAACAACAGGCTTGCCTCTTATCCGTAAGAATGTGATATATGCTGTTATTGATAAATTATTTGTTATTACAATTTTTGCCCTTTTATCATATTTATAAAGAGCGACAGGAGTTCCAACATAAACATAAAAGCAAATATCACAATTAGCGTTATATCCCCAACTGCCATCATAATAACAAAAGTTCCCATTGTGTGTCGGAGCTGTGCTATCTATTCCGACAGATACATAATTGCTCGCATCCCCACCTGTGTATTTTATTGCAATCACATATTTAGTTCCGCTTGTCATGGTGTATTGCTGCGCGCCAGTAAATGTGAAATTCTTTAATGCATAACTTGTGGTTAAAGTAGAGACATCGAAATTATCAGAGGTTGCAAGTGCTGCACCAGTTGGAATACTGCTTACCCCAAAAGTTCCGCTGTGAGCATAAAGTATGGCAGTTGCATTTCCTGTCGGAGTGCCTACTTTCTTTAAATAAAATTCGTTTTTTGTTATATCTCCTGCTGCTGCTGTGAAAGAGTGTCCGATATGGGTTTTAACATCATCTAATCTACTAACATCGCCGTAGACATAGAAAATCTCATCTCTTGCACTATAGATAGTCCATGCAGAATTATAATATCCTGCACTGTTTCCACTATGTGTAGGAGAAATGCCATCAAGTCCCACTATGACACAATTGGTGTGATCCCCACCAGAATATTCTATTGTCATACAATAGTAAGTTCCATTAACTAATGGATATTGTTGCGCGCCTGTAAATGTAAAAGTTATTAATTGATAAGATGTTGTTAAGGTAGAGACATCAAAGTTATCTGATGTCGCCAGTGCTGCACCTGTCGGTTTGCTACTTGTGCCATAAGTGCCAGTATGAGCATAAAGAACTGCTACTGCATTTCCTGTGGGGCTACCTAATTTCTTTAGATACCATTTATGGCTTGATAATTTGCTCGATTTTCCTGTGATTGATTGACTAATTTTTTGGTAATCATCAGTATAACCGCTTAAATAAGAACCACCACTATAATTACTTTCGCTATAACTATCTATAAGAGCATTATCGTTTTGATTTGTCTCGCTATAGCTATCAATAACAGTATTGCCTAAAGTAGCAGTTAAATCCGTTCCCAATCCATCGGGTTGACTATTTGCCAGGTAATCGTCTGTGGCTACTGGAGTTATGACATCATCAGCGCATATCACTTCTGCTTTTGTATCGGGATCGGTATAATCAGCCCAGACTTCTGCGCTCTGTCCTGCTGCAATATTGATGGTTTCTCTTAAATACCATAACTCACCGCTTGCCAGAACTTGAAGCGGGTGAGCTGTAATTTTAATTTCATTAAAAAGTAAATCTATCGGCTGAGAGGGTTTTAAATCCCGCATGGTATTATCGATTGTAAATAATGGCTCATCATGTGGAGATTTCATTCTATGATGTCTATCCTCAAAAGCTACATTGCCATTGCCCTTGGCATAAAAATTCCCACGCTCACTATTCACAATTTCCTGAATGGCCTCAAGAGCCATACGACCACTAATAGAACTATAAGCAATCGTATCCTGTCCTGTATCTATATTTCTTCTTAATGCTGACCATCCGATTGAATCCAAAATTGCATCAATCAATTGTCCTGAAGTTCTACTCTCTTGAAGTGGGACATTTGACTCGATATTGGTAATCCTATTTAGAGGATCAAGGAGTTCTATAGTGCATTCCTGTGATTCTTTTTGCGGTGTCGGTTCGATGTTTGTAATATAGCCATCAAATAGATAATAGGTTGACGCATCTTTAGTAACTTTAACTCTACCTCTTTTGCCATAAGTCAAATCAGGATAATAGTCCGATGTTGATAGCCAAGGCGAGAATCTGTTATCAGCATTGTTTAATCTTAAATAGCAGCGACCTGCTATAAACTGATCAAGTTGAGTATCTCGACCTCTTTCGATATTACACTCTTTGACATACTCTGATATATCGGTTGGCACACCTTCTTCTAAGTCTATCTCGTAAGCATAAGTTACACTCATGACTTTAACCCATGTGTTCTTGTTTGAGCATGTCTGACAGCACCTATAACCATTGGCTCGATAACCCTTCTAAGTGAGGATTCATCAGAGAACATAAGAGCCTTGTTAAATTGTAGATTTACTACTACAGATTCACCGCCACCTAAAGACATTTTTTCTACATCAAGCGGTGGAACTACGAACTCTCCTTTATGGAGTTTATATAAGCCTGTTTCAAATATTGAACCACCTGTTTGTTTTGAGCCTTTGATAATTTCTGCTGCTGTCAATTTCCCGACTCTTGTATATCCCATAGCTGCGACCTGTGCTGTTGAGATACCTGCTTTAGCCAGCATTGCAGCAGCCCCGCTTGTTATATCTACCGCAGCGGCGATAGCAGCACCGCCGCCACCTGCTGCAAGACTTAGCATATCAAAAGACAGTAAACTCATGCGTTCCATGACCTCGTTCATGCTATCAGCCCAAGCCCTATTCGCTGCCTCCATAGATTCAATCTGTTTTTGCGTCTGGCTAAGGGCTGGTTGAAATACAGCTATTTCCGCCTGTGCATCCTGAATACCGAATATGATCTCTTCAAAAGTTAATTCCTTAGTAGCAGGAAGCAGAGCCTCTTTAATTTGTTTTGTAAGTGTGTCGAACTGCAAGTCCTTCTCTAAGTCAATCATGCTGGAGCGCATTTGAAGGAATGATAATTGCCTTTCAAAGCTATCTATCTCGCCCTCGGTAGCAGTGCCAGCATATTTCATTTTCAGAATTCTTAGTTGAAGACTTTTTATCTCTTCACTAGTAGAAAATATCTGCTCATCAAATGCCTTCATTCCAATTAAAGGAGCTGAAGCAAAATAATCTAAACTTAGTTTTGCATTATCAAGAGCATCTGATAATTCATTCGCCCTTGCCCTCATCACATCAAGGGCTTGATCATTCATTTTTTCAATTTGTCTTATTGCCAAAGAAAAGGCTGAGGACATTAGAGACAAATCTTTTGTCATCTTATCAAAGCTCTTATCTGTAAGACCACCTGATTTTGCAGTGCTATATAGGGAAGCTGAAAGACTGTTAATCTGTCCTGCTATACCTGATATTTGAGCCTGAGATATACCACCACCGACACCCAGAGCGCTTCTCACAGCTCCAGATAGTGTAGCTAATATACCAGAGGATATACCGCCATAAGTTCCTGCCTGATAGGATGGTATCCTCTTAGCGATTTCAGCAGGTATGACTTCTTCGTCTTTGTGCATGAGATAGAGACCAGTTTCAGGAATGGGACCGCCTTCCTGCTTTCCTTCTACAGATAATCCCCCAATACCCCAAGTAATTCTATTAACTGCATTTTCTATTACTTCTTGTAATCCACTTGGTTCTGCAACTTTTCCAGTAGCACCAGTGATGGCAACTACTTTAGCTGTCCATGTTTTGCTTATATTTTTTAATCTTTCTAATGTTCCATCTAAGGCCTCATCTGCTTGTGATGTATCAGCCTCAATCATTATTTCTTTTAGCTCAGGGATTTCTAAAATTTTATCTATGACATATTGCATTTCAGTTTTAAAAGGAATCATACCTTGAGATATAGCATCCTGATATTCCTGTCTTGCTGCTGCGATTTTTCCTGTTAGTTCATCACTAGTAAACCCTAGATCTTCTTCTTTAGCTTTTAAATCTGCGTGCGCTAAAATTGCATCTCCATAGACTTTATTCTCTGCTTCTTTTGCTACCTTTGCTTCTTTGGAATTTGCACCATGTTTTTTAACTGCTTCGGCTGTTGCCTTTTCTGCTTCAGCTAAAGCGGTATTAGCAGTTTCTGCTGCGCTTGTATCGCTTGTTAATCCCCTAATTGCGCTTGTTACACTATTTATGTTTTGTGAAAGAGTTGCTGTTGCGCTTGCTGCTTCATCGGCTTTTATTTTAAATTTATCAATGGAAGTTACGCCAGCAGCAATACCCAAACCTGTCTGATTTATTGCATTCGCAAGTTCTATAATTCTATCTCGATTCATTAATAGAATTTCATTCCACTTCCAACCAAGTCCAGCCTGATTAAATAAGATGTCAGACCAGGTATATCCAGCTTCATTTAATTTATCAAATGCACCCCAGGTATCCCAGAGATTTTCTGTCATAGAACCCAACATTGTTGGCATTCCGCCGATGACTTCTAATGTTCTCAAAAAGGAAGCCGTAACAGCATTTGATTTTTCTGCTGTAGTTTCAAGAGATACACCCAAGCCAACAAGTGCACCTATTAAAACAGTAGTTGGCCCAAGGATAGTAGCTAATCCCGAGCCTATACCAATTAAAATTGGTTTTAATTTTAAATAGGCAGCTGTTGTTACACCAACTCCCACAGCAGTCTCTGTTCCATATTTAATTATCTTTCGCTGGATTGGACTAAGGCTTTCATATGCCTTTTTAATCTCACCAACATTATCTATTAAGCTACCGGTATAGTCTCCTAATGCTTTTGCTACATCTCCAAAAATCTTACCTAATCCCTCGGCAAATTCCTGAGCCTCTTTACTGGCTGCTAATTTGCTTATGGTATCAGCAAAATCTGTAATTGCTGGCGCTACACCCTTACCAACAGTCTCCATTAATTCTTCAAATGCACGACCAACCCTTTTTAGTGAACCTTCTGTAGTCTTACCATATTCTTTTCCGAAGCCTCCGACCTGTCTATTAAGAGCTTCCTGAATGGCTGAATAGTGATCTGTCTTAAATGCAACTTCATCAACCGTAATACCATATCTCTTTAACAGACCTACATTACCATCAAGAGCCTTACCCACTGCTTTGGATGCAGCAAACATATCGATGCCCATCTTCAGGGATAAATCACTTACTAATGGAGTTAATCCTCTAATCTCATCGCCAGTTAATTTAAACTGACCGAGCAGAGCCTGAGAAGTTAATATTGCTTCATCATCCTGGCTTGTTAAGGCTTGTAAGGCATCGGCTTGTTTTTCAAAAGCAGCAGTGGTTTCACCTGCAAGTTGTGGCATATTATCTAAAGTATTCTGCAATTTTGTTACCGCTACTTCGTGCTCACCGTAAGCCTTAACTGCTTTAATATTAAAGGCAACTATAGCAGCAGCAGCCACAGCAGCGAAAGCAAGAGTAGCAGTCTGCGCAGCTTTAAGCGTCTTATCTAACTTGGTTTTATTGCCTGTTATTTCTACATATGCTTCGCCTAATTTTGAACCTTTAGCCATCTTCTCTTATCCAATGTCCTTTATATTTAGGAACTCTTAATCCTAATTTTTTAGCATTTTCTATCATTGTATTTATTGATTTTCCTTTGGGTTTTTCCTTTGGCATAAAATCTTCTGGCTTATATGTTTTTTTAGATTTTCTCGGAGTGCAATTGACTATCACCGAAGCCAGAAATGCAAAAGGATAAAATTTTTCTCTCCATTTTTGATGTGATTCTTCATACATCCAATTAAGTTCTTTGGGTGTAATTCTTAAAAACTCAATCCAACTTAAACCGATTCGGGTTCTTGCTCTTGCCCAGACTTCTCTGAGGTCGAGCTTTGAGGGTTTTTTTCATCACCCTCGTCTGATGTTGGAATTGCCAACTTAAATGCCTCAAAGAATTTATCCTGGTAATATTTCAACTCGGTAATCTTCATCAATCTTCCGATGTCACTCTCTTTAATATCTGGATATTGATGTAAAATTCCAGCCCATATCAAAACCCTGATATTGCGTAATCCGACCACAACATTACCGAGATTAGCAATATTTGTTTTTAATGCCTCTTCGATTTCGATAAAAGCATTGAAGTCATATCTAAGTTCATATTCTTTGTCATTAAGTTTAATTAATACTTTTTCCATCAGTCTCCTTTAGATGTTTTTCTCTGTATTCTTTTTGTGTTCCAATATCAATAACGCATCTATCCCCGAAGTGCCCAAGTTTCATCTGAGGGTCGATAAATATGCGGTATCCTAATTTTTTTGCCCTTCTGCAAAAAGTTAAATCATCTCTTGTTCCATTATTATCTGAAGCGAATGGCGTGAATGTTCCTTTTTTTGAATATGCTTTTGCCACCGCCTCAATAACATCAGTTCTTATAAGAGTAAAACCCATTCCAATCTCATCGACCTCGCATATTTCTTTTGAATCAACGTTATCAAAGTTATGCCACATGTCCTTATCTTTAACAAAGGCGCAGGTATCAAATGGAGGATTTCTTTTGTATGCAAGCCCACCGATAATTGCAATCTCCCTGTTGTCATAAGCGATTTTAAGAAGTTTCATTAATGAATTTGCACCCATCAAAATATCGCTATCAACAAAAAGACAATACTGTGCATAACAATCGACAGCTACTTTTGTGAGAAGGTTGCGAGCTATGACAATTGGCGTTCTTGTTATTTTCGCAAATCTGAATGCACCTCTACCAGCAGGTTTAACTAAATTTAGGATATATGAAATCCAATCAGGATCAACATCACCCATAAATGGAATGCACATAATAACGGTTGGCTTGGCAATAAATACGTAATCAGTTCGCTCTTTGCCATGTTTGATTTCTAATTTTTCTCTATCTTCTTTTAGTATTTTTTCGTAATCAGGATTTGATCTATATGTTATAAAACCAAAATGCTTAACAAAACAATCCCTTGCGATTACAAGTCTATATCCCGCATCCCTTGCCCTGATTGAATAATCAATATCATCTGAGGAGTGAGGAAAATTAATATCGGGGATCCCTATTTTCTTAATAACATCACGTCTATACAGCGTGCAAAAATGTATAAGTATTTCTTCATCTTCTTCCATTTGCCCAAACGAATATTCCTTGCCCTGCCTTCCCATAACATAATCGGATATCGGGCCAACAGCACCGACATCTTCTGTGAAATGATTTGACATAATTTGAAACCAATTCTCAGGTAAAAGAATATCGTTATTGGCAAAAAGAACATATGGATTATTGCCCTGACCTATTCCCCATATGAGTCCCTTAGCCCAGCCCTCATTACAATCAGAATAATAGACATGGACATTAGGATCACTATTCTCCAGGTCTTTTAAAAATTCAACAGTGCCATCATCTGAACCATTATCATAAACATATAACTTAAGCGGCACTGAAGTATTTTTATAAAGAGAATGAAGGAATAATCTTGTATAGTTGATATTGTTATAAGTTACTGTGCAAACATCAAGCATCAAGCCGACCTGTAATAGATTTCTGCATTCCCAGTAAAGGTTATCTGCTCTTTGATTGTCTCATCAATCGGGGTATCTGTTGAGACACCCGATGATCTGGCGAAAAATTCATAGCGTTTAGTCGCATCGACATAACAAACAACTATCACATTATCGCTGAGATTCTCAAAGAATGTAGAATCACCCCAGAACCAGTTAGCTGTGCAACTATAACCCAATAATCCTGGCACATATTCCCTGTCTGCATCGCCAAGGTCTGTTACTTCAAGCATATCCGCTGACATCTCAAGCGACCAATCAAAGAAACCCGCTACCTGTGAGACTGTATAATATTTTCCTGTAACCGTTACTGCTGTCCCTATACCGGGGTCTTCTGTGAAGACAATATAACCGCCAAGGTATTCAAAGCTGACATTAGTAACTGGAGAAGCATCAACAAAAACCGATGGAGTCGTCGCCTTATCCCAGTATTGCTTTGCTGTAGCTGTGATTTGGTATCTGGTCGCTGTTACACGTGTACAGGCTTCAGTTGTAAAAGTAGTAGCCGAGCCTGTCTGCATATATACAGCACCTAAATATCCTTTATTCGTTGACATTATTTCTCCTTATGAGGTTGAGTAATTAAGTCCGCCAGAACCTCTGAAGTTGATTGTTACCTCAGCCATACCATCTACAGCGACATCAGAACTCAGGCTCTCGATATAACAAGTCCCATTGTAATTCAAGGCAGAACTTGTTTTGAGAATGATAGCTATGGTTGTCCTTCCCGTATGTGCGCTCTGGATAGCTAACTGCCGAGCATCAGCCATATCCCATCTACCAGACAGAGAACCTGACCAACCAAAGAGTCCTGGAGTGTATTCCCTATTTCCGCTTGATTCGAAGTCTGTAATCTCCAGCATGTCGCTTGCAGTGTCGAGTGTCCAGTGATCAACTTCACCTACTGCGTAAGTGCCTATTTTGACATTTCCCGAATAACCAACATATGTGGCCATTTTTTTTCCTCCTTTTTGTTTGAAATAAAAAAAGCACTCGAAAAGAGTGCTTCTCTATTTTTATATTAAGTTTTAAATTATTATGATTTTAAAATAATATTATGCACTTTCCTTTACTTCTATTGTAAATTTCTCTGTACT
>Ga0315293_10005842_pt1 | contig 11556 bp, 16 predicted proteins | sample YL17G13_20_MG_FD_203071 | JGI IMG/M metagenome (GOLD analysis project Ga0315293, IMG submission 203071) | Sediment microbial communities from Yellowstone Lake, YNP, Wyoming, USA - YL17G13_20 | ecosystem: Environmental > Aquatic > Freshwater > Lake > Sediment | place: USA: Wyoming | collected... | reverse complement strand
AGGGATCAACGAAGACCGCCGAGAACCCTCCTACTGAGAGGAGATACCCGATTCTGCTACTTCGCTCTTGACACGTGCAGCGCTTTCATAGATGTTAGGCAGCGATGATTTCGCTCAGGCCCTCAATCAGCTGATCTAGCAGCTCCGGCGTAACCCGGGCTATCCTCTTCCCTAGCCGCTCGATTGAAAGGGTCCTCACCTGACTGATCTTCACCCAGGCGCGCTTGGTGAGGCCCAGGTCGGCGGGCAACTCTAGCGTCAACGGGAAGGCTGCTCGCTGCTCCTGACTAGTGATCGCCATTGCGATGATGGTCCCGGAGCGCTCATTGAAGACATCGTGACTCAACACGACAACAGGCCGCTGGCCAGCCTGCTCATGTCCCCTGACGGGGTTGAGATCCGCCCAGACGATGTCGCCTCTCAGTATTCGGGCCATTCAGCCTCCCCCGCAAGTCCTTCATTGGCAAGCTTCTGCTCGAAGCGTCGATCGAGCTTGCCTGCCTCGCGGGCAAGGCGCGTGCGGTCAAGCCGCGTAAGCTTCTCTTCGACGGCCTCTTGAATGGCGCGACTCCGATTTGGAAAGCGCTTCTCGGCGACGAGCCGATCGAGTCGCTTGAGCACCTGGTGGTCGATCGTGATGGCTACTTTGTCTGTGGTCATCTTGGCCTCCAGTATGACAGTCTATCATACTGGCAGGCCCGCCGCAAGCGGGAGGGTCATCGCTGCCTAACGGCCTCGAGCTAAGATTGGAATGAGAAGGCCGGTCCCTCGATCAACGTGCTTCATCATGTCGGCAGGAAGTTCGTCTGCCACCTTCGGCGATAAGCACAATGTTTAGCCGCACTCAAAGGTGCAAGAAGGAGGAACCGGCCATGATCAAGAATAGCACGGCTTTCGTAAGATTGGACCTGGGTGACAGGCGCTCCAACGTCTTCATCCTGGGTCAGGAGGGAGAACTCATCGAAGAAACCCGCATCCCCACCACCGAACCCGCCTTCCGGCGGAAGTTCGCCAGCCTGCCACCCTGCCGGGTAGCCATGGAGGCCGGCACCCACTCGCGTTGGGCCAGCCGCCTGCTCGAGAACGGCTACAACATCCGCACGGTCCAAGAGCTGCTCGGCCACCACGACGTCAAGACGATCATGATCTACACCCACGTTCTCAACCGCGGCGGGCTGGCCGTCCGCAGCCCCCTCGACCCGTCCTGAGCCGGGAATCAAAACGCAGCCGGTGCGGGGGCTGCGTCGAGATGCCTGGCGGCAGGTCAGCCTCAGCCGATCATCACCTTCTGCGTCACCAGCAAGCACATCATGCCCATCACTACGACCGTGAACAGCAGCAGGATGGCAAGGATGAAACGCTGACCCGGTGTCATGCCGAGGAACTTCTTCCCCGCCTTGCGCCGGACTCGCTTGGCCGCCGGCTGTTCATCCCCCACTTCCTGGAACAGCCCCGAGTCATCCGACATCTCACGCAGGTTGTCAAACATCCACGACCTCCTCGGGCGGGCGCCACCGCGCCGCGAGTGTATCCTATTCCGAAAGCTTGTCAATCGGGCGCAGCCGCGCCGCCCCCACACCCACCGTCACCCGCTCGCCGCTCTCCAGCCCCAACAACACACCGCCGCCGGCATCCAACCCCACCAGCCGGCCGCGCAGGAACCGCCCGGCATCTTCAACACTCACCCACCCGTGGCGGTAGGCCATCCGCTGCCACCACGCCTCGCGCAACGCCACGCTTCCCAGCCGCGGTACCCAGCGCGCCAGCGCCTCCAGAATCGCCAGCAGCAGCGTGCCGCGGTCAACGGGTCTCCCCAGCGACTCTTCCAGGCTCGTCGCCGGGAACTCGACCTCCGCGCCCGGCGGCGCGGATCCCATGAGGATGTTCACGCCGATTCCCAGCACCGCGGACTCCAGGCGCTCCCCATCCCAGCTCGCATCCACCAGAAGCCCCGCCACCTTCCGCCCTCCCACCAGCACGTCGTTCGGCCACTTGATCGCCGGCGCGGCGCCTTCTGTCTCGAGCGCCTCGGCCACCGCCAAAGCTCCAACTACGCTGATCCCCCATGCGCTCTCGGGGCGGATGGCGCGCGGTCGAAGCACCAGGCTCATCGCCAAGGCCGTCCCGGCCCTGGTCTGCCAGAGGCGTTCGCCCCTCCCCCTGCCCTTTGTCTGGGTGTCCGCCACAACCAACGTTCCCTCGGGCGCCCCTCCCGCCGCCAGGTCGACGGCGAGATCGTTGGTCGATCCGACGCTGGCCAGAAAGTGCAGGGGCATGCCATAGCCCCCGATGGGAAGTTGCCTTCGAAGCTCCGCGTCGTTGAACATGCTAGGATTCTACCTGTGGTCGCTGCGCCCCACCAACCGCCGTCTTTCATTGTCTGCTAGAATGGCCGCAACGGGCATGAAACACCTGTGGTCCCCCTGGCGCATGGCGTACATCGAAGGACATGCCAGCGAGTCCGGCTGCATGTTCTGCACTTGCCTGGCGGCGCCCGATGGGCCCGACAATCTCATCCTGCACCGGACCCCACTGGCCTTTGTCATACTCAACCGCTACCCATACACCAACGGGCATGCGATGGTCGTCCCGATAGCCCACCAGCCAACGCTGGAGGCACTGGGCGACGCGACCCAGCTCGACCTGATGCGCCTGGCATCGCGCACCCTGCTCGTCCTGCGCCGCACCTACGCCGCCGAATCCTTCAACATCGGCGCCAATATCGGCCGGGCCGCCGGCGCTGGCATCGAAGGTCATGTTCACCTTCACGTGCTCCCCCGCTGGGCCGGCGACACCAACTTCATGGCCACCACGGCCGAAACCCGCGTGATCCCGGAGTCGCTCGAGACTACCTACCAGCGCATGCTCGCCACCTGGCAGCAGCTCGAACCGCCGTCTTGAGCGCCGCTCCCCGGGAGCGGCGGTGGGGAGGGATTCGATGAGCCCAAAGCCGGATGCCCACGAGCCCGTGATCCTCAGCGCCGTTCGCACGCCGATGGGACGCTACCTGGGCGGTCTGTCGCCCCTTTCGGCTACGCGCCTCGGCGCCGCTGCCGTGCGCGCCGCGGTCGAGCGGGCCGGGATCTCCGACCCGGCGACGATCGACGAAGTCCTGATGGGCAACGTTGTCTCGGCCGGGCTCGGCCAGGCACCGGCGCGCCAGGCGGCGATCTTCGCCGGCCTGCCCCCCTCTGTCGGCGCCACCACGCTCAACAAGGTTTGCGGCTCGGGCCTCAAAGCCTGCATGCTCGCCGCCCAGGCGATCAAGGCCGGCGACGCGACGCTGGTCGTCGCCGGCGGGATGGAGAGCATGAGCAATGCGCCGCACCTGCTCTTTGCCCGCAACGGCCTGCGCTACGGCCACCAGCAAGTCATGGACTCCGTCTTGCTGGACGGGTTGTGGGACCCATTCGAGCAGTGGGCCATGGGCATGGCCGCCGAGTACATCGCCGAGGCCTACGAGGTCACCCGCGAGGCGATGGATCTGTGGTCGCTGCAGAGCCACCAGAAGGCCATCGCCGCCATGGAAGCCGGCAAGTTCAAGGCCGAGATCATCCCGGTCGAGATCCCCGGAGCTAAGGGGCAGACCACACGCATCGAGCAGGACGAGACGCCGAGGCGCGACACGTCGCTGGAGAAGCTCGCCGCGCTCAAGCCGGCGTTCAAGTCGGATGGCAAGGTCACCGCTGGCAACGCGCCCGGCCTCAACGACGGCGCCGCGGCAGCGGTCATCGCCAGCCGCGACCGCGCAGCTCAGATCGGCGCAACCCCGTTGGCGCGCATCGTCGGCTATGCCCAGGCGGCTGTGCCCCCCAAGGAGTTGTTCATAGCCCCGGCGCGCGCGATTCCGATCCTGCTTCAGCGCGTCGGCTGGACGCTCGAAGGCGTGGACCTGATCGAGCTGAACGAAGCCTTCGCCGCACAGGTGCTGGCCGACGGCTACGCCCTGGCCGAGGACGGCTGGGACTGGTCGCGGGTCAACGTCAACGGCGGCGGCGTCGCCCTTGGACACCCGGTCGGCGCCTCCGGCGCCCGCATCCTGGCCACGCTGGTCCACGCGCTGCGAGACCGCGGCCTGCGGCGGGGCGTTTGTGCCCTGTGCCTCGGGGGCGGTGAGGCCGTCGCCATGGCCATCGAGGTCGAGTAGCAATCCCTCTCGTTACGCATTCCAGGAGGACAGCATGAAAGTTGAAAAGATCGTTGTCGTCGGTGCCGGCGCCATGGGCAGCGGCATCGCTCAGACGGCGGCAGTCGCCGGCTACCAGGTCTCCATGACCGACGTCATCCCCGAAGCGCTCGAGCGCGCCCGGGCCACCATCCACCGCTCGGCGGAGAAGCTCGCCACCAAGGGCGTCATCACCGAGGCGCAGAAGCAGGCGGCCCAGGGAATCCAGATCGCGGGCGATCTCGAGCCGGCTCGCAAGGCGGATATGGTCATCGAGGCCGCCACCGAGAACCCGGATCTCAAGCTGCAGCTGTTCAACGATCTCGACCGCATCGCCCCGCCCCACGCCATCCTGGCCTCCAACACCTCGTCCATCTCGCTCACCCGCATCGCCTCGGCCACCCATCGGGCGGAGAAGGTCATCGGGATGCACTTCTTCAACCCGGTGCCGCTCATGAAGCTGCTGGAGGTGATCCGCGCCCTGGCCACCTCCGACGACACGCTCGAGACGGCCATCCAGGTCGGCCGCAAGATGGGCAAGGAACCCGTCGAGGCCAAGGACTCGCCCGGCTTCATCTCCAACCGCATCCTGTGCCCGATGATCAACGAGGCGATCTTCGCCCTTCAGGAGGGCATCGGCACCGTCGAGGCCATCGATACCGTCATGCGGTTGGGTATGAACCACCCGATGGGCCCGCTGACGCTGGCCGATATGGTCGGGCTGGACGTGGTGCTGTTCGTGATGCAGGTGCTGCACCGCGACCTGGGCGAGGACAAGTACCGTCCTGCCCCGCTGCTGCGCAAGATGGTTGATGCCGGCTACCTGGGCCGCAAGTCCGGGCGCGGCTTCTACACCTACGCCGACTAGCCGGCCCGCGAAGGCCAGTTCATAGACGCGCCGCGGCATTCGTCGCGGCGCGCTTCGTCTGGCCGGGTACAATGCCGCGTCGACGGGAGGCTGCCCGGAATGCATGTCCAGCCTCTCGCGGCCATGGGTCTGGAGGGTTCTGTGAGGGCGGGGTTCATCCTTGCTACGCTGGCAACAACATCGTTTTCGTGCTCGTTCGTCGGCCGCATGGCCGGAGTCTCGGAGCCTGCCCCGAGCGTGATGATTGAGTCGACGATCCCCGTCCCGCCAACCACCGAGCCGACAATGCCTGTCTCGGTCCGAACGCTCTACCTGCCCTACGCCAGCGGCGGCCAGCAGGTCTGGGAACTTGGGCCGGGCGAACCCCTGAAGTCTAATCTGCCCGTGCCAGTTGGCTCGTTCTACGGCTTCAGTCCCGCCACCAACCGCATGCTCCACGCTACGGTCTTCAGCGATCATGGCGCCGGGCCAGACACGATCGCCGTCAGCGACCTGGCGATCTACGATCTGACAACGGGCGCTTCCCAGGTGCTGCTGACGGACAACGTCGTCGAAGCCCTCTGGGCGCCGAACGGGCGGGACCTGGCCTACATCCTGGCCACGCCCGAGACGTACGAGCTCCGCTGGTGGACCGAAGCGGGCGATGATCGCCTGCTGGCGCGGGATGTCACCTTCAACTGGAGTATCACTCCCTCGGGCGAGGCCATCGCCTTCACGCGTGAGTCACGCTACTCCCCCACCCAGGATCCCGGGTTGTATGTCGTCCGCCTCGCCAACGCGGCGGAGGTCAAAGTCTCCGTTGCCGACGCCCAGGGTTTCGGCAGCGTCTCCGACCAGCCTATCTGGTCCCCAGACAGCGCCTGGGTGACGATCGCAACGGCCGAGCCGAGCCTCTCGCTGGCGCGCGCCGATGGGTCCGGCGCTATCGACCTGCAGATCGATCCGGCCCTCGAGTCGCAATGGTGGGCGACGGCGGCCATCCCAAGCTTCCTGTGGTTTCCGGATGGCGAGCACATCGTCGCCGCGCCGGCCGCCAGCCAGGGCGAGTTGGGCGGCCCCACACCACTGGTCGTCTACGAGCTCGATCTCGAGCGCTCGATGCTCCAGGGTGGTATCCTGGTCGCACAGATCGGCGCCCTCGTCGGCTGGGACGTCCCTGGTCAATCCGTCTGGGTGACGTCGTTCGAAGGCGTCCCCGAGCGCATCCGCCTGCCCTAGCGGCCGGGTGGTGCGATGGAAGGTTGAGATGCATGTGAAGCGAGTGCTGATCCTTGGTCTGGCAATTCTGCTGGCAGGCTGTGACGGGCCTGCGACCGAGGCGCCGTCGATTGAAGCCATGGCCACGCAAGTGGCGGCGACGCTCACCGCCCTCACTCCCGTCGCACACGGCGTCACCGAAGCACCTCCAACCGCCGGCCCCCTGGAGCCGACGCCTCTTCCCCCAGCGGCGCCGCCGGTTCTGCGCATCGCGTTCACCAACGGCGGGAATATCTGGCTGGCGGAGGGCGATGCCCCCGCGGTTCAACTCACCAGCAGCGGGAACGCCGAGCAGGTGTGGATCTCGAGCGACGGGCAGCAGGTGGTCTTCACCCGCCGGCCGGCCGTGGACGGCCCGGTTGAAGTGCGTGCCGTCCATCGCGACGGCACGGGTGAGATGATCCTCGCCCCCGCCGACGCCTGGAACGGCCTGTACGCGCACGAGAGCTTCCTGTTCAACGATCTGCAGCAGATGGACTTCATCCCCGGGACCCACCGGCTGCTGCTCAACACGCGCGGAGTTCCCGAAGGCCCCGGCCTGGCGCGCTACAACGACCTGGTTCGCCTCGACGCCGATAGCGGTGCCCTCACCGCCCTCCGGGCGCCTGGATCCGGTGGTGATTTTCAGATCTCTCCCGATGGCCTCAAGGCCGTCCTCACGCAGCACGATCGCCTGTCGCTCATCACGGTCGACGGGGAAACCCTCCGCTCCGACGCCATCACCTTCACGCCGGTGATTACATACAGCGAGTACCAGTACCACCCCATCGGTCAGTGGGCGCCCGACTCATCGGCGGTCGGCTTCGCGATCCCGTCCGCGGATCCGCTAGCGCCGGATCCCAGCGCCACGATCTGGCGCCTGCCGGCCGACGGCGGACCCGCGGCCAGCCTGGCGACCATCCCGGGCGGCTTCTTCTTCACGCAGTTCAATGCCCCGTCGATCTCCCCCGACCTGGCATGGGTGGCCTTCCAACGCGACACCACGACGACCAACGTGCGCAATCTGCTCCTGGCCCACGCGGACGGAAGCGGTGAGGCGATCCTTGCCACCGGACAGTTGTTCTGGGACGGATGGGCACCGGACTCAACCCACTTCGCCTTCGGGCAGGACGCGCCGATGAGCCTTCAGCTCGGCGCACCCGACGGATCTGTCGCGCCTCTGGCCGCCGGCACGCAGCTTCGCTGGGTCAATGCCACAACCTACGTCTACCTGAGCGGCAGCGCGGGCGCGTGGACCGTGATGCGCGCCACGCTGGGTGGGCCCCCGGTGGCTATCGCCAGCCCCGCCGGCGATTTCGTCGCATACGACGCCGCCTACTAGCCGACTCTCTCCCCGGGACTCGCAGGGGCGGCCGATGAGGCCGCCCGTCTTCGCTTCATCGATCAGGGCCTAGAACGCCTCGGGCGTCACTCCCCAGCGATGGCTTGCTGTGCCGCCTGCACGAACTGCGTCCGCCGCGTTGGCTCGTCGATCTCCCCCGAGAGACGCTCGACCAGGTCACCCAGGTAGGCGCGCGGGAAGGCCGACTTGCTCAAGCCCATGGCCGCCACCTCGTAGTACAGGACCAACTGCGCCTCGCCACCTATCGCACGCGCCAGCTCTCGTTCAATCACGGCGAACACGCGGCTGTCCGCCGTCCCGGCCAGCGCGGCCGGAGCCGCTGCCGGGGAAGGCGATGGGGAAGCGGCGGCCACAGTAGAGGCCGGCCGGGCTGGCTCCGCGGCAGCAGGCGCCATGTCCTTGCGCAGATCCTTGAGCTTCTTGACCGCCACATTGGCCGTCATGTTGACCAGGGGGACATTCACCCGCTTGGCCGTGAGAATGCACAACCCGCCAGGAGACAGGCTCTTGACCAGCAGCCGCCCTTCGGCGAAGACCATGTCGAGGTCACCAACCTTGCGCTTGCGCGCCATTTCGATGCCACCGAGCGTCTGGACCAGCGTTCGCCCAACAGCCTCAAGCGCCTGGGTCGTGAAGCCGTCCGGCATCACCCGGGCCTCGACCCTCCCGTGGCCGCCGACCACAAACGAGCCCAGCACGCCCACGGCAGCATTCACTTCTTGAAGTACCGCATCCATGCCTGATCCTCCGAGCGACACCGATCCGCTACGCGATCCCCGCGCGGCTACTCAGGAACGTTGTACCAGGGCCGCCGCTCACCCAGCCTCGCCCGCACTTGCCAGCCGAGCGACTTCGGCGCTTCCTCGACTACCTGAATCAGCCGCCGGGCGCGCGTCTCAACCCGCGTGGGCAATTCCCCCGTCAAGTGGGCAGGCGCGGCAGCGATCGCCTTCTCCAGATTCATCGTCACCGTCTTGGTCCAGCCCCAGTCCTCGGCGCACACTTCAACCACCCGCGCCGGGTCGATCGCCTCAGCCCCGGGGCCAACGTCGTGGTCGGCCAGCAGGGCCAGGATGCGCTTCTGATCCTGGGGCGTGAAGTTGACCCCCTGGAGGTGGAGGAGCAGCAAGTCGGCCAGCGGCAGGCAGACCTCGTCCAGCGGCAATCGGTCGGCCAGCTCGAGGCGGTGGTATTCCTCGAAGGCATTGAGGAAGACCTCGATCGGCAATCCAGCCTTGGGATCAACGAAACGCAGCCGCTCACTGGCGTGCAGCATGTTGAAGCGCGAGTCGGGTGTGTTTCCGCGCTCCTTCATCAGGTGCTCCACATCAGACGCCTGCCGACCTCGCGCGACGAGCTCCAGGATCTCATCCTCTTCCGTTGAAGGGAACGCCGCCGCGGATGGGCAGCGCAGCCGCACGGCCGTGTCGCCCATCACGCGCAGTAGGATCTTGTGCTCGCCGGCCGCCTGCACCAGCGCCAGCGCCACGGTCTCGCGAGGCGAGTTGGCGGTCAGGCGCGCGGGCGCCGGTGTGGCAACAGCCTCGGCCGGTGGAACGGCAGCCGGTGCCGCAGCCACGGGCGCCGGGTGGTCTTTGAGCTGTTCGTGTATCTTGCGCACCGTCAGGTTGGCGGTCATGTTGAGCAGCGCCACGTTGAGGCGCGGCACGCACACGATCCCCAGGAATCCCTCGCTGAAGGGCTTGACGACCACGCGCCCTTCCTTGAAGACCATGTCAATGTCGCCGATCTTGCGCCGGCGCGCCGTCCCCAGACCGGCGAAGGTCTGCGACATGGTGCGGGCAACGACATCTAACGTCCCGCCGTCGTAGACCGACGGCAGGGCCCGGGCCAGGATGCGGCCCTTGGTGTCTCCGATGAATGAGCCGGATACGCCGATGACGGCGTTGATCTCGCTAAGCAGGCTCTCCATTAATCCTCCGCCCCGGGCGCGCTAGCCGGCGCTCCCAGCGTGTCCTTCAGTTTTCGCGCCGCCATGTTGGCCGTCAGGTTCACCATGGCCACTTTGGCCTGTCGCGTGCACAGCACGCACAGACATCCGGCGCCCAGATGCTTCACCAGCAATTGGCCCTGTTTGAAGACCAGGTCGAACTCCGTGGCGCGCTTGCGCCGGTCGACCTCCAGACCATTGAAGGTCTGCATCAACTAGCGGCCGATGGCCGTCAGCCCTCCGTCGTCCGTGCCGGCGGGCATGGCCCGCCCGAGCAGACCCCCATCGCGGCCGCAGACCAAGGAACCGGTCACGCCCATCAGGGCGCCAATGTCACCCAGAATGGCTTGCACGCAAGTGACTCCCGGCTGAGCCTAGAGGACCCCAGCGAGTTTGGAAGCGACCAGCGCCGGCGAGGCCTTCTCCTCGAGCAGCAGCCCCACGTAGAAATCGGGCTGCTCCACGACGAGCATGGTCTCCTTGCCGATGGCGACGGTCCCCCATTCGAAGTTGCCCAGCGCCAGGCTCTGACCGACCTGCGCCGCAGCGTAGCCGACGAAGACCGCCACGGCGCCCTCCTTGTCGGGATCGCCTTCCAAGGCGTGCTCCAGCACCACGCCATCCCGCGCGGCGATCACCACGCCCATGACCCCTTCGATCGACCTCAATCCCTGCAGCCGTTCCGACATGGACCCTTCCTCCTTCGCCGAGCTCCGTCCGGCCTTCCCGCCGGCGGAACTCCCCGCAGCCTGCGGCGCATCAACCTCCGCCGTCCCCTCGTCGATCCGCCGCATTCCCTCCAACAACAGTCCGGCGTAGCTGCGCTGGATCGAGTGGGCCGGTGGCGGCTGCCCTGGTTCGACCGAAAACGAGCCGTCACCCCACGCCAGCACCTGGTACACGATCTCCTCACCGCTCTCGCCCTGCGATTCGGCATGCACGATCTGACCTTGCTCCAGATACAGCACTGCCGTCCGGCCGTCGCCGGTGCGCCGCAAGTCGATGCGCGCCGTCCGGCCTTCCTGACAGTTGTGCTGGATCAGGTCGGCCACACTCATGTCCTGCAGGCTGCCCTGCAATGCCATCCCCGCGCCTCCCTCAGAATGCCCAGGCCCGCCGGACTTCCCGAACAGCGTCGTTGGTCAGACGCCGGTACGGCTTTGAAACGTCCATCAGGACCGACAGGAGCAGGGTCCTCCCGTCGACCTCGAACGGCCGGCAGACCAGCCGTCGGCCGGTAACGTCACGAATGGCCACCTCATCCGCCGCACCCAGGTTGACATCCTCCGCCTGCCGCGCGGCGCGCTGCACCAGCGCCACGACCGCCGCCTGCTTCTCCGCATCCCAGCCGGGCGAAGGCGCCGAGGCCAGCAGCAGCCCCTCGGCGTCCGTCAGGACCGTGATCAGGAAGCCGCCCCGGGTGTTCAGTGACCGGAGCGCTTCCGTCAGATTCGCTGGACCGAAGGGCTTGTCCATGCTTGCCTACCGCCCGTCACGCGGCCGAAGCCGAGATCTCACGCCGCAGGCGCACCACGACGCGCTCCATGATGGCGCGCAATGACTCGCGCACCCCTCGCCCGTCCACTGCGACCGCCTCAAACAACGGCGCGTCGCCGTTCAGACTGAGCGTGCTCCGAAACAGGTTCACGCCGACGGCGCCCGGCAGGTCGCGCTTGTTGAGCTGAACGACGAGCGGGAATCCCTGCGAGTCGATGCCGTAGCTGGCCAGGTGCCGCCGCATGCCCAACCAGGACTCGAGGTTCTCCTCCTGGCAGTCCGGCTGCGAGTCGGCCACGAAGACCACACCATCCGCGCCGCGCAGCACCAACCTGCGGCTGGCTTCGTAACGCGCCTGACCCGGGACCGTGTACAGCTGCGCCCGCGGCGTCAGCCCTCCGATCTTACCCAGCTGCAGCTCGAGGAAGTCAAAGAACAGCGTCCGGTCCTCCGCCGTCTTGAGCGAGATCAGCTCG
>Ga0315293_10005840_pt1 | contig 11557 bp, 10 predicted proteins | sample YL17G13_20_MG_FD_203071 | JGI IMG/M metagenome (GOLD analysis project Ga0315293, IMG submission 203071) | Sediment microbial communities from Yellowstone Lake, YNP, Wyoming, USA - YL17G13_20 | ecosystem: Environmental > Aquatic > Freshwater > Lake > Sediment | place: USA: Wyoming | collected... | reverse complement strand
TGCAGTCCGTCGGCGCGCATGTCGAAAATGCGGTCGTAGGTGACGCGCGCGCCGAGCGAGGTAAGCGCAAGCAGGTGGGTGTCGACGCGCCGCCGCCCAATGACATCCCCGCCGGGCGGGGGCAATCGGATTTCGCCGCAGCGTGCGAGCATCGGCCCGGCCAGCAAGATGGAGGCGCGTATCTGTCGGCACAGGTCGCGGTCGAGCTCCCGGCTGCGAATCTCGCGCGCGGTGACTCGCCAACTGTGGGCATCCAGTTCTTCGATCGAGGCGCCCAGGCTGCGCATAAGCGCCGAGAGAGCTTCCACATCCCGTATGCGGGGGATGTTGTGCAAGATGACCGGTTCGTCGGTTAGAAGGCAGGCCGCCAGAAGCGGCAGCGCGGCGTTCTTGTTGCCCGATGGGCTGACGCTGCCTTGCAGTTGGGCTTGGCCGTCGACAATCAGATGGTCCATGTGCGGCTTCTCTGAGGCAGGAAGTTGAGTTGTGCAGCGCCCGCCCGCGGCTGAGAAATGCCCCTCGTCCCCTAACCTCAGGCGCTGGATTGGGCGAGGATTCTGACCGCCCGCCAGCTCCCGCGCCGTCATGGCGCGCTGCACGCCACAGGTTGGCGTATGTCAGCAAAGCATACCACACCTGCCGAAATGAGGCGCCCTAAGGCACGCTCGATCCGTGAAAAAAGAGCCGCTGTGGTAGAATGACCGTTCGTGAATCAGCAGAATTCGGCCCTACCCATCCTCCCCATCGGGGTCCTGAAATCGCTTTGGCGCGGCACGGAAGTCGTTACCAACCGGCCGGCGCTGTTACTGATTCCCGTCCTGCTGGATCTTGTGCTGTGGCTGGGCCCCCATGTGGGGGTGGCCATGCTCATCGATCCGATTGTCAAATTCCTTACGCAAAACCAGGGGGTTGCGGCATTGTCGGCCGAGGAAACACAAGCCGCGCTGGCCTCGCTGGCGAGCATGGCCAAGCATCTCAATCTACTGGCCGTCTTGGCGTTCTTTCCCCTATTCCCGCCGAGCGTGATGGCGACCCGGCTGCCGCTGCTCACCCCCTGGGGGCAAGCGCTCCTCATCCAAATCCAAAGCCCGCTGGCGTACATCGCGCTGATCCTGCTGCTGGGCCTGGCGGGCATGATGCTCGGCTCTGCGTTTTGGGGCTTGGTGGCGCGCGCCCTCTCCACGCCCCGCGGTGCACGCTTTGAAATACGAGAGTGGCTGCGTGTCGCGCGCAACGTGATCGTGCTGGCCGTGGGGGCGGGGCTAGGGGCAATGATCGTGGGCGGCCCGATCGTTTTTGGCGTGGGATTGGTTGGCGTATCGTCGGCGGTCCTTGGGCAGATTCTGCTGGTTCTCATGGGCGGCCTTGTCTTATGGGTCCTGATGTTCTTCGTGTTCAGTCTCCATGGAGTTGTCCTGAACAGCGAGTCAATCATGCGCGCGATGAGCAAGAGCGCCGAAGTGGTGCGCTGGTCGTACCCCTCCACGCTCAGCCTGGTGCTGATGAGCGCGCTGGTGTTGATGGGCACGAACGCGGTGTGGGCGCTCCCCGAAGAATCGTCCTGGGTCGGAGTGGTGGGAGTGCTGGGCAACGCATACACCAGCACCGCCCTGGTCGCCGCGAGCCTGATCTACTACCAGGACCGGCGGCGTTGGGTGGAGGAACTGCGCCGCTACCTGGAGGCACGAGCCCGCAAGCCGCAGCCTGTCGTTGAGAGGAATGGTGAAGCGAAGAATGGCTAAGGTTGGCAACGGAGGCTCGGCCGCATACGCCGCCAAAGATATTCAAGTCCTGGAAGGGCTGGAAGCGGTGCGCCGCCGTCCGGGGATGTATGTCGGCGGAACAGACGTCAAGGCCCTGCACCACCTGGTGTTCGAGGTGGTCGACAACTCGATCGACGAAGCCTTGGCCGGCTCATGCGACCGCATTCAAGTCATCCTGCACAAGGATGGCAGTGTTACAGTTGAAGATAACGGCCGGGGCATTCCGGTCGATATCCATCCGGAGAAGAAGAAGCCGGCGCTGGAAATCGTCATGACGATGCTCCACGCGGGCGGCAAATTCGGAGGGGGCAGCTATAAGGTCTCCGGCGGTCTGCATGGTGTGGGTGTCAGCGCGGTCAACGCGCTCTCGCGCTGGTGCGAAGTGGAAGTGCGGCGCGACGCCAAGGTCTACTCGCAGCGGTACGAACGCGGCGTGCCCGCCGGCCCGGTGAAGGCGGTCGGCAAGGCCAAGGCGGGCGAGACGGGCACGACCGTCACCTTTCGCTTCGACGAGGAAATCTTCAAGGGCGAATTGGATTACAAGTTCGATACGCTCGCCACCCGGTTCCGGGAGATGGCCTTCGTCACACGCGGCGTGACCATTTCGCTCACGGATGAACGCGACGGGCAGGAAACGTCTTTCTACTTCGAGGGCGGCATCCTGTCTTTCGTGAAGTACCTCAATCGCAACCGGGAGGTGGTCCACCCGGTGGTGGCTGTTAACCGCGAGGTGGATGGCATCGGCGTCGAGGTGGCCGTGCAATACACCGATGCCTACAACGAATCGGTGTACTCGTTCGCCAATACCATCAACACGGTCGATGGCGGCACCCACCTCACCGGGCTGCGGGCCGCACTGACTCGCACGATTAACGACTACGCCCGCAAGGCCGGGCTGCTCAAGGAAAGCGACCCGAACTTCGCGGGTGACGATACGCGCGAGGGCCTGACGGCGATCGTCTCCATCAAGCATCCGGACCCGCAATTCGAATCCCAGACCAAAGTCAAGCTGATGAACACCGAGGTGCAGACCCTGGTTCAGCAAGTGGTGGCCGAAGGGTTTGGCACCTTCCTGGAGGAAAACCCACGCGAGGCGCGGGCCATCGTGGAGAAGTGCCTGACCTCGGCCCGCGCTCGCGATGCGGCCAAGAAGGCGCGCGATCTGGTCATCCGCAAATCCGCGCTCGAGAGCCTGACCCTGCCTGGCAAACTCGCGGATTGCTCCGAACGCGACCCGGGCAAAGCAGAGCTCTATATCGTCGAAGGCGACAGCGCCGGCGGCTCCGCCAAACAGGGGCGCGACCGCCACTTCCAGGCCATCTTGCCGTTGCGCGGCAAGATCATGAACACCGAGCGCGCTCGGCTCGACAAGATCCTCGGTAGCAATGAGATCAGGTCGCTGGTCTCCGCCCTCGGCACCGGCATCGGTGAGGGGTTCGACATGAGCGGCCTGCGCTACGGGCGGGTCATCATTATGACCGATGCCGACGTCGATGGATCGCATATTCGCACGCTGCTCTTGACCTTCTTCTTCCGCTACATGGCCGCGCTGGTGGAAGAGGGCCACCTCTTCATCGCCCAGCCGCCGCTCTACCGCATCGAAAGCAAGGGACGCGGGGCGAGCGTGCGCTACACTTACTCCGATCCCGAACGCGACCGAGTCGTCAAGGAATTGGGCGGCCAGGAAAAGGTCAGCATGCAGCGATACAAGGGCCTGGGCGAGATGAATCCCCTGCAACTGTGGGAGACCACGATGGATCCGGCCAACCGCACGCTGTTGTTGGTCACGGTCGAAGACGCGGCCGAGGCAGACCGCACATTCGACATGCTCATGGGTTCGGCCGTCCCGCCGCGGCGGCGCTTCATATTGACTCACGCCCGCGACGTGCGCAATCTCGACATCTGAGGCGAGGCAGGGGCCCCCATCTCGCGCGCGCCGCCGCAGCGGTTCGCGCACGAAGGCACGCTCGCACACCGGAGTTAGAGGACCGCAATGACACTCGAGATTGGGAGCCTGGTCAACGGGCGCTATCGAGTCGAGCGTGTGCTCGGGCAGGGCGGCATGGGGGCCGTGTATGCGACGATCGACGAAAACCTCGGCATAGCGGTCGCCCTGAAAGAAAACCTCTTCACCACCGACGAATACGCCCGGCAATTCCGGCGCGAGGCAACCATCCTGGCCACCTTGCGCCATCCCAATCTGCCACGCGTGACCGACCACTTCGTCATCCCGGAGAAGGGGCAGTACCTGGTCATGGACTTCGTCGACGGCGAGGACCTGCGCCATCGCCTGGAACGACAGGGAGCCCTGAAAGAGGCAGAGGTCGTCGAGTGGGCCAAGCAAATCTGCGAAGCGGTCAACTACCTGCATTCGCAGCGGCGGCCCATCTTGCACCGCGACATCAAACCTGCGAACATCCGCATTACGTCGGATGGGCGCGCTGTCCTGGTGGACTTTGGCTTGGCCAAGATGGCCGGCACGACCACCACCGTCGGGCCGCGGGGGATGACCCCTGGCTTTGCGCCGCCCGAACAATATGGCGGCGGCCAGGTGGATGCCCGCGCCGACATTTATGCGGTCGCGGCAACGCTCTACCAGGTCTTGACCGGCGCCATGCCCGAGGATGGGCTGGACCGGGCCATGGGCTATGCCAGCCTCACCCCTGTCCGGACGCGCAATCCCAAGACCTCCGAGTGGCTTGCGCTTGCGATCGAGAAGGGGCTGGAAGTCCGTGTGGAAGACCGGTTCCGATCGGCCAGCGATTTTCACGCTGTGCTGAGCGGCGGGGGCCCGGCGGACGCCACACGTGCAGCGTCGCAGCCACTGGCCAGCGCCACAATTGCACGGCCGCCCTCGACGCCGGTGCCAGCTCGCGGCAAACGACGGGGCGTGGGCTGCACCTTCGGCATCATCGTGGGGGTGCTGGCACTGGTAGGGATCGGGGGTTACTTCGGGACGCGTGGGCTGATCGGCTTGCCGTTGATTACTGCCACCGCCTGGCGCGGGGTGACGCCCTTTGAGATCCCGTCGTCGGCCGGCACAACCCTTACGCTGCAGCCTGCGGCCAGCCTCACGGTTGACCGGCCCGCCACAGAGTCGGTGCCAACTGAAACCCTAGCGCCGCTCTTGGAGACCCAACCGCCCGCGGTCTCACCCACGACTCCCGCTCAGTTCGCGGGCAACCTGATCGCGTTCACCTCTGAACGCACGGGCAAGCCGCAGGTGTTCGTCATGCGCGAGGACGGCAGCGGCGTGCGGCAGGTGACCGATTTGGCGGACGGGGCCTGCCAACCGGATTGGTCGCCGGACGGAACGCGTCTGGCCTTCACCTCGCTCTGCAAAGGCAATCTGCAGCGATACGAAAATGCCTCCATCTACCTGGTCAACCTGGATGGCTCGGGTGTGACGCCCATCTCCCTGGCGCCCGGAGGCGATTTCGACCCGGCGTGGTCGCCCGACGGCAAACGCATCGCCTTCACCTCGCTGCAAGATGGGCTGGCGCCGCACATTTTCGTCATGGACGTCGACGGCACCAATCGCGTGCGCCTGAGTGCGGAAGGCGGGCGGGAGTATCAACCCCGCTGGTCGGCGGATGGAACTCGACTGATCTACTTGACGGTGCCTTCCACCGGGGATTCGACGGTATTTGAGATGGTCGCGGATGGGACGGAAAAGCAGCAATACTCGCGCGGCCAGGGCGCCAATTCGAGTCCGGATTGGTCGCGGGATGGGCGCCTCATCCTCTACATCAAATCCGCGCTCAATGGCCAAGTGGTGACGACGCTCTACGAGAAGCAAGGCTTCGTGGAGAATCCGCTGCTGGTCGGAGCGGGGGGCTCGACGACCGCTCGCTTCTCGCCTGACAGCCAATGGATCATCGCGGATGCGATGGACTCAAGCCGCGTCCGCGCTATTTGGAAGATGCGCGTCGTCGGCGGCGGGCTTGTCCAGCTCACCACGGATAAGTCGGTCAATTACGATCCGGTGTGGCAACCGGCCGTGCCGTAGGCCGGGGCGGGAAGCGAGCGAGCCGTGCGGGTTGTGGCGGGGCTGGCCAAGGGTAGGATTCTCAAGGCCGTGCCGGGTGCAGCTACGCGGCCAATCACCGATCGAGTGAAGGTCGCCCTGTTCGACATCTTGGCCCCCGCGATCGCGGGGGCCTCTGTCTTGGACCTGTTTTCGGGCACTGGCGCGGTGGGGATCGAGGCCCTCAGCCGAGGCGCGGCACGAGTGGTCTTTGTGGATCGTGAGCCGGCGGCGATCCGCGTCATCCATGAGAACCTGAAGCTTACCGGGCTGACGGCGGGTGCGCAGGTGGTGCGCACGGATGCCTTCAGCTTCCTCGAACGTCGCGGTGTGCCGGCATTCGACGTGATCTACATCGCTCCTCCGCAGTATCGATCCATGTGGCGGGAGGCTTTGCAGCGCGTCGATCGGTGCGCGGAATGGCTTGTTCCGGACGGTCAGGCCATCGTGCAAGTAGACCCGCGCGAAATCGAGGCGGTGGACCTTTCCGTGTTGCGGGAGGTGGATCGACGCCGTTACGGCAGTACGTTGCTTGTCTTCTACGAACGCCCCGGAAGCTAGCCGCGCTTTGCGCTCAGGGCCCGTCGCCTGCAAACTGAATGTGGAAGGAGTCGTGCTCGTCGTACCACGACCGGGCAAGGAAAGGCGGTGCGCCTGCAGGCCGCCCCGCCCGGCGCGCCACAAGCTCAGGCAGGTGCGGCACGTGGGGCAGACGGGACAGGTCGTTCGGGGAGACCCACTCGAGCGAGCCCTCGGCGGCGGCGCGAAGCGGAGGGTCGCCCAGCAGGGCGCCGCGAAAGACGAACACCAGCACGCCGCGCTCGGGAGTGACGTCGGCCGCTATCAGCCCGGCCAGCTCGAGCGTAACCTCGTGCAGGCCCGCTTCCTCTTCCAGCTCGCGCCGCGCGGCCGAGAGGGCATCCTCGCCGCGTTCCACATGGCCTCCGATTCCGTTGTAGCGGTCGGGCCAGATCCGCTTGCCGCTGGCCCCACGCAGCAGGAGGACCTGCTCGCCTCGGAACACAAAAACGAGCGTGCGAGGGACGAGCGCATAGCGCTTCGTCGCTCGCACGCCTTGCTCATCGCGGCCGATGGGGGATTCGGTTCGCGAGAGTGGTGTGACGGAAGAGGTCAGTCGGCCAGGTCGCGGGCGGCTTGGTCGGGCGCGCTCGCCTTGCCGCCGAAATCGGCAACCGATTTGTGCAAGGCAACGGGTGTGATATACGTGCCCGCCAAATCCGCTGTGCCGGCCACACCCAGTTGGTCGAAAAGGAATCCAAACTGCTTCTCCCATGCCTCGCGGATGGGAGCGCGCGCGGCGTCGGGCAATTGCCAGACCCTGCGCTTGAAGGGGCCGATGGCCTTCTTGCGCGCCTTGTAGATGAATTGCCCATCGGTGTCGGTGGACTTGCGCTCATCGGCGCAATGTTCACGGGTCCAGACGAAGATCTCCTCACGCAGATCTGCCGGCAGGTGATCGAAGGCGATGTTCTGAAAGTTCGTGGCCAGATGGACCTCGCAGGCATCGTTCTGGGGGAAGTTGCGGAACGCATTGTCGGGCAGGGTGGACGCGCCGTGTTGCACGGCGCCGGCCAGGCCGAACTGGCTGCGCGCGACGCGTGAGAGACGCTGCAGCGTGCCGAAATCCACTGCGACCTGGGCCAGGCTGCCATCGGGTAGCACCACGCCGCCGTGCGAGGTGCCGGTTTGGATGCTGATCTTGCTCAGCCCAAGCGCGCTGCCGGCCAGGCGGTCGAGTTCTACGCCATAGAGCTGCAGGAAGGCGCGCAGTTCATCCTCGGTGCTGTTGCGTCCGCCGACCTCGCCGATCTCACCGCCGACGGAAATCTCAATAGCCTTGGGCTGGTGGGTGCGGATGAATGCAGTGAACGCCGCGCACAGGTGGGCGTTGAGCGTCTGCTGCTCGTGGACCGTGGAGCGGGTGAGATCGACCAGGGTGGAAGTGTCAATGTCGATGTTGTAGAAGCCGGCCTGGATGGACTCGGCTATCAAATCGCGAATGGCCCCGAGTTCCGCCTCCGGGGCGGAGGCGTACTTCTTGGCCGATACCTGGAAGTGGTCGCCTTGGATGAAGACAGGACCGCTCCAGCTTTCGCAGATGGCCGCGGCCAACACCGAGGCGGCGTATTCGGCAGGGCGCTGGTCGGTGTAGCCCATCTCGGACCGCGCGATCTCGAAGATGATCGCGCCGGCGCGGCGCACGCGTGCCGCACGGAAGACGGCGCGCGCGGCATCAAACGCGAGCATGCGCAGATTGATGGCGGGCACGGTGAAAGTGAAGGGAGCCTCGCCGCGGCCGCGGGCCAGGTAGAGGTCGTTGATCGAGGCGGGCACGATGCCAAGGGCGAGGGCCGTTTCCCAAATCAGCCAGCGGGCTTCTGCCCGCGTTTGGGGTTCGCCCAGGGCAGAGGTCTCCGCCATGAGGATGGAGGCCGCAGGCAGCGCTTTGGGATTGGTCAGCACGAGGCCGGCGGAGGTCCACGTGGCGTCGCTACCCAGGTAGCGGCGCGCTATTTCGGTATGCTGTTCGCTCATCGTCTCATCCTATCGTGTGGGTGGTCGGTGAAGGGATGCAATCATCATTATACACATGGGGCGAGGGCTGGCAACATTTTCCCCTGTCCATCACCAATCGACAGGCGTGGGGATCATAGGGCTTCGAGCCCGTGCGCCTCAAGCAGGTCCGGGTCGGACAGCAGGGCGTGGGTTGACCCGTCGGCAAAGACCCGGCCTCGATCGAGGAGAATAGTGCGCGGAAACAGCTCGGCCACCATGTGCAGGTCGTGGCTGGAGACAAACATCGTTTGCGGCAGATCGCGCAGGAGGCGCATCAGGTTGCGCCGCCCGCGCGGATCGAGCCCGGCCGTGGGTTCGTCGAGCACGAGCACTTCCGGCTCCATGGCCAGCACGGAGGCAATGGCCACCCGCTTCTTTTCGCCATTGCTCAGGTGATGCGAAACCCGGCTCTCCTGCCCGGACATGCCAACCGACGCCAGGGCAGACCTCACTCTTTCGCGGATTCGCGACTCAGTCAAACCCATGTAGATCGGTCCGAAGGCAACGTCTTGGAGAACGGTGGGCGAGAAGAGTTGGTCATCCGGATCCTGAAAGACCATTCCGACGGCCGCGCGAATCGGCCCCAGGGTCGCCTCGCTGAGGGTGTGGCCGCAAATGATGATCTCGCCCTGACCCCTGAGGATGCCATTCAAGTGAAGCAGAAGGGTGGACTTGCCCGCGCCGTTCGGGCCAACGAGGGCAACCTTCTCGCCCGGGGCGATGCGAAACGTAACATCCTCGAGGGCTGGATTTTCGTCCGGATAGGAGAACGACAAGTGGCGTATATCGATGGAGTGATGCACCAGTTCAACCCCAGAAAAGGGCCCCCAGGCTGAGAAGGAAGGCGAGCACAGAAAGGCCGCCGGCCAGGGTCAGCCATCCGGAAAGAGCCAGCGGCGGGAGCGGAAGGCTGCGCACCTCACCGTCGTAGCCGCGCGACAGCATGGCGACGTAAATCCGATCGCTGCGTTCAAAGGCTCGCAGGAACAGGTTGCCCGCCATGCCGCCGGACACTTGCGCGCGCCATACGAGGCGCGGAATCGGCCGGAGGTCAGCCCCGCCGGCCGGCAATACGGGGCGCCCGGAACGAGCCGCACGCGCACGTAGCAAACGCAGTGCTTCATCTGCCAGGACGAACAGGTATCGCCACATCAAGCCGAACATCGCCACCAAGAGGCGCGGAAGACGAACGGTGCGCATGGCCTGCAGCAGATCGGGGAAGGATGTGCTGGAGGTGAGGACGATGGCCGCCTGAATGGAGAGCCACGACTTGAGCCCCACGCTGACAAACCGCTCCATTCCCTCGAGCGAGGCGGTCAGCGTCCACGTGCCGAGTGTCACGGAGAACAGGTTCGTCCCCTCGATACTGAAGACCAAAGGCAACGCCGCCAGCACAAAGGGCAAGGCCAGGCTGGCCCGGCGCAGCACATACCCAACCCCCAGGCGGGACAGTATCTCCACCGATAAGACCGTCGCGAACAGAAGGATGTAGACGGGCCAGGCGGCGAAGGGCGTCAGGGAGACCGTCAGAATGAACGCCACAGACAGAATGAACTTGACCCGCCCGTCGAGGGCGTGAACGGGGCTGTTGAGGGTTCGGTGAGGGTCGAGGTAATGGACGTGCATTGGGATCACGCAGTGTGTGCAGCCTGCAGCAACAGGCAGGCTGGCTGCACCCCCGGCAATCGGCCGCCTCCCTCAGGCGGCCTCCTTTGGCGTTCGATACAGCTGGGCGACACCCATCGCAACTCCGAAGACGAGAAGCGTTCCTACAATTCCAGCGACAACCGTTGCCAGAGCCCTGTTTGAGACACCGGGAAAGAGGTAGTCGGGAATGATTTGGTAGATCGGAGCTCGGGCTGCCTCAAGGAATCCATTCTGTCCGGCGACCCATTCCAGCCCGTCTGGGTGAGCCGATGCGATGGGCGAGAGGACTGCAAGCAGCAGGGCGATCCCGAGGCCGAAAAGGTAGACGGGCGCCCCGGGCGAGGAAGTCTTGGGGTCGCGCCCGAAAAGATCACGGCGGGCGGCGTAAAGAAATGCCAAAGCGCCGAACGTGATGAGCGCTTCTCCGACTCCGATGAGCATATGGATCCCGCCCATCGCAGGAACGGCGATATTGGCTGGGGACGTGCCCGAAACGGCAAGTTCGAGTGCGCAGGCGAGCGCCGCCGCGACGATCGAGGCCCACGCCGCTGCAACGCCGCCGACGAGGAGCCCCCAGGACCTCTCCCCCGCCAACTTGCGGATACTGGTGTAGACGGAGTAGGCCACAGTTGTGCCGACGATCGCCATGTTGAACAGGTTGGCGCCTAGCGCCAGCAGTCCGCCGTCCTGGAAGACGAGCGCCTGGATGCTGACGACGGTGGTCAAGACAACGACGGCCGCCCACGGACCGACAAGAATAGTTGCCAAAGCCGCGCCGAGGAGATGGCCAGAGGTGCCCCCCGCGACTGTGAAATTGAGCATTTGCCCAGCGAAGATAGCCGCCGCCAACACTCCCATCAAGGGGACCTGGCGCTGATCGAGCTCTCGGCCGACGCGCCGCAAGGCGAATCCGACCGCAACAATCGAGACTGCCCACAGCCCGAGGGAGACCAGAGTCGATAGAAAGCCGTCCGGGATGTGCATAGGCGTAGGCTGAAAGTGCATTGTCAGTCTCGTTTCTTTAACATGGGAATTGCATCGCTGGCGCATTTCGCACAAAGCCCCGTCAGGACGAGATGGTCGAGGTCGGGGTGGAAACGCTGCGCGCTCACGATGTGGCTGCGCAGCCGCTCGACGGGCTGTGCCGGCAGGACCCACTCGCCACCGCAGCGCCGGCAGCGCAGGTGGTGGTGGCGCACCTCGGGCCGGCGAAGTTCGTATTCCGTCAGGCCGTCGGGCGTCACAAATGCCGTCACCACCCGTGCCGCGCGCAGCGTTTCCAGGGTGCGGTAGACGGTGGCGATGTTGAGTGCGGGAAGATGGCGGCTGGCCAGGCGGAAGACGCGCTCCGCGGTCAGGTGGCCGCGGTTGTGGCACAGCTGTTCAATAATGACGCTTCGCTGAGGCGTGCGCCGGAGGCCTTGCGCGTGCAGTGTTGCGAGAAGTGGCAGATGGCACGACATCGTAGTTGCAACTCCTTGCAACTACAATTATATGCAAATGGAATAGGCGGTCAAGGGGTGAGCGCGGCCTGACAGTTGGG
>Ga0315293_10005839_pt1 | contig 11560 bp, 10 predicted proteins | sample YL17G13_20_MG_FD_203071 | JGI IMG/M metagenome (GOLD analysis project Ga0315293, IMG submission 203071) | Sediment microbial communities from Yellowstone Lake, YNP, Wyoming, USA - YL17G13_20 | ecosystem: Environmental > Aquatic > Freshwater > Lake > Sediment | place: USA: Wyoming | collected... | reverse complement strand
TCTCTAAATAGTTTAAAATTAAACTCTCATCGGGTCCTGAGTCAATTAAGACCACTTGGCCTGATGATGAAATAATGACTGAGGAATCTCCCTGACCTACATCCAGAAAATAAATTTTTAAGTTTTCTTGGGCAGATAAGGTTCCAGTAAAACCTAAGCTGAAAACTAAAGTCAGGATAATAATTAATTTTTTCAAAGTTGGATATCGCCACCTTGGTCTTTTTTCTTTAAATTATCCAACTGTTCTTTAATATTTATTCTTCTGGTTTCAGTTTCTTTTTCATCAAGGTCAATATTGAATCTAATGACAGTACCTTCTTTTGCACCTTTGGGTAATAAAGAACGAGGGAAATTAAAAATGAGGGGATTTTTATTTTGGGATTCTAAGACAGCATATTTATCTTCAAAACGATCTATAATTAACTGAATTAGCATTATGTCAATCTCTTTCTTTTTACTAAATAGATATTTATACGCAAAAATATTTTCCAAAAACCCTATTTTTATAATTAAAAAATCGTTTAAATAATTAATTAAAGAGAATAATTAAAAACTTAATATTCAAAGACTTCTAATATACACTCTCTTTCAGTTAGTTATAAATTTTACTTGTACTAATTATTTTTTAAATACTCTTGAAATGCTTTTATAGTTTCACCAACAGATTTATCAGTAGATAAAGTTGTAGATTCTTCGTTTGGATTATCATTTGCAAATTCATAAATATTATCGTTTAAATATTTATCAATATCTGATACATCAGTTGAGTTTTTATTTTCTAAACTTACTTTTAAATTACCATATCGATTATCCCAAGACTGAACTTTACAATCATCATCAAAATAAACAGTAGAATTTCGGTATTTGTAAGCCTTAGAAGATATCTGAACAGAGTCAGGAAGTCCCATAACTTTAATAACATCTTCGATAGATGAACCAATGGTAATTGGAGGAGCATTACGAACTTTTCCAATATTATTAATAGTTACAGCAATCGAAACATTATCGATTGAAGAGAAGCCAATTTTCCTATTACTACCTGTTTTATAATTATAATAATTTTTTAAGTATGTTTCTGGATTTCCTGAAGCAATTCTTCCAGTATATGGATTAATATTGCCAGGAAAACTCCAGTTATTATAAGGATTACCATCTGGACTGCTTCTATAATGTCCTTGTACATAAGTTCCATCTTTGCGGGTATATCCATTAACCCATACAACAAAATCGTTATAGACATTTGAATCATAATAATTTTTTAAGTATGTTTCTGGATTTCCAGTTGCAACTTTTCCGGTATACGGATTAACATTCCCAGGAAAATTGAAGTTATTGTAAGGGTTACTATCTGGACTGCTTCTATAATATCCTTGTACATAAGTTCCATCTTTGCGGGTATATCCATTAACCCAAACATCAGCATAAACAAATGATAAAAATAATGAGAGGATAGTAAAAATAAGAATTGTTAAAACAATAATTCTTTTGAATTTCATAATATTCCTCCTTAACATAATATTTTTTTATTTTTTATAGAAAATAAGTATTCGTTATTATTTAATTTAAATTAATTAAATATTTAAACTTATGTCTATTTTATAAAATATATTTCCTTTAATTTATCAAAATCTTTCAAGGTCAGGCTTCACAATTTCACAAAATAGAAATTATGAAAGCTTTCATTTTACGATATCATATTGATATCTCTTTATAATTTTTTAGATCCTTTCTGGTCCATTCCTATATCAGTAATTCTTTCCGTATAATAATCATTGGATGGGTTACAATTAAAAATTTATATCAAATGTGAAGATCTTACCCCTTCCCTTTGATTTTACCAATAAAAATATGAATTTGTGAAGCCTGGCCCCATTCTCCCTTAAAAAATCCCTGCTCTTTTCGTTCAAGGGTTTTGAAAAATATTTTTTAATAATTTTAAAAACTAGGTATCTTTTCTCCGATATTAATATCTCCTTTTAATTTTGAAGGAAAATCGGATAAATATTTCTCAATATTATGAATTGCTTCTATATGCTCTTTTAATTCTGTATCTTGTAATTCATGTACTTTGTATTTATTAGAATTTTCTTTTTCAATAGTAACAATTTGTTTCGGTTCTGAAACACCACCAGGATTTGTTATTATTGCATGTTCTAATGTCCATAAAACAGTTAAAACGCCTTCTGCAAGAGTAGGTAATTTATTTGGCCAAAATATCCTACGTAGAAATGCTAAAAATGGATCTGCAATTTTCTGTCCGCTACCTATAGATACAAATGGTAAATTATCAGTCGCTTCTTCAGGTGAACATTGTTGATTAAATTGTATAAGACAAGGCTTTTTTGATATTGGGATTGCGATAAGAATAGAGCAAATTGCACTAATCGATGCAATATTACCAATAACATCTTTTGCAATTGAAGCTTTTTGAAACTCAGGCTTCACATGTTCCCAAAGAGAATTGCTTAAAAATTCCATTGCTTCATATGACTCCTTATTATGAAATTTTTGGTCTTCCCATAACTTTTCAATTACACCTTTAAATATTTGTGCAATGCCAATAGGGCCGGAAACCCCAAGAATAATTGAATTTGAAATAGTTTCTAATTTTCTTATAGGTTGAACAATAGTATTTTGTCCCATTGTCCCCAGAGTTGCTGCTCCATCTGATCCCATTACTACACCATCTTTACATTTAATACCAATAATTAAAGTCATAAGTTATCCTTAAAAATACTATTAACTTTAAATTCAGGAAATTCGTGATAAATTACTGAGACTAATTCAGAAAAAGTGAGTTTTCTTACAAATTCAGATAATATTTTTATTTTATCTGTAGCTTTTTCGCCTAATGATTGTAAAATTTGTTTTCCTTTTTTTTGTCCTTTTTCAGTAGTTTTATATTTTATTATTCTTGAGTTAACATAACTTATTATTTCTAAATCTCCATTACCAACTAATTCTGAAATGACATCATATATTTCTGAATCAAAAGGACCATAATTGTAAGGTTTAAATTTAAAATAATTATATTTTAATAATTCTGGTATTTTTTTCTCAATTAGAAAAAAAAGCTTCTGAATTTGAATCGGAGAATGAGTTGCAGAATTTGAACTAGCAAAAACAGCAAGTACAAAATCATTGCATTTCATAAAGTACCCTCCTTTTTTAACTTAATATATAAATATTAAGATGTCATTTTTATTAATCAAAATAATTTAACAAAAGAGTAAAAAATATAAATCATTTCTTTCTAATTTATATATACTACATAAATCTTAAAAATCCTTCTTTTTTAAAAATATTCAAATAAATAAAAAATAAACGGGGCAGGTCCCAACATTTAATATACGTAATTTCTTAAAATATGATAAAAGTGCAATAAAGGTCTGTTTCCTGCCATATTCTAATCATTTGAGAATGCATTGGGATCTGGACTTATCAGGTTCCTTACGAAAAGTTAGAAAAAGTTACCGACTTATTGAGCTAGCACAACCATTTCCCTATAGCAGTATTCGATTTTGTGAAGTTGCAAAGTCTGAATCTCAATATCTTCGCACTGTCTTCTGGTGCATTTCGTATGCTCCAATTCCAATTTAAGAAAAAAGTTATGTCAAATGTAAAGACCTCTTTAAATTTATTTTCTACTATTTACTATTTATAAAATAATATTTAATATTGTCAAATTGGCTTTACTTTATCTCCGATTTGTGGATCATCAAATGGAATAAAAGATGGTTTTACAACTTCAACCTTTTCTTCTCTAGCCCAATTCAAGGCTTCAGCTAAAGGATTTGTATATGGTTTCTTAATAATTCTTTCACTGAAAGTTTCTTTTTCATCTGATTCAATAGTAGACATTTTTTCTTGAACGTGAGTAACTTTACCTCTACCTTTTACTATTTCTAAATAACCTAAAGGCTCTCCACTATTAGGATCTATTATTTCTTCGTTACTTAGAATATATATTAAAAATCTTTGCCCTATAGTTATTTTATGCAATGATCCTCTATTAATAGCCACCTTATAACCATTAAGAACTTCAACTACGGTGGCGGGAAATATTTTTTCTTTTTGTTTATTTTTATTTACACTATTCATTTTTACCTCCTTTTAGTATTAACTATACAACATGGAATAAGGGATATTAGGTTTTATTTTTGTTTTATCCAAATATAATTTATTATTTTTACCCATTTCTTTTACTTTTTCTTCATGACCTTCAAGTGGATATAATAACAAAACTTGAATCTTATTATCATCTTGAATATTAAAAACTTTTCCAATACCTATCAACTGCTCATATTCGTCATTACAATAATAAAATGAAACCAATATATCATTAGAAAAAAGATCTGAAGGGGTAAGTAAAAATAAATGAATTTCCTTATTATTCTTCAAATAAGGTTTTACACAAATAACTCCTGGAAGAATATTTCTATTTGCTTTAAAACTCACATATGCCGCATCACCAAAAACTATTGATAAAATTATAAAAATAATTCCAAACGGAATAACTATTCCTAATCTAACACTTTTATCTGGAGCAAAATTCCAAAAAGCTATTCCAGAAAATAATGCTATAAATCCAATTAATACACCATGATGTTCACTGAATCTTTCCCATATAAACCCCCAAAAACTTTTATTCATTTTATTAATCCTTTTAAATTTATGAATTAATAACTTAAAATAATTTTTTAATACATTGTATCGCTTTGTGCATCTTCCTCAGCTATTTCTTTACAGATATATTAACAAATCATTATCTGTTTAGATAAAACTAAATTTTAACTTTTTAGGTTTTATATTTTTATAGGTAAGAAAATTAATTTTCGTTTTTTACTTCATCCCAGAAATTATCTATCTTGTCTTCTAAAATCTTTTTTACTTTTACATAATTATTTATTATTTTATCTGTAAATGAGCGGTTATGAGCAATACAATTCCTAAGATTCTCTATTGGATCTATATTTTCTTTGATTCCCGCAAGAAAATCCTGATATTCTTTTTTAACGATACCTCTGGTTTGTATTTTTCGTTTTAGTTCATTATAATCATTAGAATTTGTTATAATTTCTATTAAATCTAGGTATTTTAGTTCTTTTAATTCACTTATTTTTATGTAGTCACTAAAAAGTAAAAAGAAAAATTCATTCTCAAAATGACTTTCATAATACTCTTTATCAGGAATATTATTTTTATCTAGGTGTTGAACTTTTACCTTTATTTCTCTAAGTAAATTGTAATAATCCTCCTTATAGGTATTTAAAAAAATAAAAGATATAATTTCTCTTAACCCCATTTCAAGGTCATAAATTTCTTTTGCATAATTTTTATATTCTTTTTTTGTTACATCATCATTGTATTTCAAAACGAGATATATATTATCATCGTCCTGAATTTTCTGACTAAATTCTGAAATTATAGTCATATTGCCTTCAGGTATTTCTAAATTAAATCCCGCAATATATTTATTATTCTCTGAAAGATAATTATATTTTACTTCCACCCAATCAAAAATTGACCATTCCTCTATCTTGTCCTGTTTTTCTTCTATTTCTATTGTCACCGTAGTTGATTCATCAAAAGTTTCTTTTAAAAAAGAAAGTAAATTCTCTTTAAGGTTCACATTATCGTCAAATGAGTGAATTATCTGAAAATTTACTTTCATATTTTTTCTTCTTCTAAAATTATTCTTTCAACATTTAATTTTGCTTCTTCTGAAACTTTTTTAGCTTCTTCCTGCAACTGTTTTGCTCTCTGCATCCTCCGTTTTACTTCATCTGCAATTTTATTTTGGACTGAAATAGGAGGAAGAGGAATTTTAAGGTTAGCAATATTTGAATCATTTATTACGGGATATGTAGTTATTGTCAAATTTCTACAAAAAATATTTATGAATAAATCATTTCTTAGTAAAACATAAACAAAAAATTCATTTATATCTTCTCTTTTTTTTCTAATTATTGTAAAAAAAGTAGTGGCTATTTGATTATCATAATCTTGTGTTATAAAGGAAATACTCTTAAGATAAGGTCTTCTAGTAGATATTAAAATATCATTTTTCTTAATGGTTTTACGAGCATTATTAATTCGATTATTTAACGATATTATTCTTACTTTATCTTTTAAAATCATTCCAGTTTGATTATCTATTGATCTAATTTCTATAAATTTTTTTTCTTCATTTTCTTTTAAATCAATAAATCTAAAATTATCTTTAACTATGTTAAATAATTGATTAATTTTTATTAGTTCATATCCTCCATTTTTAATTGCTTTCTCAACTTCCTCAAACTTTGGTTGGTGATAATAAGCATCTGCTCTTTTCTCCTTCACATCATCAGCATAAACAACGTAAGACATTTTGTCCTTTAATTCTGGCAGTTTTATCCCCAACTCATCAAGAACGTAATCATTAATTGAATCTAAAAGTTGATAGGCTTCGGTTTCTTTTTGTTTTTTGAGATTATAGACATTATCCATTAATTCAACAACGCGGTTTTGGGTTTCGAAAGGTGGGAGTGGTATTTTTATTTTTTTTACTGCTTCTTGAGACAAACTTCCCATTATTGCTCCAATTTTATACTTATCAAACTGCTTTTGGCAAATACTTGAATTTAAAATTAACTCAACATATTTTGAACTAATATTTGGCTTTAGTATTATTCTAAAAATTTCCGAGCTTATGATAAAATCAGAATCTTTTTTTACACTTAAAGCTACTCCAAAAGTCCCTTTTCTTGTTAATAATATATTTCCTTTTTTTAATTTAATATTTTTTGCTATGTCATTATACTTTAAATTGATTTTTTTAACACCTGTTAAACCAAGTCCAAATGGTTTGATATTTGATACTCTTAAATAAATTAATCCATCATCTGAAAAATCTCTATAATCAAATCCATTTACTATACTCTCTATTATTTCACCAAAAGAAATAATATTAATATTTTTGAGTCGTACTTCCAATTCTTTAAATTCTGATCTGTAAAAATAAGGGTCTAATCTTCCCTTAATTTCATCAGCATAAATTTTGAAGCATTCCATTATTAAACCCCCTCATAACTATCAGGATCTTCTGGAAACTTCTTATATTCTTCAACTATTCTGTCTAAATCATTCTGCGAGTCTTTTTTCCCGGTTGCAACATAACCAATATGTTCTGCTATTGCCATAAATATTGGATAATTTCCTAATTTTTCATCTTTACTTTTTTTTCTTAAAAAAACAAGTGATGCTTTTACTCCCGCACCAAAATGACTAAAAGCAAATTGTGGTAAAGACACGACTGATAGAATTTGGCACTTTTCCATAATAAAATCTCTTACATATTGAAGTGATGAATTAGATAAAATTCCATCAGGTAAAACTATACCTATTCTGCCGGTACCAGGTTTTACAAAATCTATAACCCGTTCAACGAAAAGAATCTCTGTTTTTTGATTTTTTTTTCCTTTTCCCAACTCGTATTTATCTAAATAATTCTTTTCTGTCGATTTAACTGTTGCACCAAAAGGTGGATTGGTTAAAACAATATCAAAATGATTACTTTTAAAGCCATGATGGTCTTCATAAATCTCATCAAAATTTCTTAATGAATCTGTACTTATAATGTTTGTATGACCATCATCATGTAGTATCATATTCATCTTGCAAACCCTAGCAATCTGATCATTTATATCAATGCCATAAAGTTTATGTTGAGCAAACTCATGCCATTGTCTCCATGCATCTCTTTCATTTTGATTTTCTTCTGCATATTCTCGAACATTATCCATTGAATTAAGAAGAAACCCACCGCTACCCGATGCTGGATCTAATACTAAATCATCTTTCGTTGGATTTAACATTTTTACAGCAAATCTAATTACCTCTCTTGGTGTAATGAATTGCCCCATTTTACCTTTAAAGAAATCGACCATAAATCTTTCAAAAGCAACACCTTTGGTATCAAGATCAGTTTTTACAAATGCTATTCCCTGTAGATGTTCTACAACACTATAAACAATCTTAGCTTCTAGTCTAATGTCTTCTTTAAATACCTCTGCATCTTGTTTTTTTGCTTTCTGATAAATCTCATCTATTCGTTTAAATACTTCTTCTGCCGTTTCATGCGTTCCAATTTGGAATTTATATGATTCTCCGTTAATTGTATCTTTTTCATCTTTTAATTTACAAAATAAAAGTTTAGAAACTTCATCAAAAGCTGTGGTAGGAGCAAGTTTTCCTCCTTGCCAAACAGTATCATGAGATTTTTCTAATGCTTTTATTAATTCTTCTTTTGAAATGGTCTTTATATCGTTTATAGGATCATTTTTTACAAACTTATATTTGGGAGCTTTCCCATATTTTTTTGGTATATCTGCAATAACATTTTTTTCTCTTTCACTTGGATTGAAATCTGCAATATTGAAGGCAGTTCTTGTTGTACCTGCAATTACAGATGCAAATTTTGTTCTTAGACTGTTTGCATTTCCAAAAGCCTGTTCTATTGCCTGTTTAAATTCTGAATCTGTTATTCCGTCTTTTTTACATTCAATAACGAGATAAGGTTTTTTTAACTCATCATCTTCATAGACAACAATATCTGCTCTATCTTCTGGAGTTCTTCTCGGAACTGGTTCCTCAAGTTTAATCCTTTTATTGGGATATTTATAATCTAAAACCAACTCTGCAAAATATGAGGCTCTTATTTTTTCTTCTGGGTTTTTAAAACTTGTAGTATAATCTATTATGCAGTGATAAGTAATTTTATTTTTATCTTCAGCCAAAGATATATAGCCTTTTCTAATACCTCGTTGTATATTTTGTTCAAATATTGAATCGCTATTATTATTAATTATATTCATACATACCACCTTTTTTATTTTAAAGTTTTCTCGGGCATTCTTTTTTAATTTTTCTTACACAACATTTTATATAACCTTTTCAGTTTTTGCGAAGTCCGCCAAAGCATGGTAAAGAATGGTTCTTCTCTATCACACTTCAAGAATCTATATTTATTTTATTAAATTGCCACCAACGGTTAAAAAAATTAATCTTTTTTAATTTTTCTATAACTTATTATTAATACGACAAAAGGTTGGGAAAATCCTTCTTTTTTGTGAAAGTTTTTAGGTTATCGATTTAGTTTTTAGAAATTATAGCACATTAATTTGACTACGGTATGGCAAAAATTATGAGACAAAACATATTTTTTTAAATTTAATCGAGTAGGAGGTAGATAATTAATTTATCTACCGTCCCCTCACACCACCGTACGTACCGTTCGGTATACGGCGGTTCACAAAGCACTACGAATTTCACAATAACGATTTGTTAGGCTCATAAGCCCAAGATTAGCCCAGTAGGTAATTGGTAGAGCACTATTTAAAGAATCACCTGCAATATGCCAGTAAGCTTTTCGGGTATTAGCTAAACTAAGAGCTGCCCAATCTGGAAGCCCTAATTTAATTAGGTTACGATATTTGGTATGTATCTTCTTCCACTGTTTCCATAGACACATCCGCAATCTTCTTCTAATCCAACCCTCCAACATCTTTAGAATATAGGGGGTGTCAGATAGAGAGAAGTATTGTATCCAACCTCTTAGGTAGAGATTTAATCTTAAGATTCGTTTTATTATATTTTGTCCATTGCTCCTTGAGGTTATTTCGCGAATTTTAATCTTAAATCTTTTAATGGTCTGAGGGGCTATGCGAATACGGATACGTTTGTGATAATGGTACAGATTAAAACCCAAGAATTTTCTTTTATCGGGTATATCTACTGCACTCTTTTGTAAATTTACCTTTAGTCTTAGTTTAACCTTTAAGAAAGTAGTTATACTTTCCATTACCCTTTGGCCTGCCCTTTTGCTTTTGAGGTAGATATTACTATCATCGGCGTACCTTACGAATTTATGGCCTCTCTTCTCTAGTTCCTTATCTAGGTCATCAAGGAGTATATTGGCAAGTAGAGGGCTTAGGGGTCCACCTTGGGGTGTCCCTTCTCCGGTTTGTACTTTAACTCCATTTACCATAACTCCTGATTGAAGGTAAAGACGGATTAGTTTTAGTATTCTTTTGTCTTTCACCTTACGGGCAACTCTGGCCATAAGCAGGTCATGGTTTATATGATCAAAGAATCTTTCTATGTCTAAATCTACTACCCACTGGTATCCCTCTTCTATGTATTGTTTTGCTTGTATTATGGCATCATGTGCCTTTCGATTTGGGCGAAAGCCGAAACTAAAAGGAGAAAATCCGGGGTCAAAGATTTCTGTCAGTATTTGTAGTAAAGCCTGTTGGATGAGACGGTCAATGACTGTAGGTATTCCCAATAGCCTCTTTCCTCCGTTTGGTTTGGGAATCTCTACCCGTAAAACGGGTTGAGGTTTGTAGTCTCCTTTTAGTAGTTGTTCTTTGATTAATAACCAGTTTTGACGAAGATAGGGCTTAAGGCTCTCTACTGTTAGGTTATCTATACCAGGAGCTCCTTTGTTCTTTTCTACCTTCCTTAATGCTTTTAGCATATTTTGTCTAGATAGTACCTCCTCCATTAAATCGTTATTCTGTTCTCCGTGGGATTTACCTTTGGTTTGTGCCGGATACATACTCGGCTCTCCCTGAGTAGTCTGCAGCTGCACCGCTTTCTTTTCAGGGCAGACTCTTTGTAGAGTTTTCTGCCTTCTTAATATGTTTCTCGAACTTACCATGTTAATCCCTCACTTCATGTTCAGCCCTTCACTGGTGTTAACCAGCTAATATGGCTTCTGCTGACTTCTGACATACTAACATGTCAGACCTCCCTGGGTAAGAATAATAGCCTTCACCCCATTTACCTGCTACATCTACCACGCAATCTTTTGGCAGTATCGGATTTTGTTTTGTCTAGCAAACTCATCCAGATTGCATGGCCTTATATGTAGTTCGTGTTCCTCAGGCCGGAGCTTTGCCTACAGCTTCCTTCAGATTCCACCTCACGATGGACACCCTTGCTGTTCAGCTAATGGTTGCTACTGCCAACCCATAGCAGACTTTCACTGCCAAGCTATTATTCATGCCAGGCGCACTAGACTCCCACGCCTTTACAGGCGTGGTACTCACCTTAACAGACTATTATCTGTCCCGGTTTACCGGGAATTTACTCTCATCCCCACCTTAACAGATGGGGAATTACCGCTAAATTAAATAACGCAGAGTTAACTATTTTTATCGAACAATTAAAAAGAGTTATCATTATTATTTTTATTATATTCTGCTACTGCCAATGTAGATATAAAATCAGATTTACAATTTATTAACTTGAAACATATTATACTTTGCTATAAAATTATAGTCAAAGGGAAGAGAAACTATCTATGCAAGAGAATAATATAAATTATGATAACTGGTTATTTGTAGTTGACCAAGCAGATTTTGCAATTCCTTCATTCGAATATGAATTAGGCTGGTATGATGATGAAATACTAACCGACAATTTCTCGCATGAAGAAAAAAAAGACAAACTTGATCCTAAATTAGTATATTTATATGCAACCTTGAAACCTAATTTTCGCAAAGAAAAACTTTAC
>Ga0315293_10005838_pt1 | contig 11560 bp, 9 predicted proteins | sample YL17G13_20_MG_FD_203071 | JGI IMG/M metagenome (GOLD analysis project Ga0315293, IMG submission 203071) | Sediment microbial communities from Yellowstone Lake, YNP, Wyoming, USA - YL17G13_20 | ecosystem: Environmental > Aquatic > Freshwater > Lake > Sediment | place: USA: Wyoming | collected... | reverse complement strand
CCCGGCCATCGCCGGGAACATCATTTCGATCGCAGTATCGTATTATGGCTTGGTGATTGAACGGGCCCTTGGTTCGGGTGACGCCGATTTCGAGGTTGACTTATCCGGCTGCGAGCGCCTTGACAGCGTGTTGGCGTTAGGTTCATTTTTGGCCGAAGAATCTGGCTACGCCGATATTTCATCCACGATCGACAGCATAAATGTGGATATCTACCAGGGAAGCCTGTCGATCGGCAAGATCGAGGTCAGGAAATTTACGGGATCGTTCATCGGCATGGCCTATGATTTCGATTGTGATACTTTGAGGGCCGCCGGAAGCATAACTGCAGTTACCGGCGAATATGATCTATTCGGCGAGTGGGTGAAAGTTAGGCATGGCTCGATGAAATTCGCGGCTGATATTTGCGATGGGTGCGAGAGGGCGTTAACCATATTATCGGAACGGAGTTCGGTCCCGGATGCGAAATTGGCCGGCCCGCGGAAAAAGATATATTCGAAAATAGCATCGGCGGATGCTGTGCGCCTCGATTTTTCGGCTGATTACGCCTACCTGGTGACCGATATGGATGTCGCATTCTCGGGCGGTTCCATGGTTGCGGAATTCACGACATACAGCTTGTTCGACAGTTCTTTCAACGCCGACTCTGCAAAATCAATCGCCTCCATATTTCTGACAATCGATTTACAACGGGGCGCTTTCGCCGCCACTCGGCAGGAACGCATTACATTAATTTTCGGTCCCCGGCTAAACCTGTTATCATCGGACAGGAAATTAACTGATCTGCTTCCGTAGATTGGAGCGTGACAAGCCGCAATTACGCCTTCCATTTTGCCTTGACCTTGACATTCAACAAGGAGTCATTTTACTTTAGAAGAAAAATTGGATTCTAAAACGTCATACTTTATCGGCGAAGTCAATCGAGATTGGCGTCGAAATAATAACCTCGAAATCAAGGGGAAAACAACCTTCCCGCTGAGATCGATCAGAATATGGCCATGACCCAACCGGGCGGGTATTGAGATCATCAATTAATTTTGAATAAATTTTGCTTTATTGTATTAATTTAACCCCATGTCGAAAACTAATTACACGTTCGAAATTAAGCCCATCGCCACGGACGACCGCCAGCGGGTTAGGGAAATTCTCCTCGAGGGATGGGGTTCCGTCAGAATCGTGAGCCGTGGGAAATTGTATCAGGCCGATATATTGCCTGGTTTTATGGCAACGATGGATAAAGTGCCGACGGGCCTTGTCACTTTCAATATCGAGGCTGGCTCCTGCGAGATAATTACCTTAAACAGCCGCCGCGAGGGAATCGGAATCGGCGCAGCTCTGATAGAGGCCGTAAGGCTGAAAGCTTTGGACGCCGGATGCAACCGCCTCTGGCTTACCACCTCCAACGATAACACGCACGCCCTTAGATTTTATCAACGGCGGGATTTCGTCATCAGGGCGATACACACGAATGCCGTCATCGAATCGCGGAAACTCAAACCCGAGATTCCAATTCTCGGGTACGACAGCATTCCCATTCGAGATGAGATTGAACTGGAAATAATCCTATAGACGTCGGCCAGATAATATCACTCTGGAAAACAGAGAGCCCTTATTTTCCCAATAGGCTGGAGGCGCTTTCGTCGACCCACCAGGAAAGCCGGCCGCGCTCAGGCTTGATCAGGCTGGCTGGATACTGGGGCGAGGGTTCTCCGAGGGCATTCTTGAATGCTTTGGCCTTGTCTTTTCCCGCGATTAGAAAATAAATGGCCTCGGCGTTATTTATGGCCGGAAGAGAAAGGGTAAGCCTTATCTTTGGCTCCTCCGGCGCCTGGCTCGCCAGCACCCACTTGCCCATTTCCCCCAGCTCCGGCGAGTTGGGGAAGAGCGACGCTGTATGGCCATCAGCCCCCATGCCCAGAATAACCATGTCGAATCTCGGCCATGGATTCTCGTAATGCGAGCGCAAGATATTTTCATAGGAGATCGCGGCCTGTTCGGATGTGTAGAGGCTGGTAGGCATGATATACACATTTTTGTCGGTGATCGGCAAGCGCGATAGCATCGCCTCTTTTATCATCCGATAATTGCTTCGGGGATCATCGGGTGGAACGAACCTCTCGTCGCCCATATAAAGGCGCATCCTGGTCCACGGCACCGCTTGACGGAATTCTGTGGCCAACAGCTCGTAGAGCCGTCGGGGAGTTTGCCCTCCCGCCAAGACCAGCGAGAAGAGATTATTGCGAGCCAGGGTTTGTCTTATCTGATTGATCAGGCCGAGCGCCGCCGCTCGGCTCATCTCCTCTATGGTGTCGAAGACGCGGATGTCGTGCCTTACGAACTTGCCCATACGTGGCCCTCCCTCATTATCAGCTTCTCGGCCTCCGGTGGCCCCCAACTGCCGGCCGGGTAAGTATGGATAGGCAATTTCTGCTCGATTATAGGCGCATACAGTTTCCATGACTCCTCGACCTCATTGGCATGGACAAAGAGAGTCTGGTCGCCGGTAATGATATCCAGAAGCAGTGTCTCATAGGCGTCGGGGAGCGGCGCGAAAGCCTCGGCGTAGCGAAAATGAAGCCGCTGAGTCTGCAGTTTCATCGGCTCGCCCAGGGCCTTCATTTCGAAACATAGATCGAATCCCTCGTCGGGCTGAAGCATCATGTTAAGCGAGTTGAAATGCATGTCGCACCGGCCGGTGGGATCGAATATCGAAACCGGCGCGCGTTTAAAATTTATGATAATATGCGTGATCCTCTCAGGAAGCCTCTTGCCGGTCCGCACATAGAACGGCACACCGTGCCAGCGCCAGTTGGCGATATCAATTTGCATGGCTACGAATGTCTCTGTCCTGGAGTTGTCGGGGACACCGGGCTCTTCCAGATACCCGGGGACTCTTTTCCCATTCATAGAGCCTTGCGCGTATTGCCCGAGTACAACCTGGTCATCCATAACCGGCGCTATGGCGCGCAGCACCTTGATTTTCTCGAAACGGATCGAGTCGCTGTCGAAAGCCACGGGCACCTCCATGGCCACCAGCGTCAGAAGCTGAGTGAGGTGGTTCTGGACCATGTCGCGCAGGGCGCCGGCGCGATCGTAGTATCCGGCTCTCTTACCGATTCCCAATTCCTCCGCCACGGTGATCTGGACGCTGTGAATTCTATCGCGATTCCAGAGCGATTCGAAGATCGGGTTGGCAAATCTAAACACCAGGAGATTCTGCACCGTCTCTTTGCCGAGGTAGTGATCTATCCTGTATATCTGCGATTCATCGAAATTCCTGTGAATAAGTTGATTGAGCGCCCGGGCCGATTCCAGGTCGCGGCCGAATGGCTTTTCGACAACCAGCCTGGTCCATCCGGGGCTCCTGTTCAGACCTACTTCGCCGAGCTTTTCAATCGTCGCTGGGAATGCTATCGGCGGAAGGGCCAAATAGAAGACTCTGTTGCCGGGCAAGTTGAGTTCTTTTTCAAGGACCCTGATCCGCTCGGCTAATGCTGAGAAGTCCTCGAGCTTCTCATCGCCGATAGACTGATAAAACAGGCACTGGTCACACCATCGGGCCATGTCGGAGTCGAGTGTAATTCCGGCCTTGGCGAACGACTCGCCTGCGAGCTGTCGAAAACTGGTATCGTTGTATTGGGCCGATCTGGCCGTGCCCAGGATAACTGATTCACTCCGGATGTGGCCGCGCTTCGCCAGGTTCAAAAGCGCCGGCAGAAGGCTTCGTTGCATGAGATCGCCGGTGGCCCCGAAGATCGCGAAAATATGAGGCTCGACCGGCCTGTTATCCATTGCCGCCCTCCATTTTCATGGCATGCCCGCCGAACTGGTTCCTCATGGCGGCCAATAGCCTATCGGCAAATGAATCCTGGTCGCGCGACCTGAGCCGCTGAATTAATGACAGCGTGATGACCGGCGCCGGCACGTCCAGGTCTATTGCTTCGCTGACAGTCCAGCGCCCCTCGCCGGAATCGGCTACAAAAGGAGCGATATGGTCCAGGGTTTGGCTTTCCTCGAGCGCATTGGCCGTAAGATCCAGAAGCCAGGAGCGCACTACGCTGCCATATTGCCAAATCCTCGATACCTGGTGCAGGTCGATTCCGAGCTCTTTTTTATGCTCGAGAATCGAGAACCCCTCGGCAAGGGCCTGCATCATACCGTATTCGATACCGTTGTGAACCATCTTGACAAAATGCCCGGCCCCGTGCGGCCCGACATGCCCCCAGCCCTTGTCCGGACCGGGCGCAAGCGTCTGGAAAATCGGCCTGAGTCGCTCGACCGGTTCCTTATTGCCACCGATCATGAGGCTGTACCCCTCGGAGAGGCCCCAGATACCTCCACTGGTGCCGACATCGATATATTCCAATCCCTTGTCCGTAAGGGCTTGCGCTCGCCTGATTGTATCCTTGTAATTTGAGTTGCCGCCATCGATAATGATATCGCCCTTTGAAAGAAGCGGGATGAGCGTCAAGATCATGTCATCGGTGACCTTCCCGGCGGGAAGCATCAGCCAGGCAGCCCTTGGGGCCTTAAGTTTGGCGACCAACTCTTCCGATGACCTGGCCCCAATGGCCCCCTCCTTAATAACCTCTTCCACCGGGCCCCAACTGCGATTGTGCGCCACAATATTATGGCCCCCGCGCAAAAGGCGTCTGGCCATATTGCCGCCCATGCGCCCCAGGCCAATAATGCCAAGCTCCATAAACTCCCCTTGTTGAATGCTATTCCAAAAGATCGAAAAGCAGAGAAAGCCCCTTCGTCCTGTCGTGTCCCAGGTTGAGCCTTATGACGCGTCGATTAAGCTGCTTGAGCGCCCTGAAATCACCCAGCGCCTGGGCCTGAATCAACTGGCCGAAAGCATAATTTGTTTCTGGAACCGGGATATCCTTTTCCATCTCATCGACGAGCTGTATGAATACGCCCGAGGGCGGCCCACCCTTGTGGAGCTGTCCTGTCGAGTGCAGGAATCGCGGACCCCAACCCAGTGTCGTGGCAAGTTTAAGGCGGTCGCGGAGGGAGAGCCTGAAATCCTGCAAGGCGGCTTCCACATCCGGATCAGGCGCCAGATAAGCCTGGATTGAAATGTAGTCGCCGATTCTGGCGCCGGCTAGGAACGAATCGAAAGCTTTGGAGGCGACGATTTTCTGCTCCAACGATATCGTCTCGGATTCGCCGCGGTCCAGCTTGATACCCGGTTTGGGAGGCGCCGTCTTCTGTTCCATGGCTTGCCTGGCCAGTTCCTTGGCCAATTGAACGTCCGGCTGATCGAAGGGATTAGTCCCCAAAACGGCCCCTGACGCCGCCACCGCCATCTCCCAGCGAAACATCTCCTGCCCCAGGTCATACTTGCTGTTGAGTTTGAAACGGAGCACCGGGTGCCCGGCATCCTCCAGCGCCCTTATCGCTTTTTCTAATTCTGAATTCTCCTCCGTTGCCAGCTCATAATAAACGAATGCGCGGTCTTTCCTGTAAGCCCACGGCTCCTCGATCTCCTCGCCAACAATCGGGATTATACCCTTGTTGTTCTTTCCGGTGCTTTCCGCCACCAATTGCTCGATCCAATCCGGAAACGAGGCCAGCGATGGCGTTGCGAAAAAGGTCAGCTTATCGCGGCCGGCCTGCGCCAACTCTCCCAGCGCCGCACCGAGCTGCAGAGATGGATTCTCGGCCTCGAGAAGATAGCTTGCGGAGGCCCCGGCCATATCCCAACCGCGGTCGAGAAGCTGATGAGAATCAACTCCTATCAATGCAGCCGGCACCAGCCCAAATAGTGTCAGGGCCGAATAGCGACCGCCGATCTCTGGATGCCCCTCAAAAACCCGGCGGAAGGTTCGTTCGTTGGCCATCCTAATCAAGGGCGTCCCGGGATCGGTTATGGCGATAAACTGCCTGCCGGGGGTCGCCGAGGTCTCCCCAATCTTGTTCCAGAAATAATAGAAAAATGAGGATGTCTCGGTTGTCGTGCCCGATTTGCTCGAAACAACGAACAGCGTTCTGGCCGGATCAATCTTCGATTCGATATTGCGCAGGGCGTCGGGATGGGTGCTATCGAGGACCAGCAAGCTGGGATACTCTTTGATCTTGCCGAAAATCCTCTGGAAGACCTCGGGAGCCAGACTTGAGCCCCCCATCCCTAAAAGCAGGATATGCCTGACACCCTCCATTTTGACTTCCTCGGCGAAGTCGAACATCGCTTTGAGGTGCCCATGCATCGGCTCGAAGATATCGAGCCATGCCATCCGGTTGGTCAATTCGGGCTGGGGCTTTTGAAACCATACCGTGTGATCGCGGCCCCAGAACCTGCTTGAGAAACCCCTGTCCTCCCAGATGCTCAGACGTCTGTCCACCGCCGGCTGATATTCCCCCAGGTTGAGTTTGTAATCCTGTTGCTGCGAATCTTTGGTTGCGCTCATTTCAACGCCTTTCTCGAATTTGATACCGAACTAATTCTTCCCCAGGAGCAGTTTGGCCCGCTCGATCACATGCTCGACGGTGAAGCCGAACTTCCTCATGACCTCGTCGCCGGGGGCGGACGCCCCGAAGCGATCTATGCCGATAATATCCCCGCGCTCGCCAACATATTTGTGCCACCCCATCGGTGATGCGGCCTCGATAGCGAGCCTTGGAATTCCCGAGGGGAGGATGCCCTGGCGGTATTGGCTCGGCTGCTCGTCGAAAAGCTCCCAGGACGGCATCGACACTACCCGCGCATTTATGCCCTCCTCCGCGAGCTTATCCTTGGCAGCCAAGATATGTTGCACTTCCGAGCCGGTGGCGATAAGGACGATATCTGGCCGTTTGCCTCCAGCCTCGGATAATACATATGCGCCCTTCGAAACGCCATCAAAAATGGGATATTTTTCATAATCCATGGCCGGCAGCTTCTGGCGGCTCAGGACCAGGGCAACCGGCCCTCGCCTCTTGATGGCCACTTGCCAGGCGGCCGAGGTCTCGTTGGCGTCAGCCGGCCGAAGCACAACCAGCCCGGGAATGACGCGCAGGCTCATTAGATGGTCGATCGGCTGATGCGTGGGGCCGTCCTCCCCCAGTCCGATACTATCGTGCGTAAAGATGAATACTACATGCGCATTCATAATTGCCGCCAGACGAATTGCCGGGCGCATATAATCGGAGAAAACCAGGAATGTACCGGTGAAAGGAATCACGCCGCCATGCTGATACATGCCGTTCGAAACGGCCCCCATGGCGTGCTCCCTGACCCCATATCTTATATTTCTTCCGGAATGATTATCGCGAGTATAATCACCTGCCTCTTTCAAGTCGGTCTTGGTCGAGGCGGCCAGATCCGCCGATCCACCCAGGAAAGTTGGCAAGCTCGCTGCCAAGGCATTCATTATTTTGCCCGAGGCATCCCGGGTTGCCATGGCGCCGGTCTCGGGCTTAAACCTCGGCAGGTTGGCATCCCAGCCGAGCGGCCACTCGCCCCTCAATGCGTGCTCGACCTCTGCGGCCAGGTCGGGATACTCCTCCCTGTAATTTTCGAACATCTCGTTCCACTTTGCCTCGTGGTCCTGGCCGCGGGGTATCGCTTCTCTGAAATGTTGTAGAGCCTTATCGGGGATATGAAACGGCGGCTCCTGTGGCCATCCAAGGTTCTCCTTTGTCTTCATGACAGCCCCGGCCCCCAGGGGTTCACCATGGGCCGCCGAGGTGTCCTGCTTGGGGCTGCCGAAACCGATATGGGTCTTGATTGAGATAAGGCTTGGCCGATTAGCTTCCGCTTTGGCTTCCAGGATAGCCGCCTCGATCGCCTCCAGGTCGTTGCCATCCTCCACAAAGCCAATCCGCCAACCATAAGCCTCGAACCTCTTGCCGACATCCTCAGTGAATGTAATATCGGTGCTGCCATCTATTGATATGTTGTTGTCGTCATAAAGATAAATGAGTTTCGAGAGACCGAGGTGCCCGGCCAGGGAGGCCGCCTCGGATGATACCCCCTCCATGAGATCACCATCCGATACAATGGCGTATGTGCGATGGTCTATTATGGGATATCCGGGGCGATTATAGCGGGCCGCCAGGAATCGCTCGGCCATGGCCATTCCGACCCCCATGGCGAATCCCTGGCCCAGGGGGCCCGTGGTAACCTCGATTCCGGGGGTCACTCCAAATTCAGGATGCCCGGGAGTCATGCTACCGAGTTGCCGGAAGCGTTTAATCTCATCTAATGGAAGGTCGTAGCCGGTCAGGTGGAGGAGAGCATATTGCACGGCGCAGCCGTGACCAGCCGAGAGGATGAATCGATCACGATTGGACCATCCAGGATTGCGGGGATTGAATCGCATGATACGATCATAAAGAATGTAGGCCATGGAGGCGGCCCCAAGCGGCAGTCCAGGATGTCCGGACCTGGCTTTTTCGACGGCATCTACGGCCAGGAACCTGACTGTGTTGACGCGTAACTGATCGATATTCATCTCACTATCCGCTAATTTCATCAGGTATTCCCCTTATCCGGCTTCGCGTTGTCATTGGTTCAATCGAACGGCACCGACCAAAGCGCATCGGCTCCATCATTATTGGGCAAAAGTGTGAAATTGTCCGCTAATTTTTTGGCGCCTATGGAAATTTAGCCAAGACAATCGTCGAATTATATAAAAGCGGAACCCAAAAGAAAAGACGAAAAATGGTGCAATTAAAAAGGCCGCCCTCGGGAGAAAGCGACCTTTTTGGCTGGGATACCCGGTGTTTAGGGGTGATACATACCGTATTGCAGGCCATGGAGTTTTCAAATCTCAGGCTGGCCATGCCACAAAAAAACCGGGTCATTCCTGTGCTAATGACCCGGCTACCCCCTTTGGCATTCCCCCCCAAAAATGTGATAGTATTATAATCCTATTGAATGATTAGTCAATATTAATAAACTGCGTAGTTAATGCGAATGAATTTATACGTAATATGGCAGAATTGGGCGCTTTGTGGGTCCACGCTGTCCAGCCTCCGTTAGTGTATCTTTTTAAATCCAAAGGGCTTACCGCTGGACAGCAATGAATAGCAATTACTTGATTTCTGTTGTCGACGTTGTCAACCATGACCATTTAAGCTCAACTTTTTGTACGGCAAAGAGTAATAAGTTATTTAGCCCCCAGGGCCAGGCAATCGATAATAATTATGATATATCCAGTCATGCAAATTATAAATCGACGCGGGCACTCTTATATATTAAACGGATTTTCTTATCGTTATGCCTCGCCCAAATAGGCCTTGCGGATCTGTTCGTTTCGGGCGATATCTCCCGCTGATCCCTCGAGCGCTATATGGCCGGTCTCAAGCACATACCCGTACTGAGCGATCTTTAGGGCCTGGTGGGCATTTTGCTCAACCAACAGGATCGTCATCCCCAACTCCCTGTTGATTTCCACGATCGTCTCGAAAATGGCCTTCACGAGAATCGGGCCGATTCCCAGCGATGGCTCATCCAGCAGGAGCATCTTGGGGCGGGCCATCATGGCGCGACCAATGGCCAGCATCTGCTGCTCGCCGCCCGAGAGCGTGCCGCCCGACTGCTTGAATCTCTCCTTAAGCCGCGGGAATAGCATGAAGACACGCTCCAGGTCGTGTGCGATCTCGCCCTTGTTCGACCGCGGGTATGCGCCCATCTCGAGGTTTTCCCTGACACTCAGATTGGCGAATATCATCCGGCCCTCGGGGGCATGCGATATGCCATGCGAAACGACCCTATGCGCCGGCATATTGGTGATATCGGCGCCTTCAAAAATAATACTGCCAGCGGCGGCTCGTATCAGGCCGGAGACAGCGCGAAGCAGGGTGCTCTTGCCGGCGCCATTGGCCCCGATCATGGTCACAATCTGGCCCGGCCCGACCGAAATCGATACTCCTTTCAGCGCTGTGATGGCGCCGTACTTGACATGTAGGTTTTTTATCTCCAGTAGGCTCACGGAACCATATCCTGCTGAGAAGCCTGCGGTGCCTGTTCCCCCAGGTAGGCCTCGATTACCTTGGGGTGGCGCTGTATCTCGGTAGGCGTGCCCTCGGCTATCTTCACTCCGTAGTCCAGGACTGCCAGCCTCTCGCAAATGCCCATGACGACCTTCATGTCGTGCTCGATAAGAAGGATCGCGATTCCGAATTCCTCTCGCACCGATTTGATCAGGCTCATGAGCGAAACCTTTTCCGAGGGGTTCATGCCGGCCGCCGGCTCATCGAGGAGGAGCAGCTTCGGCCGGGTCGCCAGGGCACGGACTATTTCCACGCGCCGCTGGAGCCCGTATGGAAGGGAGGCCGCCATTTCATCCCTGGCTGGGGTCAGGCCGAAAATATCGAGCATACGGAGGATGTCGGCGCGGATGACGTTCTCGTTTTCGCGGAAGCTGCCCATCCGCGATACAGCTTGCGTGAATCCGTATTTCACATTCTTATTGAAGGCCACCTGGACAGTCTCATAAACCGTGAGCGATGGGAACAGGCGAATGTTCTGGAATGTGCGAGCAATGCCGAGCTTGGCGATTTGGTGCGCCCGCAAGCCGACCAGATCCTTATTATCGAATACAATTTTGCCGGATGTGGGGTGATGCACTCCCGTAATCATATTGAAAACCGTGGTCTTGCCGGCGCCGTTAGGGCCGATCAAACCCGCCAGATCATTGGGGCCGACCTCGAAATTTAGCTCGGATACAGCCACCAGGCCGCCGAATCTCATCGTGCACGATTCCAGGGAAAGCAGACTCATTTGTCATCCACGTATTGCGATGGCGGGGTTTTACTTGTGGGATTCTTTCGCGTGCCACTCTCAATCAAGGGCGCGCCCAAAGCCACCATGAGGAGGCCGATGATGAGGCCGACCGCACCGGGGCGGAACTCAAAAGAGATCATTTTCGACGGCACATAGAAGGGTATGTCGGGGTCGTTGATTACGACGATGTATTTATAGAGAATTATCGCTGCCGAGACAAGCGAGCACGAAACTAAAATCGACCTCAGCCACATTGGCCGCAATCTTCCGCGCAACATGACAAACGCCGCCAGGGCCACCAGGGCCAGGCCAAAAATGATCCAAAATATCCCGCCAATGCCGGACCCGCTCAGGGTCACGTCCTTGGTTCCGCAGGAGACCTTGAGCCAGGGCAAGAAGAAGCATATTAAGATTATTCCGGCGCCGGCCGGAGAGAAGAAATCAAGAAATTTCGGTTTTGGGAGTCGGCCCACGCTTGAAAAGCCTCCTTCTGACAAAAAGCCCCTGCGGCCGGGTCAGCATTATTATCACCAGGAGAAGTGAATATATCACCATGCGATACTGCGAAACGGTCCTGAGCGCCTCCGGCAAGATGGTCAGCAATGTGGCCGAGAGGATCACCCCGATTATGCTCCCCATGCCGCCGATTATCACCATGACCACGATCTCGAACGATTTTAGGAAAGAAAACTGCATCGGGTTCAAGTATGTAACAAAATGGCCATAGAGCCCGCCTGCCACTCCCGCAAAGAACGCCCCCGTTACGAAAGCCACCACCTTGACCCTCGTGGAGCTTATGCCGACCGCCTCGGCCGCGATCTCATCGTCACGTACGGCCAGAAACGCCT
>Ga0315293_10005835_pt1 | contig 11562 bp, 7 predicted proteins | sample YL17G13_20_MG_FD_203071 | JGI IMG/M metagenome (GOLD analysis project Ga0315293, IMG submission 203071) | Sediment microbial communities from Yellowstone Lake, YNP, Wyoming, USA - YL17G13_20 | ecosystem: Environmental > Aquatic > Freshwater > Lake > Sediment | place: USA: Wyoming | collected... | reverse complement strand
GATATGAAGCTCTCGGTCGAAAGCGAGGCCCTTGTAATCCCCAACAGAAGTGACTCTGCGGTAGCAGGTTCACCTCCCTCAGCGATGACTCTCGAGTTTTCATCCATAAAGGCGGTCTTATCGACCTTTTCGCCCTCCAGGAAGTTCGTGTCACCGGGGTGTTCCACCTGCACCTTCTGAAGCATTTGGCGCACAATGGTTTCAATGTGCTTGTCATTGATCTTCACACCCTGCAACCGGTAGACTTCCTGAATCTCATTAACAAGGTACTCCTGCACTTTATAGACACCCAGAATCTTGAGAATGTCGTGCGGGTCCACCGAACCTTCGCACAACCGGTCGCCAGCTTGGACCGAGTCACCGGTGTGCACCATCATGTGCTTGCCGTGAGGAACGAGATATTCCCGAACTTCGTCTTCCTGCTCCCCTTTGACCAGCACTTGCTGCTGACCTCGGACAACCTTGCCAAACTCAACCACGCCATCGATTTCCGAGATTACCGCCGGGTCATGCGGACGGCGGGCCTCAAACAGCTCTGCTACGCGCGGCAGACCGCCGGTAATGTCTCGGGACTTGGATATAATCCGTGGAATCTTGGCGAGCAGGTCGCCGGCCCTGACCGGCTGTCCGTCATGAACCTGCAGCAGAGCGTCGGTAGGCGTACGGTAACTGATCACGACCTTTCCGTGGCCGTCGATAACATCCACGCGCGGAAACAGCGTCTTGTCGCGATGGTCAACGATTTTGAGCTGGATCATGCCGGTTTGCTCGTCGCTCTCCTCACGAACGGTAACATCCTTGAGGATATCCTCGAACTTGATCGTACCGCTCTTTTCGCTCACAATCGGCAGGGTATAAGGATCGGCTTCGAAAACGACCGTGGCGCGCTCAATTTCGCGTCCCTCTTTGGAAACCGCGCGATGTACTTCCTGTCCATCCTTCACGAGCAGATGTGCGCCATAGGGAACTTTCAGTCGCGTGCGGACACGCCCCTTGGCGTCGACTATGTGCGCCTCGCCGGTACCCTCTCGGCTGATAACAACGAATGTGCCGTCTTCGCGCTCTACCACGTGGACGTTTTCGAGCTTGATCGCTCCATCATGTTTGGCTTCAACCTGCGACTGCCCGGCGATTCGGGCCGCAATACCACCAATATGGAAAGTACGGAGCGTCAGCTGCGTGCCCGGCTCGCCGATTGACTGCGCCGCGATAACACCAACCGCTTCGCCGATATCGACCAGCTTCATGCTGGCGAGATTTCGACCATAGCAGTTGGCACAAACGCCGTACTTGGATTCACAGGTCAGCACCGACCGAATACGAACGGATTCGTTTCCGCTCTCTTCAATGGCCGTAGCTTCTTCTTCCCTGATCTCCTGGCCGCTCGCCACCGTCAGTTTGTCCGAGATTGGGTCATATACATCATCCAGCGCCACGCGTCCGAGAATGCGGTCACGCAACGATTCGATAACTTCCTCACCCTCTTTCAACGCCGCCACTTCAAGGCCCAAAATAGTGCCACAGTCAATCTCGCGCACAATAACATCCTGCGCCACATCGACCAGACGGCGAGTCAGATATCCGGCGTCGGCCGTTTTCAGAGCGGTATCCGCCAACCCTTTGCGGGCGCCGTGCGAGGAGATGAAGTACTCCTGCACGGTGAGGCCTTCGCGGAAGTTCGATATGACCGGCGTTTCGATTACTTCGCCCACCCCGCCGGTGATCTTCTTCTGCGGCTTGGCCATCAGACCGCGCATTCCCGCCAACTGCTTTATCTGCTCCTTCGAGCCGCGAGCGCCCGAGTCGGCCATCATAAAGACCGGATTGAATCCTTGATTGCTGGCGGCCAGATTGGAGAACATCACTTCTGCGACTTCATTGGTGGTTCGAGTCCAGGTGTCAATGACCTTGTTGTAGCGTTCACTGTTGGTGATGACGCCCTTCTCGTACTGCTTTTGAATCTTGGAGACTTCTTTACGGGCAGCCTGGATAAGGTTGGTTTTTTCCTCCGGGACGATCAAGTCGTCAATTGACACCGTCACGCCGCCGCGGGTGGCGTACTCGAACCCCGTCTCCTTGAGCCGATCCAGCAAAGACACCGTCTCAATCTGACCGTATAGGTAGAACGCACGGCTGACGATCTCTTCCAGTTTGCCGCGTGAGGTCGTCTCATTGTAGTACGGCATCTGTTTGGGAAGAACGGTATTGAAAATCAAGCGCCCGGCCGTCGTCTTGACCATCGTGCTGTCGGGCATTCTGACGTTGACCATGCTGTGCAGCGTGATTGCGCCGGCCTCCAGAGCCGCCAGCGCCTCATCCTGACAGAAAAAGTTCATATCTTCCCCCTTGTTCCCCTTGCGCGGCTTGGTCAAGTAGTAACAGCCGATAACGATATCCTGACTGGGAATAGCAATCGGGCGGCCCGATGACGGTACCAGAATGTTGTTGGTCGAGAGCATCAGCACCTGGGCCTCGAGCTGGGCTTCGAACGACAGCGGCACATGCACCGCCATCTGGTCGCCGTCAAAGTCGGCGTTAAACGCCGCACAAACTAACGGGTGCAGACGAATCGCTTTGCCCTCAACGAGCACAGGATAAAACGCCTGAATGCCGAGCCGGTGCAGCGTGGGAGCGCGGTTCAAGAGCACCGGATGGTCCTCGATAATCTCCTCGAGAATATCCCAGACCTCAGGCCGTTCCTTCTCTACCAATTTCTTGGCTGATTTGACGGTCTGAACATATCCCTTTTCTTCAAGCTTCATGATAATGAACGGTTTGAAGAGCTCGAGCGCCATATTCTTGGGCAATCCGCATTGATGCAGCTTAAGCTCCGGCCCAACTACAATCACCGAGCGACCGGAGTAATCGACGCGCTTTCCCAGCAAGTTCTGGCGGAATCGCCCTTGCTTTCCCTTGAGCAGGTCGGAAAGGGATTTGAGCGGACGTTTGGAGTCGCCGCGCACCGAATGGGTGCGGCGACCGTTGTCAAACAGGGCATCCACCGCTTCCTGTAACATCCGCTTTTCATTGCGGAGAATCACTTCCGGCGCCTGAATCTCAATGAGCTTTTTCAGTCGGTTATTGCGATTGATCACTCGGCGATACAGGTCATTCAAATCCGAAGTTGCAAACCGGCCGCCTTCGAGCGGCACGAGCGGGCGAAGGTCCGGCGGAATCACCGGGATCACGCTCATGACCATCCACTCGGGGCGATTGTGGGATTGACGAAACGACTCGAAGATCCGCAGCCGCTTCAATACGTCTTTCTTTCGCTGGACCGAGGTTTCCACTTTCACCTGAGCGCGAAGGGTGGCGACTATTTCATCCATGTCGATCTTCTTCAGCAGTTCAAAGACCGCTTCGGCTCCCATACGGGCGTCGAATTCCTTGCCCGCTTCGTCGAGATCGAGAAAGTCCTCTTCGGAAAGGACATCCCCCTGCTCGTAAGACGTATTGCCGGCATCGATGATGATGTATGATTCATAATAGAGAATCTTCTCGAGTTCCCGAATCGAGAGGTCGAGCATATGGCCGATGCGAGACGGGAGCGACTTGAAGTACCAGATATGCGAGACCGGCACCGCCAGCTCGATATGCCCCATCCGCTCGCGCCGGACCTTGGACTGAGTCACCTCAACGCCGCAACGATCGCAGACAATACCCCGAAACCGGATGCGCTTGTACTTTCCGCAATTGCACTCCCAGTCCTTGACGGGACCAAAAATCCGCTCGCAGAACAAACCATCCCGCTCGGGCTTGAACGACCGGTAGTTGATGGTCTCCGGTTTTGTCACCTCGCCGTATGACCAGGACAAAACCGTCTCCGGAGAAGCGATCTGAATCTGAATGGCCGCGAAATCCGACGGCTTCTTCTGCGGTCCTGCGCCTTTGCTCATTATATCGACCACGGCTTACTCCTTATGTCTGCCGTTAGCGTCGGCCGCAGTCGTCAACGGCGGCCAACGCGGAATCATCACTTTTGAACCAGCTTGACATCCAGGCCAAGAGCCTGAAGTTCCTTCACCAGCACATTGAACGCCTCGGGATACCCCGGTTCGGGCGGGTTTTCTCCCTTGACAATCGCCTCGTAGATCCGGCTTCGACCGGTCACGTCGTCCGACTTGACGGTGAGCATCTCCTGCAGCGTATAGGCCGCCCCGTACGCTTCAAGCGCCCAGACTTCCATTTCGCCGAAGCGCTGGCCGCCGAACTGCGCTTTGCCGCCCAGCGGCTGCTGTGTAACCAGAGAGTAGGGACCAATCGAGCGGGCGTGAATCTTGTCATCCACCAGATGAGACAGCTTCAACATGTACATGTAGCCCACTGTCACCGGATTCTCAAACGCTTCGCCGGTGTGACCATCATACAACGTCACTTTGCCGCTTTCCGGAAGACCGGCCTGGCGCAGCTCCGCCTTGATGTCCTCCACCGTGGCGCCATCAAATACCGGCGTCGCAATATGCTTGTCGAGCTTTCGCGCCGCCCATCCAAGGTGCGTCTCCATTATCTGCCCGACATTCATTCGGGATGGCACGCCCAGTGGATTGAGCAAACAGTCGACCGGCGTGCCGTCAGCCATGTACGGCATATCCTCGATTGGCACAATCCGAGACACCACGCCCTTGTTGCCGTGACGCCCCGCCATCTTGTCGCCCACCGAAATCTTGCGGCGGATGGCAATCGTCACTTTGACAAGCTGCTTGACGCCGGGCGAAAGTTCTGCGCCGCGCTGCACCTTGTCGATCTCGATTTCCATCTCCGCCTTCTTCTGAGCGATCAGTTCGGAAGCCTGCGCCATCACCGCATCAACATGTTTGTTGATGGTATTGTCGCCGCAGAATCCCTCCGGAGCAATGGCGTTGTCGATGTCGAAACTCTCGAAGAATTCCGGCTTAAACTTGTGCCCCGACCGGACCATCACGGAATTGTCGACAGCCGAGCGAATCATACGCGACGTTTCGCCGTCAAGCATCTCGCCTAGACGCGCGCTCCGCAGGTTGATTATATCCTGGATCCTTTTGTTGTAGACCTTCTTGATCGCAGCGATATCGTTCTTCTCCTGCTTCTTGGCATCCTCGGTTCGTTCTTTACGGGAGAAGACCCGCGTCTTGATGATCACGCCCTTCATTCCGGGCGGCGCCTTCAAAGAAGCGTCGCGCACATCGCCCGCCTTCTCCCCGAAGATAGCCCTCAAGAGCCGCTCCTCGGGAGACAACTCAGTCTCGCCCTTAGGAGTAACTTTACCGACTAAAACATCGCCGGCTTCAACCTCAGCGCCAACCCGCACGATTCCCTGCTCATCAAGATTGAGCAGCGCCTCTTCCGAGACGTTTGGGATTTCGCGCGTGATTTCCTCCGAGCCGCGCTTGGTATCGCGTACCTGAAGTTCGAATTCTTCAATATGTATAGACGTGAAAATATCATCGTATAAGAGACGCTCGGACAGAATTATGGCGTCCTCGTAGTTGTACCCGCGCCATGGGATAAACGCCGTAAGGGTGTTATGACCGAGCGCCAACTCTCCCTTGTCCACCGCCGGACCATCCGCCAGCGTATCCCCTTCCTTCACTTCGTCTCCCAGCGAGACGGTGGGGCGGTAACTGATGCAGGTATCCTGGTTGGAGCGACGGTACTTGGTCATCCGGTATTCATCGTCTTCCACATAACCAAGCTCACCGGCCTTGATTTTTACCGATGGTCTGACGACAACCTTGTCGGCATCGACATACACTACCGCGCCGGGTCGGCGGGCGCGAACCACCACGCCGGAATCGACGGCCACCTTTCGCTCCATGCCCGTGCCGATGATTGGCGCTTCGGTCTTGAGCAAAGGCACCGCCTGGCGCTGCATATTTGAACCCATGAGCGCGCGGTTGGCATCATCATGCTCAAGGAAAGGAATCAGCGAAGCCGCAACCGAAACAATCTGCCGCGGCGATACATCCATATACTGCACGTCTTCCACCTTGATGAGCGGATAATCCGACCGCCGGCGTGCATTGATGAATTCCTTCCTGAAACGGCCATGGTCGTCAAGCCCCTCGTTTGCCTGCGCGATGTAATAGCGATCTTCCTGATCCGCTGACAAGTACTCGATCTTACCGGTCACCTTCCCTTTTTCCACTTTGCGATACGGCGTCTCGAGAAAGCCGTACTTGTTGATCCGCGCAAAGGTCGCCATCGACGTGATAAGACCGATATTCGGACCTTCCGGCGTTTCAATAGGACACATGCGGCCGTAATGAGTGTGGTGCACGTCGCGAACTTCGAACCCGGCGCGTTCCCGCGTCAGCCCACCCGGGCCGAGGGCCGAAAGGCGTCGTTTGTGCGTCAATTCCGAAAGCGGGTTAGTTTGATCCATGAATTGCGACAACTGCGACGACCCAAAAAACGTGTCAATCACCGACGACACCGTGCGGGCATTCACCAGCAACTGCGGCGTCACGTTTTCCTGGTCCTTGAGCGAGAGTCGCTCCCGAATCGTGCGGGCGATTCGCGAGAGACCGACCGAGAACAAGTTGGCCAGCAGTTCTCCGACCGTGCGGCACCGACGGTTGCCGAGATGGTCAATATCGTCTATGAATCCCTCATCGTTGCGCAGACCGATCAGGTACTTGCTTATCGCATCGAAGTCGTGCGGATCGAAGACCGTTTTCTCCAGAGGAATGGTAAGTCCCAGCCGCTGGTTTATCATGTGGCGGCCAACCTCACCCAGATCATAGCGCTTGCTGTTGAAAAACAGTTTGTCCAGCAACGATTCCGCCATCTCCAGAGTTGGTGTCTCGCCCGGTCGCACCAGCGAATAAAGCCGCAGCAATGCCTCTTCGCGTGACTTGGTGGGGTCCTTCCGGAGGGTATTCAGGATGACGTAAGTATCCTTCTTCTCGTCCTTGGGGACGATCATCACCGATTTATGCCCTTTATCCTGCAACTTCTCGACCACATCTTCGGTCATCGGCTCGCCTGGACTGTAGACTATCTCACCGGTTTCCTTATCGATCACCGTGACCGCAAGATGAGAGCCTTCATAGTCTTTGGGCTTCTTGCCGGAGAACGAGAGTTTCTCGGGCTTATAGAAAGTGTTAACCAGATCTTCGTCGGTGGAGTGGCCGATCGCCCGGAGCAGCATGGTTACCGGCAGTTTCCGCTTGGAGTCGATGTAGACATACATGACATCATTGATGTCCATGCTGAACTCGACCCAGCTTCCCCGATATGGTATCACACGAGCGGAGAAGAGTTTCTTGCCGTTGGGATGAGTTTCTTCATCAAACGACACGCCCGGACTGCGATGCAACTGACTGACAATCACTCGCTCCGCGCCGTTAACGATGAAGGTGCCCCATTCCGTAATCAGCGGCAATTCGCCCAAATAGACGTCCTGCTCAATAATATCTTTGACCTGTTTCTGCGCGCCTTCTCCCTGCCGGGTGATAAGCCGCATCGTAACCTTGAGGGGTGCCGCATACGTCATGTTCCGCTCGCGGCACTCATCTATGCTGTAGCGGGTTGGCCCAAGATAGAAATTCACGTATTCGAGCGAGTAGTTCTCATGAATATCGGTAACAGGAAACACGTCGGTGAAAATCTGATGCAGACCCCTCATGGCCCGTTTTGAGGGGGGCACATGGGCCTGCAGAAAGTCCTCATACGATTTGATCTGGACTTCCAGAAAGTTGGGCATTTCGGCGGCGTCCGGTATGGACGCATAACTCTTGCGCGTGATCAATCCTGATCGGGCCAAAATCGTACCCTCCTAAAGACAGTTTAAGTCCCATGCAGACGAGACGAACTCATCCGGGACTCCTGCCGGTACTAAAATGTTCAAACGCTCTGGTGATCCTGTCATCTATTTCATTGGATTCCCTGCTTATGCTTTCGCCGGGGGAATCACCTTGTGCAGTCAATCAACCATGTCAAAGAACGGAATTCGGGAATGCGTAAGTCCTTCGGTCCAACGGTGTAACCGGCCGGAGACCCGACGGTTCCCGGCCGGAAGCGCTGTTCAGCTACTTGATTTCAATAGTCGCGCCGACTTCTTCGAGCTTCGCCTTGGCTGCATCAGCTTCCTGGCGAGACACTCCTTCCTTCACCTTGGCCGGGGCGCCGTCGACGAGGTCTTTGGCTTCCTTCAGACCGAGCGAGGTCAGTTCACGCACAACCTTGATAACCTGAATCTTCTTGTCGCCGATGCCGGCGAGCATCACTGTGAACTCGGTCTGCTCTTCGGCTTTGGCGCCGCCCGCAGCCGCACCGCCGCCGGCCGGACCGGCCATCATCACCGGAGCAGCCGCGGTCACACCGAATTTGCTCTGGATGGCCTTGGACAGATCGGCCAGATCCATTGCGGATAGACCGGCGATCTTATCAACGATTTCGTCAATTACTGGATTTGCCACTGCAATGTCCTCTCTGTATTAATTCACCAATTGTCTTCATCATTCTCTATTCGACCATCCCGATCCCAAACGGTGAGACGATACCGTTTAGAAGCATGGGCCGGGCCCGGCCGCCATCGCCTCGTTTCTGCTCTTACGCTGCCCCCTTCTGCTTGTCAGTGAGGGCGTCAACCGTGCGAATCAGTTCGCTGAAGACCGCCTCTACCGAACTCACAAGATTGGTCAACGGTGACTCGACCGCAGCCACCAATTGCGACAACAGCACTTCGCGCGACGGCAGATCCGCCAGCCGCCCGATTTCGGCGCCGCCGTGAATCTCGTTGTCGAGAACGAAGACTTTGATTCGCGGCAGCTGTCTCTCTTTGAACGAATCGTTTAGAATCTTGGCCGCCACGGCCGCATCCTTCAGCGCAAACGCGATTGCCGTCGGTCCCTTCAGATGTTGGTCGAGGGCCGGAGCTCCGGCCTCGCGAGCAGCGATTCTGAACAACGTGTTCTTCGCAACAATATACTTGACGTTGTTCTCACGGAGGTTTTTCCGAAGAACACTTATGTCGGCGACATTAAGCCCCTGATAATCAGTGACGAAAAAGGAGCCGGCCGACTGAAAGACCTCTTTCAGCTCCGCAACGGTTGTGATCTTTTCCGGTTTTGGCATGACTATGCTCCTTCTCGCTACTTCTTCAACGCCGCCGATAATTCGCTATGATCCAGCTTGATCCCCGGACTCATGGTCGAACATATCGACGCCGACAGCACATAGGATCCCTTCGCCGATGCCGGCTTCGCGCGCATAATGGCATCCATGAAGGCATGTACGTTTTCAATAATCTGAGGTTCGCCGAACGATAGTTTCCCGACTCGCACCGCAATGTTGGACTGGCGGTCGATACGAAACTCGATTCGCCCGCCTCGAAGCTCCTTCACCGTCCGGGCGATATCCATCGTCACCGTGCCGGTTTTGGGATTCGGCATCAGTCCCCGCGGGCCGAGAATCTTACCCAATTGTCCGAGAATTCGCATCATATCGGGCGTGGCAACGGCGACATCGAAGTCGGTCCAGCCGCCCTTAATTTTCTCCGCCAAATCCTCGGCGCCGACAAAATCGGCTCCGGCCGCAGTGGCCTCTCCGGCCTTCTCACCCTGCGCGAACACGGCTACCCGGACGGTTTTGCCCGTTCCGTTCGGCAGCGCGACCGTGCCGCGGACCATCTGATCAGCATGCTTGGGATCAACTCCCAATCGAACCGCTACCTCGACTGTCTCGTCGAACTTGGCGTATTTGTTCTCCTTGAGAATCCTGACCGCGTCCGCCAGCGGATACCGCTTGCGCCGGTCAATCTTCTCCCGGAAAGAGAGGTACTTCTTTGAATGCTTCATAGACTCCTATTCTCCCTGCGGCGACCACACGGGTCGCCCAGGTGCTAACGAACATCAACCCTGTGGCTGCTATCCCTGTATTTCAATGCCCATCGAACGGGCGGTTCCTTCGACCATTTTGATCGCGGCATCCAGCGAGGCCGCATTCAAATCCGCCATCTTGTTCTTGGCGATTTCCTTAACCTGGTCGAACGTCACTCGGCCCACTTTGTCCTTGTTCGGCACGCTTGAACCCTTGGGAATCTTCGCGGCCATACGCAAAAGCGTGGAGGCCGGAGGCGTCTTGGTGATAAACGTGAAGGACTTATCGGAGTAAACGGTGATAATGACCGGCGTCAGAATGCCATTGCCGCCCTGCGTCTTGGCGTTGAACGCCTTGCAGAACTCCATGATATTGACTCCGCGTTGACCTAGTGCCGGACCGACCGGCGGCGCCGGGTTGGCCTGGCCCGCGGGAATCTGTAACTTTACCAGTGCTGCGATTTTCTTTGCCACGTGACTCTATTCCTTAATGCGAATCGTACTTGTCTCAACCCTTGCTCTTAACGAGCTCAATCTGCAGGTAATCCAACTCTACCGGTGTCGGCCGGCCGAATATCGATACCATGACCTTCACTTTGCGGCGCTCCAGGTTGACTTCACTCACGGTTCCGCTGAAGTCCATAAACGGACCGTCTTTCACTTTTACCGGATCACCCGCCTGGAACGGCATGTCCGCCGTCTCTTCAGTGCGACTCCGGTCAATCTGACCGACTATTCTCTCCACCTCTTCCTGTCTCAGCGGTTTCGGCTTGCCGCCGACTCCCACGAAACTCGTGATCCCCGGCGTATTGGTGACAAGATTTTCCGTCTCTTTGTCGAGATCCATCTCGATCAGAATGTAGCTGGGGAGAAACTTCTTAGTCGACGTCGACCGTTTCCCCTGCTTCATCTCCGTCACCTGCTCGGTCGGGATCAGCACCTGACCAAACTTCGCTTGCAGTCCGGCATTTACCACGGCAGACTCGAGATACCGCCGGGCTTTCTGCTCATGACCGGAATAGGTGTGCGCGACATACCAGCGCAACGCCATTTAGCCTCCCGCTCCAGTGCCGAAAATGGTTTTCACTATCAGCACGAGGATGCGGTCAACGATCCCGATGAAAACCGCCACGATCAGCGAGACCACCACTACTACTATAGTGGAGCCTGTCAACTCCTGCCGGGTCGGCCAGCTCATCTTGCGAAGCTCGGCCACCGTTTCTTTCCAGTACTTTTTCAGCTTCTCCAGCATGTTCTTCCAATCAAGTTTGGCAGGCCAGGAGGGATTCGAACCCCCAACATCCGGTTTTGGAGACCGGCGCTCTACCAGTTCGAGCTACTGGCCTAAGTCCGATGCTCCTGCTACCTGGTCTCCTTGTGCGGAGTATGTTTGTTGCAGTTCGGGCAGAATTTCTTGTATTCCACGCGCTCCGGATGCAACCGCTTGTTCTTGGTCAGGTCATAGTTGCGGTTCTTGCATTCTCCGCAGGCCAATGTGATTCTGTCTCGTGGCACCGTTCTATCACTCTCTGCTAAGCTTACTTACTCGCTAATTTCGCCTATAACGCCGGCCCCGACCGTCCGACCACCCTCGCGTATCGCAAAACGCAACTCCTTCTCCATCGCGATCGGCGTGATCAACTCCACCTCCATCCGACAATTGTCCCCCGGCATCACCATCTCTATCCCCTCCGGTAACTTCACCACCCCCGTCACGTCCGTCGTCCGAAAATAAAACTGCGGCCGATATCCATTGAAAAAC
>Ga0315293_10005834_pt1 | contig 11562 bp, 15 predicted proteins | sample YL17G13_20_MG_FD_203071 | JGI IMG/M metagenome (GOLD analysis project Ga0315293, IMG submission 203071) | Sediment microbial communities from Yellowstone Lake, YNP, Wyoming, USA - YL17G13_20 | ecosystem: Environmental > Aquatic > Freshwater > Lake > Sediment | place: USA: Wyoming | collected... | reverse complement strand
CAAAATAAAATCAAAGTTAAGCCCTAAATCGCGGAGTTAAGGATATAAATTCTTATTCCATCTCCCCCTCTTCCACCGGCTCGCGCGGCGCAAGCATAAGCTCGTTGAAGAGCAGGATCTCGATCACCTGGGCCACGTAGCGCCTCTGCTGGTATCTCTGGATATCCTGGTTCATCCTCAGCTCGGCATCGACCTGCACCCTGATCAGGGAAAGCCGCATCTCTCTTTGCTCATCTTCCTTCAGGCAAAGACCGCAGATCTCCTTCAAAAACCAGGGCAGCCTCATGGGATTTCGCAGAGCTCTGGCCAGGAGGAGGATGTGGCCCTTCGGTTCCCCGATCTCGTCTTCTCCCATCAGCAGCCGGAGGTCGTCGGCCGAGAACTTCTCGCCGTTTATGGTTACAGAGTCGTTCAAAGGATCTCACCTTGCATTATCTTCTCGCAGAGCTTGAGGTCCTCGACCACGTTCACATTCACCGCCAGCTCCATCCTCTCCAGGATCAAGTGGTAGTCCTCTTGCTCCCTTTCTATTTCTGCACCATCCAGGACGTTTATGCCCGAGGGAACGATGAGCTGGCCCTGGTAGTTGAAGAGGGAATCTGGCCGACGCCCGAGGAGGCGGTGCAGGCGGAGGGGCGTATGCGTGGAGAGCGCGGGCTCTGGCCTCTCTTCATAGATCTCGATGATATCATCGATGAGATCCGATGTGATGAGCGGCAGATCGGCCATGATAATCATTATGGGCTTGGTGACTCCTGCCGCCTCTACCGCACTGATCATATCCGCCACAAATCCCCTCCCCGGCGTATCCACCACCTCCAGTCCTCTCTCTTCGGCCCACCTCCTGGTCTTAGGCACGTTCTCCGTGGTAGCCAGGAAGATCCGCTCTATGGAGCTGTCCTGCAGGGCCAAAGTTACGTAGTCGACGAGCGGCCTTCCGAAGAGCGTAACCAGCGGCTTCTCACCCATCCCAAGCCTGCTGCCGCGCCCACCGGCCATCACCAGGGCATCCAGGAAAGAGCACCTCCCAGGATCAGAGCAGCCGCCAGGGCCGCCACCCTGGCCACCTCATTGGTCGCGCCGATGCCGTCGCCTGTGGCACCCCCGAAGTTCCTCTTCGCCACTACAACCATGTAAAGGGCCGCTCCTTGAGAGACTGCCAATACGGCCAGGCCCAGGGGGCCTAGAGCAGCAGCGCAGATGATCGCGGAAATGGCCAGGCCGATGGCGAACTCTCTTGAGGTGGTCTTCTCAATCATGATCTGCCCAAAACCCTTCTGCAATCCTCGGGAGAAGGCTGCAAAGGCGATCATGGCCTCTTTGGCCGAGACCTCTGCGACCAGCAAGGCCAGGGGCAGAAGCGCTGCGGGAAGGTCGGAGACGATGGCGAAGGTGGCCAGGAGAAGCACAGCTATGAATACCCCACCCCCTGTGCCCAAGGAAACGTCCTTCATGGCTGAAATCTTCTTCTCCAGGGTGCCGTGAGCTATCACCCCATCCCCAAAGTCCGCCAGCCCGTCGATGTGGTTTATGCCGCAGAGCTTGTAGATGGCCACGATTACTATTATGGCCACGAGATTGGAGGGCAGCGCCAGCGTCGCGATATATGCAGCGGCCCCAAGGATCGCCCCCAGCACCAGGCCCACCAGGGGAAAAACGTAAACATGCCTCATGAGGGCATCAACGCCCTCCATGGAGATGCCTACCGGTATGGTGGAGAGCCAGCCGAATCCCGACTTGAGCGCGAAGAGCAGGTCCCTCAGTCCAACACCGCCCTGGTGTACATATTGGCGGAGACGCCGCCTATAAGGCCTGCTATCACATCGTCCATGAAGGGGCCCAGGCGGGCCAGTATCCCCGGCTTGGCTTTGTCGTAGCGAACATAATCGAACAGGCCCTTGTAGCCGCCCACGTATTTGGCAACGGACAATCCCAGCACCTCATCAGCGATGAGACAGGTCAGGTCGTTCTCGTAATCGGAGGGCTTCAAGTTGGGCAGATTGGCTCTGGCCCCTTCCGACTCCAGCAGGACGCCTGCGTAAATGAGAAGCGCGAGATTGGGGTCGGAGAGTGCAAGCGTCATCTCCTTGCGAAACATCGCCTCTGCCTTCTCGCGCGTTTCCACACCTGGATGGGGGAAAAAGAGCTCCAGTGCGGCAGTAACGATCTCGTCTTCGGTTATTCCCATGCTCTTCAGCACGTTTCTGATGTCTCTATCGGCCATGATATGGCTTGAATAGTCGCGGAGGATAAAAGAATATCTGGATCTCGCGAAGTTATTTAAGGTCCAATGGTCGATATAGATTTGGGGAATCCCATGAAGACCATGGTCAAGATCTTCGTCGATCACGAGCATCTCGTTCGCGTCATCAATACATTGACGGAGCTGGGAATCACTGGCTTTTACCTCGTAGAATATCATGGAATGTCGCCGAAGACCTGGAAGAGTTTCCGCCTGAGCGAGGATCCAGAGATGGCCCTGACGGCGATCAGGAACCAATCAGAGCCGGGAGTGATGGTGAATACCGTGGTGAACTCCGACAAATGCGACAGGCTCATAAAGCAGCTCGAGGAAGCTTTAAAAGGGATAAGGTACACGATCATCGGGCACAAAGTTACATCTATAAAGGTGAAAGGGGACTGAAGTGTTTATGCAAAACCTCAAGGATGACGTGACAGCCGCCCTGGAGAGGATCAGGACCGGCCTGCGTGTGGATGGCGGGGATGTGCAGCTCGTCGATATCGAGGAGGGAATCGTCAAGGTAAAGCTGCAGGGAAGCTGTGCAGGCTGTCCTTTCTCGCAGATGACTTTAAAGAATTTTATCGAGAAGGAGCTCAAAAGGAGCGTAGTGGGCGTAAAAGGCGTGGTATCCGTTTAAAGGACGCTCAAATTTTGATCAAACGTGGAACTATTGGTATTATTCAGCTCAAATAAATGAGGATTTGATTATGTTTCCAACTAAAAAGGTGCAGAGTCTGGTAGGCAGCAAGGTTCAGGTGGAGATGAAGGGCTCACCGCGCTACGTCCTGGAAGGAGTTCTCAACAGTGTAGACGAGTATCTAAACCTTCACCTCCTGGAGACCGTAGAGCTTATAGGCGGCGAGAGGACCCGTTCTTTGGGTTCTGTTATCCTGCGAGGCAACAACATAATTCTCATAAGTCCTGTTGAGTAAGGGGATCTGGAATGTCTGTCGAGGAGGCGCTGGATTACATAAAGTCGCATCCTGAGGGTGCCCTCCAGAGCAATCTATGGAAGATTCTAAAGATCGATTCTCGCAAATGCTCACGCATTGTGGCCAAACTCCTCAAGGAGAATCTCATCACCCGAGAGGCGGAGTCGATCGACGGCATAAGAACCTACAGGCTATATTATGTCGAGAGCGCGCACGACAGACGTTTTAGTCCCTTACTGGCCGAGGAATTCTTCGAGCCCTGTGCAGGCTGTATCGAAGAATGCACCCCAGAGCATTGTGCCAAGCTCAGCGAGTGGATCTTCTCTATTGTGATGGGCCCGGCGGGCGAGATGGCGATCGAGAAGGTCTACCACCAGGAGAAATACAGCGAGATCTAGATTTAAAAAGGAAAATAAGCAGACGCTAGGATCGGCCTGCGGATCTTTGGTGATTAACCCCGTGGGCTTCAAGTACTTATCTGATCTGCGCCAAATCCCTTCTTCACCAAGATCTCCTTTATCCTTTGAATGTGGTTGCCCTGCAGCTCTATCAGGCTATCCTTGACAGTCCCACCGCAGGCCAGCTTGGACTTGAGATGAGTGCACAGCTCCTGCAGATCAATCTCATGGGGGTCGATGCCTTGGATAACTGTCACCTCTTTCCCGTACCTGCGTTTCTGAACTTTCACTGCTATCCTCTGCTGCTCCTTGGCAACCTCCTCGCAGATGCAGAGCTCCTGGGGAAGGCCGCAGACGGTACACATTTGAGAACTCATTTGGTGGCAGTTACCTCCGCAATATACCCTCAATAAAGCTGATTATGCTATTAAAATCTAATGGTAAGCTCTCAAGGCGCAAAACGCCTTGAGCGGCCACGCCTTCTTATCTCGCCTGCCTTTCTCACGACCACATCCACAAGGAAGATAGCCAGGGCCAAAAGGAGCAGGAGGTCCCTTCTGGAGACTCTCTCCTGCACCGTCCTCTGGCTGAGCCGGCCCGCCTCGGCGATCAGGCTCTGTCGGGCCTCATCTTCTGTGAAGACCTTTCCTCCATTGGCAATGATCAGCTTGGTCAGCTCGGGATTGAAGCCGATATCTCTGTACTCCAGGGGGTAGTTGACGGCAACTCCATAGTCACCGATGTAGTAGATACCGGTGCTGTTCGGGATCAGGGTGGCTACATATCTTTTATCGCCCACCTTCTCGACGCTTGTGCCGGGCAGGCTGGGCCGGGCATTGCTATCGATGGTGATCTGCAAAGGCGTCCCCTGCCAGCCATCCTCAGCCTCCACACGACCGTCCTCGGGACGCGGGTCACCCACGGCCCAATTGACCATGGACGAAATCAGCTGCGAGCTTGGAGCCGCATAGAGCGAACCCGCCCAGGCGCTGCCGTCGTCCGAGGTGAGCGCTGCCACTCGGCCCAGGCCGTACCTCCATGTCGTCAGAACGGGCTTGCCATCGGCCATGACCACCAGGCGCTGAGCACCAGATCTAGGCGTGACATCGTTAAAACCGGAAATCGTGGCGTTCAGCTCCAGGTCGGCGGTGATATAGTGGTTCTTATTGGCCACAGCTATGGGATATCCTGCGAGAGTTTTCTCCTGCGGGGGTTTTTCCCCTGGCGGCATAGAGACCTTGGTGGTCAGCGAGGCGGGATAGACAAATGCTGCATACTCTGATCCGGTCAGGCTCGCCAGATCATCAAATCTTCCCATCCTTCCCGGTATTGCCTGCACCTGGATCAGTCGAGTGGTGGTGTTCATCTCCTTCAGCAGGCGGACCGAATGCTGGAAAACGTCCTCGTAGTTCCAGAGGTTTCCATCAGAGAGCACTATCAGCTCTCCCTTGCCGCCGCTGGCATTCTGCATATCCCAGGCCAGCTGCAGGCCGTTGTCGAGATAGGTGTCTTCCGTGCCTGTGGGTGCCAGGCTGGCAATCCTCTCCTCTAGGACGCTTCTGCCCCGGGATAGAGGTACGGGGTCTTGCACATCGTAGGCCTTGGTGCCGAAGACGACCAGGCCCACCTTGTAGTCCTGGAAGTCGGGGGATTTGAGCAGCTCCATGGCCAGGGCCTTCTCGTAATCCAATAAAGGTGTGCCGTCACTGGTACGGGTGGAGAGCAGGCTGAAGGATATGTCCAGCACGAATACCAGGGTCTTGCCGCCCTCGAAGGTGCTGGGGAAGGATTGCACAGGCAGGACATCCTCCAGAGGAGAGTGGTAGTAGCCGCCAAAGTCAAAGGAATCCTGGCCTCCCACCACTACCAGCCCGCCGCCTTCGCGCACATAATTTTTAAGAACATCCAGACTGGAGCTGTATATCTGGTCGTCGAGTACTACGGCCTTGTAGCTTTGCAGGCTGGCGGGGAGCGCTGAGACCAGAGTCAGCTTGTAGAGGCTCGACAGATCCTTGGCCAGGGGGGAGTCTCTATCGGAGATCAGCAAGACCTCAGGCTTGGGGACGACGTAGATCGCTTTCTGATAGTCGTTGTTCATGGGCTGGATGTCCGAAGCGATCGTCGCTCGCAGGATGTGATTTCCCGTCTCCAGGAAGGCATGAGAGATCTTGATGGAATGGGTTTCGTTAGCCGACACATCGCCGGAATAGATCGGTCTATCGTCCGCAAGGACAGACAACGGTCCCTGGTAGCGGCCCGAGGATCTGATGATCACCGCGAAGGGATAATCTCCTCCCAGGACGGCGGTGTTCGTCCCGGAGATCTCAACGCTGGCGTCCTCTTTGATGGGATTTTGAGAGATGGCGAAGACGGTTGCATTCGAAGCCCTGGCCAGGGCCAGCGCGTCCGGTAGGGCCCGCCCGCTGTTACTGTAGCCGTCCGAGACCAGGACCAGGGTCTCGCTCGGCAGGGAGTACTGGAGGATCTTGTCGCCCAAAGGCGTAGAGTCTCCCGAGAAGGAGCGCACCTGCGCATCTGCAAAAGCGGACACGCGCGCCGCGACATCGGGATCGAAGACCTCCATGGAACCTGTGCTATCCTCCAGAATGGCGATGCTCGGCTTCTCCGACTGCACGGTGTGTGTCTCCACAAAGTAGGGATTGGCAGCCGCGGCGATGATCAGGCAGAAGACGGCGAGCCTCGTCGCCGCCAGGAGCTTGTTCTTGGCGCGGGTGCGAAGGTAGAGGGCTCCCAGGATCAAGAGCAGGGGGATCGCAAAGAGTAGCTCGGGCCTGGAGAAGTAGAGATCCAGGATCATGTCTCTCGCCTCCAGCGCATGATGGCCAGCTCCAGCAGAATGGCCAGGGCCGCCAGGGCGATGGCCCAGTTGGAGAGGTCATTTTCCACAAGCGTTTCCCGGCTGCCGCCCTGAAACTGGCCCGCCAAGACGCCGAAGCTGCGGCTCAAGGATGACTCTCTGGCGTCGTACATGTTTGCCGCCACCGCCTCTTTGCGGAAGCGATAGATTCCCACCTCGTCCAGCAGCAGATTGGCGGTGGTGACCGTGCCGGAGGGGGTCTCGACCGTTACTGTCTCGCCCAGAGGTATGAGCTCTCCCGTTTTGTGGTTGGACGCTTCGATGTCAGGCGCTCCTGTGATCCAGTTGACCATCTGGTACCAGAAGATGGGATACTCCGGCCGCTGGTAGAAGTCCGAGTCCGCTTCCAGGCCGTTGTAGATGACGGTGCCTTTTCCGAGCCTCCAGTAAGTGAGGACAGGAACGCCGTTGGCCTCGACCAGGGTTAGGGAGTTGCGCCGGGGCGTGGCCTCCAGGTAGCTGAAGATGCCGATCTCATCGAAGTGCAGGCCTTCGGAGAAGCCCTGATTGCGCACCCAGAGGCTGCCCGGGCCCTTGGCCTCGCCCGTCACCCGCACGGGCAGGTACTCGGGGCTCTCCTGGTCGGAGGCGATGAAGATCACCTTTCCGCCGCCGTCGATGTAGCGGTTTAGCTTGCCGTCCTGCGAGGCGTTCCTGGCTGCCACCACCAGGTCGAAGCCGCTGTAATCGCCAAAGGTCTCGGTGCGCACATTGGGCAGGGAGCGCAAGGCCGACAGAGCGGACCCTGGCTCGCCCAGGTAGAGCACCCTCTTCTCGCCAAGCACAGGCACGTAAACGAAGGCCTGGTTGTCCCAGGAGATGGCGTCCTGAAGGCCCAGTGAGATCTCATTGACTCCCGGGTAGGCGGTGAAGGAGAGGTAGTAGTCCCCATCTTGGGGAATGTCCGCCGTCTGGCCGGAGGATCCGCCCGGGCCGCTTATGGTGACGGGGACGGTTCTGGCAGGACCATAGTTATGCACCAGAACGGTGTGGTTGACGTATCCTGGGCCAGCCACATTCCAGCCTTCCACCAGGGCGACGTTCTCCCCACCCAGGCGGGAGTCGGCAAAGACGATGCTCACTTTTCCGTCGGCTTGCAGGAGCTTGCGCGTGGCCTCGGGATCGTCGCCCGTCCAGCTTATGAAATCCGAGGCCACCAGGATATTCCCGCCCTGCGGGCCGAGGAGGTTGCTGGCCAGGATCATGGCGCTGGATAGATCCGCAGAGACGGCTTTTGGCTTCAGCCGGGCAAGGGTGTCTCTGGCTTCGGCATTGCTGCCCTCCTGGAGAGCGGCTATGGGGATATTCTCGGCCAGGACTATGCTGATCTTCTCATAATTGTCCAAGTAAGGATCGATCAGGTCTTTGGCATTGGTGAAGCTGTCTTCCATGCTCGCCGAGGCGTCCAGGACGACCACCAGATGGCTGCTCGCCACGCCCACCTCCGTGGTGTAAGGTCCGGCCGCTGCGACGGAAAGTGAGCAGAGCACCAGAAGCTGGATCCAGAAGAGGGGATCGCTGATGAGGCGGCTGAGCACGGCAGAGCGCTCCGCCTCGCCCTCTCGCAGGAAGATGGTGGAGGAGAATGGGATTTCTTTGGGCCTGGGCCGGATGAGATAAATTATTATCAAGGGAACTATGCTCAAGAGCCCCAGGAGGGCCAGGGGATTTCGGAAGGGCATTCAGGTTCCTTTTTGGTTTAAGAACTATGAAAAGGTTTGCGCAGGCAATAAATATAATCGAGGAAAAAGGTTAACCTGCATCTTTCCAGATCGAGGTATCAGTTTATGGTCAGCGCCATGGAGATCTACCAGCTACTGCCAAGGGAGGCCTGCAAGGAGTGCGGATATACCTCTTGCATGGCCCTCGCCGTAGCCCTTCTCAACCGGGAGAAAAAGCTTGAAGATTGCCCTTCTCTTCTTAATCCCAAATATCTAGACAAGTTCAAGAAGCTGAAAGAGCTGCTAGCGCCCCTGGAAAAGGCTTCGGAGACAGGCCTGATTATACATCCCGAGAAGTGCTTTGGCTGCGGCAACTGCGTGGTTGCCTGCCCGGTCAATGTGGCGGCGGAGCCGACAAGATGCGCCGTGGGCCTGGGACCCCAGGGCGAAAGGGTGATTCTGGCCGTGGAGGACGGAGTGGTGAAGTGCATGAATATCAAGGAATGTAAACGCTTCGGGCCGAACAGGGTCCTATGCAACGCCTGCACTGTCACCTGTCCGAGCCAGGCCATAGAGTTTGTGTAGGTGACAAAGGCTGGTGATATTAATGATAGTATGCACAGGCTGCTCTTTGTTATGCGAGGATATTGAGCTGGTTTTGAAGGATGGAGCCATCTCCCAGGCCAAGAACCTCTGCCGCAAAGGGTACGGCCATTTCCAGGCGCTCTTCATAGAACGGACCCGTCCCATGATCGACGGAAGAGAAGTCTCCCTGGATCAGGCCATAAGCAAGGCGGCGGAGATCCTGAAGAGCGCCAAGAGCCCTCTATTCTACGGCTGGTCCAACTCCACCCTGGAGGCCCAGGCCGCTGGCATAGACCTGGCTCGACGGCTGGGCGCGACCATAGACGACACCTCATCCTTCTGCCAGGGAATTCTGATGGAGCTGGTTCTGACGGGAAAGGTTCCCACCTGCACCCTGGACGATGTCCGGAACTATGCCGACACCATCGTTTTCTGGGGCGCGGATCCCTCCAACAGCCATCCCCGGCATCTGTCCCGGTTCGCCTACTATCCACGCGGTGAGAAGAGGCAGAAGAGCTACGAGGAAGAGCGGATCTGCATCGCTGTGGACGTGAGAAAGTCCGCCACGGCTAGACTATGCAGCAACTACTACTTCCGCGTGCCGCCAGGGCAGGACGTCGAGTTCATAGAATCGATCCTGGCCGTTCTGGACGGCAAGATCCCCAGGTTTGGGGACAAGAAGCGCATGATCGAGCTGGGTACGGTTCTGCGCAAGACCGAATACGGCGTGATCTTTCCTGGGCTGGGAATGGTCTATTCTTTGCAGGAGAAGATGGATCTCTTGGTGAGGCTGGTGGCCAAGCTGAATGAGATCACCACCTTCATGGTGTTACCCATGGTGGATCACTACAACATGCGCGGCTTCAACCAGCTCCTGCTTGATGAGACGGGCTTCATAAATCGCGTCTCCTTCCAGGGCGGCACAACAGTGCACGGCCCGGAGCAGAGCGTGATGGCTGCAGCCAAGAGCTGCGATGCTGCCCTGGTGATAGGCTCAGATCCCTTATCGGCGCTGCCGTTCGCCACGGCCCGCGCCCTGGCGAAAACCTCGCTCATCGCCATCGATCCGCGCCGGTCCCTGACCACGGATGCCGCTAAAGTGGTCATTCCGTCGGCCATGTACGGACTGGAGGCTGGCGGCACCAGCCTGCGCCTGGACGGGGTGAAGATAGAGTTCGAGCCGTTCTTCAAGACGGAGCTTCTCTCGGATGAGCAGATACTGGCCAGGATAAAGGAGGCGATCTAGAATGGAGATAGAAATGACGATCGTGGCCTTCCAGGATATCTTCCAGAACGAGGCCAGGAAGAAAGGAATATACACAGACGAGTACCGTCAGCTCAGCGCCCAGATCATCCTGGACACGCAGGACATGATCCGGCTGGGGGTGAAGGACGGCCAGAGGGTTTTAGTCAAGAACGAGGTGGGTGGCGTGGTTGTGGCTGCCAAGACCTCCGATGACGACCCGCATCCGGGCCTGGCCTTCATGACCAACAACCCCTGGTCCAATCAGCTGGTCAGGGATGATGCCTGTGATACGAGCATACCAGGCTTCAAGAGGATCGCGGCCCGCGTCTCTCCGTCGGAGGAGAACGTAACCCAGATATCCGAGATCTTGCAGAGGATGCGAGCCTAGGGATAAAACATGAATCTCATCTCCATCTCCGATCTCGGCAAGGAGGACATCATCCGCCTGCTGGACAGCGCCGACGCCTTCCAGGCGCGGCGGGGAGGTCACGGCGAGCCGCTGAAGGGGTTGAGTCTGGCCATGATCTTCGAGAAGCCGTCCACCAGGACGCGGGTCTCGTTAGAGGTAGCCTGCGAGGAGCTGGGCGGCCATGCGCTCTACCTTTCTGCGAGCGAGCTGCAGCTGGGCCGCGGTGAAACTATTGCCGACACGGCCCGCGTGCTGTCACGCTATGTGCACGGCATCACGACGCGGGTCTACTCGCATCACACTGTGATGCAGCTTGCCCAGCACGCGCGCGTGCCCGTGGTGAACGCCCTCTCGGACTGGGAGCACCCGCTGCAGATTCTGGCGGACCTGCAGACCATGCGGCAGCGCTTCGGCCGCCTGGAGGGCCTGCGGGTGGCCTGGATCGGGGACGGCAACAACGTCTGCAACTCCCTCCTCCTGGCCTCGGCCATCCTGGGGATGGAGATCACTGTGGCCTCGCCGCCGGGGTACGGGCCAAAGGACCAGATATTGGAGCAAGCGAAGAGGCTGGACGGCCGGCCCAAAGTAGTAGTGGAACCCTCCGAAGCGGCGAAGGGCGCGGATGTCCTGATGACGGACACCTGGATCTCCATGGGGGATGAGAGCCAGGAGGCGGAAAGATTGCGCGTCTTCGGAAAGTTTCAGGTGAACGAAGGACTGATGCGCCAGGCGGCCCCAAGGGCCATAGCCATGCACTGCCTTCCGGCACACAGGGGCCAAGAGATCACGGACGAGGTCATGGACGGGCCGCAGAGCGCGGTCTTCGACGAGGCGGAGAATCGGCTGCACACCAGCAAAGCGGTGATGGCCTGGCTGATGGGACAAAAGTAAGGCGCGAAAGAACGTAAGCGGGGATTGCCAAGCGGTTTTCGGGCGCGAGAAAGCGAGCGCCTGGCAGCTTGTTACATTTACGCTACGGAATAGATTATTTGGTCGTGTACGTGAATCATTGAATTGGCACCATGAATGTCATTAGCTCCTTGATAGTCCATTTATGATCTGTCAGTCTTTCTGCCATCGCAGGTGTTCTTTTCATCCATTTTTTCCTGCCTTGATCTACTCTTAGCCGAAGTGACTTGTGAGGTTTGACAAAGTTATACCAAGCCTGGAAAAAGTCCAGGGCATGAGTATGTCTTCCCAAAATCTTGCTG
>Ga0315293_10005832_pt1 | contig 11563 bp, 12 predicted proteins | sample YL17G13_20_MG_FD_203071 | JGI IMG/M metagenome (GOLD analysis project Ga0315293, IMG submission 203071) | Sediment microbial communities from Yellowstone Lake, YNP, Wyoming, USA - YL17G13_20 | ecosystem: Environmental > Aquatic > Freshwater > Lake > Sediment | place: USA: Wyoming | collected... | reverse complement strand
GCTTTTTGCGCCGTTCGGCCAAGTCACAGAGGTCCGCCTGATAATGGATAAGTTCAGCGGTAAATCAAAGGGGTTCGGATTCATTGAAATGCCCTCTAAAGAGGAAGCAGAAAAAGCTATCGAAGGATTGAACGGCAAAGACATCAAGGGACGGGGTATGACTGCCAACGAGGCAAAGCCTAAGACCGACCGTGGCGGCAAAGGTGGACGAGGCGGTTTTGGTGGTGGCGGCGGTGATCGTGGAAGAGGCGGCTTCGGCGGCGGTGGCAATCGTGGTGGCGGTTTCGGCGGCAGAGACCGCTACTGACAGCCCGCTTTGCTGAAAAAGTAAATACGCGACGGCAGATTATGACGGAACACCAACAACAAGGACATGGTGGGGGCATAACCCCGCAGGTGCTCAAGAGCGCGATGAAGGCGTTCAAGAAGCGGCTCAAACTCACTGCCCTGGATGACGATTCGAATCTTGGACGCGGGCCGTTTTCGAGCGGGCCTACAGGCGTTTTTGCGATACAGCCACCCAGCCAGTTTCCTCGCGAGGTGTGGGAGGAATTGTGCAGGCAGGGAAAACTGCGAGACAGCGGGCACGGATTATATGAACTGCCCAAAGGACGTAATTCGTTGTCCTAAGTCTTAGGGACTCCTTACTTATGAAGTAGTCAATGAGTTCTGCAATTTTGCAGAAGCCTTATGAATTAGTCAGGAAAGGATAATGTATGGCCCAAAGTCATGATGCTAAAAAAGATGTAAAGAAGAAGGCACAAAAAACGTTAAAAGAGAAACGGCTTGAGAAAAGAATGAAGAAAGCGGGCGGATCCGCATAAACAGCATGAGATGATACGTTTATGGCCTTTACTCGGCATTGCAGTTTAATGCCCCCTGCAGGTTGCTCAGTCGTGTAGGGCGGGGCTTGCCCCGCCTCATACATGCGCTATTCGGCATTCCTTGTCCGATACCTGTCCTGCCTGTCTTCCGGCTGGGGCTGCACCATCGATTCTTTGTCAAAATACTGTTTCCCGCAAAGGCGCGAAGGCGCAAAGCGAAGATGCAAGAAAATGAAATCGGGAAAATTATCGTAGATGCGGCACTGACGGTTCATAGGGCGTTGGGGCCGGGTTTGCTCGAACTGGTTTATGAAGTGATCTTAGCTCACGAACTCGAACAACGGGGCCTGAAGGTTCAAAGGCAGGTTCCCATCTCGATAGAATATGCAGGAATTCAGTTTCAGGAAGGATTCCGGGCCGATCTGATGGTGGAAGATAAAGTCATCGTAGAATTGAAATCCGTGGAAAAGGTATCCGGAGCTCACAAAAAGCAGGTGCAAACTTATTTAAAGCTGACCGGACGGAAACTCGGTTTTCTTCTGAATTTTAACGAAGAATTAATGAAGCATGGCATCACCCGATGTGTCAACCAACTGGAAGAATAACTTGGCGTCTTTGGAAAGAAGATTGAATTTATTGCCCGCAGAGGCGCGAAGACGCAAAGGGGAGATTTGGACGAAAGGACAGGATAAACAGGATAGGCATTTAATCCGGCAAATTCTGTAATCCGCTGGATTAAGAAATATATTTTGTGGTTCTTCTTGGCGAGCTTGGCGCCTTGGCGGGAGAAAAAAGGTTGGACGAGTATTGAACAAGCATCGGGAACTTTTTACACTGGCAGACTTATACGCCTTTTACCCGCCTCAGGTAGACTGGCGGGTTGGCGTAAACAGTCTGTTCCACGCCAGAGGCATGCGGGGACAAGGTTTCCCATTTTATATAGTACGCCAGCCCGCCTCACCTACGGCGAGGAAACTCCGGCGGGTAAACCCACCAAAAGAACGGCGGGTAAAAGGCGTATAAAACTGTATAATCATTGTTGGATCACGCATGAAGAAGAAACGAATAATCATCATTCTGGCCGTTATTCTCGTCGGGCTCGTTGTTTTGCCCATCATGCTAACGACTTCGCTTCTCGCCAAGGATTCGGACGATAAGACATGGTCCACAGAAGCCAATGGTCTCAGAACTCAGATCGTGATGAAAGAAGCGAAGGTCGTTAACGAAACGCGAATCATCTCAACCTACCTTACATTGCGAAACGTGTCCGACGTTGGCAACCCGATGAAAGTCGAATGGGATAGTGCCAAGGTAACCTTCCGAGTTGTTGATGAGAAAGGAAAGGAATTGCCGAGGGTTACCAACGTCTCATACGATGGGTTAACCTGCAGTGTTGGAATCCTCGTGCTCCCATTTGATAGCAGTCTCACATTCAACATTTCCAGGGTTGGCCTCGGCATCCCGAAGGGCAAGGCAGCCCTTCTTGATTTCGGCCCCGACGACAGTTGGATTATCGACAAAGCGAACGGGAAGAAATACTTCCTTCAGGCCACTTTGGAAATCAAAGATACTGGAAGAAAACGAAATGAGGGGTACTGGCATGGGACAATCAAGGTTCCCAAGGTAGAAATCCCTCTCAACAAATAGAGTCCTCCAACAAGCTGGATGCAGGCGACGGATAAACCGCACCTGATCCGAATCGTTCCGGTGAATCCAGCGACGGGTCCGGGAAATTACGCCTTGTGTAATTCCTCGTTTCCATTGAAAAACAAGAATAGTATCGAGCAACTAACGAGGAGTTGAGTGGTGGGAAAAAGCAGACGCCAAATGGTTCACGGCCTGGAAGGCCGTGCCACAGTTCTACGCAGGTCAAGCAGGGCAGGGGACCTCGGTCTATGCATTAGGAATGAGGTGAAATCTTAGGTTTATGCTCCTGAGGCATCTGAGCCCGATGTATATGACAGTAAGCTTCATGGTTATAGATACTCAAGATATGCGTGCAGTGCGGAAACATGCATTTCCTGCCCTCAGCCGAAGTCTTTAGCATTTTTCCCATCGTTACTCCTATAGGTAAATCACCAAACAAAAAAGCCGTACAGATTATATAGCACATTATTGGGCTTTGTCAAACAATCTTTTACTAAGGGACTGCCGCCTAAAGTATCTGGGAGCAAGATACCCGTTCGCAGGAATGCCCCCCGGCACGGTTCCGGGAGACTAACGACGAGTTCTGGCTTCGGTTGGGGGGTGATTTTGAGATTTCCGATTCTTCGACCCTTTGATTGGAGTCAGGGCGGGCTTCCTCGCAATGATGGGGGGCTATAGTGCCATTCCCAAGCTTCGCTTGAGGCTGCCACACGTCACAATTACGTGCGGGGTCGGAGTGACAAAGGGAGAAACACGGGCAGGATGCCCGTGGCACAGAGGGCCCGCGGCACAAGGGGACATACTAAGCAGAGGGCGTGAGGGGGAGATTGCGTGAGGGGGAGATTTGCTGTAGGATTGCGTGTGTGGGTGGTGCGTAGTACAACATTTCGTAAATGGCGCGAGTATGAAACAAAGAGATTGTAACTGTTTTGATAGATTTCTCCACTCGCTTCGCTCGGTCGAAATGACAAAATGGTCATAGAACTTATGAAATGCGGTAGTAGCCTTCGGGGCAAGCTGTGTTGAAACAAGGTTTCTGGAAAAATCCTGTCGAAAGAAGGAGTATGTTGGTGCGGATATTTGGTATTGGTTTGTTGGTGTTGGTTGTGGTTGGTTCGGCTGGGTGTGGGGGCGGGGCGCAGCCGAGGATGCGGTTTGGATGCTATCCGAGCGCAACTGTGGGCACGAGCTTTCCGGATCCGCAGGCATTGGGGCGGCACGGGTATCGGTCGGCGGGGACCGAGAAGAACGGGATAGTATATACGTGCAAAGGAGGGCAGATTGATCTGGCTCATCTTAGAATTGCGGCGGACTGGACGAAATACCTGACGCGATTGACTTATGAATGTTTGACGAGGAATGATTCGCAGTTCTCATTCAGGTCGAAGCCGGCCCCTTCACGGTATTTTGTCCAGATCGAGTATCCTAAGGGATGGGGGGATATGCCCCGGGAGGAGCGAGAGAGAATCGCGGGCGAGGTCTCGCTGGCACTCGGGCAATACTTTGCGTACACGGCATCGACGTGGCATGAGATTGTGACGTGGTTCGGCTATAGGTTCGTGGGGTTTCTGCCGGAGTTTGCATCATCGTTTTCGTGGGAGGATTCGTTTTCAAATCTTGTGGGGACGCGCATCGCGGCTGCGGCTCTGCGGGACAGCGAGCACGAGTTCGATGAAGCGATGACGCTGGCGATAGACCGCGAGCTTGGTGAGCTTGGGGTCCAATCGAGGCGAACGGCGGAATTGGCGTCCGAGAAGGTCAGGGGGGAATGGTTTACGGGGCAGGTGGTGTATCTGGTCAATATGAAGAAGAGGAATTTTGATATAGGTTTGGATGACGGGTACGTGACGCCGACGCTTGTTCCGGGGCTGAGCGATTGCTGGGAGGCGCAGGCGCAGCGGTATCCGGCGCCGAAGTTCAGTACGGCCGACAAGTATGGCTTCAAGGTGAATTTGGAGATCGAAGCGAGGATATGGGAGGCGGATAAGATACTGAGTATTGTGTATCCGGAGGGGAGGGCGGGAAGAAAGCGGATTGAGCCGGCGGCGCACTTTGCGAAGATTATGGACTATATCCGGCAGGAGGCGGCGGTACGATACGGGCTTGATGCCGAGGTGCGGCCTTGAGGCTAAAGGCCACCTTCGGTCGAAATGGCCCGCGGCACAGGTCGGCTGGCTAAGCATGCGTCGCCGTGCCGGCGACGGCTAAACAGAAGGGAGAGAAAATCGGGGCGACAGGACTTGAACCTGCGACCTGCCCCTGGGGCCGCACCAGCCAAACTGCGTCACGCCCCGTTGTGCAACATATCCTACCACAAGGCCCCAACAATGCACACCAGTTTTCTCATCTTATGTGATATTGTCAGATGCCGTGGATAAGATTTTTCCCGCGCCACTGGCGGAGACTCTTCCTCGGGAGTCTCGATGCTCAGGGGCTGCGGCGTCCAGGGGCTTGCCGGCAGCTCTCGGCGGTCTTCTCTTCCGGCGCAACGGTAAGCCGAATAGGGCAAACAGGAGATTACCCTCTGTTGCCGCCCTTGTTACCGGTAGTGGTGCTGCTGCCGCCTTTGTTGCCGGTAGTGGTGCTGCTGCCACCTTTGTTGCCGGTGGTGGTGCTGCTGCCGCCCTTGTTGCTGCCTTTGGCTATTACCCTGATGGTGTCGGTTCCTTCAAGAAGCGACCCGTCGTTCAGTTCACCGCTCACGGTGAGCAGCACCTGGCCGGGCTGGAGAATCGCCTGTACCTGCGACCGCGAGAACTTGACCATTCTTTCGAGGATGCCGTCTGCGTCGCTATCGACGATGTTTGAGCCGTTGGCTTCCGCCTTTGCCCAGCCTTCTTTGCCAAGATATGCGGCAACTCCATTGAGGGTGACACTCGCACCGTCGATGTTGCGGACGTCGTAAGGGGCCGGCAGTTCAATGTAGCAGGTGATCCACTTACCGTTGCTGCCGAGGTTCAGCGTATCAGGGTCGATGTTGACAGTGGCGAGTATGATGATGTCGATCTGGACCGAGTCGGTGTCGCCGGTCATTCCGATGATGTCGATGCCGTCCAGCAGCGGGTCAGGCAGACCGTCATAAGAGGCGGTTATGCGGGCAATGAGCGGATAGCCGGTGATTGGGCCGGAGGCGCTCAACAGCCAGGACAATCCGGTAAGCGCGTCGCTATCGTCAAATGTCTCGGTGGAGTCCAGGGTGAGGTCGCCGAGGCTGGCGACATACGGAAGTGCGTCGCCGGCGCTGACCCAGGGGCCGGCGGCATCAAGGGCCAGCTCACCGCCCGTGAAAATGGTTGTGTGGACGTGCTCGGTGGGGGTTTCGCTTATCGACTGGCGGGAATCGAGGGTGGCGCCGGTAAGGATCCATTCTGTGGCCAGAAGGCGCAATTCATTGCCCGGCTGGCCTTCGCCGCCGGCTGTGAACAGCTCCATCCAGGCCCCTGCATCGAAATCACCGTCGTCCGAACTCCAACTGCCGCTATTAGGCGCCGCAGCCACACTGATACTCCACGTTAAGGCTAACATTACAGACAGAATTCTCTTTGTCGTTTTCATCCTTCAATCTCCTTTCTGACCGTACTCGGAGCGCTCTTACGCCTAAACTGTGCACACTTTTGGACCTTGAAACCTGAGCGGCAAGGAAGGCGAGCCTCACCACCCTATTCCTGAGAAAATAGGGTACATGGCAGCAGGCATAAATGTCAAACAGAAAATCGGCAAGAGAGGTAATTTTTATTAGCTAATTTTGCCTATTTTATCATGTGCCGGGCTATTTTCGGCCATTCTGTGGCTGTAGCGGGGTTTTGGCCGCCTTGCGGAGGGGCGTAAGTGCCTCAGGGATGAGGTGTGGGAACAGGGGAGGATTGCATATCGAATAACGAACAAGGAATTCAGAATTACGAATTGCAGGGCGGGGGAATAGAGATTGACGGGGGTGGGGTGGTTTAGTAGAATTCCGGCTCTCCTGCCGACGCGGGATGTGTCTGGGGCAGGTCTGGGTGGCGCAGGATAAGGAATAGTGAGTATGCGACTGGTTTTGGTTGATAGTGCCGAGAAGGCAAGGCGGAATTTTTATCCGTTGGCGTTGAGCCGGCCTATTTGGGAGCTCAGGTGCGGGTTTGGAACGCTCGCGGAGAAGCTGATTGCGAAAGCGGGGGCGGAGACGATTGCGTGTTTTGTGCCGGGCTATATGGCGGAGGCGTACCGGGCGAAGGTTGATGGGCCGGTCAATGATATGTCGGCTTTAGGCGGGGATGATTTATTCATCGTGGATGGGCGGGTGAAGGCGGCGGAGTTTGGCGTTGCGGCGAAGGGGCGGAGCGAGGTGGGGGTGGATGAGGAAGGCGATTTTGTGTATGCGAGGATTGGGAAAGGGGATTTGGGCAAGGTCGGGGCGGACGACATTGAAGGGTTTATTGCGGCGGCGAAGGCGAATTTGGCGAACGTCAGGTGCAAGCCGGCAAGGTGGGAATACACATGGGATTTGATTTTGGCGAACGCCGGGCAGATAACGGCGGACTTTGCGGCGGCGGGTCGAAGCGGAGTCGAGGGCACGGTTGAGAAGCCGAGCGAGATTCTGGGGAGCAAGAAGGATGTCTATGTTGCGGCGGGCGCGCGGGTGCACCCGATGGTGGCGATAGATGCGGAGCATGGGCCGGTGTATATCGACGAGGGGGCGGAGATTCAGCCGTTCAGCAGGATTGAGGGGCCATGCTATATCGGGAAGGGGTCGATACTGTTGGGAGCGAAGTGCCGGGAGGGTAATTCGATTGGGCCTGTGTGCCGGGTGGGGGGCGAGGTGGAGGAGTCGATTATTCACGGTTATTCGAATAAATACCACGACGGTTTTTTGGGGCATGCGTACGTCGGGGAGTGGGTGAACCTGGGGGCGCTGACGACAAACAGCGATTTGAAGAACGATTACACGACGGTGTCGGTGATGTTGGACGGGCGCAACGCGATAGATACAGGCTCGACGAAGGTTGGGTCGCTGATTGGGGACCATACCAAGACGTCGATCGGGACGCTGCTGAATACGGGGTCATACGTGGGGGCGATGGCGATAATAATGGCGACGGGCAAGCCGCTCCCGAAGTATATTCCGTCGTTCTCGTGGTTCGTCGAGGGGGTGGTGACAAAGGGGTTCGGGAGGCGGAAACTCTACGAGACGGCGAAGACGGCGATGAGCCGACGCGGGCGCGAGTGGACGGATGCGGAAGAGGCGATGTGGGAGGCGATATTCGAGATGACGGCGCCTCAGCGAGATGAGGCGATTAAGAAGGGCCGGCGGGCGATGATGAAATGATTGATTTTGGTCTTAGACACGGATTTACACGGATTGACACTGTTATTTCTTTTTTGACAGATGGATGAAGATGTTGAGCCCATTTGTGAAAACCGGTACTTTGGTTGACGTGGTACTAACACAGGAGATAAATGAATGGCGACAGTGGAAGAACGAGTGAAGGCGGTGACGGCGCGGGTTTTGAAGGTGGAGCCGGACGAGATAAAGAATGAGCACAATTTTACGGCTGATTTGGGGGCGGAGAGCGTGCAGTCGATTGAGCTTGTTGCGATGTTCGAGGAGGAGTTCGGGATAGAGATGGATGAGGATGCAGCTCTTTCGGTGGAGACGGTGGGCAAGGCCGTGGAGTTTATCGCGAACGTTTGCAAGAAGCAGGGAGTTGATGTGGATGAGTGAATTATCGAATATTGAATATCGAATCGAGAATTCTGAATTACGAAAGATTTGGCGATGGGCGTAAATCGGAGGACGGCGGTTTGTGTGAGAACAAGAAAGGCTCTGCTGATAAGAGCCATATCCTTCGCTGTCGCTCAAGATGACAAGGATAGTAAGTCTGGGAAATGACCAGAACGATGGATAGCGTTGGGCGAGTGATGTTGCAGGATGTGAAGGGACTTTTTGATGGGTAAGGCGAAGAAGAGGCACAAGTTAGCTGACGCGAAGGAGCCAAATCTGCTTGAGGAGATATACGTTCACAGTCTTCCGCCATTGATACGTTTTGCGGGGCCGGCGGTCGAGTATATCGACGGGGAGGCGGTGGAGTTTGACTTCGGAGCGGTGAAGGATCGGGACATAGTGATAACGGACACGACGTTCCGCGACGGTCAGCAGGCGAGGCCGCCATATACGATCAAACAAATGGTGCATATTTACGATTTACTGAGCAAGCTGAGCGGGCCGAACGGGGTGATACGGCAGACGGAGTTTTTCCTTTATACGAAGAACGACCGGCAGACGCTGGATGAGTGCCGGGCGCTGGGGCATAAATATCCGGAGTGCACGGGGTGGATACGCGCGGTCAAGGGGGATTTTCGGTTAGTCAAGGAGGCGGGGCTGAAGGAGAGCGGGATGCTTACGAGCTGCTCGGACTATCATATCTTTGCGAAGCTGAAGTTCCGCAGCCGCAAAGAGTGTATGGAGAGCTACTGCGAGGTTGTCGATGCGGCGTTCGAGGCCGGGGTTCGGCCGAGGTGCCACTTGGAGGACGTGACGCGGGCGGATATCGAGGGTTTTGTGCTGCCGTTCGTGGAGCGGCTGATGGAGATGAGCGAGCAGGTTCCGCAGGAGCAGCGGGCGAAGATTCGGCTTTGCGATACGATGGGGTTCGGGATAAGCTACCCGGGAGCGGAGCTGCCGCGGAGCATCCCGAAGCTGATATACAAGCTGAACCGGGAGATCGGCGTGCCGAGCGACCGGCTGGAGTGGCACGGGCATAACGATTTCCATAAGGTGCATACGAACGGGGGGACGGCGTGGCTGTACGGGTGCGACGCGCTGAATACGACGCTGTTCGGGTTCGGGGAGCGGACGGGGAATCCGCCTTTAGAGGGGGCGGTGATGGAATACATCGCGATGAAGGGCGATACGTGCGGGGTGGATACGCTGGTAATTACGGAGCTGGCGGATTATATGCGGTCGATAGGGCTGCCGATTCCGGACAATTATCCGTTTGCGGGGCGGGCGTTTAATACGACCAGCGCGGGTATTCACGCGGGCGGGCTTAGGCAGGATGAGCGGATATACAACATATTCGATACGGAGAAGCTGCTTGGAAAGCCCGCGCGTGTGGCGATTACGGATAAGAGCGGGGCGGACGGCGTGGCGCACTGGGTGAACGAGTTCTTCGGGCTAAAAGGAGACGACAGGATCAATAAGATCAAGGTGCATAGGCTGGCGAGGTGGGTGATCGACCAGTATGAGGTTGAGGAGCGGCTGACGGCGATAAGCGACCAGGAGCTTGAGGTCAAGGCGAGGGAGTTCTTCCCGGACTACTGGGAGAAATACAAAACGGGGAAGTAGAATTGATTATTTGCGATTGACGATTGATGATTTTGTGATCGGCATCCGCCACGGCGGACTTCCAGTGGACACGTGGTGATGATTCTGAATAGATTTCCGTTCCGGGCTCTCCGCTTCGCTATGTGTCTCCGCTTGACAAGCGCAGCGGTTTCTGAGAAACCCGGGCTAACTGCTGTTGTCCTCATCGGAACGCGAACTTTGCTGACTCCTGGCCCCGCAGAGAACTGCCAGATTATGATTTGCCTGGTCCTCCGGCAGCAGTTGCTTGAATAGCGCCAGCGACTCTTCGTCACGACCCATCAACCCCAATGCGACTGCCATGTTCGCGCGATACCTTGCCGCTTCGGGGATTCGACCTGCCGCCCGCGTGAACATCTCCAGGGCCTTCTCGTAGTTGCGGCGCATAAGCCAGCACATCCCGGAATTATTGAGCAGCACCGGGTCATCAGGATAAATGCGAAGACCATTATCGATGGCGCCGATCGCATCGTTCAAGCGCCCACTGCGGACAAAAAGCGCGGCGAGACTGTTGTAGGCCGGAACAAACCGAGGATAGTCTCTGATCAGGCTTCTGAGCACCAGCTCACATTCAGAATCCTTTCCTTGTTTGGCTAAAATGTCGGCCATTGCATACAGCGTCTTGGCAGTCGGCGGGCGGCCACGGCCCCTTTGAAACTCCGACTCTGCAGGATCGACGGACGAGGTTGCCTCCTGCTTTGCCGCGGCTGACTGAGAACACCCGGCAGCGGTCAGGAAAACCCCCGCGATGCCGCAGAACAGCAGGACGAGACGACACGCCGATTCTGTTGAATATGCGGCTTTCATCGCGCGACTCCTGCTGATGGCGCACCGGAGCTCGTCTCTCGGCCGGCGTCTTTGCCGGATGACAGGATCGTCACAATCCTCTCGGAGCTTATGCCCGAACCGCCCGGCATGCCGTCCGCGACCGCTATTCGTCCGGCAACAACTCCCGCTTTCTGGAGCTCGTTTAGGACAAATTGCACTCGAGCATTGTAGAGGTCTGGTGAGACGTTATCGCGGCGGATATTCAACCGGCCGGGGTTTTGTTTGAAGTGTCCGGCCAATACCGCCAAATCTCGACGCCCAAGCTCATTGAGCTGGGCGCCGTTCTTTACGAAATGATAAGGGTAAAGGGTGTGCTGAGCAAGAATCGCATCCTGCATGGCGAGGTTATTGTAGGAGTTCACAAGCCCGGCATTTATCAGCCCCTGGTCCAGCTCGACGGGCTTGGCGCCTTTATCGGCGCCGCCACAACCGGCCATCAAAAGACAAATTACGCCTGTCATCACTATCGTGCACTTTCGCATAGATCGGTCTCCTTGCCAATTCAAAATTCTAACTTCCAGATAAGATTGTCCTGAATATCGTAATAATCGCCGGTCCACCGATGATTATCAGCACTGCCGGAAAAATAAAGAGCACCATCGGGATGATCAGCTTAACCGCCATCTTCTCCGCGTTCTCTTCGGCCGTGAAACCTCTCTCATCCCTCATCGAAGCTGCGAACTCACGCAGCGCCGCAGCCACGCTCGTTCCGAACCGGTCGGTCTGGATGAGCATCGCCGCCAACGAAGACAATTCTTCGGCGCCGGTACGACCCGCCATACGCCGCATTGCCTCGGCTCGGTCGGCGCCAAGATGTATTTCGAAATTGGTCAAAGCCATCTCATCGCCCAACACGGGACTGACCTGATGAATTTCATTGGCAACCATATTCCAGGCCATGTTCAAGCCGATTCCCGACGAC
>Ga0315293_10005828_pt1 | contig 11568 bp, 17 predicted proteins | sample YL17G13_20_MG_FD_203071 | JGI IMG/M metagenome (GOLD analysis project Ga0315293, IMG submission 203071) | Sediment microbial communities from Yellowstone Lake, YNP, Wyoming, USA - YL17G13_20 | ecosystem: Environmental > Aquatic > Freshwater > Lake > Sediment | place: USA: Wyoming | collected... | reverse complement strand
CGGAGCGATGCGGCGACAACATCTTTTTCTTTTGCGAAGTGGATCAAGCTATATGCAATCGGGTTAACGCAATACATCCTTTGCAAAACCGGTGCGGCCGGCTCACGGCAAATGATTATCATGGTCGATTCAACCAATAAAGTAAATCTGCTCGTTTCCGTCGATGGCACAGCTTGGGCATATTACATCCACGCCTCGGCACTGGCTGCCAATATTTGGTATCACATTGCCGTGACACATAATGATGCCGATCATGCTTACCGGATCAGAATTTGGGACGATACGGCCGGGGCGATACTCGGCGTCGATAAGACCGGGAATACGGTTCACCCGTTTTTGAGTGCAGCAACTTTTTATTTAGGTTATTCATCGACGGTCTTAACTTTAGGCGGCAACGAAGATGAAGTGGCCGCCTTTAACGATGTTTTGAGCGTCGCGGAAATCGATGCGATCCGCCAGGGGACCTATGGCGGCGGGGCACCTGCTGCCGTCCATAAGTTCGGCAGTTTGTTCAGAAGTGAAAAAATCGAGCAGGAAATTGGAATGTTTGCAGAAATTTAAGAAAGGATGGTCGAAAGTGGCAAAGCGTAGACGAAGAAAAAGCGGTCGAAAAACATTCAAGAAAAAAGGTTCGGCCAAGAAAGCAGCTCACGGCCGCTCGGTCTATAAAGTTTGCGGCGGCTACCGAATTAGTAAGAAGAAATAATGCCGGCCGGCGTAACCGATGTTGGCGATCGCGGGATTTTTCAATTTGGATCCAAATGTCACATCGTGAGAATCAAGCTGAAAACGCATTTTAGGAGCTGCCCACGTGGGAGCTGCTCAGCTCCCGACCTGGCAAGATCGGTTACGCTCGAAAACAGTTGAAAATGCCCGGACATTATATCGGCCCGGGCCGAGATCGTGCCTTGTAGCCGATACTGTGAATCGGAATTTCAATTAAAGGAGTGAAAAATGAGAATTTTGAAACACGCAACGATATTTTTGTTTATGGGACTCGTGACATTGATCACAGTTGCCGGCTGCGGATCTGAATTGACGGCGGGGGGCCTGGGCCTGGCGGGGGGTTTCGCAGCCAGCGAGACGATCAAGGGGATCGAAGTGGATCTCGAGGCACGCGAGCAGGCCCTGATCGAGCGTTACAATACGGCCGTCGAGGCCGGGGCAAAATCCGAAGTCCTGGATACGATCGAGAACGATATAAACAAGACGGTGCTGCTCCAGCAGGGTGTACAGGCGGCAAAGGGCATTGCTGGAGCTGTCAGCGATGCTGCAAGCGGCAAGAGCGGTACGCCCGAGCAATACGGCCCGCTGGCGGCCCTGATCGCTTCGCTTGCGGTAAACATCTTCCAAAAACGAAAAGGTGATATTATGAAAAAAACAACCAAAGCGATCGTGAAAGGGATCGAGGCTTCCGAATCGGAAATAAAGTCAAATCCAAAGAATCCGGTCAAAGTCGCAATCAAAACACGCCTTGAGGCGGCTGGTGTATATTATCAGGGCGATGACCTTATCAGAAAGCTCAAAATCCAGCGATGACGATATTTCTAATCAAGACGGCCCTGCTGCGCTTCGGCGTAGTCATTCAAGACGTCAAATTCGACGTCGGCGGCGAGAATATCATCGTGAATTACTCGCTCCATGGTGCGCGGCAGAGCAAAATCGTTCCATTCAGCGAGATCGAGCGGCTCTTTAAAGCCGCCCAGAACGCTCCAGGAGAGCCTGACCCGCGAGATGTCGCTCATTAGGGACTTCCAGCCGGGGTCAGGCACAATAACGCCTTAAAATCGCCCACAGCGATTTTGCGGAAAACGGTTTTTTCTTGACACTTTGGAAAGCGTATGATAGACTTGACGGCGGTGGCAGGCTTACTAAGCTAAACAAAAGCTTAGTAAGCCGCGCACGCGAGCTTAACTAAGCTATCGTCAAGGGTTTAAATCGGAGGCCGCTAACGCGGCAAGAGATTAAGAGTCAGCCCCAGCGGCTGAACCGGCGACCGGCTGTTCAGTGAACCTTCGCAGGCCCCGTGCCGGCGACGAAAAAAATTTTGGAATTTTGAAATTTTTATTTGACCCCGGGCGTCTGGTATGGTAGATTGATATTCGAAAGGACGTACGAATGGATAAAAAAATCAATAAAACGAGAATAAATCAAACGGCCAAGCCTGCGCGGTGTTACAATTCTACGGATCAGTTACAATCCGGACCATTTGTACGTCCAGCCGCGCAGACTTGCCGCTTTGAGGATTCTGATGATTGAAGCATTATTTCAAAAAGCTATCGAGAGCGCCGGGCGATCATACAGTCCGCAGCAAGTGGCGGAAATGTTGGATGTTAATTCAAGGAATATCGATTTGCTCGATGAAAAGATAAAAAGTTTATTTTGGGGCTTAATGGGTGTTATAATAATTTTTCAATCATTTAATCTTTGGGGATTTTGGCGGCTTGAAAAACAGCTGAAAAAACTTAAGGTCCGATAAGCCGAATGAAACATAACAATCATCAGCGGCCTATAACCTTGACAAAATAGCGATTAAAGGATTTTGACAAGGATATTATTGGAACTTGAAAAAAGTGTTATAGGACCAGGAAGGTCATGGTGAAAGAAAAGACAATAAGACACTTGACGGAAATGCACGCTTTGCCGCGGCGGTTCGTGGAACTCGATAAGGAAGGCAAGGGCAAAGGAATATTTTACTTCCATCAGCCGGATGATTTTCTCTACGGCTATTTACTTTGCAAGGAAACCATACAAACGCTGCATTACCCGTTCACGACGTTCAAGATAAAAGCGCTCGAGGGCAGGCAGGATGGTGTCGCACTTGTGATTCCGGAAGATGGTGAGGTGTTCGAGTTCCCTGCGAACATCGTCCCGCGCCGGATCATAAACGACAACGAGCTGATCGGCAGCCTGGTCAAAATCATTTACAAGGGCAAGCGTGGCCGGAAAAAAGATTACAAGGTTTTCGTAGATACAGGGACATTCCATAAAAACGAGCAGGAAAGAGTTGAAAAACAACACGCAAAACGTAAAAGACCAAAAGGAATGATTAGGAGTGCAAAAAATGCCTGAAAAAGTACAGTGCCCGAATTGTCTCGGCGAGGCCGAGAAAACCGGTGATAAAATTATCTGCGTGACTTGCGACGCCACGTTCAAGATCACGCGAACTGGTGCGGCGGCCGTCGTTAAGATCGGCCAGGTGGAAGCGCTCGAGGGCCGGGTCAAGGCGCTCGAGGCCAGGCTGACTATGACGCAGCCGGCAGAGCCTGGTGAGCCGGAACCGGCAGAGGAAGATATTCTGTGAGGTGAAAAATGATCTGGATCGCGGGAATACTTTTCGTGATATGTTGTTTTAAGGATGGAAAGAATGTCGAAGAAAAAAGTAAAAAAGAAAAAGAGTTCCAGCCTGGAAACTGGGAGCCGTTCGGTCCCGGATATTAAAGACCAGGATAAAACTCAGCCAGTAATAACGCCTTACCCGACGGCGGGGCGGAAGGTGACTGAGTTCGAGGACCGGCTCGACGCCCAAATGGCCCGCAGCCAAATGCCGGCCAGGGGGCCGGGCGGTAAGTTTTCGTCCACGTCGCCGGCGGCGGGTCCTGAAATCGATATTTCGGTGATCGGCCAGGTCGTGCAGATCCCGTTCGATTTATGGTCGGTTTCCCAAGGCGTTCCGGAGCTGAAAATCTCGAACGATGAATCGATAATGTTAGCCAAGCCGGTCAAGCAGCTCCTCGACCATTACGTTCCCCAGGTCCCGGAGATCGCCTGGGCCTGGATCAGTCTCAGCGCGGTCTCATACTCGATAATGAAGTCCCGGCTGGCCTTAATAGCCGAGATCAGGAAAAATAAGCCCTCCTCCGAACGAAGGATGGATGCAGCTCGCGTCGCTAACGTAAACTCCTCAACTAAGACGCAGGGGCATGGAGGCTCCCATCCATCCAACGTTTTTCCTTCCCTGGAGCAAATTCAAAAACCGGAGTAAAATGATTAAAAAGATAAAAAATCTCAGAGAGAAGTATCGAAAAATATCTCTTTCTAGTGAATATGTCTCTATTCAAGAAATTTTAGTTGATTTATATCGACTTGAGCAAGATGTACGAATTAGTAGACTTTCCAAAGAGAATAGATAATGTCTGAAAAAAAGATAACGCTGATCTTCGGCAAGCGGGGCACCGGCAAAAGTTATCTTGCCAACAAACTTATCGGGCAGGAAAAGCGACTTCTGATCTTCGATACGCTCAGCGAATATGAGAACGGTGTGATTTTCGATGCCGAGGATCCTGAGCGGTTCCTTGAATTCTGGCGGCACGTATATCGCGGGAATTTCCGCCTGGTTTACCGGCCGCTGAACCCGGAAGCAGAGATCGACGATATTGCCGAGCTGGTTTTTGCCCTGGGCAATATGACGTTTCTTGTCGAAGAGGTCGATTGCTATTGCACGAGCTGGCAGATCAGCGATGCGTTCGCCCATATCATCCAGCGCGGCCGGCACAAGGACATTTCTCTGATCGGCGTGACTCAGAGGCCGTTCGGGATCCACCGGCTCCTGACTTCGCAGGCCAAAGAGATTTATGTTTTCGGCACGAACGAGCCCCGGGACCGGGAATATCTGAAACTTTTATTAGGCGAGCAGATCGAGCCGAAGCTCGATGCGCTCCAGCAGTACCAGTATGTTCACTGGCAGGAAGGAAAAACAGAACTTGAAATCGGAAAGGCTTAAAAATGGACAAAAAAAGATCATGTTCAACATGCAGATATTTTTCTAATTTGGAGTGTCACGTCCGTAGCGTAATGCTCTGGCCAATCAGAGATTATTCTGATTGGTGTGGAGAATGGAAGCTTAGCGCGGAATTCCTCGAGGATAAAATTCGATTTGAGGCAATCGATTTCAGCGGCAAAGTAGTAGATCAGGCGACTTTGATTTTGCCGCCGCAAATAGAAAAATCTTACAGCATCGGATTGAATACCTCAAAGGTTACAATTCGCATCGCGTTTTATTCTCAGGAAAAAAAAGCTTGGACAGAACTTGAAATCGGGAAGGCTTGATGCTGAAAGGAAAAATCACAATGGAAAATTTCGGATCGATGGAAACGATGGAGCAGATAAACCAGAAGCTGCTCTCGATGGAATACGAGGACCTGATGGAGCTGCTGGCGATCTATCAATGCCCGGTCGGTGAGCTGGCGGTGAATATCGCGAAGGCAAAAGGACTGAAAGATTCACAGATCGCGGCCGGTAAAAAAAAAGGTCAAGCGGATCTGGATCACATCGCGATTTGCAGGACAGTCTATTTAGCCGATGAATATCACAAGAAAAAATTAAGAAGTAACCAGGTGATCGAAGGCATTTTGAAGGATATTTGTGCCGGGATCGATCAGATCGCGACGGCCCTGGAAAACAGCAATAAACGATAATCTTTTCAGCCGTGGTTCGTGGCGGGGGCGGGCGTCCCTCCTTCTTTGCCCATCCCCGGCCTTTATTAAGAAAGGGGAAAAATGTCGGAAGAAAAATTAGACAACATCATTACGGTTATTGATCTGCTGGAAAAAAACAAGGCCCTGCTTACGGGCCTGATCAGCCATTCCATGCTGATCAATGAATCGCTGAAAGAAATGATCGGCGATACGAAGGCCGTAAACCAGAATATGTACCAGGCCTCGCTGGGGCTGAAAGTTTTGGCGGATGAGGCAACGAAGGAAGATCAGGAATCTGTGATCCTTGATAAAAAAGCCGCTGCCGTTCAGGCTGCGAACGATGCTGTGCCGGTTATCAGGCCCTGGGCGGCAAAAGATGAAAACGAGCAGGGCGATCGGGGTGTGATAAAAGATTTTATAAAAAAATCCAGCGTAACCGATCCCAGGGATCAGTAAACGGATCCGCTTGGAGCCGGCTCAGGATCAGATACGGGGAAAGCCGATGCGTTTTTATGGTGAAATCAGTTATTGCCGCTGGTGTAGCAATACATATCGTGCGAAGAAAGCGACACTTAGGGATGGTTTTTGCTGTAAAAAGTGCAAGGCGGCTCTTTACCGGGCTCGCAAAAGGCACGTAGCCAATGTTGCCAGGCAAAAGAAGTCGATATCGAAGATCGGCTACGCCCGGAAGCGCAGGAAGAAAAAAAAATCATTGACAAAATCCTGAAATAGAATTGGCTGGACTAAAAACCATTGATTTTTTAAGGAGAAAGAACATGGCATTAGACCTGAAAATTCCATCGATCAACCAGTTAATCACGCTTGCGATCGCCCTCGTGGTCATTTCATTCGTTGTGAAAATGTTGCCGGCAAGCGTCCAAAACCTCTTTAGGGTATAACGGGGAAACTCGTTGAACCAATACCCAAAACCTGAAAGGAGGTTTTGAAACATGAAAATTCTTGAGAGAGAAATTTCAGCGATCACTTACGCGGCGAACCAGACCAGGACGATCCAACTGCCGCGAAATTACGCCTACCGGTGCATCAACCTGCTGCTTATCGCGGATATGTACCGGGAAGCGGGTGCTACGCTCGGCACGGGCAAAGACAGCGCACCCGCCCAGCTTGTTAAGAACATCATGATCCGGGCGAACGGCCGCGATGTCATAAAGAACATCGACTTCGAATCCCTCCACCGGATCAACCAGCTAGCACATGGCACGAGGCCGGTGATCGACGCCCCGATGTGGGGCGGCGGTGCCGCGATCTTGGTCGGGGCCAAAGTAGTGCAGGTCGTTTCCGCACGAATCGATTTCGAGATGTGGCGGAGCGTCCGCCCGATCGATACGCTGCTCGACTCAGCAGGCCTGGCGACGCTGGAGATGATCATCACATGGGGCACTGGTAACGATACGATGACTTCCAATTACAATCCGGCCGGTGTCGGCGTGACAGTCGTCAATGCCCAGCTTTTCGTATCGAGCGTCGAAGAGGTCGGGGTTCCGGAAGGCACGCAGTTCATGATGAACAAAGAGTACATGATCCGCAGCCAGGTTACGGCGACGAGCAATCGTCATCAGATCCAGCTCCCGGTCGGGAACCTGTACCGCTGGCTGATCCTGAAGACGCACAGCGTCGGTCTTAACGTCTGTTCGATCCTGCCGTTTACTCTTGCTCTCCAGAACACGATCACGCTCCAGGCGGGCACGGAGGTCTTCAAGTACCGAATGGCAGGGTCACTGAACGCGGACAATCGGCTCGACTACATGCTGGAAGTGCCGGAGCTGCTCGCCTCGGCGGCTGCGCTCAATCACAGGCTGCTTGAGAACGGCCTGGAAGGCTATTACGTGCTTGAGTTCTGCAAGGATGGCAGGCTCACCGAATGCCTGGACACTTCGAGGCTCAGCTCGCTCGAATTGATCCTCGATGTTGTGCTGCCGGCAGGATCTACGGATGCGTTCATCGACATTTACCCGTGCGAATTGATCAGGCCGCCTGTAATTGCGGCTTAAAAAAAGAAGGCCGTCAAGAGGGGATAAAGGTTTGCGATGGCGATTCTTCGTGCGGAGAATCGCCATTGTTTTTTAGGGTGACATTATGCCGACAAATGCCGAAGTTATAGCCGCTAAAGATTATTATACTAATCTTTATAATTCTACAGCATCATTACGAAACACAGATTATGCTCAATGGAAATCAGCTCGTGATGAGAGGAATGCATACTATTTCTCGCTTCCGGCGGATCAACAAATAATTTTTGCTGGTCAAAGTGCCGAAGGTTCAGAGGCAGCCTATCAACAATGGAAGAGAGATGTTGAGACTCGAAGTAGGGAGCGGACCCAGACACTCGTAAAGGCGGCTCCTCTTTTGGTGGGCGGTGCTCTTGCATTGCCTATTTTATTTAGCGGTGGGGGGGCAGCGGCGGCGGAATTCGTGGGACCGCCCGAATCGATCGCGGGCGTGGGCCAGGCGGCTTCTTTTGTCGGTCCTCCGACTTCGATCGCCGGTGTAGGCGGTATAGGGATCGGCGGTGCCGGCGATGTGGCGGCGGCGGCGATGGAGAATCAGGTCATACCCAGCGGCGGGATACTCGGAACAATTGGTGATGTTGGCAAAGTCATCGGCGGCGGGATCGATACACTTGCCACTGTCATTCCGAAGGTGGACACGATTTATAGAACAATCGAAGGTGTTTTGGGCAAGGAAGATCAGGAAACAATAGATATTAGGGATAATCCAGCCGGTGATTTGCCTTCGAGTTCATCGCCCGTTGTAAATTTGACTATCCCGCCTCAATCGACTGGTGGGATCGTATTGACGACGCCGGCTGCCGGGCAGCCGAATGTCATGCTCTACGCCGGGCTTGCAATAATAGCGATCATTTTATTTAAGGGTCTTTAAAATGCTTATCATGGCACCGGGGACATCGAAAAACGGGATCGGGATCATAACATCCCAGATCGGCAAGGGGGCCAGCCCGCACACGGGCAGCGCGTTCTTCACAACGCCCCAGCGATCGAAGATCAAGAGCGAGCTGACCCAATCGGCGGCGAATCAGGGCAAAACGTTCCGATCGGTCAGGCCGGAATTGCAATCGGTAATTCTGACAAACTTTTACCGCGCCCGGGGCTGGGTCGGCAGTCCGTACGCCGCGAATATGGCGATCCCCACGAAGCGCAAGGAAGGCTTGAGCCTTAGTAAGCTTATTCAGAGGTGATAAAAAATGTCCACGATACAAACTTCACTTATCGATCAGAAGCAGCCCCTTAGCGGCGGGCTCGGCGACATTCTGGATTCGATAAGTACTAACGTCTCGAAAGTCGTCACGATCTGGGACAAGATCCAGACGGTCGGCAAATCCCCGGAAGTTGTCGTCGAAAAGCCGCGTGCGGGATCGCCGGAAGGAACGAACGTCCAGAACGTCGATCCTAAGGCTGCGGACCGAGCGGCCGATACGATCACGAAGATCCAGCAGATTTACGATCAGGTCAAGGGCCTGTTCGGCCTCGGCTACCCATCGACCGAATCACAGCCAGCGGCCCCGGTCACGACCGAAGCAGGCTCGGCCCTGCCGTTCGGCCTGTCGATGGGAGCCCTGGCGGTTATTGGCCTGGTAATTCTTTTAATAGCGAAAAAATGAGTGAAAAAATGAAAAATCCTCCAATTTTAGATACGTTTCAATCGAAGATCGAATACGTCCGTCGCGGGCCGATGGGTGTGCCGCGTATGCTTGCAATCGATCTCGCAACTCCGATAGTCGATCAGCAGTTCAATATCAGCGGCAATATGTTCCAGGTCTGGAGTATGCCGGATGAATCTTCTTACGTGACGATCAAGGTCAACGAAAGCAACCAGCCTGCGATCCCGTTCCAGGCACATACGGGAATGCGGACGCCTTTCCACAAGCTGCTTATCACGACGCCGGCCGGACAATTGGGCGAAATGCTTTTGCTTTACGGCACAGAAGCGCCGGACATGCTGGAAATGATCGATATGCGTTCCACGACCGTCGCGGGCGTCAGTGGTGTTCTCGATGAGCTCCGCGGCGATCTCACGCCGGAAGCCTTTACAGGTGTAACGATCACGGCGGCTCCCGGGGCCACTCTGATCGCGGCGGCCAGGGCGGCTCGAAAATCTATCGTCATACAGGCTTTATCGACAAATGGCGGCAGCGTCTTCCTCGGCTTTGCCGCAACGGTGACTGTAGGCGGGGCACCGGGAATATGGTTCGCAGAGCTCCAGGCGGGCATGTCCTGGATGTGCGATGATTATCGCGGCCCGGTCTATGGCATAGCAACGGCCCAGCAGGTTGTCGGAATGGGAGAGGTCTAATGAAGCATATTTCAGATCCAAAGGCGGCCAATGTAAACATACCGGCACAAACGCCGAACGGCCGGCTTTACTTGGAAGCCTCTCAGCAAAATATTGCCGATGGCTTGTTCGTGAAAATATTATTCGATTCGATTTCCGCAGGATTTACCGATGGTATCGAAGATGTCGTAAATCACAGGATTTTCCCCGCCGTTGCCGGCTGGTATCAAGTCAATGCGTATTTAGTTCTTGAAGGCCTGATAGATACTAAAAAGTATCAAATTCATGTCACTCGGTCCGGGATTTTAGTTGCCTACGCCGAATATCTTTCGCCGATAACAGGAACAAGTACGAATTATCATTTGTCTTTGGGCGTATCGGATGTGATTAAATTAACCGCTTTGCAATATCTGGAAGTCGGCATATTTCATAATGATGCAACGGAGATCGTCGATGTTCTTGGTGAGGAAGCAGGATCGTTTTTATCAGTCCAGAGGGTTCGATAATGGCTTTGCAGCGAATCGAGATCGATAAAGACAAGCCCTTGAATCCGGGCGATGTGATCGAGCTGGAGTACAGGTGCACCGGGCTTGTCTGGATCACCAGTGCCCAGGTCGCGATGATCGAGTGGAAGCTCAAGGGCAGAACGGACTGGGAGATCATCTCGAACAGCCTACCGGCAAACAACCGAATCACGTTCAGGATTTTGATAAAAAGTGCAAAACCACAGGGGCCCGTTCTCCAAACTGCAGGTGTCAACGGTGCGATTATCGCGAAAATAATTCTTGCGGCAACTGTTGGTTTAATGTTATGGCTTTCGCTCGATAAAATTTACCAGATCGTTGAAAAAATTATCGAATCGCCGGAAGGAAAAATTGCCGTCGCCGGAATGGGAGCGGCGGGCATAGCCGTCTTGATAATCGCTTTATTGATGCTGACGAAAAAATGACATGGGCCTGGAAGATACGAACAATCTGAGGGATTGGGACAAAAGGCTCAAGGAGCAATACAGCCGGGGCTGGGACAATTACATCCGCCGCCGAATCTATTTGGACGTCGCCCGGGACTTAGACTGCTGGGGGATCTGCGGGGAATTTTTCTACGTCGAGTCATTGAGCAGCGCGGCAGCCGTCGGCTCGATCAGGTTGAATCGCAATACGAACGATCCGATCGATCTCGATCTCGGAACAATTGTTAAAACAATTTTCTGCAATATATTCATCACGCACGCAGCGCTCCAGGGTGAATGGATCGACGTGATTTACGGCATAAATTTCGAGTATTACAAACAGCAGCCTGTCACGGTCGGAGCTCCGGTCGGAGGCGCTCTGGCCGCTTTGCAGCTCCCGGATGGCCATAATGTGACGGTTGATAATGCCGGCGGTGCTGCTGCCGTCAATATTCAGGATGGCGGCAATTCCGTGACGATTGATGATGGCGGTGGATCAATTACGGTCGATGGTGCCCTGGCCGGCAATGTGACGGTTATCAATGCGGGCGGTGCCGCCGCCGTCAATATTCAGGATGGCGGCAATGCGATAACGGTCGATGCCGCTGCACTTCCCTTGCCGGCCGGGGCCGCAACATCGGCTTTGCAGCTTCCGGATGGCCATAATGTGACAGTTGATAATGCGGGCGGTGCCGCCGCCGTCAATATTCAGGATGGCGGCAATGCAATAACGGTCGATGCCGCTGCACTTCCATTGCCGGCCGGTGCAGCAACATCGGCGTTACAGCTTCCGGACGGGCATAATGTGACGGTTGACAATGGCGGCGGCGGGGCTGCCGTCAATATCCAGGATGGCGGCAATACTATTACGGTCGATGCAGCCGCACTTCC
>Ga0315293_10005827_pt1 | contig 11569 bp, 8 predicted proteins | sample YL17G13_20_MG_FD_203071 | JGI IMG/M metagenome (GOLD analysis project Ga0315293, IMG submission 203071) | Sediment microbial communities from Yellowstone Lake, YNP, Wyoming, USA - YL17G13_20 | ecosystem: Environmental > Aquatic > Freshwater > Lake > Sediment | place: USA: Wyoming | collected... | reverse complement strand
CGGGGTATTGGTTGAATTGACCAACGAGGGAACATGCCCTGCACATAATGCACAAGTGCTTCTAAGTTTTCCGGATGAACTTCAGCTAAGCCACGACTTGTGTTACATACCCAAAGAATCTCTTGATCAGCCTCCTGACGTTTCCGATTACGAGGACATGGCCTCTCTACGATTGTCCAAAATCACCGCTGGTATGGAACCACTTAGTGCGCAAATTGAACGAGTGATGATACGTAATTTCAAACCGCAGCGTAGCGGTCCTCTCGACAAAGGGCAGGTGCATTATACTATCGACGAGGTTATGCATCACATGGTGACACCGCTGGAACGAATATTCGTAACCTTCCCGAGTAACGTGCAACCGCGATCTTTTGAGGTTGGATATCATATCCATTGTGAAAATCTGGAACTTCCGGTCAAGGGTATACTTAATGTAAAGGTCGAGACCTTGTCTTACGAGCGTTTCACGGCATAAATATTCTTTGCGTCCATTGTGGTTTCAGTTGGTTTTATCCATGTCCTCTGCGGCTATCTGCGCCCATCAGTGGCCATCCGTGCGTAAATAATCTTTGCGTCTCTGCGGTTCAAATTCCCCAAACGAAAATTGAAAATATCTGCGTAATCTGCGCAATCTGTGGTTTCATCCTTCCGTTGCCTAACAGTCTAACGGGCTGACCTCCGTGCTCTCGGTGATGGAAAATGGCTTTCATATAATTGAGAAATGTTGAGCGTGATTTTTGTCCCATTTGGGGCATAAAATACACCTTAACCATTGACAGAGCAAGTAGTTGTGTGCATTTTGGCAAAAGTGTGCTGAAGGCCCAAAAAGTGTGGTATTCTGAGGATGTCTTTTTTGCAACCTCAAGTTTTTCATGCACATACGAGCATGTCGGATTTGAAAAAATAGGAGGTCGAAATGCCCGAAAAGCGATATTCTTTGAACCTGAACGTGATGTTCAAACCGCTCGAAATCATCGATGTTGGAAGCCTCGCCGCCGCCTGCAAAGAGAACTGGTACAACCAGACTCTCACCGCCGTGAATGACTGCGTCGTCCGCCTCGGCGTGGTGAAGGGCGAGTTCCATTGGCACAAGCATGCGGACGAGGACGAATTTTTTTATGTTGTGGCGGGGAAATTGACGATTGATTTGGAGGGGTTGACGGTTGAACTTTTGCCGCAACAAGGGTACACTATTCCGAAAGGCGTGGTTCATCGGACGAGCGCGGCGGAGCGCGCGGTCATTCTGATGATTGAAGGGCGCGACGTTAAGCCGACGGGAGATTGACAAAAGTCAAAGATTTCCGTGATGGCGAGAGTTGAAGATTCCGAGGAGGGATACGAGCATGAAGGCAGGCAGATTTCTGGCGATAGCGATGGCAGTGGCGTTGACGGCGGGTTCAGCGGGGTGCGCTACGACGGCGCTGAGGCAGTTTGGCGCGATAGTGCGGGAGAGCAGTCCCACGGTGGAGCAGTACTTCTGGGCAATCGATGAAGGGAATCATGAAAAGTACGCGGCGTTGCTGGATGAGACGTGCCGTGAGAATGAGCCTTTGAAGAAGTATCCGTCATTATATCAACATGTATGGGAGAGGAGGGTGAGTTCCGAGGCGCATTTTCACGTGAGGCGCGTGACGTATGTGCGGCCGCTGCCTTACCGCGACCCGACGTGCTGCAACGCGAGCGGTCTGTCGGGGGCGGGCCTGGTCAAGTTTGCCTGCGAGAAGATAGTCGAGGAGGCGTCGGAGGTTTCCGAGGAGCCGTTGCCGGAGGTGGCCGACGGTGCGACGATGAAGGTTTTGTTTGCCTGGGAGTTGCGCGGGACAACAGCATCGGGGCTGTTGAAGAAACCGCGACGTGGGGAATTGGTTGTAACGTTCCAGAAGCAGAATGGGAAGTGGTGGGTGGTGAATGAGAAGTGGCATGTAGAAGTGGGATGAAGGCTGAAACTCACCGCGGAGGACACAGAGGGCATGGAGAGGAGCGAGAAGGTTCAAAATTTTACTCCGTGGCGGGATTGTCACTTAGCACGAGTTACGCATTTAGGTGAACATGACCGTTTCTTCCGGGACAAAGGCCGGCGGTAGATTTTTTGAGAAGATTAACGGAAATACTGCGCCGTTTGATGTTTTCATGCGCCTGGCCGGTCGGCTGGGTGTTTTTTTTCTGGATTCCGCGCTGGGGGACAAGCGTTTCGGGAGATATTCCTTCATCGGGTGCGAGCCGTCTCTGAATATCAGCGCGGACCTTGGCCGGGTCACGGTCACGCGAAACGGCGTGTCCGAGGTTTTTGATGACGACCCCTTCGACGCGCTGCGCGCGGTGATGGATGAGTGCGGGGCATGTGGTTCACTGGCTGGGAGTCCATTCGCGGGCGGGTTTGTGGGATACCTGGGCTATGACCTGCGGCATTTCGTCGAAACGCTTCCGCGGAAGGCCAAGCGGGACCAGCGGTTTCCCGACATGCACTTTGGATATTATGATTGCGCGCTGTGTTACGACCACGTGGAAAAGGGATGGTGGCTTTGCGGGGAGGGCGCGGCGGCGGAGATTTTGCGGAAAGCGGTAGTGGATGCGCGGAAAATGGAGACGCCGCGGAAACCCTGCGTGCGCGGGGCACTGGCGTCGAATTTCCGAAAAGAGGAATACCTGAGAGCGGTGTCGCGTGTTATAGAATATATTCGCGCGGGGGATATTTTTCAGGCGAACCTTTCGCAGCGTTTCGAGTGCGAGGTTGACGCGCCGGCGGCGGAGGTGTACGGGCGGCTGAGGAGCGCGAACCCCGCGCCGTTCGGGGCATATATAGATGTCGGCGATGGACGATGCGTGATGAGTTCGTCGCCGGAACGTTTTCTGAAGGTTGACGGGCGGAGCGTGGAGACGCGGCCCATCAAGGGGACGCGGCCGCGAATGAGCGAGCCGGAAGCGGATGCGGCGATGCGGCGCGAACTGCTCGCGAGCGCGAAGGACAATGCGGAACTGGCGATGATTGTGGACCTTGAGCGGAACGACCTGGGCCGTGTGTGCGAGTTCGGGACTGTGCGTGTGCAGGATGCGCGGGCGCTTGAGACGTACGAAACGGTCCACCATCTTGTCGCGACGGTGACCGGCACGCTGCGCGAGGGGCGCGACATGATTGACCTTTTGCGCGCGACGTTTCCGGGCGGCTCGATAACGGGCGCGCCGAAGATCCGCGCGATGGAAATCATAGACGAACTGGAGCCGACGACGCGGAGCGTGTACACGGGCGCGATAGGCATGATCGGCCGTGGCTGGGCGGATTTGAATATCGCGATACGGACGCTGCTCGTGGACGGGCGGCGGGCGACGTTCCAGGTGGGCGGGGGTATCGTGGCGGATTCCGTGCCGGAGGCGGAATACGAGGAAACAATTGCAAAGGGACGTGGAATAATGAGCGCGCTTGGTGTATAATATCCCAAAATGTCAATTGTGCGCTTGGCGCGTTTACGTTTTGTGAGGTGCGGTGATGAGTCCGGGGCAATTCCCTGAGGAGCCGATGAGCAGCGCGGTGAAGGCGGTGCGCTGGTTTCTTGCGACCGCTGAGCGGCTCACGCCGGGCGATGCCAGCCTGCTGAACGTAAATAACATGGGGTATCAGTACGGCGAGGGCGTTGTTGAGACGCTGCGCACGGTGAACCGGAGGCCGGTGCTGCTGGAGCGGCACCTGGAGCGGCTTTCGGATTCGGCGCGGTTTTTGGGGATAACGCTTCCGGAGGACCTGTCGCCGATTCCCGCGGCGCTTGACGAGATTCTGCCGGCGGAAGATTCGGTGGTGAAAATCACGCTGAGCGGCGGCGGCAGCGGGCGCTACATGGAGTCCAATGGAACCGCCGTGCTCGCCGTGCAGATTTCGCCATATACTCCTCCGCTTGAGGACCTTTACCGCAAGGGCGCGGCGCTGGCGACATACTCCGCCCAGCGCAGCGCGACCTCTCCCCTGCACCGCCACAAGACGCTCAACTACCTTGAGAACATTACCGCCCGCCGCGAAGCCCGCGAACAGGACGCCTACGAGGCAATCATCATCAACACGGACGACTTCATCGCCGAATGCTCGATGTCGAACATTTTCTTCGTGCTTGACGGGGAAGTGCTGACGCCGAGCATCGAGTCGAACATCCTGCCGGGGGTCACGCGCGGGGCGGTAATCAACCTGTGCGAGGAGCACGGAATAAAGCACGACGAGCGGCTTATGAATTTCGCGGACATACTTTTCGCGCAGGAAGTGTTCGTCACGAATTCACTCATCGGCATCATGCCCGTGCAGGAAATCGACGGCAAGGGGTTCGGCAAGATTTGCCCCGGAACGATTACGGAAAAGTTGACCGACCTATACGCGCGCGAAATTCTAGGACTTTGATTCAGGTCACAGGCCGTTTCCGAACGGACTAAAGTCCGTAGGAATCCTTAGTTCTCGCCTGGTTTCTGTTCCGCGGCCTTTTGCTCCTGATACTTCGCGTACCACGCCTTGATTTCCGCTATCTGGCCGTCCGGATTTAGGGACCAGAGCCATACCCAACTATTTTTCGCGCCGATGCGGCTGAATTCCGCAATGGCGGTCTCGCGCACTTCATGGGTGGGTCCGCCTTCGATTATGATATACGATTCTCTGTCGTTGCATGCCTCAAGAAGAACCGGAAAGTATTTCGGGTCCTTTGTGTAGCCGAGCGTTCTCATCGCACCCACGCGTACGCGCGGGTTTTTGTCCTTGAGGCGCGCGAGAATGGCGTTCTCCTCGTCCTTGTCGCCCAGTTTGATGAGGGCGATGGCGAAGTAATCAACGTCATATTCGGAAGGAGGTTTGCTTTTTGCCCTCAATGTTTTTATCGTGCGAATCGCTGTTTGGTCTGCGGGTGGGGCGAGGCGCGAGAGGGTGAGGACCATTGCCACCTGTAAGTTGGCATCCTTTGTGTTTGCAAGGCGGTTTCGAATCAGTTCTATTTCGTCGTTGCCGCATGCTTCGAAGAGTTCATAGCCCATGTTGCTCTCCGGCATGTTTGCGAGGGCGTCGCGGAGGTGTTTTTTTTCTCCGCAGCGTGCGAGGGCGACGATGAAAGAGCGTTTGAGGGAGGGTTCGACTACCTTGGCGAGATGTTCTTCGAGGGCAGGGACGGCCCGCGAGTCGCCGATGTTTCCGAGCGCCCAGACAGCATTTTGCACCAGGCGGTTGTCGTCAAGCAATTCGATGAGCCTGGGAACGGAGTTCTTGTCTTTCAACCGGCCCAAGGCATGAATCGCATGGGATGGCCACTCGGCGTCGAGATAGGGCCGGATTATCTCGCCATCAGCGGCGGTTCCGCGCCACCCCAGCGCCCCGATGGCGTAGCCGACCAGCCACAAGGGATGCGAGTCGCCAGTAACGATGATTGAGCGCAGGATATCGGCGGCGCGCGGGTCGTCGAAATAGTGGAGGTTGTCGATTTCCCAGTCCCTGATTGGTGGGCGTACTTCCGCAATAATGAGGGTGGCGGCGAATGCGACCTCCGGGTCGTCGTCTTTCATCAACGGGGTGAGTATTTCAACGACGCCCGCCCCCATGCCGATGAGTTTTTCACGTGCGGCGACGCGTTTATGGAAATCCGGATTGCCGAGGTCTTTCGCTATTTCGATCGCAAGTTTTCTCTTATCGTCGGCAAGCGGCGGCGGGAAAACGCGCTGGTAGACGTAGTCAAAGGCGTACTTGTCCTGGAAGACGGCGAGCCATCGGAAGCAATACCCCGCTATGCCGGAATTTTTGCTCAACAAGCCGACGCGTAATGCGGGCATTACATCTTCAAAGGGAAAATCGCGCAGTTCCGCTCCTATATCGGTGGTGGATTCCGTTTCTTCCCACAGGCGGAGCATTCCGAGGAAATCTTTTTGCGCCTTGAGGTTGGCCAGTAGTGCGATTTCTTCGTCGGACATGGGAATGTCGACGGGATCAGCAAAAGATGGCGCACTGGAAAGCGCGAGCAGGAGGACGGCGGCGAAAATTGTGTTTTTCATGTGAACTCCCCTCTAAACGAACCACGTTATTCTTTCAGAATTTTGAGCAAAACATCGGCGGCGAGTTTGGCATTGGCTTTGCCTTTGGTGGCGCGCATCATTTGGCCGACGAGGAACTGCACTGCGGTCGGCTTGCCGGCACGGTAGTCGGCGACGGCCTTTGGATTGTCGGCGATGGCTTTGCGCGCGACGGCTTCCAGTTCGCCGGTGTCGCTTATCTGCACAAGTCCCCTCTTCTCGATAATCTCCTTCGGAGACGCGCCAGTCTTTGCCATTTCCGCGAACACTTCCTTGGCCATGTTGTTGGTGATGGTGGCGGCGTTGACGTATGAGAGCAGTTGCACGAGCGCTTCGGGCGTCACGGTGATTTCGGTGATGGCGCGGTGGGAGTCCTTCATTTCGCGAAGCAACTCCCCCATCACCCAGTTGCTGATTTGCTTGGCGTCCTTGTGGAGCGTGAGGCATTTCTCGAAAAAGTCCGCAACGTCCTTGTCGGCGACGATGACGCCCGCGTCGTAATCGGGGATGGCGAATTCGCGGACGTAGCGCTCACGGCGCTGGCGCGGCATTTCGGGAAGATTCTTGCGGACGCGCTCAATCCAGTCTGACGTAATTTCGAGCGGGTTAAGGTCCGGCTCCGGGAAGTAGCGGTAGTCGTTGGCGAATTCCTTCGAGCGCATGGGCGCGGTGATGTTGCGCACGGGGTCGAAGAGGAGCGTTTCCTGCACAACCTTACCGCCGGACTCGATGATTTTCTGCTGGCGGAGCGCCTCGACTTCAAGCGCGGAGCGGATGTTTTTGAAGGAATTGATGTTTTTGATTTCCGTCTTGGTTCCCCACTTCTTCGTGCCTTTGGGCATGATGGAGATATTGCCCTCGGCGCGGAGTTGCCCCTTCTCCATGTCGCAGTCGGATACGCTCGCGTACTTGAGGATGTTCTTGATGGCGTTGCAGTATTCGTAGGCCTCGTCGGGCGAGGTCATGTCGGCCTCGGAAACGATTTCGAGGAGCGGCACGCCCGCGCGGTTAAGGTCCACGAGGCTTGAGCCGTCCTCCGCGTGGACGAGTTTGCCGGTGTCTTCCTCGATGTGGACGTTGTTGATGCGGATGCATTTGCGCGAGCCGTTCAATGCGATTTCGACGTGGCCGTTGACGCCGTAGGGATTGTGGTACTGCGTAATCTGGTAGTCCTTGGGGAGGTCGGGGTAGAAATAATTTTTGCGTTCGAAGCGCGAGACGGGGACGATTTCGCAGTCGAGCGCGAGCGCGGCGGCGACGGCCTTGTCCACGGCCTCGCGGTTGATGACGGGCAGCGCGCCGGGCAGGCCGAGGCAGGTCGGGCACATCAGCGTGTTCGGCGGAGCGCCGTACTGGTTCGGGCAGTTGCAGAACATCTTGCGCCCGGTCGACGGCTGGACGTGCAGTTCCATGCCGATGACGATGTCATATTTGTCAGCGAAATTATCCATGAATTTCTCCGGTTGCTGGTATGCGCTATTTCTACTTCAAGGCGAGTGCCGTGTCAATAGTGGAGCGTGCAAGACGTGGCGGTCGAAATCTCTAAGATTAGCGTTTTCTAAATGGACTATTGGGGATTGTGGCAATAGAATATGGCAAGTTGGGTGCATGTCAGAATTGTGGGTATCTGGGGTCAGACCCCTTCCGAAGTTCCGAAGCGGAGCTTCTCCTTGGCGTCTGACCCCGTTGATCACCCACAATTCTGACATACACTCTGGCAAGTCAAGCGCGGGGTGCGGGTATTGACTTGAGGGACGGGATGTGGTAAGTTGATTTGTTCCAGATTGGGAAGAATTATTTTGTGGAGCGCATGATGCATGTTTAAGCGCTCCATGTCTTTATAGAAGCGTTATGGATACGAGCCTGATAAGAAATTTCTGCATCATCGCGCACATCGACCACGGGAAGTCAACCTTGGCCGACAGGTTCCTTGAGATAACGGGCGCGATTTCGACGCGTGGGCACGTGGACCAGGTGCTGGACGCGATGGATTTGGAGCGCGAGCGCGGCATCACCATCAAGGCGAAGGCGGTAACGATTTTTTACAACAAGGACGGGACGCGCTACCAGTTGAACCTTATCGACACGCCGGGGCACGTCGATTTTTCGTACGAGGTATCGCGAAGCCTTGCCGCCTGCGAAGGCGCGTTGCTGCTGGTTGACGCGGCGCAGGGCGTGGAGGCGCAGACGGTGGCGAACATGTATCTCGCGATTGAGGGCGGGCTGGAGGTAATTCCGGCGGTGAACAAGATAGACCTGGCGGCGGCGCAAATTGAGGAGGTCGAGGAGGAAATCCACCACCTGATGGGCGCGGAGCATATTCTTCGGGTGAGCGGCAAGACTGGTTTTGGCGTGAAAGAAGTCCTTGACTCAATCGTTGCCCGCGTGCCGGCGCCGAAGGGCGAGGTGGATGCGCCGTTGCGGGCGATGATTTTCGATTCGGTGTATGACGAGTACCGCGGCGTCATCATTTATATTCGCGTGGTTGATGGAAAGTTGAAAAAGGGCGACCACGTTATGATGCTCGGCATAAAGAAGGAGTACGAGGTGCTGGATCTGGGGACGTTCAGCCCGCAGATGACGCAGGGGATGGAGTTGGGGACTGGGGAAGTGGGCTACATCGTGTGCAACATCAAGTCGCTGGTGGAGGTGCAGGTGGGCGACACGGTGGCGTTGAGCGCGAGCAGGGACGTGATTCCCCTGCCGGGCTACAAGGAGCCGTTGCCGATGGTTTATTGCGGGGTGTACCCGACGAACAACGCCGAGTATGATAATTTGCGGAAGGCGCTGGAGAAGTTACAGTTGAACGATTCGTCGTTCACGTTCGCGCCGCAGACGAGCGAGGCGCTTGGGTTCGGGTTCCACTGCGGGTTTTTGGGGCTGCTGCACATGGACATAGTGCAGGAGCGGCTGGAGCGCGAGAGCAACGTTGAGATAGTGCAGACGGCGCCGAACGTGACGTACGAGGTGCTGACGCTGGACGGGCAGGTTGTGCGGGTGGAGCGGCCGTCGATGATGCCGGCGAGGGGCTCGATACTTGAGTACCGCGAGCCGGTGGTGCGGCTGGATTTGCTGATTCCGGCGGACAGCATCGGAGCGCTGATGACGCTGCTGGAGGAGAAGCACGGCGACTATGTGAGCACGGAGTACCTGACGCCGAAGAGAGTGCTGATGACGTACGAGGTGTCGCTGGCGGAGATTATTTTTGATTTTTACGACAAACTGAAGTCCGTCACGCGCGGATACGGGACGATGGATTACGAGGTGATTGGGTACCGGCCGGCGGATTTGGCGAAGATGAATATTCTTGTGGGCGGGGTGGCCGTGGACGCGCTATCGGCGATAGTGCACCGGGACGACGCGGAGCGGCGCGGGAGGGCGCTGATACACCGGCTGAAGAAGGAGATACCGCGGCACATGTTTGAGATAGCGCTGCAGGCGGAGGTGGACGGGAAGATAGTGGCGCGTGAGAACATCAAGGCGTTCCGCAAGAACGTGATTGCGAAGTGCTACGGGGGCGACGTGTCGCGAAAGCGGAAGTTGCTGGAGAAGCAGAAGGAAGGGAAGAAGCGGATGAAGCACGTTGGGAACGTGGAGATACCGCAGAAGGCGTTCATGGCGGTGCTGGACGTGAGCGCGGAGGGGCGCGGCAAGGCGTAACGATATAACCAAAGGCGCAAACCTGATTCGCATGGGGAAGAAAAACAGGAAACAGCCCGCGACAGCGCCGGGACAGGGGTCTCGGAAGAAGCCGCCTGAGAAGGCCAAGCCGGCGAGCCTGAAGGTGCGCGAAACCATAGAGTCGATTGTAGTGGCGATAATCTTCGTTCTGGTCATCCGGCAGTATTCGGCGGAGACGTTTGACATACCGACGGCGTCCATGTCTCCCACGCTTCTTGGGGCGCAGGGCGAGCATGGGCAGAGGCCGCGCCAGGGCGACCGTCTCATCGGGGACAAGTTGTATTACAAGTACCACCCCGTTGACCGGTATGACATCGTGATCTTCAAGGATCCCGTTGCCGTGATAAAGAACGGGAGGCATGAAGAACACAAGACGCTCATCAAGCGGTTCGTGGGTTTGCCATACGAGACGCTGGAAATAGTACACGGGGATATTTACGTGTGGAACGACATCCTGCGCGGCGAAATCCCCGAGAAGTCCGCGGAAGTGCAGGAAGCACTGTGGCGGAATATACCAGAGAAGGATGCCACCGACATGGTGAGCGCGCTAAGTGACTGGAATCTGGCCAGCAAGGCCAACGCGGTGATGGCCTCCAAGACCGACGAGGGCCTGGTATTTGACATGCGGGGGAAGGGCGACACGACTTACGTACATGCTGTGCCAGTTGACGAGGCCCAGCCCGAAGACAACCCCGTTGTTCCAAATGCTGTGACGGACCTGCTGGTTGAACTTGTGGTGCATCCGATGGACGCGGGCGGCGCGGTGGAACTTGTGATAACAGAGGAGGGTAATACGTACACGCTGCGGCTGCCCGTGAGCGGGAGCAGCCAGGCCGCGTCGCTGAACCTCGACCTGATGCAGCCGATACGACCGGGCCTCGATGCCGGCGAGACGCACGCGGAGAGAAGCGACATCTTATTGCCGGTGAACAAGACGTCGACCATATCGCTGACAAACGCGGACGACCGAATCGTCGCGCGGCTGAACGGCAAGGAGATATTCAGAAGTTACGCGCCGGTCGAGCCGGCGTACAGGAACGACAGCGATTTCGAGGCGAAGATGGCGCAAAAAGGAAAGAGCGGCGCGGCGTTCACGCTGTCGGAAAGCCACGTGCGTTTGGAGCATCTGCGGCTCGCGCGCGACGTGTATTACACGGACGCGTTATATGCGCAGGTTCAGTTGGTGAACGGGCAATATATCGCGCAAGACCCGGATCCGGAGAAGCGCAAACCGTGCAAGCAGATTGTCGTCGGAATCGTGGACGAGAAGAATGTGCCGCATTATTATCTTGCAACGCCGGAATCGGACGGCTCGTTCACGCTGGCTGATGGCCGGCGGCTGACAGCGGACCCGCGCACGCGGGTCATGTTTGGCGTCACGCCCAATGCAGCAAATGCGATGACTGCTCCGTATACATTGGGTGCGGACGAGTTTTTCGCGATGGGCGACAACAGCCCGGGCAGTTATGACAGCCGCTTCTGGGCGGCGGTGCCACGGAAATACATTCTGGCGAAGGCCGTGGTTCTCTTCTGGCCGTTTCAGCCGTTCTCTAACACGTTCCGGCCGAGGTTTGCGCACTGATTAATATGAACGAAGACAACGACAACATCGAACAGCAGCCTGAAGAGCCGCGGGAAGGCCCGCCGGAAACGCCGCAGCCTGAGGCGCCCGCGCCGGAGGCGGAACAAGCGCGGGCGGTCACGGAGCACCACCGCCGTTCGAGGATACGCGAGGACCTTGAGGCGATAATCCTGGCCATCATTTTCGTAATCGTCATCCGCCAGTACGTGGCGGAGGCGTACAAAATCCCGACCGGTTCGATGGAGCCGACGCTGATGGGCAACAGCAACGGCCGCGAAAACGGCG
>Ga0315293_10005826_pt1 | contig 11570 bp, 27 predicted proteins | sample YL17G13_20_MG_FD_203071 | JGI IMG/M metagenome (GOLD analysis project Ga0315293, IMG submission 203071) | Sediment microbial communities from Yellowstone Lake, YNP, Wyoming, USA - YL17G13_20 | ecosystem: Environmental > Aquatic > Freshwater > Lake > Sediment | place: USA: Wyoming | collected... | reverse complement strand
TGGGCTGTGAAATCGAAGTGAAGAGGATAGCACTTAACCCTGACCTAATCAAGCAGTTAAGGCTGCCTTCCGTGCCACCCAAGAGGACAGACACCAGAACTAGGAACTGGGATGGCGCAGGCGCAGTTGAGCTTGATGCTGTTGAACCGAAGAAACTCAAGAAGATGTGCGAAGAGGCAATCCTTGAATACTTCGACATCGACCTGCACTCAGAACTGAAAGCCAAGGAAAAGGAAGAGCGCAAGACCTTCCAGAAGGAACTCAAAGACTTTGTGAGGAACATGGACTTTGATGAAGGGGATGACGACGAATGAACCCTGAATTAACAGAACAGCAAGCGAAGCAGATATGGAGCGAGACCGACAGGTACAAGGGTCTGCAAGGCGAAAGCAAACGCCTAGCCCCTGAATTTTTCGAGCTTCTGAAGAGTCCCCAACTCCTACATCTCAGGAAAAGCACAAACGGAAAATACAGCGTAGAGATGGATTTGATAAAAACCGGAGAGCCTGTAACCGTGGTCAGCGAAAGGAACTGGCTGATGATGGGCTACGCTCCACAGAAGGTCTTATACGACTGTCCGAGGATTCTAAATAAGCTGAAAAAAGAAGGCAGGCTGCTTATGAGCGACAGCCCACAGGAGATGTTCCTTCAGTACGATGCCTACATGCAAGCCAACGGAAAGGTTCTGGTCGGTGGTCTCGGTCTGGGTCTCTACGCCGACATGATAGCCAAGAAAAAGAACGTCACCGAAGTTGTAGTGGTAGAAATAGACAAGGACGTTATTGAGCTTTGCAAACCAGTGAATCCAAAAATAAGGGTAATTCACGGCAACGTCAAGGACTTCATAGCGTCTACCGATGAGCATTTCGACTTCGCTTACATCGACATCCACTACTCAACCGGCTGCATGGAATACCTTCAGACCGTACTGCCGATGAGAAGAATATTTGAGCGCAGATTCCCTTCCATGCCGGTTTATTTTTGGGGCGAGGAAGAGATGAAAGCCCAATATAATCCAAATTTCGATAAGGAGAAAGGTTGACAGGATACTTGTCCACTGGAAATTCAGAAACTTCACACGAAGACTGACGCTGGTGGTTGAGCCTGAGTTCAAAAGGAGATGGTAAGATATGGCGCAAATACATGTAAGCAAGAGCGAGAAGCGGTCATTCAAGCAGTACGAGTCCGATGGCTATGAACTGGGAATAACTCTGGATGTGGAGAACCAGTCTGAGGTTCAGAAGCACATCGAGGATGCCTTCAAGCTCATAAGGGAAGCACTGCAAAAACAGAAGGACATTGATTCAGGGAAGGCGAAAACATGAATAACGATGTTTGGGATGACGAAAAAGGATATTGGCTCTGCGGAAAGTGCGGAAAGCCGATTGTAGAAAAAACAGTTGACGAAGCCGGAAGGCACAACTGCGGAGCGAAAACATGACCACCGAAACCGCAATCCGTATCTTTAAGGAGACGAAGGGAACATGACAGCGTGCAGTATTTGTCACGAAAGAGGATGGGGTTGGCTCAATGGTAAGTCATATTGCCAAATGCATTACAGACAAACCAAAAAGGAGACGATGCAGGGATGAACAAAATAATAGAAAAAGATTTGATTGTGTTTTTGATTAACAGGGAATCGGACATAGCTTTAGATATGGAAGATTTTGGCTATTTGAAACAGCCATTTAATTATTTTCTGGGAAGAAAGCCAAATGAAGTTCCAGTAAAAGTTTTTCCTCAAGCTGTTACAAAGCATTTGAAGGAGCTTGGTATATTATGACCACAACCCCCACCGTGTCGGCTCGTGAAGGACGGAGACGGAAGAAGTGCAAGTGCGGTAGACCATACAAGAGCGTAGAAGATTGTGACAGCAACACAAACTTTAGGGTATGCTCTGGTTGCGGAATAGTTCCAGCAAGATGCTGTTGCAGACCTCTGGATGTACTGAACATATTTACCTACGGAGAGTGTTCCAAATGACGTCCTCACATGCCCTAAAGGGCAAGGTATCCAGACCTGAGTGCCAGACACGAGGAAAGCTTTATATATAGGTTATACCTATATATACATAGGGCATATAACCCTTAAGGAAATTGGTGAATACTATGGACACAGGAAAAGAGTTGGATTGGAACAATCCAGAGGAACTTGACAAAGCGGCAAAGATAGCCGAGAAAAGAGGCGACTATCAGTTCCGTGCATTTGTCATTCAGAAGCGGGACGAGGTTTTGAAGAAACAGGGACACGAAATAGTTCTTGACCCTGATGGACAAGCGAGCCGTAAATGCACTTGCGGCGGTGAAGTTATTGATGTAGTTGGCGGAGGCGAAGACGGCATACCTGAACATCTTGCGGGTGTTCAGTGCTTGAGATGCAATGCTAAGTCTGACGCCGTACCACACGAGGCGTATTGATATGGTTGACGAATGGCAAATACGAGACCACGAAGGAAATGTTTGTCAGAGTGGTTTCAGGTCGAAAGAGGACGCAGAAAATTGGTTAAAGAGATTCAAGAAGTCGGCGAGAGTTTGTGATGATGTTGAATCGGTGACGTGCGGAGTGAATTATCATGGTTAAGATTGACGCCAATAAATGCCTTCGTTGTGGTCACATCTGGGTGCAACGGGACAAAGAGAAGCCGCCCATGCACTGCCCTGAATGCAACTCGCCGTATTGGAACAAGCCGAGGAAAACGTGAGACTATGCCTAAATATCCGCACTTCAAGCCGAAGTTTGAAAGAGCGAAGGAGATAGCTCTGAACGAAAGAACTAAAAAACTAACGGAGGACGGCATTCCTCCCAAGGCTTAAGCCTTGGGTATCCTGCCTACGATTTTATGACCCCCACCGAAACCCACATGCGGAAGATGAGCGAAGGGACTAAACTTGTCATAAAAGTGTTGTTGCTGGTTGTGTTGATAGAAATAGCATTGTTTGGAATTGCCACGGTGATTTATTATGGAACTTGAACCCCCCATGCGGATGTTGGAACGACTGAGACACGTCTGGAGATTCCATCCCGAAATGTTAGATGACCTCACCCTCCTCCGTGACAAATTCCAGCAGGCGGGGAAGGAGTTTGAGAAGAAAGTTTATTCAACAGGGCAAACATCTGATTGGCAACAGACTGCAATCCGTATCTTTAAGGAGACGATGGAGGGATGACTCAAATGGAGAACGGGTTTTGTATAGAAGTTACATGGAAGAATGCGCAAGAAATACTCAAATTTGCAGAAGAAAAAAACAAGGATATATTTCTCATCACAGAGTGGGGAGCAGTAGGGAACGACAACGCTAAATTCGTAGTGGATATTAGTGATGAGGACTGTAAGAAATGTTATTTTGCTACGGTTAATATGCTCCAGAAGAGTAAAGACGGGGTGTTTGTTACATTGAAAAGAGACGGAAAAGAACAGTCACCAATGCCTAACTTTGAGGATATATTTGAGATGAGGGAGTTACCATGACCACAACCCCCACCGTGTCGGCTCGTAAAGGACGGGGACGGGAAAAATGTAAGGTATGCGGTTATCCTATGAGAAGAAGTAAGATTTATGTTGTTTGTAAAGGTTGCAGAGATGCTCAGAGTTTGGCTTGTCAAATGAGTGATACGGATAGGATTGATTAATATGACCCCCACCGAAACCCCCATGCGGAAGATAACGGCACAGTTATCCATAGACTTGTTTGTAGACTGCCCATTCTGCGACCAATGGGGAATTGATGTTTTCAAAGAAAATGGCGATGCTTGGGAACAGGTAATTCATAACTTCTTTGACCACAATGACAAAACATGTGATGTTGACATAGACTGCCCTAAATGCAAAAAGACTTTCAAAATAACTGAGGTTGAATTATGACCCCCACCGAAATCCAGAAGCAGAAGACGTGGAAGCTTGGTAAAGATGGTGAAAAGATAATGGCTTTCATAAAAGAACACAAGAAGGAAGTGGAAGAAGCCATCGATAATGATTGGTATCTGTCAAAGCTTAAGAAGATGACAACATCGAGATGATAACATGACCCCTGAAACCCCCATGCGGATGTTGGAACGGATGATTGCGGAAACTGAACGAAGAATAAAGGAACTTGACCATAGAACAAAATTACATGGACATGAACATGGACACCCTGTCACAGGATTGAACGATATATCTTATAGGGAATTGAAAATTACTCGGAAACATCTCGAAGACCTCACCCTCCTCCGTGACAAATTCCAGCAGGCGGGGAAGGAGATTGATGATAATTCTCAGTATGCTTCAACGAATGATGATGATTCCCCTTGTTGGGGTGACGATGCCGTAAGATTAATTCATGTCCAGCGTATCTTGGGCTTTGCCGGGGCGGAATCTGTTACGGGGTCGAAGGGATGCAATACGTCGGAAGCCCTAAACCCTTCCCTCAGTGCTGTAAGGGGCTTAAAACCAGCCAAGGACAGACGCAAACTCGGCACGAAGGAGAAACCATGATTGAAGCATCTATCTACGTCGGCAAGAGCGAACTTGACGGAATACTCTTTTACGCCTTCCGATACGCTTTAGGCAGGAAGTCAATATCCGTGAGTTTCGTGTCAGGTGTGCTTCGTAAATATTGGAAAGAACTCAAATTGACAACGAGAGCGACCATCAAGGAAGAAATCCAGCAAGCCATAAAGGAGAACCGAGCAGGCGACGAGTGCGACAGGACTGAATGGGAATTATTGTTGGGAGACGTGACTACTCGGAAACCGTCTCAAGTAGCTGCCCCCGAAAAGGAGAAAGCATGACTACCGTGACAAGCATCCTGCAAAGGGCAAGACGATACAACGGCTTAATCAAAACAGCAGACGACTTGTTCGCCCACATGGACAGGCTGCAAAAGTGCTGTGACTGCGGCAGGGACTTCTATGACAAGAGATGCCCTGAATGTTCGGAGGGGAAACCATGACATGCCAAATATTCGGTTGCAATCATCCATCTACCACACAAACATATGAAGGTTTACATGTCTGTGCCTGCCATGATAAGTGGTGGCGTTCAGAACTCCCAGAGAGTTGCAGGAGAAAAACATGAATTGCACCTGTGACAACGGAAAAGTCAAACAGCCAACCGAGCATTGCACCTTGGGATTCTACTGGACGGCTTGTGACAAGTGTAGAACCCGCATTAAGATAATGTGAGAGAGGGGATTAGATGAAATACACCAAAAAGGGGTCGACTAATGAGAAAAAGAAATGGTACGATTGGGTATTTTATCCATTGATACTGGTGTTTATATCATACGATAAAATGATGTGGCTAATGGATGTATGTGGGTTGCTGAATAAACAATGGGGGGATGAAATGGAAATCAGATGTTTGTGCTGTGGGAAGAATATAACAGAGAAAACAGCAAATACCAACAAAGGATGCTGTGACAAACAGTGCTTAAAGATTAAGAGGATGAGTACATGACATTGCTTGACATACGGCAGAATGATTACGAATGGCTGTTGGCTTTCAAGAAGTTCCACAAAATAGACAATGACTGCGAAGCCATAGCCAAACTCATTGAAATCCATAAGGCGTGGAACAGGGAAGTATTCGGAACGAGAAAGGAGAAAAACCTGTTGAGGAAGGAGACAAAGAAACAATGCCCGTAATAAAATTCAAAGTGTGTCTCTGTAACCGATGTGGTCACAGTTGGATGCCAACCAGCCGTGTAGATGACGTGCCGAAAAAATGCCCGAACATCAAATGCCGGTCTCCCTACTGGAACAGGGCAAGGAAGCGAATGGTATGTTGAAAGAAGTCTGCGAATGGAGAAACAGAAGAACGGGAGTTGTCCATTGTTGGTATGTTGACGAAGATGCTTTGAAGAGCATGAGGAAACCATTGAAATGACCAGCAAAGCAGAGACCAAAAGGATTGCCACGCTTGCGAAGCAGAGACACATCAAGGGTATAATTTGGGAAGGGGAAGGAGAAGATGCCGTACATTAATTGTCGATGCCGGTTGTTGAAGCACTATGCCGGAGACAAGTTCTCTTGCGTGAAGTGTCACAGGCTGCACAAAACAATGCCGATGAAAAAGCATTGCTGCGTGACGTTGGAACATTACACGGGCGACAAATACATTTGCGTGGAGTGTTGCAAGGTCTACAAGACGAAGATGGTGAAAAGATGACATTGAATTACGAGTCAGGTCTGGAACAGGTTTTTGAGGTTCATTTGGTCTTGGCTGGTCTGCAAGAACTGAAGTACAACGGCAACGGAAGGATGGACACAGCCATACTGAACAACCTGAAGCAGATAAGCATCCATGCCGGAGAGAAGCGTTTCTCCTGCGCCGAGGTCTACACGCCCATGAATTTATTGGCTCTTTGCCAGTACGAATTCATGCTCAGGAAGATGTTGCCTCACGCCAAGAGCAACGAGATAATCCGGTGCATGAAAATAGCCATCCGGAAGATTGAGGAAGTGCGGAAGTTCTTCGGTTGCCCACCGTTCACAGAGAAAGACGAGGTTCTGATAGTCGAAGTTCCAGCCGACGAAGAAAACTACAGGGCGTTGCCAGTGGAAGAGTTCGCAGATTGGAAGGGCGAATTCCACAGGCTGCTGCCCATAGAGCCGAGGATGCTCTTCTTCAAGACACGAAAAAACATGGGTGGATTCCTGAATTACAACGGAGAAGAAAAGCCAGCCGTGGAGTTCGTAATGAAAAGCTTCGAGAAGCCGTGGGGCTGGATGCAAGACGATGAGGGAAACCCATGACCGTTAACAGAGCCGATGACGCTGCCGTGGAAGCCTGCAAAGTTATAGCCAAAAACACTCAGGACACCATAGAAAGCGTAATCTGGCTCAACCGAAACCCATTCGGTCATCGGCTCATCCGGACAACCCGTGGGCTAAAATATTATACGACCTTCAAGCGTCTGCCATTCAAAACCTTTGGCTACCAGTTCGAGGACAAGGACATGCATGGCGTGGGAGAGACCATAAATGTCGAATTCTTGGAGAAAGCCATCGAGCTTGAGTGCGTCGCAATACTCATAGTCTACCCCAATGGGCATGTCTACGCCACGAACATCGGGGAGTGGAAGTCTTACGAAAACCTCTTCGAGACCGTGAGGCGCACCAAGGCAACCGGAGAGTCTACGATTTCCGTGCCAATCAAGCTTCTTCGCAGGTGGATATAAACCTGTGAATATATTAAAACAGTAAAACTGGAAGAAATCAAGATACTAAGCTTATATTTGTGGGTATTCAATCGGCTTCTATGAATGTGGCTTCAACCTACAAAATGGAAAAGGCTACCAAGAAAGCATTCAAGCTGAAATGCGTCGAAGAAGACGTGGGCTGCGAAGAGGTCATCAACGCCCTGATTCGCAAGTGGCTCAAGGGAGAAATTAAGGTGTAGATTATGAAGACGATTGTAACCTCTGTCAGCCGGTTTCCTATGGTCTCGAAGAACAAGGAATACGAGCTTCAGGTAGTCGGTGAAGAGGACAAAATCAGCCTGCGCCTGCCCAAGTCCAAGTTCGACTTCAAAAAGGGCGACGTGGTTGAGGTAGCCGTTGTAAAAGTCTCTGGATGATTCTATGTTTTCACTCTCAAACCCCAGTTCATTGTCCGGCTCTCGGCAGCCGAATTCCAGAAATCAGAGTTTCTGCCGGTCTGGAGTGATGCACTCAGGCAGCGCACACAGGGAATTGGGCATCAAGAGCCACTTATATTAGCGTGTGACACAGGAAGATACTAACACAGGAAGATTAAACACAAGGATGGTATGAAAAAATGAATACAGGCAATGGGTTGGGTGTATTGGCTCTCGTGGCGACCATCGCAGCCACGGCAGGTATGGCAATCGCTGTTCCATGCCAACTCGACTATCAGGCTACCACGACTCACTACTTCAACGGAACGCTCACGGACTTCGTGAACTACACCAACTTCACCGGCAACTCTGCGGTCTACTCCTTCAGCAACCTGACCATGAACGTGAGCAACGTCACTGAGAACTACACGCTCAACTCCGAGGACTGGTTTCTGAACCTGACCTTCCTATGTGGAGACCGTACATTTTTTATCATAAACCAAAGCCAGAGCTACTACGAAGTGACTCCGAACCAGAGCGTCAACATATCCTTCATAGTATCACCAGTTGTATTTGGGTCTTATCGTGTATCGAGTTGGGGAATTTTCAACGTCACCAGCAACATCACACAAATCAATGCGCCGATGTTCTTCAACTACAGCCTGCCGTTCCCCTACGTCACTTCCGGTCTCTACACCCAGACCTTCCAGATAATCAACGGTCATCAAGTGCAATACCTGAGCTTCGCAATCAACAATACAATTCGCCCAGAGCCTCGAATCCTGAAGTTCGACCACCCTGATGCCATGAAGTATGGGAAGAACTATAATGTCAGCGTGTTCGGAGACAACTTCGTGAACGCAAGTGTGGTCGTGGGCGACAAAACTTTCAACCTCACGAACACTTCAGTCTACTACTTCGAGGGCAGTATCTATGCGATGTCGCCGGTTGACCACATCACGCTCGAACTCGACAATGACGTGAAGTCCGTGACCACTGATTATTCGATGGCAACGTCGCCCAATGCGCCGGTTGCCAGAAACCTGATTCTTCCGGCAGTGAAAATCAATGAGTCTTCGAGATTCTTGCTGGTGGACTTCGGTGTGGACTACCCTGTTCCGTTGACCGTAAACTCCGTAGCGGTCACTCAGTACAATCAAACGGCAGACTTCGCCTACTACATTGCCAATGAAGATGGGCAAATCAATCCGGCACAGGCAAGGGTTCTCTACATATACTTGACACCACAGACAGCCAGCCTGAACAGAATAACCGGAAACTTCACATCTGCTCTGGTTTCCAGCAGCGCATTCAGCGTGGAGTTCGTCGGCAGCCAGTTCACCAACCAGCCACAGGTCAACTTGACCTACTACGAGAAATACACCCAATGTTCTCTGATTGTAAAGGACTTCCTTGACCCTACGAACAACAGCTATGACTGCCATTTCAGCCTTCCGGCGAATATTCAGTTGGATTCACTGCAATTCAACGAGCTTCAGTCGATGAAGGACAGGTACGAGTCAACGATAGCCAGCCAGAACAAACAGATAGCCGATGACGGACTATGGATTTTTATTGGTAGGGTGTTAATCATTCTCACAATAATCGGAGTGGTGGTGTTAAAGTTCCACAGAGAAATACTGCTCTGGTGGCAGGCTAGGAGCAAGGGATAAAATATGGGAATCGACAACGTTTTCATAGACGGGTACGGCAGAATCGGCAGACTCATGGACAACAAGCTCAAACGAGACGAAAACAACCCCGACATGCTTTGCGGTCAGATTGTGCCTTTCGGCGAGATGCGAAAGGTAGACGTTTTCAACATACCCAAGGACACCTACGTTGTGCTTACGAGGTCTGAGCTAGGGAATCTGTCAACGTTTCCAGTCTACCACATCTGCCCTAACACCGTAGGCACTCAGAAGAACCTCTTTGGCGATGTGATTATGAAGAAACTCGAAGAAATACTTAACAGGGCGACTGAAGGCATGAGGAACATGCAGATGGAGAGAACATCGAAGAACATAGACGAGATGATTAGTGCCGGTGACGCTGACGCATACCTCAAAAAACAGAAGAAGCTTTTTGACCAGATGCAGTACAGCAAGCAGCAAAGGGAAAATCCAAGGAGTGATTAAAAATGGGAATCGAAAGTCAGGAGCAGGAAATAGAAACAGGGGCGACCACTGAAACCGTGCAGAAGATGTTCGGCATAGAAGGCAAGTGGACTGTCAATAATTACAGACAAATGGACTCCAAGATAGCGGAAGCTATAAAGTCCGAAGAGCGTCACATCGAGGACAACCTCACCAACTTCGACGAAATAAAAGCGAATATAAAAGAACTGGAGAATGGCATGAGGGGTAGCAATAGCAAAAAAGAGATAAATCCAGTCCTAGACGGGCTGTTCAAAGACATTAACAAAATCATGCAGCTTCTCAACGGTGTCATAGAGAGCAAGTCGCTGATTCAGGAAACGCTGATAACACAGAACCAGAGCAAGACGAAGCTGCTCGAAGACGCTGAGAACGCCGGTCTCATCACCAAGGAATACGAGGCGAAGATGAGGGAGCTAGGGCTTCTGCTGGACTACCTGAAGAAACTCGCCGACACCGTGAGGCAGCAGGGCGAGGATAACATCAAGGCGCAGAAGAACGAGATAATCGAGGTCATCAAGTCCAGCAAAGAGCCAATAGACAACTACATCAGACCCGTTAGGGAATCCATGAACAACATGGATGGAAGGCTCAACGAGGCTCTGGAAAGGATAAGTGCGCTGGAATCAACCACCGAGGAGCTTGCCAGCCGTGAGACGGAACAGCAGGAAGAGCAGACCAAGAAGCCGAAGAAAGAATTCAACTTGGCTTACGAACTGGAGAAGATAGTCAAGGAAGGCTGCGATGACATCTACGACGCAAAGGAGAAGCTCAATGACATAGCTCCGTCAGGCACATTCGTGTCCCTGAACCAGATACGCAAGAATAGCTGGAAGGAGCTTGTAGCGAAGTATTCCAAAAAGAAGGGCAAGACCGAAGATGAAGACGACGAAGATGATGAAGAAGACGAAGAAGGCGATAAATAATGGAAAAAGCCTACGGTCAATGGGCGAAGAGACAGTGTAGAAACTGCCTAGCGTGGAACAAAAACATAATCTACACGGTCAAGAAGCAGGTGGGGTGGCGAGAGGATGGCACACCGATATTCCACCGTGACCATAAATTCTCCGAGGACTTCCCGTTCTGCCGTAGATGCAAACAACCGCTTGAAAGGTGTTTTGTATGACAAAAACGTGCGCTTTCTGGTGCTGGAAATTTGGGGCGTATCCCTTTCATAACTGTCAAACTTGGGTATATCAAGGTCGCATAAAATTTGAAGATGATGCAAACATTGAACTTACAGAATTCCAACACAGGAAAATGATGGAGCATGTGAGGCTTCTTCTGCTTCCACAGGAAGTCAAGGGGTGTAAAGTGACTGTTTTCCTGCCTAGATTGAGGGCTACCCCTGCCTATTTCGACAAGAGAGGGCATGTTTCTACGCTTGAAGCCATAAGGGGTCATTAGTGTGAAGATGGACAAGGCGAAGCTGACGCTCATTCTAGCACCGATAGGCGTAGCCGTATTCTGCCTTGTCATTCTGGGCGTACCGGCGAACTACGTTTTCTTCTTGCTCTCAGCCTTCTACGCCTTCGTGCTAATCTTTCCGCTTCTCAGAGAAAGCCAGTACCAAGACGAAGAGCAGGCTGCGTGGAAGTACGCCAAGGAAGCGTGGATGAAGAAGAAACGGGAAGACCTGAGTTTGTACCACTTCGAGAGCTTGAACCGTTACTTCGGAGAAAAACCAGAAGACAAGCTCTTTGCCTTCAAAGTAAACCGGTCAGGAGAATCGCCGGACAAGCCAAGGCAGCCTCTCGTTCTGGTAGTGCAACTCTATCCGAAGCCTCATTTCAGGGATGCCGACGACACCCTGAATAACATCAACGAAGAAAAATGGGAAAAGCCGTTCAAAGGAG
>Ga0315293_10005825_pt1 | contig 11573 bp, 9 predicted proteins | sample YL17G13_20_MG_FD_203071 | JGI IMG/M metagenome (GOLD analysis project Ga0315293, IMG submission 203071) | Sediment microbial communities from Yellowstone Lake, YNP, Wyoming, USA - YL17G13_20 | ecosystem: Environmental > Aquatic > Freshwater > Lake > Sediment | place: USA: Wyoming | collected... | reverse complement strand
CCGGGCAGGGCCAGAGGCGGAGCCGTGCGTAACAGGGCCGCGCTGAACCTCTGCACCCTTGGGCCTGGCAGCCTGGAGAGGAAGCTCTACGCGGCTTCGAGCGCGGGGTTCTCCGCGGTAGGTTTGTGCCAGGCCGATCTCGATGCGCCCGACGAACGGGGCAGGGAAGAACTGCGGCTGAGCGAGCTGGCCGTCGCCGAGCTGGAGGGGATCGCCGGCTGGATGGCGCCGGGCCGCAGCAGCAGGACGATGGCCCTCATGCAAGCGGAGAGCCTTTTCGCCGCGGCCGCTGAGATCGGCGCGCAGGTCGTCGTCGCATGGCCTTCGGACGATCCGGTCGAGTCGCTCGCGGCCGCCAGCTACTTCGCCGACCTCTGCCGGGCGGCCGAGCCCTTCGGGATCAGGGTGGGGCTGGAGTTCGTGGGCGATTCGGCGACGGTGCGTGACCTTGCGACAGCATGGCAGCTAGTGGAGGTTGCGGAAGCTGCGAACGGTGGGATCATTCTCGACACCTTTCACTTCTTCCGCGGCGGCTCGACCATCGAGACAGTCGAGGGAATCCCTGGAGAACGGATCTTGCTGGTTCAGGTAAGCGACGCGCCGCCTCTGCCCCTATCCGAGCTTGAGGACCGCCACCGTCTCTATCCCGGGACGGGCGCGCTCGCGCTCGAGTCGCTGCTGGCGGCGATCCGGGCGAAAGGGTATTCAGGGTACTACTCCCTGGAGGTACGAAACGCGGAGTACTGGCAGGAAGATCCAATGGTCATCGCGAGTGAGGGATTCCGGGCGATGCGCCGAATGGACCTAGTGTGAATAGGAGCGAATGGAATGCCACGAGAAGTCGTCGCTGAGCTGCACGCGATATGTGAGAAGATTCGCCGCGAGTTCGACGCCAAGGACGGGGCGAGGGAGAAGGGACTGACGCGGTCGCGCGAGGTCATCCGGAATAGCGCCGATGCTATCCGGCACATCCACCGGGGCGAGTTCGCGGAGGCCGAGGCGCTGATGAAGCAGAGCGCCGTTCTGCTTGCCGAGGTGAAGGAGGCGCTGAAGGACCACCCCGATGTCTACTACGCCGGCTTCGTGCATGACGCCCAGAAGGAGCACGCCGAGGCGCACGCGACCCACGCGCTGATCCGGGGGGAGCCGCTGCCCGATCCGGATGAACTCGGCGTGGGCTATGCCGCCTACCTGAACTCACTGGGCGAGGCGGTCGGCGAGCTGAGGCGCCACGCGCTCGACCGCATCAGGCACAACGAGTTCGGCTGGGGGGAGGGCATCCTGGCGGCGATGGACGAGGTCTACTACGCGATGGTGTCGTTCGATTACCCGCCCGCGATAGACCGTGGCCTTAAGCGCACCGCCGATGTCACGCGGTCACTGATCGAGCGCACCCGCGGCGACATCACCAATGCGGCGCGGCAGCAGCGGTTGGAGAGCGCGCTGGTGGAGTTGGAGTCGAAGCTGAAGCCAGAGAAGTAGCCCGTCGCTGCGTGGGCGGGGTCCGGCGACCCCGCCCTACAATTGCGGCGGCAAGAATCCCTGTGCTATAATCCCGCTCACCCCGCCAGAGGTCGCCGGAGGCGACCAGGACCGACAAGCATGCCAGGCAAGAAGGAAGTCATATTCAGCGCGATGCAGGTGACCGGCCTGCTCCACCTCGGCAACCTGGAGGGGGCGCTGCGGAACTGGGTCCGCCTCCAGGACGAGTACGAGCTCTACGCCGGCATCGTTGACCTGCACTCGCTCACCACCACCTTCGAGGACACGAGCGAGATCCTGCCCAATGTGCGCGAGGCCGTGACCGACTACCTCGCCGCGGGACTGGATCCCGAGAGGTGCACCATCGTGGTGCAGTCGCACGTGCCTGCGCACACCGAGCTGCACTTGCTCCTTTCGATGGTCACACCGGTGGGGTGGCTGGAGCGAGTTCCGACCTACAAGGAGAAGCGCGAGCAGCTCCACATCGCGAACCCCTCGTATGGGCTGCTCGGGTACCCGGTGCTAATGGCGGCCGATATCCTTGTTTACCGCGCGGATGTCGTGCCGGTGGGGCGAGACCAGGAGCCGCACCTGGAGCTGACCCGCGAGATCGCGCGGCGGTTCAACCATCTCTATGGCGAGACCTTCCCGGAGCCCCAATCCCTGCTCACCGAGTTCGCCGTCCTGCCCGGGACCGACGGGCGGAAGATGAGCAAGTCCTACGGGAACTGCATCTACCTCTCGGACACCGAGGACGAGGTGCGGGAGAAGGTGCGCTCGATGTTCACCGACCCCCAGAAGATCCGCAAGAGCGACCCTGGGCATCCAGACGAGTGCCCGGTGCAGGCCTATCATGTCGCCTACGCAGCCGAGACCGCGGAGGAAGCGGCAAGGGCCTGCAAGGCGGGGGAGCTTGGCTGTGTCGCGCACAAGGCAAAGCTGGGGGACATCATGCTCCAGGCGCTGGAACCCCATCGCCGGCGCCGCGAGGAACTCGTCGCCAGGCCCGATTATGTCGCCCAGGTCATCGCCGAAGGCGCCGAGCGCGCGCGCAAGAAGACGACGGAGACGATGGAGTTGGTCTGGAAGGCCATGAAGCTGAGGTAGGGGATTATGCCCCGCGCGCCTCACTGGACGACAGCTCGCGGATAAGGCATACTACTGACGCCCCTGGGCCGTTGGAGTCCCAGGGCAAGACTAGGATATACAGCACCAGCGGAAGCTTTGGAGGCGGCAGTGTTCGCACCAGATGAGGCAGCAGGCCAGGTGACCCATCCGGGGGTGCCGCCGGATCGGGTGTTCACCGGCCATCCGGTCAAACTCCCCGTTTATGAGGGCCCGCTCGATCTTCTCCTCTATCTCATCGAGCGCGATGAGATAGACATCTTCGACATACCCATCGAGCACATCACCAACGAGTACCTTCAGTATCTCGCCCAACTGGAGACGCTGAACATAGACGTCTGCGGTGAGTTCCTGGTGATGGCGGCGCAACTGCTGGAAATCAAGTCGCGGATGCTGCTGCCGCAGCCGGAGCGGCCGCCGGAGGAGCAGGAGGAGGCGGGCGACCCGCGGGCGGAGCTGGTGGCGCGGCTGCTCGAGTACCGACGCTACAAGATGGTGGCGGAGGAGTTGCGGGCGCGGGCCGAGCTTCAGCGGTACGTGTTCTCGCGCGGACTCTTCCTGACGGGCGAGGAAAGCGAGCCGAGCGAGCGACCGCATCTCATGCTGGGCGAGGTGTCCGCGTTCGACCTCTGGGCGGCCTTTCAGAACGTCCTGAGCCGCGTCAGAGAGCCGGCAGCGGGCGATGTCGTGCGGCCGCGCTTCACCGTCGCACAGAAGATCGCGGCGATCGCGGCGCGGCTTCGCTGGGCGACGGAAGGCATCCGATTCGAGCAGCTTTTCGACGAGGAGGCGACCCGCGCGGAGCTCATCGTGGCCTTTCTCGCGCTACTCGAGCTGATCCGCCTGCGGCGAGTTCGGGTGGCGCAGGACGGGCTGTTTGGCGAGATACGCGTGTACCCAGCGGGGAATACCACGAGCGATGAGTGAGCAGGAAACTGAGGCGGCGCTCGTCGGACAGTCAGAGGCAGAGGCCGGTCGCGAGCCGGACGTTCCCCGGGAGAAGCTAGCGGGTCTGGAGGCTGTGTTGTTCATGGCCGCCGAGCCGATCAGCGCGGCCGAGCTGGCGGAGATCCTCGACGTGACCCCGGCGGAAGCGGAGGACCTCTGCCGCGAGCTGGCCGTGCTGTTCGAGGGGCGCGGTGTTCAGGTGACCCGCGTCGCGGGCGGCTACCAGGTCGCGACGCGGAGCGAGTACGGCCCATACGTGGCGAAGCTGCACAAGCCGGAGCGATTCCGCCTCTCCCGCGCCGCGCTGGAGACGCTGGCGATTGTCGCCTACAGGCAGCCGGTCACGCGGCCGGAGGTGGAGGCGATCCGGGGGGTGAACTCGGACTCGGCGATAGACACGCTTACGCAGTATGCACTCATCTGCGAGGCCGGGCGCAAGGAAACTCCAGGCCGCCCCATGCTCTACCGGACAACCGATAACTTCCTCGGCCACTTCGGCCTGAACTCCGTTGACGACCTGCCGCGCATAGATAGCATCCCGGCCGACGAAGAGGCGGTGCGCGCCGAAGTAGACCAAGCACTGGGCGCAGCGCAGAGCCAGCCCGGCCCGGACCAGCCTGACCAGGCGCGGGACACGCAGGAGCAGTCGGCCTGATGAAGTGGGCGGCGGCAACCGCGGCCGTCGGCGCCGCTGTCTGTCTCTTCTGTGCGGGGATCCCCATCGCTCGCGCCGCTGACGCGCCGGCAGTCCAGGCTGCCTCGGCGGTTCTCATAGACGCTGACACCGGTGTAGTGCTAATTGACAAGTCCATGCACGAGCGCCGGCCGATCGCCAGCACGACGAAGGTGATGACCGCGCTGCTCGCGCTGGAGCACGGCAAGCTCTCCGACTGGGTGACGGTTAGTCCTTCGGTCCTCTCGCTGGAGCGGGGATCCAACGTCGGCCTCCAGCCTAGCGACGTCGCCACGATGGACGACCTGCTGAAGTCACTGCTGCTCGCCTCGGGCAACGACGCGGCAGTGGCGATTGCGGAGCACCTGGGCGGCAGCGTCCAGCGGTTTGCCGGCATGATGAACGCCCGCGCGGCGGAGCTCGGGGCGGCAGACACGCACTTCGTGAATCCTCACGGCCTATACGATCCGAACCACTACTCGTCGGCCTATGACCTGGGGCTGATCACAGCCGCTGCCTTCGCGCATCCGCGCTTCGCTGAGCTTGTTGCCTCCAAGGTGGTGGAGGTGAGCTTGCCGAGCGCGCCCGAGGGAGTCGTGCAGCTTATCAACCACAACAGACTCCTGTGGCGCGCTGACTTCGTGGACGGGGTCAAGACCGGGTTCGTCAAGGAATCGGGCCATTGCCTGATCGCCTCGGGGAGCAAGAAGGGCTGGCGGCTGATCGCAGTCGTGCTCGACAGCCCGGACATGTACGCCGATGCGAAGGCGCTGCTCGACTACGGTTTCACCACTTTCCAGCGCCAGGTGTATGCGAGAGCTGGAGATGCGGTCGGTCGGTCGGCGGTTCGGAGTGGCACGCATTCCAGCGTTCCTGCCGTGGCGGAGCGTACGCTCGCCTGCGTCACAGGCCCTGGGCTGACCGACGCAGGATGCCGCTTGGTGGTGAGCATGGAGAAGCTGAGCGCGCCGGTTGCGAAGGGCGCGCCGGTGGGGGAAGCGCGGCTGGTGTCGGGCGCGCACACACTGGCGGCATCCTCCCTGGTCGCGGGCGAGGATGTGGCGCGGTCCTGGATGAAGATCATCGGTACCTGGCTGCTCTGGTTGGTCGTCATTGCGGCGTTGTTCGTTCTATCGGTGAGGACCGGTGCAAAGATTGTCAAAGCTCGTCGCCTCCGCCGGCGTCTGCTCGCGGCGCAAGGCGGCGGAACTCATCCGGGCGGGCCACGTCAAGGTTGACCGGCAGGTCGTGCTCCACCCGGGCGCGGAGGTGGATGAGCGGTCGGCGCGGGTCGAGGTGGACGGCCGGCCGATATCCATTCAGCCCAAGCGGTACATCATTGTCAACAAGCCGCGGGGACCGATCTCCACGGTGGCCGATCACAGAGGACGCAAGACGGTGCTCGATCTGCTGCCGAAGGGCGACGAGCGGCTGTATCCGGCCGGGCGACTGGACGCGGACACGGAGGGCCTGCTCCTTATCACAAATGACGGAGAGCTGACCTACCGCTTGACCCACCCGCGATATGGGGTGGAGAAGGTGTACGAGGCAGAGGTCAGGGGAAGCTTGTCGAGACATGACGTCGAGCGGCTCGAGGCTGGGATGATGCTGGCGGAGGGCCACACCGGCCAGGCAAAGGTGCGGATGCTAAAGGAGGTAGGCGAGACGTCGCTGGTGGAGATGACGGTGCACGCCGGCCGGAAGCGGATGGTGAGGCGGATGTTCGAGGCGGTGGGGCATCGGGTCGTCGCGCTGCGGCGGACGCACATTGGGCCGCTCGGGCTGGGCAAGTTGAGGCCTGGCGAATGGCGCTCGCTAACCCAGCAAGAGGTGGCGCGGCTGAAGGCTGCGGTAGCGAACGGAACCGCCCCGGGATCCGGGGCGGCGTAGGTGACACCGCGGCGATCAGGCAGGTGGCGTCAGGCCGCGCGGGTGACTTTGCCGGCCTTCAGGCACTTGGCGCAGACGCGCAGGCGCTCTCGCTTGCTGCCGCGGAGGGCGGTGATGCGCTGAAGGTTCGGCAGCCAGCGCCGCTTCGTCCGGACGTGAGAGTGACTCACGTTGTGGCCACTCTGAGGGCCCTTGCCGCAGATATCGCATCGTCTGGCCATGCTCGAACTCCCAAGTGATATCGAGGGTGACGTGGTATGATAGCATATTGGCCGCGGCTGACGCAACCGGCATGAGCGTCCGGCTGCTGCGGCCATCCTGATATGACCATCGCTGACCTACGTGATGTCGTAAGGCATACTCCGCCTCTGGCGCCGGATGACTCGGCGGCGCGTGCGGTCCGCATCATGCGGAAGCACGGAGTGCCGGCCGTCCTGGTGTCTGATGGCAATCGCCTGGTCGGAATGGTGACCGAGGCTGACGTGAGCGCGTTGGCGGCCGCCGCGCCTGAGGCGAAAGCCGCTTTGCGCAGCACGCCGGTCGTCGGGATCATGCAGCCCGTGCCAGTGGTCGCGTTTGAGGACCAGGAAGTCGCCGCGGTTGCCGGCGCGCTGGCGGCGCGGCCGGCGCCCGCCATAGCAGTGGCCGCGACAGACGGGCGCTATCTGGGGTTGCTGCTGCCAAGGGATATGCTGGCGGCGATGGCCGGGGAGCCGGTGGTGCCACCGATCGCGGGGCTGGCAACGCCGCTGGGAGTCTACCTGACCACCGGCGCTCTGCGCGCGGGAGCTGGCGACCTCGCGCTGGCCGCGACCGGCGCATCCCTTATGGTCCTCAACCTGCTCTCGCTGGGGCTCGTGGAAGGACTTGCACGACTTCTCAGTCATCTATCCCCGGCGTCCGCCGCGCAAGCAGCGTCATCGGGCGCCATCGCGGTTGCCAGCATCGTTGCCGCCTACGCGCTGCAGGTCGCCATCTTCCTGGTTCTGCTGCGCGTTTCGCCGCTGACGGGAACCCATGCCGCCGAGCACATGGTGGTCCGGGCAGTGGAAGAAGGAGAGGACTTGGTCGCGGAGAAGGTCAGGCAGATGCCGCGCGTCCACCCGCGCTGTGGCACGAACCTGATGGCGCTGGTGGTGCTGGTCGTCATCGCCTACCAGTTGCTGTCATCGGTGCGCCGCATCAGCCCAGAAGCTCAGGTCTTCGCGCTGGTGTTGCTGGTAATGCTCGTGGCGCTAAGCTGGCGGCGGCTGGGAGCGGGGCTGCAGCGCTGGATCACGACGAAGCGGCCTTCGGATCGGCAGCTGGCGCGGGCGATTGCCGCGGGCGAGGAGCTGCTGGCGAAAGTGCAGGCCCGGCCGAGCGCAGGCGCCAGGCCGGTGCGGCGTATCTGGCATACGGGCTTCGTCCAGGTGGCGGCGGGGTTCTTCGCGGTGGCGCTGGCGGCCGAGTACGGCCCGCGGCTCGCAGTCTCGGTGTGGCATCTTGTGGCAGGCTGACGTAGCGGAGCACGGATGGCAAGGGACACGATTATAGCTGCTCTGGCAGAGGCGATCTCGCGGGCGCAGAACGCGGGCGACCTGCCGACATCCGTCTCGCCCAGGATCGAGCTTCAGACCCCGCGCGATCCGCGGCATGGCGACATCGCGACCAACATCGCGCTGGCGGTGGCGAACGAGGTCGGCGAACCGGCGCGCGCGCTTGCTGAGCGGTTAGTCTCCCACCTTCGGCTGCCCGGTGATCTCATCGAGAAGGTTGAGGTAGCGGGGCCTGGGTTCATCAACTTCACGCTTGCTCCGGCCTATTTGCGAGGCGTGGCGCGGGCCGTTCTCGAGCAGGGCGACCATTATGGAAGAAGCGACGCAGGCGGTGGGAAGTCGTTGCTGCTGGAGTTCGTGAGCGCGAATCCCACCGGCCCGATCGCGGTGGTGCAGGGCCGCGCGGCAGCGATCGGCGACACGCTGGCGAAGCTGTTCGAGCACACCGGCTGGCGGGTCTCGCGCGAGTACTACATCAACGATGCGCTCAACTCGACCCAGATCCAGCGCTTCGCCGAGACGCTCGAGGCGCGCTACCTGCAGAAGTTCGGCCAGCAGGTGAGCGTCCCCGAGGACGGCTACCAGGGCGACTACGTCGTTGACATGGCCGAAGAGCTGGCGCAGACAGAAGGCGATCGCTACCTCCGGATGTCGCGGGAGGAGCGGCTCGCCGCGCTCTACCAGTACTCGCTCAGTAGCATCGTCGCGAGCCAGCGGCGGGACATGGACGCGTTCGGTGTCCGGTTCGATACCTGGTTTCACGAGAGCGCGCTATACGAGAACCACGAGGTCGAGGCGGCGATCGAGGCGCTCAACGTGCGGGGATACACCTATGAGGCCGACGGCGCCCTCTGGCTCAAGGCCAACGAGCTGGGCGATGAGCAGGACCACGTGCTCGTGCGGAGCGACGGGCGCCCGGGCTATCTGGCGGCTGACATCGCCTATCACAAGAACAAGTTCGACCGCGGCTTCGACCGGCTCATTGACATCTGGGGCCCGGACCATCAGGGGCATGTGAGACGAACCAAGGCGGGCGTCCGCGCGCTTGGCTACGACCCGTCGCGGTTCGAGATCCTGATTCACCAGATCGTGCGGCTGTTCCGCGGCTCGGAGATGGTGCGGATGTCGAAGCGGGCAGGGGACATCATCCCGCTCTCGGCATTGCTCGAGGACGTCGGCGCGGACGCGGCCCGCTTCTTCTTCCTCATGCAATCGTTGGACAGCCACCTGGATTTCGATCTCGAGCTGGCGAAGAAGCAGGCGAACGACAACCCGGTCTACTACGTCCAGTATGCTCACGCGCGGATCTGCAGCATCCTGCGCGAGGCCCAGGAGCGCGGCGTGGGGGCGGGCGGCACGAATCCTGCGCCCAACCTAGACCGGTTGGGCGAGCCGGACGAGTTGGCGCTCATCAGGAAGCTGGCCGAGTTGGCGGAGGAGATCGCCGACGCGGCCGAGCGCTACGAGCCGCATCGGATGACGCGCTACGCGCGGGAGATCGCGTCGGTTTTCCACGGGTTCTATACGAACTGCCGCGTGCTCACGGATGACGCGGAGCTGACGGCAGCGCGGCTGAGCCTCGTGCAGGCCACTCTGACAGTTCTACGTACCGTCCTGAGGCTGCTCGGCGTCTCCGCGCCGGAGAAGATGTAGCGCCCCGCGATCGTCTCGAGGGATTCAGGGGACACGAGAGGGCGATGGGGGAGAAACGGTCGAGCGCAAAGCGAGATATCGCGCAAGACAGGCGCGGAAGCATCCCCGCCGGCTATAGCGCGATCACGGTCCCGCTCAACTCGGTGTGGCCCGCGAACCTGCCGAAGCGCGACATCTCCGGGTTGCCCGCGCTCTGCCTTGAGGCCCTGGGTGTTGGCAGACGAAGATCGCGCCTGGCGCCAGTCGCTGCTCAGCTCGACCGCGTTCTTCCGATGTGGCCGGAGCGCGCCGCCGAGGATGTCGCCGCGGCCGCCGGCGCGGGCATGCCGGAGCCAATGCAGCAACTGGCCGCGGTGCTCTCCCAGCGGCCCATCACATGGCCGGACTGCCTTCTGCGCGCCGCCTCTTCGAGCCGCGATCCGAAGGCCAGATTGTGGCTGCTGACCGCGCTCGCCGCGACCGACACGCCGGAGGTCCGGTCTTTCTGGCTCGGCGATCTCCGGCGGCGGGCGAGAGCCGAGCCTGCCAGCCCTGACACCGCGCTCTGGTTCGCCTTCCTGCGGGCCTTCCTCGGCGGCTGGCTCAGCTACGCCGACTTCCGTGACTGCCTGGTGCAGGGCCGTGTCCTTACGGCCGCCGACCAGAGGGGAGACTACCCGTGGGCCCTGCGCAAGCTGCGGCTGACCGGCCACCCGACATTCCCCAAGTGGTACCGGCAAGTCGTCTACGAGGTCGCGCACCAGCCGGACGTCATGCTCAGCTACGCGGCAGGTGGCTGGATTCGCGACTTTCCGGGGGTGGACTACCTTCGGGACGCGGTCGCCAGCCTGGAGCAACGGGCCGACTCCTGGTGGCCGCTTCACATGCTGCGGTGGTGCTCGGGATTCCGGCCGTACGACGAGCAGGTGATCTCACGCCTGTCGGAAGCCTCCGCGCTCGCGATATGCCTCGTCTCACTGGTGCGGCCTGATCTGTGCGGCGCCGCGGAGCAGGTCCAGGACCTGCCCCATCATCGGGAGGCGGTTGAATGGCTCACGTCCGCCTCGCCTCACGGGCCTCTTGACCTGCGCATGATCGAGAGCAAGATCGGGCCGTGGGCGGAGCGCATCGGCGAGAGGGTATCGCTGGCGTGCGGCGCGCTTTGCTCCACGGATCCGCCTCAGGATTTCCCGGGGCCGGCCGAAGCCATGTCTCGACGACGGGAGTTCGTGCGGGGGCTGATCCCGCGCCTCGACCGGATGATGGGGAACATGTCCTGCGTTCACGCCCTGCGCAAGGAGCACTTCGATGTTCTCTGCCGGCAGGCGCGCGCCGGGTGGCCTGCGGCCATCCGCGCCCTTGGCCTGTGGGGGGAGAAGGCGGAGGAAAGCGCTCCGCTGCTGTTCCGGATCAGCCGAGAGGGCACGAAACAGGCGAAGCGAGCGGCGCAGGAGTCGCTGGAGTTGCTGAGGGCCCGCGCCAGGATCGAGGATCTGGCCGAGCTGGAGAGGCGGGTGGACCTGGCTTCCGCCTGGGCGGACGGCGGCCTGGAGGGAAAACCGGCGCGGGTGTGGTGGGATGTCGCGGGCTACCGGTTGAAGCTCTCGGTCGCGGCGGGGCAGGTCGTCGTGGAGGCCTTCTCCAGTCGGCGCCGATTGGCCGGCATCCCAAAAGGCGTCCGGCAGGCGCCGCAATACGAGGAGATACAGCAGGCCCGTCGCCACCTCGCCAGCAGCTACCGTTACTTCCGCCAGCGCCTAGAGCTGGCGATGGTGGGAGGGGTGCGGTATCGCGGCAGCGACTTCGCCACACTGCTGGCGAATCCAATCATGCGGTCGCTTGCCTCCAGGCTCGTGCTGCTCCTCGACGGCGCACCGCGCCTGTGGACCTCCGCCGATCCGCTGGACGACGATGCGCCAACCGCGGAGTTTGCGGGCGTGGGTGAAGTCGCGGTCGCGCATCCCATCGAGTTGAGCAGGCTCAACTCGCTGACCGAGTGGCAGCAGCGCGTCATTGACGATCACATCTCGCAGCCCTTCAAGCAGGTGTTCCGCGAAGTCTACCTGCTCGGCAATGCCGATGGACAGGCGACGGAGTGCGGCCGTTTCGCCGGTCACGGGCTCGTCGCTAGGCGCGCGTTCGCATTGCTGCGGTCGCGCGGCTACTCGCCGCGGGGCGGGGAGGCGGTCAAGGATGGGGAGAGTGAAAGGCTGGCTGCTCACATCCGCTGGGCGGGCGACGACGAGGATGCCGGCCGGCTGGTGGCGCGGGTGGAGACGGCCGAA
>Ga0315293_10005823_pt1 | contig 11578 bp, 11 predicted proteins | sample YL17G13_20_MG_FD_203071 | JGI IMG/M metagenome (GOLD analysis project Ga0315293, IMG submission 203071) | Sediment microbial communities from Yellowstone Lake, YNP, Wyoming, USA - YL17G13_20 | ecosystem: Environmental > Aquatic > Freshwater > Lake > Sediment | place: USA: Wyoming | collected... | reverse complement strand
CACGGGTTCATCGCCGCCACGAGCTGGAACCGCGCGGGGAAGGTGACCGCGCGCCCGACCCGGGCCACGCTCACCCGCCCTTCCTCGAGCGGCTGGCGGAGCGCCTCGAGCGAGGAGCGGTCGAACTCCGGGAGCTCATCGAGGAAGAGCGTTCCCAGGTGCGCCCTCGTCACCTCGCCCGGCGTCATGTGCGGCCCGCCCCCCACCAGCGCGGCGTACGAAGCCGTGTGATGCGGCGCCCGGAACGGCCGGCGCCGGATGAGACCGTGCACGGGACCGGCTCCCGTCACCGACGCGATGATCGTCGCCTCCCGGGCCTCCTCGTCGTCGAGCGGCGGGAGCACGCCGGGGATGGTCGAGGCAAGCAGCGTCTTCCCGGATCCGGGAGGGCCGATCAGGACCAGCCCGTGGGCCCCGGCGAGGGCGATCTCGAGGGCGCGTCGCGCCTCGAACAGGCCGCGCACGTCGGCGAGGTCCGGGAGGTCGCCGAGGTAGTCGCCGGCCGCCGGCGCCGGGGCCTCCTCTGGGACGAGCTCGGCACGGAGCCCCGGCCGATGCCCGCCGACGCGGCGACCCCGCAGCAGGTCGGCGGCCTCTGCCAGCGAGGCTGCGCCGACGACCTCGATGCCCGGGACGAGGCGCGCCTCGGCGAGGGAGCCCGCAGGCACGACCACGCGACCGGCTCCGCGACGCGCGAGGGCCGCGACCATCGGCAGGACCCCCGGTACCGGGCGGACCTCCCCGCCCAGGCCCAGCTCGCCGAGGAGCGCCCACGACCCGCGCGGCCTGACCTGCTCCGAACCGACCAGGATCGCGATGGCGATCCCGAGGTCCAGGGCCGAGCCGGCCTTCGGCACGTCCGCGGGGGCGAGATTGACCGTGATGCGGCGCGCGGGATGGACGAACCCGCTGTTCCGCAGGGCGCCGCGCACGCGCTCCCGGGCCTCGCGGAGGGCGATGTCGGCGAGGCCGACGATCGTGAAGCCGGGGAGTCCGGGCGCAACGTCGGCCTCGATCCGGACGGGGCGGCCGTCGAGGCCGACGAGCGTGGCGGCGAGGACGCTTGCGAGCATGGGTCGCACGGTAGCGACCGCCGCTCACCCGCCGATTATCCGCCCCTTATGCGCCCTCCCTGAGGCCGCGACCGCTCAGCGAGCGGGGGCCGCCGCGACGGCAGGGCCGGAGGCCGCGCCCTTGTCGATCGCGCGCGCCAGGTCGTGGAAGGAGCGCCCGAGCGGCGAGTCCGCCTTCGTGAACATGACCGGGGCACCCGAGTTGAGCGCGCTGATCGCCCCGCGGTACTCGTTGAGCACCAGCAGGTCGATGGGGTGCCGCAGGGCGCCCTCGGCCGTCTTCGCGTTGATCCCGGTGAACGCGTTCGAGCGGTTCAGGATGAGCTTGACCCGATCGCTCTGGTAACCGATGTGGCCGAGCGTCTCGAGGACCAGACGGACGTTCTTGAGACACGAAAGGTCGGCCGTGAGCACGACGAACAGGTGCTCGGCGGCGTCGAACACGCCAAGGTTCATGTCGTCGAGCCGTTTGTCGACGTCGACCACGACGTAGTCGTAGACACCCCTCAGGACGTCGAGGATCTGGATCAGGTGCTCCTTCGTGACGAGCTCCGCCATCTCCGGCGTCGGCGGTGCGAGAAGGAGGTCGATCTTCGAATCGTGCTCCACGAGGACGCCGCGGAGCAGGTCGGCGTCGATGGACGGCGCGCTCACGACATCGACGATGCTCTTCCGGTCGAGACCGAGGTCCATGAAGACGCGGTGGTCGCCGAACTGGAGGTTCGCATCCACGAGACAGACGCGCCGGCCCAGCTCGCGCTGGAGGGCGATGGCCACGTTGATCGCGATCGTGGTCGTCCCCACGCCGCCCTTTGCGCCGTAGAAAGCCAGGACGCGGCCGAGGGGCGGTCGCCCGCCCAGGAGGTCCTTCGGGGCGAAGCGGGCCAGCAGGCTCTTGATGCGGGCCAGCAGCTCGGCCGGGTGGAAGGGCTTGACGAGGTAGTCGTCGGCACCCGCGCGCAGGCCCCGGATCTTCTGCTCGACCTCGGCCTCGGCCGTCAGCATGATGATGGGAACGTGGGAGTCGGCCTCCTCCGCCCGGATCCTGGCCGCCACCTGGTAGCCATCGAGCTTGGGGAGCATGACGTCGAGCAGGATCAGGGCGGGGTCCTCCGCACCCCACAGGCGGAACCCCTCCGCGCCGTCCACCGCGACGACCACCTCGTAGCCCTCCTGCTTGAGCGTGTAGCTCAGCAGGCGCTGGACGTTGGGGTCGTCGTCGACAACGAGGATCTTGGCGGCCATCCGGACCTCACTCCGTCAACCGGGATCGCGCGCTGCGCCCCCCGGACGCGAGGAATAGTAGCGGACGGGGGTCCCGGCCGACCGCCGCCCGGTGGTACCACCGCCGCGTCGCAGGGCGGCGGCGCTTCACCCCTGCTCGGAGGTCGTGCCGGCGGTCGCGATCGCGGTGCCGAGACCCGCCGTCAGCGGCCCGACGAGCTGGGTGAACTCGGCGGGGATGATGTACTTCGTAGACGGGCTCTGGCCGATCACCTTCAGGGCGTCGAGGTACTGCAGGAGCATCGTCTTCTGGTCGATCGCCGAGGCCGACTCGTAGATCCGGGTCAGGGCCTGGCCGAAGCCCTCGGCGTTGAGGATCTGCGACTGGCGCGCGCCCTCGGCGTTGAGGATCTGCGACTGGCGCGCGCCCTCGGCGGTGAGGATGGCGGCCTGCTTGGCGCCCTCGGCGATGTTGATCTCCGACTGGCGGCGACCCTCGGATTCGGTGATGACCGCGCGCCGCGTGCGCTCGGCGGAGAGCTGCCGGTTCATCGCGTCCTGGACATCGCGCGGCGGCGTGATCTCGCGGATCTCGACGGTCGTCACCTTCCCGCCCCAGCGCTCGGTGACTTCGTCGAGCTTCGTGCGGAGAACCTCGTTGATCTGCTCGCGACGGGAGAGGACCTCATCGAGGAGGATGTCGCCGATCACCGCGCGCAGCGTCGTGGTCGCCACGCCCTGCAGCGCGCCGGCGAAGTAGGCGACGTTGACGATGCTCTTGAGGGGGTCGACGATCTTCCAGTAGATGAGGAAGTCGACGTTGATCGGGGCGTTGTCCCGGGTGATCGTCGTCTGGCTGGGGACCTCGATGAACTGCTCGCGCACGTCCACCTTCACCGGCCGGTCGATGATCGGGATGAGGAAGCGCAATCCGGGGTCGCGGACGAGGCGCTCGTTGGTCTGCCCCAGCCGGAAGACGACCATCTTCTCGTACTGCTGGACCACCCGGACCGAGAGGTAGAGGAAGACCAGGGCGAGGACGAGGATCGCCACGACGATGGCGAGCGTGATGCCGAGCTCCACGGATGGCTCCTTTCGACTCCTGCGATGGCTGGGCTGATCAGGCGGCGGGCACGGCGCCGGCCGGCTCGACGTAGAGGGTGAGGCCGTCCTGACGGACGACCCGGACAGTGGCGCCGCGCGCGATCGGGCGCCCGTCGACGCTCCGGGCGGTCCACTCCTCGCCGGCCGCGAGGACGGAGCCGACGGGGTCGATGGGGCGGGCGACCTTCCCGCCGAGCCCGATGACCTGCAGCGAGCCGACGAGAACCGGGCTCTGCGGGGCGTGGCGCGATCGGAAGGCAACGACGGTGATGAGGGCGGCGAACGCCGCGGTCATGCCCACGACCACGACGATGACGGGCAGCGCCACGGCGACGTCGGGGGCGGTCGGGGTGCCGGGCTCCGTGTAGAGCGCGGCCGCGCCCAGCGCGACGCAGATGACCGCCCCGATCGCGAGGAGGCCGTGGCTGGTGACCTGGGTCTCGAGAAGGACGAGGACCAGGCCGAGGGCGATGAGGAGGAGGCCCGCGACGTTGAGGGGCAGGCTGCCGAAGCCGATGAACGCGAGGAGCATCGCGATCGCGCCAATGATCCCGGTCACGAAGTTCGGGTTCTGGAGCTCGAAGATGAGGCCGTAGAAGCCGATCGTGAACAGGATGAACGCGATGTTCGGGTCCGACAGGAGGTGGAGGAACTGCTGGAAGGGGTTCATCGGGACCTCGACCGGTACCGCCGTCGCGGTCGCGAGGGCGACCTGCCGTGCCCCGGCCACGGTCACCGTTCGCCCGTCGGCCGCGGCCAGGACCTCCTCGATTGTCGAGGCCAGGCCGTCCACCGCCCCCGCGGCAACGGCCTCGTCGGCCGGGTAGCTCTTCGCCTCCGCGACCGTGGAGACGGCCCATGCGACGGGACGGCCGCGCGCCTGGGCAATCGCCGTGATGTTCGCGATCGCGTCGTTCTTGACCTTCTCGCCCAGCGTTCCCCCGATGTCCTCCCCGCTGCTCGCGATCGGGCTGGCGGCGCCGATGTTCGTCCCCGGCGCCATCCAGGCGAGGTTGGCGGAGAGGGTGATGAACGTGCCGGCGCTGGCCGCGCGCCCGCCCGCCGGGGCCACCCACACGATGACCGGGAGCGGCGCCTCCAGGAACGCGCTCGTGATCTTCTGGGTGGCCTCGAGGCTGCCGCCGGGCGTGTTCAGCTTGACGACGACGACGTCGGCCCCCTCCCGGACGGCCTTGGCGACCCCGTCGCTGAGGTAGCCGGCCATCACCCCGTCGACGACGCCCGTCGTGGGCAGCACCCAGGCCTCGCGGGCCCCATCCGCGGCGCGGGCCGGGGAGATCGCGCCGAGCGCGAGCCCGATCGCCCCGAGCCCGAGGGGCACGAGCGGAAGGAGGCGGGCGAGGCGTGCTGGACGGCGCATGGTCGAGTCTCCTGCGCCCAGTATGGCACCAGCGCCGTGGTGGTCCGGTAGTGCCGGGTGTCAGGTCCCGCGCCCGCTCGACGGATCGCTGTCGACGACCTCCAGGACGAGCTGGCTCCACGTCTCCAGCCGGTCGTAGACGGCGCGGACCGCGGCCGGCTCGGCGAACTCGCCCTCCAGCTTGTGGGTCTCGCGGATGCCGACGGCGCGCCCGGCGGCCTCGGCGGAGTAGACCACTCCCAGGTGGACCCGCCCGACCTCGGTCTCGTCGTCGTTCAGGAACCCCACGAGCCTGAACTCCGGGACGAAGTCTGCGACGAGCTCCTCGGCCCATTCGCGGGCGAGGCCGCCAGCGAGGTCCACGTCGCCGGGGTTGAGGTGGCCGCCGACCCCGATCGAGAACCGGTCGTGGAGCCGCTCATCGCCGCCGGCCCGCGTGCGCCGCATGAGGAAGTAGCGACCGCGATCGCGGAGCACGAGGTATGGGATCACCTGCTTGAACCGGGGGTCACGCTCCATCGCGGCGCGCGGTTCGAAGCGGCCCTCCGCCGCGATGACGTCCAGGAAGGGCGCCGCCCCCGACTCCAGGATGCCGCGCCAGCCGCGCGCGTCCATGATCCGGTCGCGCGGGACGACGAGGACACGCTCCTCGATCACCCGTGGTTCCCCAGGCGATCGCGGGCCGCCGCGAGGCGCTCCCGCAGCAGCGTCTCGTCAGGAAGGCCGTCGGCCGACGGCTGCTCGAGGAGCGCCAGCCACTCGTCGAGCCGGTCGCGGACGTCGCGGAGGCGCGCGGCGAGGGGACCCGCGTTCGTGCGGGCAATCCCCGCCCCCATCGTCGGGTCGCCGCGGGCAAGGCGCGTGGCACCGGCCCAGCCGCTCGCGGCGAGCGCCGCCGCCACCGGCCAGCCCGGCGGGACCGGGTCTCCCGGCGCGCCCGCCACCGCCTCGACGAGCGCCGCGGCGAGCACGAGGGGGAGATGGCTGATCGCGGCGACGGCGGAGTCGTGCTCCGCCGCCGTCATGCGCAGGGGACGAGCGCCACAGGCGCGCGCCAGCTCCTCCACCCGCGACACGGCATCCTCGTCAGCCGCGGCCGGCGGCACGACCACCCACGGTCGGTCGCGGAAGAGGTCGGCATCGGCCGCCGCGAAGCCGGTCTTCTCGCCGCCCGCCATGGGGTGTCCGCCGACGAACCGCAGGCCGAGGTGCGCGGCGCGGGCGCCCAGGAGTACCTTCGTGCTCGCGACGTCGGTGACCACGGCGTGGTCGGCCAGGGCGGCCCGGTCGGTGCCGGCCAGGCGCACCATGAGGTCGAGGCAGGCGCCGGGTGGGGCCGCCAGCACCACGAGATCCGCGTCGACGAGGGCGCCGGCGAGGGTCCTTGGCGCGGCGTCAATCACGCCGGCACCCAGGGCGCGGGCTGGTCCGGAACCCGCTGGACTCCAGGCGGCCGCGGTCCAACCACCGGCCTCGCGCACTGCACGGGCCACGGAGCCGCCGATCAGGCCCAGGCCGACGAACGTCAGGTGCACGGAACGGAAGTCTACCGCAGGCCCTGCATCGACATGCCGGTGATGGCCGATCCGCTCAACGACGCGGCCAGCTCAGCGCAGGCAGGATCCACCTCGTCGAGTGACCCGCCGGGGCAGGATCGGCCTAGCGGCTGTTCCGGCGCGGCCCGGCTCGACGATCGGTCGTGCGCCGCTTGTCGCCGCCGGACGGCGGCCCGGGATCTCCGGGTGGGTTCTGGCGGCGCACCCGCTCGCGACGCTCGACGCCGCGGCGCTCGAGGTTCATAGGCGCTCCGCAGCGCGGACACCGGCGCTCGTCGATGAAGAGCGACTCCAGTGGGGAGGTCGCGTAGATCTGCCGGCCGCAGTTCCAGCACGCCAGGCGGGGCATCGCCCCATCCTACGCTGCCATAGCCTCCGGCGGCGCGTTCGTCAGCCGACCAGGGGGAGGGCCGCGAGGGCCCGGGCGACCATCTCCGCCGGGTACTCGTAGTCCACCAGCGCCCCGGCCAGGTACCGCTCGTAGGCGGACAGGTCGAAGTGCCCGTGGCCGCTCAGGTTGAACAGGATCACCCGGGCGACCCCCTCCTCCTTCGCCAGCAGGGCCTCGTCGATCGCGGCCCGGATCGCGTGGTTCGACTCCGGCGCCGGAAGGATCCCCTCGGTCCGGGCGAACTGGACGCCGGCGGCAAAGCTCGGGTTCTGGTGCACCGCGCGGGCCTCGATGAACCCGTGCTCCCGCAGGAGGCTCACGAGGGGCGCCATGCCGTGGTAGCGGAGCCCGCCGGCGTGGATCGGCTCCGGGATGAAGTCGTGGCCGAGCGTGTGCATCTTGACCATCGGGGTCAGCTTCGCGGTGTCGCCGAAGTCGTACGCGTAGACGCCGCGCGTCAGCGAAGGTGAGGCCTCGGGCTCGACCGCGATCACCCGGTAGTCGGCCTCGCCGCGCAGCTTCTGGCCGAGGAAGGGGAAGACCAGCCCGGCGAAGTTCGACCCGCCGCCGGTGCAGCCGATCAGGATGTCCGGCTTCTCGCCGGCCATCTCCATCTGGAGGATCGCCTCCTGCCCGATCACGGTCTGGTGGAGCAGGACGTGGTTGAGGACCGATCCGAGGGCGTACTTCGTGTCGTCGCGGGTCGCGGCGTCCTCGACCGCCTCGCTGATCGCGAGGCCGAGCGAGCCCGGGTTGTCCGGCGTCTCAGCCAGGACGGCCCGCCCGTAGGCCGTGGTCGGGGAGGGGCTGGCGACGACCTCCGCGCCGTACGTCTCCATGAGCATCCGGCGGTACGGCTTCTGGTCGTAGCTCGCCCGGACCATGTAGACCTTGACCTCGAGCCCGAAGAGCGCCCCGGCGATCGCGAGGGCGGTGCCCCACTGGCCGGCGCCGGTCTCGGTCGCGAGGCGCTTCACGCCCTCCTGCTGGTTGTAGAAGGCCTGCGCAAGCGCCGTGTTCGGCTTGTGGCTGCCGCCCGGGCTGACGCCCTCGTACTTGTAGTAGATGTGGGCCGGCGTATCGAGCGCCCTCTCCAGCCGATGGGCGCGGTAGAGCGGGCTCGGCCGATAGAGGCGGTAGGCGTCGCGGACCGGGTCGGGGATCTCGATCTCCCGCTCCGAGCTGACTTCCTGGGCGATGAGCGCCATCGGGAAGAGCGGGGCCAGGTCCGCGGGCCCGATCGGCTGGCCCGTGCCCGGGTGGAGGACCGGAGCCGGGGGCACGGTGAGGTCCGCGACGACGTTGTACCAGGACCGCGGGATGCGGTCCTCGTCGAGCACGAACTTCGTGCGATCGGTCGGCACGGGGGACCTCCTTGGAGCGCGTGGATCGAGGATGGGCTCGCGGCGGGGCAGGACAGGGTGCGGAGGCTACCGCAGCACGGCCCGTCCCGGCAAGGCACCGCCGCCGAGGAGGGCCGTCGCGAGGGGCCGGTAGCGCACCGGGCCGCGTTCGAGGTCGCTCTGGTAGACCACCAGCCGATCGACCGTCCACGCGGCATCCAGGGAGGCCGCTGCTTCGGCCAGTGCCGCGACGGCGCGCCCGGCCCCGGGAACGCCGTCCGCGCGACCGAGCGTCAGGTGGGCCCGGAACGGCCGCTCGTCACGCTCCCAACCGCGGTCGGCCAGCTCGCCGGAGAGGGCCCCCGCGAGCGCGGCCAGCCCGGGGGTCCCCTCGACGATCCCGAGCCAGACGACCCGCGGGCGGTCCGGAGCGGGAAAGGCGCCGGCGCCGGCCAGCCGGACAGTAAACGGGGCGGTCGTCCGGGCGGCCGACTCCGTCGCCGCGACGACGGCGGGGACGCGGTCCGGGGCGGTTGCGCCGAGGAACCGGACGGTCAGGTGCAGGTTCTCCGTGACGGCCCAGCGGAGGCGGCCGGCCTCGGGCAGGCGGGGATCGCCGACGATCTCGTCGACCAGCGCCCGCACCGCCGCCCGCGCGGCGTCCCCCAGCGGGACGGCGACGAAGAGGCGGAGGTCGTCGGGTCCGCCCTCGGGGTACCAGCGGCGCCAACCGCGACGGTCAGCGCCCGTCGGCTCGCTCCCGCTGCCATGCCGCGCGGTCTGCGCGCAGCACGTCGTGGGCTCGGTCGCGTTTGCGCCAGCCCACGACGTCCGTCGCCTTGTTCTCGAGCATCTTGTACGTCTGGAAGAAGTGCTCGATCTCAACGAGGCGATGCGGACGGACCTGCTCCAGGCGCTCGATGTGGGCCTGGTGCGGATCGCCGATCGCGACGCACAGGACCTTGAAGTCGAAGCCCATCTCGTCGCGCATCTCGAGCCCGCCGATGGGGCGCGCCCAGACATGGCAGCCGGTGAAGGTCGGCTCGTCGATGATCAGGAGGGCGTCGGTGTGATCGCCGTCGTCGGCGCGCGTCCCCTCGATGAAGCCATAGTCGAAGTTGTAGTAGACGGCCGACGACAGGATCCGGTCGAGGCGGAAGACGCCGGACTCCTCGTCGAACTCATACTTGTTGCGGCTCCCCCGCGGGATCTCGACGACGATCTCGACGATGTCCGGATACGCGGCTTCGTGCCTGACGGTCATGCGCCCACCATACGCCACCCGCGCCGCCGCGACGACCACCGGCCGCCGCACAGGCGGCACCTGACCTCGCCCGGGGTATCCGCCGCCGACAGGCACCGGACTCCGCGATGCTCGGACGCCCGTGGCGCCTACCGCGCCTGGCGCACCCAGCGAAACCCGGGAACGGGGACGAGGACGAGGACGAGGACGACCAGCGTGGTCGCGCCCCAAGCCAGGTGGGCGAGTGCGACCGAGCTGAACTCGCGGAGCGTGTCGTCATCGGAGGGCTGGAACGGCGGGAGCACCGCCTTGCCGATCGCAACGACGGCCGCTCCTGCACCGAAGCCCAGGAGGACGGCGACGGCGATCAGGCCGATCACGGACGTCGCCGTCCTCGCATTCATCGGTCCCCCCGACGAATGAAAGGCGCCTGGAGTGTCGGCCGTCTAGTTTGACCGGATGTCATTCACCGGCCTTCACTCGTTGTAGAGCCGCTCCTCGATCAGCTTCTCCTGGACCGTCCGCCCGTTCGGGTCGAAGCAGGAGAACTCGAAGTGCTTCTCGTACTCGAGGTCGACGTTGTCCTGTCCGCCCCGGTTCTTCTCCACCGACAGCACGATCCAGTCGCGGAAGCGCTGCGCCTGGTACGGGTTGAACTCGATGTTGACCTTGGCGACGATGTGGTACTTCTCGTTGAGGATGACGATGATGTCGGCCTCGTAGTTGATCGCCGACGAGCCGCGCAGGTGGTGGTTGCGCAGCCGGGTGGCCTTCAGCCCCTCCCTGTCCGCCGCCACGATCGCGATCAGGCCGACCTGCTCGGAGAGGGCGATGTCCTTGAGGCCGTTGACGACGATCGTCACCTTCTCGGACTCGGTGGCCGGCTCCGGGTACAGCGGCACCTTCTGGAGGTAGTCGACGATCACGACGAGCTGGCGGCCGCCGGAGAGGTCCTTGTGCTGCTGGACCAGGGTCCGGATGTTGTCGACGGTGCTGGCGGTCTGCGTCCCGCGCATGAGGAAGAGGTTCTGGCCGTAGCGCCCGATCCGGTCGAGGCTCGGCCGGAGGCGCGGGTTCGAGGCGAGCTGCGGCCCGGTCCCGCCCTGCCCGTCGGCGACCCACGAGCCCAGGATCTCGCGGCGCACGTCCTGGATCTTGATCGCCCCTGTCTTGTGGGGCAGGTGGGCCAGCGCCGACTCCATCGCGATGAGCCGGTTGAGGAGGTAGTGCTCCTCGTGCTCGAAGCAGATGAAGAGGACGCTCGCCTGGCCGCCGGAGGCGACGTTGCGCGCCATCTGGAGGGCCATCGTCGTCTTGCCGGTCCCCTGGGCACCGCCCATCAGGAAGAGCTCGCCGGGGCGGAGGCCCATGCCCATCGTCTTGTCGAGCGGCGTGAAACCCAGCGGGATGGGCTGGTAGTCGGACAGGTTGCCGGACGTGATCCGGTCGTTCAGGTCCACGAGGACGTCGAGGGCGGACCGGGGCACCAGGCTCCCGGTGTCGGCGTCCAGGCGCCATTGCGGCTTCGGCCCGCGTGTGGCGGGCGGCTCGATCTCGGTGCTCACGCGTGCACTCGCTCCCCTCGCGTAGCGGACGGCGGGGCAGACCCCCGGGCAGGCATCGTAGCACCCGCCCCCAATCCGGACACCCTACCGGAGTACCATCCGGCGCCCGCCCGGTCAGGCGCCGTCGGCCGCGAACTCGTCGAAGAAGCGGACGAGGGCCCGGATCCCAGTCTCGAGGTTGGCGAGGTCCATCCACTCGTTCGGAGCGTGGAAGTTGCCGTTCGGCGGCATGAACCCCATGACCGTCACGGGCAGGCCCACGATGGACTCGAGGCTGGCCGCCACCGGCACCGATCCTCCCTCGCGAACGTAGAGCGGCGCCCGCCCGAAGGTCGCCTCGAGGGCCCGCGCGTAGGCGCGCGTGGCCGGGTGGTCCATCGGCGTGAGGGTCGGCCGGCCCCCACCCAGCGACACGACGTCGACGCGCACGCCCGGCGGAGTGATCGCCAGCACGTGATCCCGGAGCAGGGTGAAGACCCGGTCGGGGTCCTGGCCGGCGACGAGCCGGCAGGTGACCTTGGCCGACGCGCGACCGGGGATGATCGTCTTGCTGCCCTGGCCCTGGAAGCCGCCCCAGATCCCGTTCACGTCGAGGGTCGGGCGGGCCCCGCGTCGTTCCAGGGTCGTCCAGCCCGTCTCGCCGGCCAGGGCCGGGACGTCGAGCTCGGCGCGGTACTCCTCCTCGTCGAACGGAAGCG
>Ga0315293_10005819_pt1 | contig 11589 bp, 8 predicted proteins | sample YL17G13_20_MG_FD_203071 | JGI IMG/M metagenome (GOLD analysis project Ga0315293, IMG submission 203071) | Sediment microbial communities from Yellowstone Lake, YNP, Wyoming, USA - YL17G13_20 | ecosystem: Environmental > Aquatic > Freshwater > Lake > Sediment | place: USA: Wyoming | collected... | reverse complement strand
CTCCCCCATCGACTGGAGCGCCGACCAGTCAGCGCCGGGAAACTCGAACACCCCGGTGTCGCTCCAGGCGTGCACAGCAACCAGGTCGACACCCCGGAACGACGCCTGCTCGAACGCGATCGCCAGGGCCTTCTCCGACGCCGGGGATCCGTCCACACCGACCACCACCGGCGCCTTCGACGGGTGCGGCATCATCGGGTCCTCGTCGTGGATGACTGCCACCGGGCAGTGCGCATGGTGCGCCAGGCCGGTGCTGATGGAACCCAGCAGCCCGCGGGCCAGTGCGCCGCGGCCGCGGCAGCCGATCACGACCATCTGCGCGTCGGTGGACAGGTCGGCGAGGATCGGCATCGCCGGGCCGGTGACCATCTCGGTGGTCGCCTCGACGCGGGTGTCACCGGCAGCCTCGGCAACCGTCTTGAGGGCGTTGTCGAGCAGCTTGCGGCCGTCCTCTTCCTGCCACTGCAGGAAGCCCGGCGGCATGGGCACGTCCGGGAAGGCCATGACCACGGGCGGGGTCAGCACGTGGACCAGTTTCAGGGCGGCTCCGCGCAGGGCCGCGTCACGCGCCGCCCAGTCGACGGCCACCCTCGACGCCGGCGACCCGTCGACTCCGACGACAACAGGCTTCGTGCTTGCCGCAGTTGACATCTCACTGTCCTTCCTGGCGCACCGATGTTCTCGGGGAATGCGAACGGCGCGGCTCCGCGAGTGACCCTATCCCCCTTGGGGCCCGGCGGTGAGGGGCATTGGTCCCCTAACTGCCCGGCCGGAGGGCCCCGATCTATTTCGCCGCGCCGGATAGCCGCGGCGGCGTGGCCTATCGTCGACGCCATGCAGAGCGATCGAGCGTTCGGGGAGCAGTGCGGGGATGCCGGCTCCGGCCAGCGGGTCACCATCGATCCGCGCTACCACGACGGTGTGCTGTTCGACCTCGACGGCGTGATCACCGACACGGCCGCGATCCACCAGGCCGCCTGGGCGCGGATGTTCGACGACTATCTGGGCGGGCGCCCGTCTTCCCCGGCCGAGAACCACGACCCGTTCACCCCCGGCGACTACCGGCACTTCATCGACGGTAAGCCACGCTACGACGGGGTACGGGACTTTCTGGCCTCCCGGGGTGTCGCGTTGCCCTGGGGAACGGCGTCGGACATGTTCACCGGCTACGGCTCGGCCGAGACCGTCTGCGGTCTGGGCAACCGCAAGCAGGATCTCTTCACAGCGCAGATCGCCGACGGAGTACCGGTTTTCGAATCCACGGTCGCCCTTGTCCGCCGGCTCAAGGACGCCGGCGTGCGCGTCGGGGTGTTCTCGGCCAGCCGCAACTGCCGGACCGTGCTGGAGTCCGCGGGCATCGACGGGCTCTTCGAGGTGCGGGTGGACGGCGTGGTGGCCTCCGAACTCGGCCTGCCCGGTAAACCCGACCCGGCCATGCTGCTGGAGGCCGCCCGGCGCCTCGGGGTCCGGCCCGGTCGCGCCGCGGTGGTGGAGGACGCCGAGGCCGGCGTCAGCGCCGGGCGGGCCGGCGGATTCGGTCTGGTCATCGGCGTCGACCGCGCCGGCGAGACGGCCGCCGCACTGGCCGAGCGGGGGGCCGATGTGGTGATCGGCGACCTGGCCGAGGTGCAGGTCCGGGGAATCGACCGCCGGATGTCCAGCCTGCCCGACGCTCTGGCCTCCTTCGGCCAGCTGGCAGGTGTGGTCTCGGCCAGGAGGCCGGCAATCTTCTTCGACTTCGACGGGACGCTGTCGGAGATCGTCGACCAACCTGGCGCTGCGGCACTGGTGTCCGGTGCGGACAAGGCGCTGCGGTCGCTGGCCGCGCTGTACCCGGTGGCAGTGCTGTCCGGTCGTGACCTTGCCGACGTCCAGACCCGGGTCGGTATCCCTGGACTGTGGTATGCGGGCAGCCACGGTTTCGAGATGGTCGGTCCGGATGGGACGTACCACCGCAACGAGACTGCAGCCCAAGCGGTTCCGGTCCTGGCGGATGCGGTCGCCGAGCTCGCCGGGAGGCTGGCGTCGATTCCCGGCGTCGAGGTGGAGCACAAGACGTATGCGGTCGCCGTGCACTACCGCAACGCTGCACCCGAAGCCGCCGCACCCGTCACAGCGGCGGTGCACGACGTCGGCAACCGCAGCGGGCTGAAGGTGACCTCCGGGCGCAAGGTCGTCGAACTGCGGCCGGACCTGGACTGGGACAAGGGCAGCACGCTGGAGTGGATCGCCGACCAGATGGCCGGCGAGGAGCCGTTGCTGCCGATCTTCATCGGCGACGACCTGACCGACGAGGATGGGTTCGACGCAGTCCTGCACGACGGGGTGGGCATCGTGGTGCGCCACACCGAGGACGGTGACCGGGCGACGGCCGCGCGGTTCTGCCTGGAGAGCCCCGATCAGGTGCGGCAGTTCATCGAGCGAATGGTCGAGCAGTGCGACATCGACCGTCAAATGATGTCCAGTCCTTGGTCTTTCGCGTTCGGCGGTTACATTCCCGAACAGGAGCGGCTGCGCGAAGCGTTGTGCACGGTGGGCAACGGCTATCGCGCCACCCGCGGCTGCGCGCCGGAAGCCGACGCCGGACCGTTGCACTACCCCGGCACCTATTCGGCCGGGCTGTACAACCGGCTCGTCGACGAGGTGGCCGGGGTCGAGGTGGAGAACGAGAGTCTGGTCAACCTGCCGAACTGGCTGTCATTGAAGTTCCGCATCGCGGGCGGCGACTGGTTCGACGTCGACTCGGCCGAACTGCTCACCTACCGGCAGAACATCGACCTGCGGCAGGCAGAACTGACCCGCGAGTTCCGCTTCCGCGATCCGGCCGGGCGCACCAGCCGGGTGGTCCAGCGGCGGATCGCCGCCATGGACCTGCCGCACGCCTGCGCGCTGGAAACCACCGTGTGGGCCGAAGACTGGTCGGGTACCGTCGAATTCCTCTCGATGATCGACGGGGACGTGCGCAACTCGGGCGTGGATCGTTACCGCGCGCTCTCCGGTGACCATCTGGCCGCCACCTCCACCCGGGAACTCTCCCCGGACTCGGCGTTGCTGGTGTGCGAAACCGTGCAGTCACGCATTCCGATCGCGGTGGCCGCCCGCACGACGGTGTGGCGCGGCGACGCGCCGCTGGCCGCCGAGGTCCGGTTCGTCGACGAGCCGCGTCGCACCGGACACGACCTGGTGGTACAGCTCGATGCGGGTGAGTCGGTGACTGTGGAGAAGGTGGCCGCCATCTTCACCGGCCGCGATGACGCCATCTCCGAACCCGGCGACGCCGCGCAGCGCCTGCTCGCCCGGCTCGGCCGGTACGGCGACCTGCGCGACGGTCACATCCGGGAGTGGGCGCACCTGTGGGAACGCTTCGACATCGCCTTCGATGACAGTCCCGACGCGCTGCGGGTGGTCCGGCTGCACATGCTGCAGTTGCTGCAGACCGTGCCCAATCGGGCCGAGGATCTCGACGCCGGACTGCCCGCCCGCGGCCTGCACGGCGAGGCCTACCGCGGCCACATCTTCTGGGACGAGTTGTTCGTCTTCCCGGTGCTCAACCTGCGTTCACCGGCGACCACCCGCTCGCTGTTGCGCTACCGCTACCGGCGGCTTGCGGAGGCGCGCCGCGCCGCCCGCGAAGCCGGCTACGCCGGTGCCATGTTCCCGTGGCAATCCGGCAGCGACGGCCGCGAAGAAAGCCAGAAGCTGCACCTCAACCCGAACTCGGGCCGGTGGAATCCGGACGCCAGCGCCCGGGCACACCACATCGGGATCGCGGTGGCCTATAACGTCTGGCAGTACTACCAGGTGACCGGCGACCTGCAATACCTGATCGAGCAGGGCGCCGAGATGCTCGCCGAGATCGCCCGGTTCTGGGTGAGCCGCGCGGAGTTCGACGAGTCCCGGGGGCGCTACGTCATCCGCGGCGTCATCGGGCCCGACGAGTTCCACTCCGGATATCCCGGCCGGCCCTACGACGGGATCGACAACAACGCCTACACCAATGTGATGGCGGTGTGGGTGATCGTCCGGGCACTCGACGCGCTCGACGCGCTGCCACTGCGCGGTCGCCTGGACCTGATGGAGTCACTCGGCATCCGCGGCCGCGAGCTGGACCGGTGGGACGAGGTCAGCCGCCGGATGTACGTGCCGTTCCATGGCGGGGTGATCAGCCAGTTCGAGGGCTACGCCGACCTGGAGGAGCTGGACTGGCACGACTTGCGCGAGCGCCACGGCAACATCCAGCGGCTCGACCGGATCCTGGACGCCGAAAACGACAGCGCCAACCGGTACAAGGCGTCCAAGCAGGCCGACGTGCTCATGCTCTTCTACCTGCTGTCGGCGGACGAGCTGCGCGAGCTGTTCGCCCGGATGGGCTACCGGTTCACCCCCGAGCAGATCCCCAAGACGGTGGATTACTACGTGCACCGCACCTCGCACGGCTCGACGCTGAGCGGGGTGGTGCATGCCTGGGTCCTGGCTCGCGGCAACCGCGACCGCGCCATGCGCCACTTCCAGAATGTCTTGCTGTCCGACGTGTTCGACATCCAGGGCGGCACCACGGCGGAGGGCATCCACATCGCGGCGATGGCCGGCAGTATCGACCTTCTGCAGCGTTGCTTCACCGGCCTGGAGACCCGCGGCGACCGGTTGATCCTCAACCCGATGTGGCCGGAAAGCCTTGGCGCTCTGCGGCTGCCGATTCACTACCGCGGCCACCGGCTGCACCTGACAATCGTCGGGCGCACCGCCACAATCAGCGTCGACCCCACCGAGCAGCCGCCGATCGAGATCGAATGCCACGGCCAGGTGCAGACACTGACGCCCGGCACGTCGTTGCGATTTGGTTAGGCTCCGCCGTCGCCGCCGAGCAGACAAACTGACAGACTCTCGGCTTGGCCCGATGCCGGGATTCGCTCGCCGGATCGACGAGTTGGGCGAACCCCCGGATTGGTCACAAGAGCCCCAAGGTGGCGACCACGCCACCACCTTCGTCTCGATCGAGAGTGACGGCTTAATCGTCATTCTCGGTGCAGGGTAACGACCGACGCGTTACCGTCGGGGGCCGGCGTTGCATAACACTTGGAGGGTAGATGAGCGGCTATAACACCGTGGTGGTCGGGACGGACGGCTCGCGCCCGTCGATGCATGCGGTCGAGCGCGCAGCATGGATCGCGGCCGCCTCGGACGCGAAGCTGATCATTGCGATGGCATACGTTCACCATCGCGAGGATGACCAACCGGCCGTGGAGGACTTCCTCAAGGGCGAGGGGTACCAGGTGCACGGCGGTGCGCCGAACTATGAGTGGTTGCACGAGGCCCGCGAGCGGGCCGAGGCGGCCGGGGCCAAAAAAATCGAAGATCGGGCGATTGTCGGCACCCCAGTCGATGTGCTGGTGAATTTGGTCCAGGAGGCCAAGGCCGACCTGCTGGTCGTAGGCAACCTGGGAATGAGCACCCTCAAAGGTCGGTTGCTCGGATCTGTCCCGGCAAGCGTCACCCACCGGGCTCAGACCGATGTGCTCGTCGTGCACACCAGGGACTGACCGCCTACTCAAACGCGCCATCACCCGCGAGATGTTCAAACACCTCACCGCACCTTGCTCAACACCCAACTGATCAGGGCCGCTTGACCCCTCAACACATCAAGCACCCACAACGGAACCCCACCCGCGGGGCCACTCGGTGACCTCCTGCACCGTGCGCCGCGGTGTCGCGGGCAGCGGGTCGGCATCCACCGGCGCCCACCCCACGCGCAGCAGCATCTGCGGGTGGCCGGCCCCGCCGAACACATCGCTCGCCACCGCCTGCCGGGTCTCCGGAATCTCCAGTGGTTCGGTCACCGGGCAGGACGCCAGGCCCATCGAGGTGGCCGACAGCAGCACCAGACTCGTGGCCTCCCCCGACCGCAGCCGGGAAAGGTCGTCGTCGGCCACGGTGCCCAGTGCGACCACCACTGCGTTGTCCTCCCCGGAGGGGATCTGCGACGGCTGACTCAGCGCCGGGCCGGCGAACACCCGAGCGGGAATCGCAGCCGCCGGGTCGGGGTCGGGGGTGTTGCAGGCCGGAACACCGGCCACCGAGCCGTGGCGTCCGCTCCAGGCGCTCAGTTCACTGAGGTAGTCGGCGTCGGCGATGTGCTTGGACACCGACTCGGCGATGATGGCGCTCAGCCGCGGCAGCAGGTCGATCTGGCGCAGCATCACACCTGCCCGGGCCGCGCGGGCACCCATCAGCGCGATATCGCCCCAGGGCACCGGCCAGGAGTTGTACGTCCGACGGTCGGTGCGGCGCCGGCTGATCGCCGCGGCCAGCATCAATTCGAGTTCGCCCGGGACCTGGGGGACGACGGTGACGGCGGCCAGGTGGTTGGGATCGGCCGGCTCGGGCAGCCGGTGCACGGTGCTGTGCCAGCCCATCGCGGCCAGCGCGACCGTGCAGTGGTGCAGAGCCGTACCGCAGCTGATCAGCAGATCGCGGCGGTCGGGGTCGGTGCTCCGCAGGTGGCGGGTGGGATCGGCGTACAGATGCAAACTCTCCAAGCCGACCCGCCAGTGCCAGGGCTGGGAATTGTGGACCGACGGAGCCCGCGTCGCCAGGGTGAGCGCGGCGCGCAGGGTCTTGGGGTCCGGAAACTCGGCCGTCATCGTCCTCCCCGTCGCAGGTCATCTGCTGACACTGTGGCCAACGTGGGGCCCCGGCGACAGAGAAGTAAGTCCCTAACTGCGGGGACTTCCGCTAGACGGGATCGAACCCCGATATCAGCCAGCCGTCCCCGCTGCGGACGAGAGTCACCTTGACACTGCTGGTGGCCAGGGCCGGGGTGGGCCGGTCCTTGCTGGTGGTCACCTGGTTGACAAAGACCAGCACCGCGGCTTTGCCGGGTCGCATCTCGGAGACCGCGGCGCGGGCGACGTTGGCCTCGGTCTTGACGCCTTTCTGCCTGGCCGCGGGAGCGACCACCTTCTCGGTGAAATCACTGTAATAGTCCAGGAACTCGCCGGTAAGATGTGATTTGGCCGTCGCGAGGTCGGCGTCGAGGGTCTCCGGCGAGTACGACAACAGCGCCTCGGTGCCCTCCTTGGCGGCGGCGACAACCTGCTGCTGGGCCGCACTGTCGGTTAGCCGGTCGGGGCGGTACAGCCACCAGTAGACCGAGCCGGCAGCCACCACCGAGGCCAGCACCAGCGCCATTGCGGCCAGCGGCAGCCATGGCCTGGGGCGTCTGGGGACCGGGCCGTAACCCGGGGTGTCGTCGGCAACGATCTCGTCGGCCACGATCTCGTCGATCTGCGCCGCCGTGGTGTCGGCATCGAGATCCGGGTCCACCGCCTCACCCACGACGTCGGCGCCGGCCGACTCCACCGACTCGGGGGGCCCTTCGCTGTTACTCACGGCACGAACTCCACATCGGACATCTTGCACGTGTCCCCGTCGCGGGTCACCGTCACGCTGATCCGGAAGGGCCGCGGATCCTGGTCGGCACCGTTGACATTGGTGACCTGGGAGGTGGCCGCGACAAGGACGACAGCGCGGTCACCGTTGATCGAATCCAGCGCCGCGGCCCTGATGGACCCCGTGGTGACCGCTTTGGATTCCACCGCGGTTTTGACGAAATCGTCTGCGCTGCTCTGGAAGTCATCGCGGAACTGCCCTGCGGACAGATCCAGGACGCGTTGCACGTCAGCCTTGACACTGTTGTGGTCGATCGACAGCAGTGCGGTCACCCCTTCGCGTGCGGCATCGACGAACCGGCGGTCCTGCGCACGCTGTGCAACCACCTGCCCGTGCTGCCACAACATGAGTCCGGTCAGTGTCAGGCCGGCCGCCGTCAGCAGGGCGGCCAGAGCCAGCCCGGCCGTCAGCCACTTCGCCGGCACCCGTCGGTGCGGGAGTTCCTCGGAGTCGGGTTCAGCCTCGGGCTCGTCGGGGGCCAGGTCGGCTTCGGCATCACGCAACCCGACCGCCCTGGCCCTGGCCCACTCGGCTTCGGCCCGGGCATCGGCCTCAGCTGCCTCCGCCTCGGCGAGTTCCGCGATGACGCCGGTCACGGTGTCCTCGCCCCCCTCGTCGTCGCGATCGGCGTCCCGGCGCTCAGAAGTCATGCGCCGAACACCTCCTCGACCCGGGAAACCTCACGATCTTAGACCGCGCAAATGCGCTTCTAACCCAGCACGTCTCGTGGAAGACTTCCACACATGCGGCTTGTGGCGATCGGCATGTCCATGGCGCTGATGGCGGCCGGAATGACGGCCGCGGGCCCGGCCGAGGCGGAGGACCCGGTACTGCACGACGTCACCTACACCATCTACACCGACAATCCGTTCTCCGCCGAGATCTACTACCGGGACACCGAGCCGCCCAACTTCGCCGATTACAGCCATGACCCGTACCTGTTCAGCCCCAACGCGGAGGCCGACCTCAGTCCCGACAAGCCGTGGGTGCTCAACGTCCGATTGGCCAACCCGCAGTACTGGGCGATGGTGCTCGCGACCAGCGGCCGCTCGCCGAACCCCCCGAACTTTCACTGCACGCTCGCGGTCGACGGCACCGTCGTGGTGACCAACGACGGCGCCAAGGGCGCGCTGTGCTCGCTGCGCCACTGGTGAGAGGCGCCACCGGTGATTAGGACGGCTCAGGCGTCGCCGCGCACCCAGACGGCCCGGTTGTTCGCGAACCCGCAGGTGAGGAACAGACCGTCCGGCGCCTGGGCCACGTAGTTCTCATATCCGGTGCAACTGCTGTCGAGTTCCTTGATGCCCACCATGGGCGGCGATCGGAAGTAGCGCGGCTCGTACCGTCGCGGTGAGCCGCAGAACACCAGCCGACCCCACGATGTCGTGCCGAACACGTAGAACCCGGTATCGGAGCAGGGGGCACCGAGCACCACCCCGGCGGTGATGCCCGGGGTACAGAAAGCGTCGCTGCACTCGTTGGCCCCCGCGGGCGCGGGGACGGCCAGTCCGGCAGCGATGAGCGCAGCGGCAGCGGCTACGGTCGATCGCACAGGCTCACTGTCCCATACGGAATCCGGTGCGGGGAAGACTCGCGGTGATAGCGTCGCTGCCGCCCGGCCACCGGCGACCGGCACAGCGAGAAGGAGGTCCGATGACGTCCAGCGATCCTTCGTCGTCGACGGGCCACACCGATGGCGAACTCGCCCGGCAGGCGGAAGCGGAGGCCACCGCGGCGGAGGCCCGGGCCGAAGCCGCCCGCGCCAGGGCCGAAGAATTGCGCAGCCGGCTGCAGGCAACCAGTGAAGCTGAGACGCGCACTGCCGTTCCCACGGTTGCACTTCCGGGAACCACCGCCGGGCGCCCGAATGCCCGGCTGCGACTTGTCGCCGGGACAGTCGCGGCACTGCTCACGGCGGGGCTGCTGGCGGCAACCGGCTACATGCTCTGGCAGCACCACGACAACACCCAGCAACGCCGGCAGGCCGCCGAGTACGCCGCCGCCGCGCGGCAGGGTGTGATCAACCTGATGTCCATCGACTACACCACGGCGCAGGAGAGCGTGCAGCGCGTGCTGGACGGCTCGACCGGGCGCTTCCGTGACAACTTCGCCGATACCGCAGACGATTTCGTCCAAGCGCTCAAGGACGAGAAGATCATCACCAAAGTCACAGTCAATGACACCGCGGTGGAATCCATGACCAGCGACACCGCCGTCGTACTGGTCTCGGCCACCTCACGCCGCGAGGGTGCGCAGTCGCCGAAGGACCAGCAGGAGCCGCGACTCTGGCGGGTGGTGCTCAGCCTCGAGCATGATGGCGACCAGATCAAAGTCTCCGGCGTCGACTTCGTCTGAGTCCGACTTTCATTTCGCGAGGAGCCCAGGTGGCAGCAGACCCGGCGCAGCCCCGGTGGCATCAGTTCGCCGCCGCCTCGGCCCGCTTCGGCGCGCCCGGTGGTGATTACGACGCGCTGTGGCGGTGGTCGGTGCAGAACCCGGCACGCTTCTGGCGGGCGGTGTGGGAGTTTTTCGACGTCCCGGCGATGACCGGTCCCGGGCCCGGCGACCAGGAGGTGCTGGCTGACGCGGCGATGCCCGGTGCGCACTGGTTCCCCGGCGTCACGCTGAACTACGTCGACCAGGTGCTCCGGCACTCATCCCGGGGCGGTGCGGCGATCATCGGCGTCGATGAGGACGGCACCCGGACCCGGATCGACTGGGCTGAGCTGCCGGGACGCGTCGGGGCGGTGGCCGCCGAGTTGCGCAGGCTCGGGGTCGGCGCCGGCGACGGCGTGGTCGCCTACCTGCCGGACGTCGCCGAGGCGGCGGTGGCCTTCCTCGCGACTGCGGCTGTCGGAGCGGTGTGGTCCTCCTGCGGCCAGGACTACGCGCCGCAGGGCGCGGCGTCGCGGCTCGGCCAACTGGACCCCAAGGTTGTGTTCAGCTGCGACGGCTACCGGCACGGCGGCAGGTGGATCGACAAGCGGTCCCACACCGCCGAACTGCTGGACCTGCTGCACCCGGCGGGCAGGAGCGAAGCGACCCGGGAGTCAAACCCGGCGGGCAGGAGCGAAGCGACCCGGGAGTCAAACCCGGCGGGCAGGAGCGAAGCGACCCGGGGAAGTACCGGTGCGCCGCACCTGATCCTCCTGGACGGCGAGGCCTACCGCGCCGTCGTCGCCGCCCCGGTCGAGCCCGACGTCACGCCGGTGCCTTTCGATCACCCGCTGTGGGTGCTGTTCACCTCCGGCACCACCGGCCGGCCCAAGGGCATCGCGCACGGTCACGGCGGGGTGCTACTCGAACATCTGAAAGCCGCGGTGCTGCACGCCGACCTCGGGGCCGGCGACGTGTTCTTCTGGCAGACCGCGCTGAGCTGGATGATGTGGAACTTCCGGGTCGGCGGATTGCTGTGCGGGGCGACCGTGGTCAGCTACAGCGGCAACCCGGTGTACCCCGACCCCGACCGGCTGTGGCAGGTTCTCGCGGACGAGGCCGTGACCTACTTCGGCACCAGCCCCGGGCATCTGCAGGCCTCCCGCAAAGCCGACCTGCACCCCGGCGCGCAGCACGACCTGAGCCGGCTGCGCGCCCTGGGCAGCACCGGATCACCGCTGCCCGCCGATCTGTTCGAGTGGGTCAAGACAGAAGTCGGCGAGCGCGTCGAAGTGTCCTCGATCAGCGGCGGAACCGATGTGGTGACCGCCTTCGCCGGCGGCACCACCGGGGTGGAGGCGGTGGCCGGCGAACTGACCACCCGCTACCTGGGCGTCGACCTGCACAGCTGGTCACCGGACCGGCAACCCCTCGTGGGCGAGGTCGGCGAGATGGTGATCACCGCTCCCATGCCGTCCATGCCGATCGGCTTCTGGAACGACCCGGACGGATCGCGTTATCGCGCAGCCTATTTCGACCACCAGTGGGCCGAAAGCCCCGAAGGTCACCGCGCCGAGGACCCCGCACCGGGAGTCTGGCGCCACGGCGACTGGGTGACGGTCACCGAGCGCGGCTCACTGATCATCCACGGCCGCAGCGACGCCACCCTGAACCGCAACGGCATCCGGATGGGTTCAGCCGACATCTACGAGGTGGTCGAAGGGATCGACGAGGTGACCGAGGCCTTCGTGGTCGGCATCGACG
>Ga0315293_10005818_pt1 | contig 11589 bp, 10 predicted proteins | sample YL17G13_20_MG_FD_203071 | JGI IMG/M metagenome (GOLD analysis project Ga0315293, IMG submission 203071) | Sediment microbial communities from Yellowstone Lake, YNP, Wyoming, USA - YL17G13_20 | ecosystem: Environmental > Aquatic > Freshwater > Lake > Sediment | place: USA: Wyoming | collected... | reverse complement strand
CGCGGGGCGGAGTGTAGGTGCACACCCCGGCGGCCGTACAAGTCACCGTGCCGCCCTGAGTGCTGGAGGAGTCGTAGTCGCTCACGGTGAGCGCGTCACCGTCTGGGTCGGAGTCGTTGGCCAGCACGTGGACGTCCACCGGCGTGTCCTCGTCGGTGGTGGCGGCGTCGTCCTGGGCGTTCGGCAGGCCGCTCACTTCGTAGCACACCAGGAGGCCCGGCTTGTAGAACTGGCCGCTGTCGCTGCTGGCATAGCGGTCGAGGGCCTGGCCGGACGTGTTCTTGAGGAGCAGGCCGTAGTTGGGGACGCTGCCGCCGGCCCAGGCCGCGACCAGCCCGGTCAGGTCGGCCACCAGCACGCCCGGCCCATTGGCCGTGAAGCGGCCCCAGGTGACGGAACTGTCGTAGTTGCCGGCAAAGTTGTTCCACGTCGGCTGCCCCTCGCTCCAGGCGGCGGTGACCCGGTACAGGGTGACCGTCTGCCCGGAGCCGGCGCCGGTCTCCCACAGGCCGAACAGAGCCGAACTGACGACCGCCCCTGCTGGCAGGAAGTCGAGGCCGAAACGGACGAACGAGCGGCGCTCGCCGGAGCCGATGGAGCCGGTGTAGAGGCTATCGTTGTTGTAACTGTTCCCCGGCGTCGTCTCCCAGATGTAGCCGTCCGCCACCTGGCCAAAGAAGCCGCGCTGGACGAGCCGGCAGGTGAGGGAGGGCGCCTGCCGGATTTCGCTATGGGGGCCACGGGCTACGACAAAAGGCCCTGGCATCATGACCAACAGAGCCAGGGCTAAGACAGGGACGATGAACGGGTAGCACTTAATCAAGGCGACACTCCCTTGTGGCTGACAGACGGCACAGGCAGCAAAGCGAGTGTACAGGGGGAAGGTGAAAATTGGGTGGAGAAAGTACGAGGAAAGGATTAAGGGAGGAGCGGGGGTGAGGGGGAGCGGGGGTGAGGGGAAAGGATGCACTTGCATAGTGCGGGGTAAGTGTGATAGAATATGTGTAAGTGGTAGCGGTTCTCAGCCAAGGGAACGGAGCGTAGGGGAGTGGCTCGACAAGCGGGGCTGCCGATGGGGTAAGATAGGATGGGCGCACTTTGTCCATGGGACAGGTGCGCCTTTGCGTTTCATGGGTATCCTCTACGTGACCGTCGTCGGCGGGGGCGGCGACACTGTCCGATGCCCCACCGGCAGTGAGAGGTCGTGGGAACTGACGACGATGGCCTCGGCCCCATACCGTGGCTGGTAGACGGCGAGCCACGCGGCGTGAGGGGCATAGGTGAGGGCCAGCGCGGTGTAGAGCCAGAGTGGCAGTTTCCCGCTCAGCACCACGCCCTGGCCGGGCCGGACGGGGGGCGTGACCAGCCCCGCGGCCTCGGCATAGTCCAGGTGGGCTCTGGTAATCTCGAACGCCAGGTGGACGTGGCCGGGCCGGGGCTGCGGGTGAACCTGCACCGGAGCATCTGCCGGGGGTGTGCCCAGGCACAGCGTGGGTGGCTTCACCCAGCCCAGGCGCACGTCGAATTGGTAGAAAGGCTCAGGATGAGCGAGCAGGGCTACTGCTGCGTAGAGCCAGTTGGGTCCCCGGCCGTACAGCCCCACAGGGGTGGCCTCGGGCAGATAGTCGAGCACCGCAGGCAAGAATTGGGGCTCCCAGTCGGCCCTGTCACCGGTAAATGGGACGCCGAGCGTGTGCGCCAGGCGATCCAGGTCAATCGCGGTTTCGACCGGCGCGGAGGTGAGGTGAGAACGGCGCAACCTGTCGGCATCGTAGGCGAAGAGGTGAGTGAAGCGCTCGACCAGCGCTTCGAACGTCGGGCCGCCGACCGGCTGTCCCCATGCCAGCCCGGCCATCACCCCCGTCAACACCGGTTGCGCAGCCGTCACCTGGCTGGTGCCGCACAACTCCGAGCGCAGGTCGGCCAGCAAGACCAGATGGTGCTGCTCCACCAACTCCAGCCACGCGGCGTGAGCGGGTTCGTGCGGCGTGAGCAGCACGGCGTGGGTGCAGTGGTCGAAGATGGTTTCCTGCCAGGGGGTGGGGCGGCCGCCGACGTCCACGATCAACGGCAATGGGCGGTGGGCCAGGCTCGCGCAGACGTGTGCGACGAACGCAGGCGTCCAGGTCCGGGGGATCCGAATCGTGCGCACCAGGCTCGGGTCGGCTTCGCTGACCCAATCTCCCTCTCCGTCGGGGGCCGCCCGCAGGACGTAGTGCTGGACGCCCCGTTCACGTAACGCCTGGGTAAGGTTGTAGGTTAACACGGACTTGCCACTGTTGGGAGGTCCCCCAATCAGCACCGCTGGAAAGAGTTCCATGATGCCATTTCCTTTCAAGTAAGCAGTGAGGAGGATGGACGATGGCGAACCCCACGACCGGCAGTACGCTGGTCGCCACGATGGCCGGTGGCCCGCAGATCGTGACCTTCGCGCTGGATGAGTTGCTCCGGCGGGGCGAGGTGATTGACGAGGTGATCGTGGTCCACCTGTCCCCCCAGGCCGACTCGCTCACCGGGCTCGCGCTGGTCAAACTGGCGGCCGAATTCCCGGACGGTCGCTACGCCGGCCATTCCTGTCACCTGCACTTTTTCCCCATCCGTCAGGGCGGGCAGCGGCTGGACGACATCCGCGACGATGCGGCGGCCGACGCCGCCTGGAGCGCCGTGTACGAACTGATCGCTTCCCTGAAGACCCAGGGCCAGCACCTGCACGTGTGCATTGCGGGCGGACGGCGCATGCTGGCCTTGCTCGCCATGAGCGCGGCCATGTTGCACTTTGACCACCACGACCGCCTCTGGCACATGTATACGCCGCCTGAGTTCCTGGAGCGGGCGCGCGACGGCGCCATCATGCACGCCCGGCCGGAGGACGGCGTGCGCTTGCTCCAGGTGCCGCTGATGCCCTGGGGGGCCTACTTTCCGGCCTTGCGCGCGCTGGCGCAGGCTTCGCCGGTGGAAGTCGTGGCCGCCCAGACCCGCTGGCTCGACAGCACTGAGCGTGCCCGCTGCCAGGCCGCCGTCGAGCAACTGACCCACCGGCAGTTGGACGCGCTGCGGGCGTTTGCCGGTGGCCAAAGCCCTCAGGAGGTGGCCGAGACGCTGTGCGTGACGGTCAAGACGGTGCATGCTCACAAGACGGTCATCCTGAGCGAGTGCCGCAATGCCTGGGAACTGCCGCAAGACGCGCGGCTGGATTATCACTTCCTGCGCGAAAAGTTCGGGCGGTATTTTGAGCGAACCGGCGAATCGGCGAATCGGCGAATGAGTGTAGGTGAGAAGACGGCTTCGTGGTTATGATAGCACGAAAGGGGAGGGAGGACATTGGAACGAGTTCTAAAACTGATGGGAGATGATTCCATTGGCGAGGGGGGGACAGTCCAGTATAATGAATAGAGCAAGAAGGAGGTCAATGGCAAATGGCCAACGAACAGACGGCAAATGACGAAGTGTACCTGGCGGCACTGGCCGGATTGCTGCACGACGTAGGCCAATTTGGGCAGCGGGCGGGTAAATCCGGCGAGCACACCGAGATAGGGGCCGGATGGATTAGGGGCATCCAAGAGATGTTCCCCCGCGCAATATGGGAAGACCTGGCCGGTGCGGTGGCAGAGCACCACAGCCAATCGCCCCGCCGGCGTGTCGTCAAGGTGGTCCGCCTAGCCGACTGGCTGGCAGCCAGCGAGCGGGATACTGGGACGGCACCTTGTACAGAACCATCAACAACACCGCTGGTACCCATTCTGGCCCGGCTTGAACTGACCGGCGCAAGTCCAGAGGAACCATGGGGCTTTGGCCTCAATACCCTGAATCTGGATAGCCCGTTCCCCCAGCGAGGACTGGAGGCCGTGGATACCAGCCAGTATGCCGACCTTTGGGCGCAGTTTGAGGACGAAATCAACAAACTGAAGACGGCTGGTGCCACTACCGGTGAGCAACATTTTACATCGTTGTTGTCGCTACTGCGCAAGTACCTCACGTTTGTGCCCTCGGCGACACTGGGGAAGGAAAGCGCAGGTGCCGAAGAGCGAACTCTGCCCGATGTCTCCCTCTACGACCACCTCAAGGTAACGGCGGCCATCGCTGCCTGTTTGGAACGAGGGTTAAGTGACGATCAACTGGATCTGTTGTTGCGCCGTGACGAGGCTGTATGGCAACAGCCTGTAGCAGTGATGACACGCGGTGACCTGTCAGGCATTCAGGGCTTTATCTACCGCATTACCCGCCCGGCAGGGGATGCCACTTTCCGGGGTGTTGCGAAGCGTTTGCGCGGGCGGTCATTCTACCTGGCATTGCTGGGTGACGCCGCAGGCGACTGGCTGATACGTAGGCTGGGACTACCTAGCGCCAATCTGTTATTTTGCGGCGGTGGGCGGTTCGACCTGTTGATCCCCGTAGACGAGCACTCGCAGCAGGAACTGGCCGAATGTCTGAAAGAACTGGAGTGCTGGTTATTCGACACATTCAATGGGGAGCTGGGTATTCAGTTTGCTACCCAAGAGGTTACTCCCAGCGACTTCGGAAATCTGCGCCGTGTCTACGCGGGGCTGGAATATCAACTGATCCAAAATAAGACTCGCAAGTGGCAAGGGCAGATGGACCGCGAGGACTTTTACGTGTCGGGCAAGAATGAATATCACGCCTGCCCGGTCTGCCATCTGACCTCCATGGACGAGCCGCGTATCTGCCCGATGTGTAAGCAGCAGCACGAAATCGGGGGCAAATTGCCGGACACCTCCTGGATAGCCTTCACCTACGACAAGCCAGAAACGCCTCAAGGGGCAGTGTCGGTTTCCTTCGAGTGTTTCGATACCACAGTGCTTCTCATGAACCCCAGCCAGGCAGAGACCTTCCTGTACCGACAACGACAGAGACCATCTCCAGCGATGCTCTATCGCCTGAACAGTACAGACTTTGTCCTGGATGAGGTGCCTCCAGGATTGGGACTGGGCTTCCATTTCCTGGCCAACGCGGCACCGGTGGCCTTGGAGGCCGTACAACTTCATGCTCGCGAACCTGCCAACCCCGGCGACGTGTTGGACTTTGAAGAGATCGCTGAACTCAGCACAGGGGCCAAGCGTCTGGGAGTGCTGAAAGCAGATGTAGACCACCTGGGACTCCTGTTCAGCGATGGCATTGAGCCGCCGACGATTTCGCGGCAGGCTGCCTTGAGCCATACCATGGATCTCTTTTTCTCCGGGTGGCTCAATCGGCTGTGCGACAATGTCTTTGCTGCCTGGAAAGACGGGCCAGGCAAGGACCATCCCTGGCGGGAGAAAATAACTAACCTGTTCTACGTGCTATACTCGGGCGGAGATGACCTGTTTGTCGTTGGCCCCTGGGACCAGATTATCGAACTTGCGAGCCAGTTGCAGGCTGATTTCGCTGGGTATGCTTGCCACAACCCCAATGTCACGCTCTCAGCAGGTGTAGTCCAGGTCAAACCCCATTACCCGGTACAACGCTTTGCTCAACTGGTGAGTGGCCGGCTTGGGAAGGCCAAGGATGCGGGGCGCAATCGGATCAATATCTTCAGCCATCCGGTCGTCTGGCACGATGAACAGGTTGGCAGAGGTTACGATTGGAATCTGAGGTTTGCGAAGGACTTGTGTCACAAGATCGAGGATAAAGATGTACCCCGCACGTTGATTCACGACATTGGCCGACTGTACCGCAGGCACCGGGTAGATCGGAACGGGCATTTGAAGCCGATGTGGGTTCCTGAATTATACTATACGCTTGCTCGACGGCTGAGGAAGGAGGTACGAGAGACAGTGCAAGATGACATATTCAACGCTATAGCAGCACAGACAATCTTGGTTCCGGTAACCTATGTCAGTTTGATCACCAGAAAGGAGTGAACTGATGAGCACGATGACATCTCAAAACGTCGTTGAGACGTTGGGAAAGCACCAGGGGCCGCTGTCGGCTGCCCTCCGCTTGGAGGACTTCGCCGAGCCGGGCGGGTTAGCTGACCAACTTGCAACGAAGTGGACTGACAGGAGAAGCAAAGAGCAACTCAAGGCGACTCAATTGCGGCGGTTTTTTCATACAATCAAGAAAGTTGAACGTTCCTTGAAAGGTCGTCGTAGAGAAGACAGCCAGGAACTGCCGGCCAGTGTCCGCAGAGATCTACTGCCTGTGATGCCTGAGCTAGCCTATGCACGGGGGCGGGAACTGATTCCGAACGATTTCTATCTGATAATGAAGACTAGCCTCAGGCCTGCGATGCTTGAGACCGTGGGCGACTTTAGGTTGCTTGTTGACTTTCTGACAGCCATTCTCGCTTACCATAAACTGCACGAGAAGGTCAAGGGATAGGAGGGTAAAGAAATGGATCTGCAATTCAAGGGCAAGTACATTCTGAGAGGAGAACTCTGCTGCGTCACTGGCCTGCACATTGGCGGTTCAACCGAAGGCATCGAAATCGGTGGAGTGGACAACCCGGTCATCAAGGACCCGCTCAGCGAATACCCATACATCCCTGGCTCCACCCTCAAGGGCAAATTGCGCGGCCTGCTGGAATGGAGCCTGGGGGAAAACTCCTATACAGGCAAGCACCACCATTTTACAGAGGGACGTAAGCCAGACAAAAGTCCCACTTTCGGCCCTTGTAGTTGTGGCCGTTGCGAAGCCTGTCGTTTGTTCGGAGTGACACCGCAGACTGGCGTCGGCGAAGAAGGTGAAGCATGGTGGATCACTGGGCCAGCGCGTCTCTCAGTGCGGGATGCCTTTCCCACGGGTTACCGCGAGTATGTGGAATCCAACGGCCGAGAGGTACTTGAAGGCTCTACACTGGCCAAATGGGAAGAGTGGCTGGGCGGAGGCGTGTACACGGAAATCAAGACCGAGAATGCCATTGACCGCGTGACCTCGGAAGCCAACCCGCGGCCAATGGAACGTGTGCCGGCTGGCTCAGCCTTCCGGTGCGAGATGGTCTTCGACGTCTATCGTGACGATGACCGGTCACTGCTCAAGAGCCTGTTCAGCGCCATGCGGCTGCTGGAGAACAGCGCCCTGGGCGGTTCTGGCTCGCGGGGTCACGGTCAAGTACGCTTCGAGAAGTTGAGCCTGGAATGGCGACCGCTGGACTACTACAAGACCGGTAAGGGCATCAAGGCCGTTCCACTGCCCGGCAAGACCGTGGAAAGCATCGTCCAGGGCTTTGAGACCATCCAGTGGCCATAGGGGGTGGCTATGAACACCTATGCAGTATGCCTGTGGCCTCGGGGTTCGCTGGCCTCGGAACTTGGTTCAGACACCCTGTTCGGGGCGGTCTGCTGGGCCATCCGCGACCTGGGCCTGACGGACGTGGAGGCATTGTTAGAGGGGTTCAATACTCGGCCTCGTTTCGCTTTCAGTTCCACCTTTCCAATCTTGCGGGTGAAAGGACAAAACGGTAATGGCCCACCAGAAGCACAGGTGCGCTTCTACCCCCGCCCACTGTTGCCGGGCCTGAGCCCGCAGCAGGTGGACACTCTGGCCGAGGAAAAGCAGGGCCACGAACCGCACCTGAGCTCCAAGGCCGCCAAGGTCCGGGGAGTCGGGACAGCAAAACAACTGAAAGAGATCATGTACCTCTCTGAAGATCTGTTCACCGAGATGGTTCGGGGTCAGACCAACACCGAGGGCCTGTTTCGACGTTTCACGTCAAGAGGCAGCCGCTCACAGGACGTTGAACCAGCGGGGGACGCACTGATCACCTACGACGAACGTCGCCGTTTGCAGCGCTCTGGCATTCTGCGGCCGTTCATCGAGTATGAAGCCGTGCAGCATAACCAGATTGACCGGGTGGCGGGGTCCACAGCGGAAGGGTTACTGTTCTTCGAACAGGAGACGTTCTTCCGCGCTGGTGGTGGGTTGTGGTGCGTGCTCCGGGCCGAAGCGGACGATGTAGAGCGACTCATCCGCCCGGCCTTCCGATACCTGACCGATACCGGCCTGGGAGCCAACCGCACGACCGGCAAGGGGCACTTCCATATTGAGATAGACGGCAATCCCTTGGAACTACCCCATGCCGACGACCCCAACGCCTTCGTCACGTTGTCCCGCTACTTGCCACAAAACGAAGAGTGGTTGCCTGACAGAGGGCCGTTGCACTATATGCTGCTCAACCTGTGGCCCAAGCGCGAACAGAGATTCGTCCGGCCGATGCCGGGCCAGCATACCCCACCGGTACGCAAACGGCGGATACGAATGTTCGCTCCGGGCTCGATCTTTCCGCTGGCAGAGCGTCAATGCATCTATGGACGACTGGCCAAAGTAGTGCCTGCAGGAGAGGGAGGGCACACGGTGTGGCAAAGTGGGCTCGCAGTACCGGTCTTTGCCCGGCTTGGGACAGAGGAAGGAGGTGTGCGATGAAATTCGGTCCTCCCGTCATGATTCGGGCTGAGGTCAAGACACCCCTGTTCATCTGGGACGGTGATACCCTCACCCCTCTTTCTTTCGTGGTAGATGGTGACCTGGTCCACGTCCTCGATGCCGACCGTTTCATCCGCACCTTCTCTTCCACAGGGCAGGAAGCCTACTTGACCTGGATCGAACCCACGCTGGACCGCCTGGCCCGGCTGGATCAACAGATAGAGCAGGCGGGCCAAGACCGCGATTTGCGGCGGCAACTGAATCAGGAAAAGCGACAGGTGGCCTCCGGGCTTTCGGTCGAGCGGTTTCTGCGCCAGCGGCTGGGCAAGAACGCCGCCACTTTCGTCAAGAGCGTTGCATGCATAGCCTACTCGGTGCATTGGGCTGTACGGCCTGGCGATGATGGCTTTCGAGGCTTCATCAAGGAGGCCGGCTACCGCCCCTACGTGCCAGGTACGGAGTTGAAGGGGGCGCTGCGGACGGCATTGCTGTACACCTTGTTGGGTCAGGATGATAACTATGCCATGCTGAGAAACGAACTCGCCGACTTTCGCAGAACGTTCCAGAGTGGCCAGTCGCCCAAAGCAAAAATCCAACAACTGGCCGGAATTGCTGGACAGGTCGAGGGCGCTACGCTGCGCGGGTCGAAAAGCGATGCCAAGTATGACCTCCTGAAGTTGCTCCAAGTGGGCGATGGAGAACTGCTGACTGCCGACGCCCTGCGGATATGCGCCCTCGAGTCGGTAGGCACCGGGCGCTTCACGCGTACTCTGGCGGAGGCCGTAGAACCCGGCACGACTTTCACGTTCCGCCTAACGCTGGCATCCGTCGAGGATGCAGGCTGGGCGTTGAGGCAACTGGGATTGGACAAACTCGCTGCCGCTAACCTCTCTACTGAACGGCTGTTGGAGGCGGCCTATCAACGCTCGGCGGCCATTCTAGAGGCCGACGAGGGATATTTCCAAGACCATCTCGCTGTGCACAAGGAAATCAGGCGGCTACAGGCCGAGAACGACCCCAAGGCTCCCCTGTTGCGGCTGGGTACCGGCCAAGGGTTCCTATCCACCACCATAGATCTGCGTGTGCGCGATCGCGACCCAGAACTCTACGACCGGGCCATCCGCGAAGGGGTCACCTTCCAGCGGCGCTGGCGGACACAGCAGAACAACTTTCCCAAGACGCGGCGGACGGTCAGCGATGGACATGGCAATCCGCTGACCTTGCCGGGGTGGATCAAACTCAATATTGTCACGTGACAGGTACCGCAATGAGTGATATCCCTTGGGAAGTTCTCAGTACTGTCATTGACACAGGCGATGAGGAACAGAAGATCGAACTCAAGGAGCGCATAGACTGTTCCTCGAGACCAGGCAGGGCAGTTTTCGCCAAAGATGCTGCGGCTATAGCCAATACTGGTGGGGGAGTGGGCTACATTGTCGTTGGGGTAGTAGATGCTCGTCACCGTACTCCGGATGCTGCTTGGATGCCGGGTTTCCAGGTTCCTGATCCTGATGAATTTCATCGGCAGATGGGGGAGGCGATCGAACGTTTTATCGAGCCTCCCTTTGAGGTCTGGTACCGACAAGCCTCCTATCCTGGAACAGGAGTCGGTTTGGGAGTAGTGGTCATTCCTGTTTCCCAACGCCGCCCCCATGTGGTAAGAAACGACGAGGCGGATCTTTACGTGGGCCAGATCTTCGTGCGACGAGGCACTCGCGTTGCAGTGGCATCGCGACAGGATGTTGTCGAGATGTGTGGCGATTACTGGCTTCCAAGTGTCGAAGATCAGAAACGCACTTTGCTAGAAGTCTACCGCGAGACTGATCGAGATGCCCTGGACTTCAAGCATATCGCTGAAAGCGCTTGCAGGAGGTTGTATCATGCGCTCCCTACGAAGACTAGGAGCAAAGTGGTGAAGGAAATCCTGAGGACTTTTCAGCGTGAAGATCTCGCTCAAGAATGGTTTAGGGAGGGGTGATATGGGCATCGTGCACTTCGCGCCGGTCGGTGCCTCGCCGGGAGCCGTCACTTCCGCATTGGCCTACCTCAAGCACAATGAGACGGAGGTGAAAGGTGCATACGGCGGGGACATCGTCGAAAGTCTGATCCTGTTCTGTTCCCCCGAGGTGGGCTGCGGCGATCGCCCGGCAGACGATTACACCTGGAACGACTACGGCCGGCCTAACACGCGCCAGGGCTGGCAGAAGCCCAAAGGATCCCAAAATGTTGTCGAAGCCATCCGAGACTTCCTGGAGGACGAGGGCCTCTTGGGAGACAGAGGCTGCCTGTATGCCTGGCCAGTGGATGTGCATGACTATCAGGCTGCCTTTGATACTGTGGCCAAAGCGACGCTGGCTATTGCCCGCGGTGACGATACGGGCAAGCGTGTATGGGCCAATCTCACCGGTGGTACCAATGTGCTCAATGCGGCCCTGATGCAGGTGGCTTCCCTGAGCGGCCTCATTGGTCGCATGTACTACATCTTCGTTGCCCATGACTCGGACAGGCGACACCTGCAGCCTTTCAGTGCAGACCGGACACAGTTTGATTTTGTGTGGCTGCCGCTGGTCAAGACTACCTTTGACCTCGGTTACTACCGGGTGCTGGAGATCCTGCAGGATGGGACGTGGCGGTGCGGCCAGGAGTTGCTCGGATGTCTGAAACAGGACAAGGCCCCGACCATTCAGGCAATGTTTGCACAGATGAACTTTGACCATTTCAAGAACCAGTATCTGAACCGTATGGCGGGCGACGTGCTCGACGAGGAAAGAGGGCAGGCCGGAGAATGGGACCGTCCAGTGTGCATTAACCGACGAGGGAATGAGGTTTTGGAGTACATCCATTTGAACGAACTGGTGGAGGCGTTAGTCCATAGGGAGCAGAGAAATCCTGACCTTGTTCAAATGTGTCGTGATGAATTGGAAAAGCACCGATGTTAGGCTGTTGCACAAAACAGCAGAAGCAAGTTTAGTCTGCGGGATCCGAGCGGGATAAAGTCGCCCGCCTACGGAGCAGCGCCCGATGAATCGGGCTTGGGAGCATCCTGGCGATGGGTTCTGCAGCCCGGATGGGTCTGCTGGGCGGGGAGCGGCGGGCGATGAAGTCGTCGTGGATTGGCGGATGGGAATTGGTCGGCTGCCGGGAAACGGCGGGCGATGAATTCGCCCGCCTACGGAGCAGCGCCCGATGAATCGGGCTTGGGACTTTCCAGTGGAAGGGTAAAGGAGCAAG
>Ga0315293_10005817_pt1 | contig 11589 bp, 10 predicted proteins | sample YL17G13_20_MG_FD_203071 | JGI IMG/M metagenome (GOLD analysis project Ga0315293, IMG submission 203071) | Sediment microbial communities from Yellowstone Lake, YNP, Wyoming, USA - YL17G13_20 | ecosystem: Environmental > Aquatic > Freshwater > Lake > Sediment | place: USA: Wyoming | collected... | reverse complement strand
TCCTGTCCATCGTGATATCGCGCCGCGCCGTGGTGATCGTGACGGTGAAGCCGGCGATGACATCGAAGAGCGACATCAGGCAAAGGATCAGGAACACGGACGACCCGGCCCCCTTGACGACGATGAATTCCACGAGAAAGATGATGAAGACCAGCGTCGACAGGATATGGTCCAGGATGGCGGCCTGGGACGTCCGGGTCGATTTGATGACCTCGATAAATAGAAAGATCATTCCCAGGATGATGAACAGGTCACCCACGCTCAACAGCCATGTCGCGCCGGACATCATCTTCAATCTGAATAGGGCATTGCCCATAATATCGGTTTTCCCGATAACGATTAGGATGTCATAGACGACAAGCAGAAACCCAAACATCGGGACTTTCCTCAAGAACTTCATGCCGACCTCCTTGGCTTGAACATCAAAACCCAGCCATCGTATTGTCCGGAATTATAACAAAGGAGCGGCGGGAAATCAAAGAGAAACCGGTTTGTGATTGACTTTTCTCACCCGATGCATATCATTATTCGCCAGAGCGTGAGGTTGAGGATGCAAGCGAAAAAATGGCCGTCTTTCCGGCTGAGCAGTCAGGTCCATGTTCCGGAACCGTTTCATGCCAGGCTGATTTTTTGGAAGAGGCTGGGACAGGATTTCAGTCGCCGCGACTTTTGGACCGTCTAAAGGGAGCATCCAAAAATGTGATTTCAATGAGGCGTTGGCCTCGCTCCTGAGGCCGCCCTAGCGGAGGGGGGCCCCATCGTCTTTTCGATGGGGGGAACCGACGGGACTGGTTCCCCAGGTGGCTGGGAGCGATGTCAACTCCTCTTTGAAATCAGCCACGCTGAGATGCTCACCGTCTAAGATCTATTTTTGACTTCGCCCATTCGCTGTGTTATAAAGTCCGAAACCCCATGAAACGCGTTTTGGTCTGCCGGTCAAGGGACGGCTGGGTCAACAGGAAGGTCCTCATGAAAAGAATCATTCCCGGAATTCTTGTTTTCTTTTTAGCTTTTTGTCCTTCTCTTTTTGCAGCCCTGAGCAAGCCCATCGTCCGCTATGACATCCAGGCGACGCTCGTCCCTCAGGATAAGACGGTCAAGGGACAGGAGATCTTGACCTGGCTGAACGATTCCGATAGGCCCGTGACCGAGCTCCAATTTCATCTCTATTTGAACGCGTTCAAGAACAACCGGACGACGATGAGGAGGGAAAGCGGGGGCCCGTCAGGACGTGTGAAGCCTGCCCCGGAAGATTGGGGATTCATCACCATCCACAGGATCCAGATCCCGGACGGGGCGGACCTGACCCCGACCATGACCTACATCCAGCCGGATGACCAGAATTCCGACGACCAGACGGTCATGAAGGTAACCCTGCCGGCTCCGGTGAAGCCCCAGGAAAAAATCAATCTGGCCATCGATTTCACCTCCAAGCTGCCCAAGGTGAAAAGGCGCTCCGGGTTTTCCGGCGATTTTTTCATGGTCGCCCAGTGGTTTCCCAAGATCGGCGTCCTTTGGAACGGGACCTGGAATTGCCATCAATACCACAGCAGCTCGGAGTTCTTTGCCGATTACGGCGTCTACAAAGTCGAGATCACGGCGCCGGAGAGATTTGTCGTCGGCGCAACCGGGAAACGGATTGCCGAAAAGAAGCACCCCGACGGAAAACGGAGCTATACCTATTACCAGGAAGATGTCCATGACTTTGCCTGGACGGCCTGCCCCGATTTTGTCGAATCAAAAGAAAGATTCAAACTTGACGATCCCAAGGTGGATACCGAGATGATCCTGCTTATCCACCGCGCCCACCTCAAGCAGAAAGACAGGTACCTGCAGGCTCTCAAAAACGGCATCGAATTCTACAGCAAAAATTATGGGCCCTATCCGTACGAGACGATCACCCTGGTCGACCCGGCGCCGGGCGCATCCGAGGCCGGAGGCATGGAGTATCCGACCTTGTTTACGTCCATGACCATGAGTTGGATGCCGAAGGGCGTCCGCATGCCGGAAATGGTCACCATCCACGAGTTAGGCCACGGCTACTGGTACGGGATCGTCGGCTCGAACGAGTTTGAAGAGGCCTGGCTGGACGAAGGGATTAATTCGTACTCTGAAGTCAAAGCTATGAGCAAGTATTATGGGCCTGACAGCGCCATGATCGATATCGGAAACCTGAAGATCGGTGACTTGGCCTTCCAGAGGATTGCGGTCATCGGGTCGGGGAAAATGGACCCTATCGTAAAGAATTCCTGGGAATACGTGACCGGCGGAAGCTATGGTTTGAACGTCTATAACAAGGCTGCCCTGATGCTCCTGACGCTCGAGAAATGGCTCGGGGAAGACGTTATGGCGAAGATCATGAAGACGTACTACGAAAAATGGAAATTCCGTCATCCGAGGTCGGAGGATTTTGTCCAGGTCGTCGAGGAGGTCAGCGGCCGGGACCTGAAATGGTTCTTCGACCAGGTCCTCCGCAGCCCGGATAAACTCGATTATGCCATCGGCTCGTTGAATTCCGAGGAGGTAAAGGAACCTGAGGGTATCTTTGATGGGAAAACACCGGAGGCCAAGGATCAACGCGGTAAGACCTCAAACAAGCCCCTGAACAAAGCCTACCGGAACGAAGTCGTGGCCGTGCGATACGGCGACTGGATCTTTCCCCAGGATATCCTGATCGTTTTCGAGAACGGCGAGAAAATCCGAGAGACATGGGACGGCAGGGACCGATGGAAACGTTTTGTCTACTGGAAGCCGGTGCGGCTGGCCTCCGCCCAGGTGGACCCTGATCGAAAAATGGTCCTCGATGTCAACTACACAAACAATTCCAAGGTCCTGACGCCGAAGCGGGCGCCCATCATGAAATATGCCTTGGGCTTCATGACGTTCTTCCAGGGCCTTCTGTCGTTTGTTTCTTTGTGAACGGGGAGGCGCCGATGAACATCTTTAAAAGCTACAGAAAAGGAATCCAGGAAGCCACTTTGCGGCCGAACATGGCCGTCGTGCTCTGGATGATCAATTTCTTCTTTGCCTCTGTCATCTATTTTCTTTTCTCGGCCATGCTCAGCGCGGCCTTCGGAAAAAGCCTGCTGGCTTCGGATCTCCTGCAGAAGCCCAACATGGATATCCTCCTGGAATTCCTCACGTCTTCCGGGACCTCTCTTGGGATGCTCGTGACAGCCGGCCTGGTTATGGCCGTCCTCTTCTTTTTGGCCGGCATTTTCGTGAACGGCGGAATTTTGCAATCGCTCGTCCACCAGCGAGACCAGGGAGGCTTCGCCCAGGTGTTTTTTGCCGGCGGGGGGAAATTTTACGGCCGGTTTTTCCGCCTGTCTATCTTTTCCTTGATCCTCTGGATTCCGGCCGTTTTCCTGTATATGATCATCAACGGGGTCCTCGGAATTTTCACCAGGAATTCGCTGAACGAACAGGGTTCTTTTTATGTCGTGTGGCTGCGGATCGCGATCGCCCTTTTCTTGATCTTCCTGATCAAGATGATCATGGACTACGCCCGGATGAGAATCGCCACCCAGGATTCCCGTTCCGTGCTCCGCTCGATGCTCGAGGCCGCCGGGTTCGTCTTCCGCAAGCTGGGAAAAACCCTGGCCCTTTATTATTTGCTCGGCCTGACGGGAGTGGCGGCCTTCCTTATCTATTGGGGAATTCGGTCCACTTTCTCGGCGGGTTCCTCGGGCACGATCTGGCTAGGATTTTTTATCTCCCAGCTTTTTATCGCCAGCCGGGGTTGGCTGCGAATCGCCTTCCAGGCGGGGCAATTGCGGTTTTTCACGCTCGAATCCTTCTAGGGACTCAAAGCGGGCGTTTCAGGATTTTATCGAGAGCCGCGGAGGGCGCGTGCGGGCAGCGTGATCAGAGCTTTGAAGAAGTCGAAGACGGCATTGACCGTGATCCCGACCAGGCGCAACGGCAGCATGAACAGCCAGACCAGTGGATAGAGAAGGAGCGCCAAGAGCGCCACGGGCCAGCAGATGACGAGCAAGATCAGCCAGAGCAGAAATTTCATCGTCTGTGATCCTCCTGTCTTGTCCATTGTAAAAGCAATCTCGTCCGAAAATCAACCTTCATCTATGGAATCGGGGACACACACTGTGTGTGTCCCCAAGGGCGCGGTGATGCTTATTAGATTAAACGAAAAGGGCGAGCAAAAGGTTTACGGCGAGAGGCCCGAGGAGGTACAGTTATGACCCTGGATCGGGAGCAGAAAGTATATGAGGCCTTGAAGGAACTGGGCATCACGTATTCGTGCTATGAACATCCGCCTGTATTTACTGTCGAGGAGGCCGTCCAGCACTGGCGGGGAATCGCCGGCGCCCATTGCAAGAACCTCTTCGTCCGCAACAAGAAAGGCAACCGCCATTACTTGATCATTGCCGAGCACCTCAAAAAAGTAGACCTGAATGCCCTGGCCAAAAAGCTAGGAGACGACCGGCTTAGCTTTGCCTCGGATGAGCGGCTGGCGCGCTATCTAGGGCTGCAGGCCGGCGAGGTCTCACCCTTCGGCCTTCTTCAGGATGGCCAACGGGAAGTCGTCGTCGTCGTCGACGCGGACCTCAAGAACGCGGCGTTCGTCAATTTTCATCCCAATGTCAACACGGCCACGATCGGCATCAACTTCGCCGATTTCGAAAAATTCCTGGCCTGGCGCGGCAACCGCGTCGTTTATCTGGTATTCTAAATGATGGGCATTCATAAACGGATATAGAATAACTGTGGAGGTATCTATGCCGCTCGAGAACACATTCCGCGAAATTTCTGAAATCTTTATACCGGCCCACGGCCATCCTGTTGAACGGACCGTCGCCGCTGAGCTCGTGCGATTTCTTAAGAATGGCTCCGTCATTCAAAAAGCCGGCAGAGGCCGGGTCCAGGAGAAAAAGGGGACCTTTTCTGTCGCCGTTGCGGATGAGAAATGGACGGACCGGCTTATGAAATCCGGTGTCAGAATCCCCCGGGACGGCGAATGGGTCTACTTCCGCATGGACAAAAACCGGGGCGGTTGCCTCCTCAGCTCCAAGCCGTATTTTCTCTATGCCGGTTTCCGCGAGGTTTTGGAACAAATATCAGAAAATAGCGAGGCCGGCCGCCGCGGCTGGATGAGGGAAATCAGCTTTCCCGTGGAGAAATCGACATTCGACCTCTTTCTCACTCAGTATGCCCGCACCCTCCGCCAATTTGACCGGGAAAGCTATATCCGGGAATACGCCAGGCTCGGCTTTACCCACGTCGAAGTCAACGCCCTGGCCACGCCGTTTCCCTATGAGCAGGGCGTTCCCGGAGAATTTTACCCGGATTTTTATACTTACTGTCCCGCCCTCGACCAATTCGTGGAAAGCCGTTTGAACCAGGGGCTCTATCCGGAAGAATATCTGAAGGCCAACTTGGGCCTTTTGAAGGAGAATGCCAGGCTGGCCCTCAAATATGGACTCGTCCCGGGGCTTCTATGTTTCGAGCCCCGCTCGGTTCCGGAGACCCTTTTCCAGAAATACCCGACGCTGCGTGGAGCCCGGGTGGACCATCCCTTCAGGAGCTTTAAGCCCCGATACACGCTTTCGCTTGTCCATCCGCTGGCCCAGAGGCATTATTCCGAGCTCCTGACGAACTTGATGAAGGAAGTGCCCGAGCTCGGGTTCATGGCCGTCTGGTCCAATGACAGCGGCTCTGGATTCGAGCACACGAAATCGCTTTATGTCGGACGGAACGGCGGGGCCTACATGATCCGCGAATGGAAAACCGATGAGGACATCGCCAGGGCGGCCGCCGGAAACGTAGCCCGTTTCTTGAGGCTTCTCAGGGAGGCGGGCTCGAAAATCAACCCGCAGTTCCGGGTGATCAGCCGCCTGGAATCCTTCTATGGCGAGCGTCGGTATCTGTGGCCCCAACTCTCGGACGGAGTGGATGTCGAGGTCAATTCGCTCCTCGTCGCGGGATGGGAAAATAACTATCCCCATCCTTCCTATCCGGACATCAAGGTCCTCGGGTCGGCCTTTCATAACACCCTGTGGGACAGGGAAAAAAGCGTCGAGAAAGAGCTGCGGTCACGGGGGAGCCGGAGTTATTTCTATCATTTCATCAACTCCCACGGCAACCATGAGCCGCTGCTCGGAATCCCTTTCCCTTGGCTGGCCTGGGAAAAACTCGTGGCTTGCCGGAAAAGGGGACTCCGGACGCTGGCCCACATGGGCGGGCTCCAGCCTCCCGACAAAGTCCCATACGCGGTGAACCAGGAGGTTTTCAGGGCTTTCCAGTTCGATGCGGGAATGGATATCGATGAGACGGTGCTGGCAATTGCGGAGAAGTATGTCGGCAAAGACGATGCCCCCGATCTCGTCCGCGGATGGCGGTTGGTTGAGCGGGCCATCCGGCGGTTCGTGCCGCTGTCCCTCTATTCGGGTTTCGGGACGGTTTGGAACCGGCTTTTGGTCCGACCTCTTGTCCCGGACATCGACCGGATTCCTGAAGAGGAGAGGTCCTATTACGAAAAATTCATGGTCAGCTCCGTTCACAATCCGAATAAAGTTGACCTGGCCAAAGATGTTCTTTTTGAGCTGATCTCCAAGGACTATGCTCGAAAGGCCTACCGCCGGATCGATCAATACGTCTGGAAACCTCTGGATGCGGCGGTCGCCCTGTTCAAGAATAAAACGGAAGAGGCCGGGCGCCGGCGCCGGGGAAAAGCGTATCGAGTTTTCCAGGACCAATATTTCCGGACCGCGGCTCTTCGCTGTCTTTACGAAACATTGCGGAACGCCGCGGTTTGGATCTACGCCGTTCATGAGTATCTTGAAACCCGCGACAGGCAAAAGAAAAAAGATTGCCTCCGGCTTCTCAAGGACATGACGGAGCGGGAAATTCGAAACGCGCGCGAGTCGATCCGGCTCTGGCGGGAAGCTCCCGTGGAATGGATGATCGTTTCAGGATTCGGGGAGACGCCCTTTATCTACGGGACAAATTACCCAGAGCTCCTGGAGAAAAAAATAGCCCTCATGAAAAAATACGGGGGCGACGAACCTTTTATCGACTCCGGCTATATGTTCCGCGTCGAAAACAATCCCTATCGAGAAGAATATTCATAATCTAAGAGGCTTGGTCCGTGATCGGGAAGTCTATCGTCAGTTTGGGTATTTTCGCGGTTGTTCGGACTCGTTTCCTGGTTCCGTACCGCCAGGTGGTCTTCACGATACCTGACATTCGGCCCGGGTTTCTTGCCTTCGCCTTGGGTCTCGCATAGAATAGCGCGGGAGACAAGGATTTGAGCCGATACGCCATGGGGATCGACCTGGGCGGGACGAAAGTCGAAGCCTGCCTCGTCGACGAAACCCGGAAGATCCTGGCCCGCAAGCGCCGGCCGTCCGAACCTCGTCTTGGTGGGGAAAAGGTCGTTGCCAACATCCTCGAGCTCGTGGCCGACACCGCAGCCGACACGCCCTACGAGGCCATTGGCATGGGGACCCCCGGAACGTACCACGCCGGCGACGACATCATGTACGGCGCTCCCCACACGCCGCTCTACGAGAAGCCCGGCCTCATCAGCCTCCTCGGCGCGAAGCTCACGGTCCCCCTTATCATCGAGAACGACGCCAACTGCCTGGCCCTGGCCGAGTTCTTCGCCCAGTGCTATGGAAAATACGAGACGGTCATGGCCGTGATTTTGGGAACGGGGATGGGCTCGGGCCTCATCCTCGGCAATAAGCTACACCGCGGCCCGAACGGAAACGCGGGGGAGATCGGCCACTCGTCGATCGACATCAACGGCCGTCTCTGCGGATGCGGCCGGAGGGGCTGCGGGGAGGCCTACCTTTCAGGGCCCAGCCTGACGCGCCGCTACAAGAATCTCTCCGGGGAGACCCTGGCCCCGCAGGAGATCTTCGGGCGGTTCAAGAGAGGGGAGCAGAACGCCCTGGTCCTCTTCGCCGAGTCCTTCCGCATCATGGGCGAGCTCTTCGCCAACTGCGTCAACATCCTGGACCTTCAGGCCATCATTCTCGGCGGCGGTGTCTCAAACATCCCGCTCTGGTATGACGGTGTCCCGCCTCACATGGACAAGGCCATCTTCGGCATCCCGGGACGGCGGATCCCCCTTATGAAGGCGGTGTTGGGGGATTCGGCGGGTGTCCTCGGCGCGGCCTTCCTCGGCCTCCGCGCCATGGGCCTGATGGAATTCTGATAAAGAGGACGGGCGGGGACGCACCGTGACAGGACCCGTCCGACCTAAGATAGAAAAGCTTCGGGGAAGCGTGAAGAACCGCACTCTGGAGTGGAGGCCAATAGCTGGGTCTTTAATAAGAGGGGGTGCCAGAAGAAGATGCCGGGGACCCGCTCGGCCTTATTGATACTTCCCCATGATGTAGTTTTGAGGTTCTCGACCATCACCTTCTGCTGGGTCATGATGGCCTTAACGATGTCGCGGGTCTTCATTGCGGTCGCGCTTATCGCGGCCATGTCCTTGTTCTTGACATCGCTCCGTAACCGGGAATATTATCATTTCGGGAGTGGGGTCATCGATTCCTTGCTTAGTTGGAGAAAAGATCGTTGGCCGGGCAAAACGAAATCTCTGTCCCCTACATTCAAGACCAAAGGCCTGAAATTTCGCGTTTTAGGTGGGAGGGCGCGATGAAAAATAAAGCGTTTCGCATGGCTGCGGCTACAGGAATTGTATTGTTTATATGTTCGGCGGCCCAATTCGCCCAAGCGCCCGCCTGGAAGGGTAAGATCGTCAAAGAGGGCGAGATAACCATTATCCGGAATCCCAAAAAACCGATTTATCGAGAACCGATCCTCGCCCTTAAAGAAGATTTTGTCTTGGGCGGGAGCAAAGCTCAAGGAGAATCCGCGTTCTCCAGGGCCAGGAGGATCGCCGTCGATAGCGACGAAGCTATTTATGTGGGAGATTCAAAGCAGGCATGCGTTAAGGTCTTCGACAAGGCGGGTGTCTATTTGCGGACTATTGGAAGACGCGGTCAAGGACCGGGAGAAATGGGATGGGTAGATTCCGTCGCCGTCAATCCCGACAATCAGGAATTGATCGTTGGTGATGGTTATAAACTAATTGTTTTCGATCTCCAGGGGCGATTCAAAAGAAATCTTATGTTACGCGGCATGGCCGCGCAAGCCTCTCTCGACAGACAGGGAAACGTTTTTGCTTGGATCTCTGATATTCGAGAAAGGCGGAGTATTTTTCGTTTGTTCAGCCCGGATATGACCAAAATTCTATCGGATATCGTCGTCGATCCCGATCTCCCGGATCGGAATATGTATTCGCCGCGGGCGTGCTGGATTCTTGATCCTCAAGGCCGATTGATATTCGGATATTCCAAGACCTATGAGATATCTTTCTATGACGAACATTTGAAAATCGTAAAAAAGATCGTCCGCGATAATGAACGCGTCAAAGTGACGGAGGCGGATAAAAAAATTTACATGAAACGGAGTCTCCCGCCGGGAACCAGCGGTCCGGTGAAACATCCTTGCCCCTCCGTCCACGCGGCGTTCCGGAGCTTTTTTATCGACGATCGCGGCCGTCTTTTCGTCCAAACATGGGAGCGCACTTCCGACGGCAGGCAGGATATTTATGACGTCTATGATTCCGAAGGGCGTTTTTTCGGGCGAATCGCGCTCAACGTCCATCCGGACTTTATCAATCCGATTCCGCGGATTCTCAGGAACAACAAGCTCTACGCTGTCGAAGTCGATGAGGAGGGTTACGAAGTCGTCAAACGCTATTCCGTGACTTGGAGATATTAAGGATAAACATGGGCGTATTAAAAAGGATCATATTCCGCGGTATCGTCATCTTATTGTCATTAACCTCATCGATATCCTAGGGTTAAATTGATTGTCCGTTACTGCGGTCTTCGCGCCAACGCCCATCGCTGGAAGGTCAGAAAGGCGGGTCTGAGTCCTTTCGTCTTGCGGATGGTCGAGGAGGATGAGAAGTGCCTCCCGTCCAAGGGCCTGAAGTTGCCCCTTGATCGCGGAGAAGCCGCCGCCGTCGCGGATCTTCGGATCGCGGCCATGTCTGTTACGCCGTCAAAAAGAGATGATTAAGAAAACGATTATTCTCATCCTGCTCGTTTTCACGGCCGTGCTCCCCCTTATCGGTCAATCCGTCCTGGTCTCAGCCTATAAAAGTGGTAAGATCGTCCTCGCGCCGGACCCTCGATTCGGCCGGGGCGTCGATTGGGAGTCCGTCGTTCTCCATTTCGCCAATGATATGATAGTGGCTCCCGACGGGTCGATTTTTGTCGCCAACAACCGCGAAAACACTATCCTGAAGTTTGATGGCGACGGCTGGCTCATCAGGAAATTCGGCAGAAAGGGGCAGGGGCCCGGGGACTTCGAATTCCCCAGCAATCTTAGCATCCTCGACGGCCGGACTCTTATCGTCGGGGAATACGCCGGGAACCGTAGAATCAGCCTCTTCGACCTCGAGGGAGGCCTAATCAAACTCATACGGACGAACGCCCCGGTATTCGACATCGCTGCGCTCAAAGAAAGCGTCATCGCCTACAGGTCCATGTCTTTCGGTCAAACCGACACGAAGCCGACCGGCGGTGTCGATCATCACCAAGCCCTCATCAAGGATATGGTAAGCGGCCGGGAGGTCCGGGTGGCGGACGCGGCGATACCTTACCGCGGCTTCAGCAGCGGATTACGGCTCGATGCGTCCGTCTGTGGAACGCTCCTCGTCGCCGCGACGCGCGACGGCGACGTCCTCGTCTGTGATACACGGAAGGCGGAGGTCGAGGTGTTCAATTTCGCCGGCAAAAAGCTGCGGACGTTCACGCTGAAGCTCGAGCCCTTTCCTCTGACAAAAGAGTACCTGCGCCGGTACAAGGCCGAGATGATACGGGGATTGAGGAACGGGCCTGCCGCCTCCTTGGCGAACTTTCGGGAGATCGTCAGGGAGGTCGAGGGCGCCTCCTTTGGCTCCTTAGTCGACGGTCACTTTCCCCTCTACAAGAATCTCGTCGTCGACTCGGAGGGCAATATTCTCGTCTTCAAGAACACGGATTGCCTCGGCGACTGCCCGATTCTGGTCCAGGCCTATTCGCCGCCGGGAGAACTTCTTGCCGAATTCGAATTGGACCCCGGCTCCTTCAAGGTCGAGATCGACCACCGCTTCCGGAACATCTGCTTTACCGGCCGGGGGATATTCGGCATGTTCCCCAGAAAAGACGACCGGGACGAAATCATTGTTCTCATGAAGACCGCGCTCAAATGAGCTGGGACCGGACGGCTTGGTCAGCGCGCGGCTAGGGCTAGGCCGGGCTGCCGCGCTTTCTTGGCGTAGGCGGATGCGGCGAGCCTTTTATCGACCCCGGCTATATGTTCCGCGTCGAAAACAATCCCTATCGAGAAAAAGATTCATAATCTAAGAGGCTTGGTCCGTGATCGGAGCCGTCGTCAGTTGCCGTAGTAGCCCAGCCTGTAGCTCACCCGGCAATCCTTGTCTTTCACCTTGACGACGATCTTGTGGAATTTTCCGTCCTTGTTGTAGGGACGGGGCGTATAATACAGCAAATAATAGCTTTCCGAGGATTCGACGGCGCTTTTCATGAGGAAAGAAGCATT
>Ga0315293_10005816_pt1 | contig 11591 bp, 10 predicted proteins | sample YL17G13_20_MG_FD_203071 | JGI IMG/M metagenome (GOLD analysis project Ga0315293, IMG submission 203071) | Sediment microbial communities from Yellowstone Lake, YNP, Wyoming, USA - YL17G13_20 | ecosystem: Environmental > Aquatic > Freshwater > Lake > Sediment | place: USA: Wyoming | collected... | reverse complement strand
TATTTCTTTAACAGGTTTTACAAAATAGCAATATGAAAAAGATCGAACTCATAGGTTTGCAGACCGTTCCGGAAATCCAGGCCGGCGACAACCTTGCACAGATTATCTGCGATTGCGCCAAAAAAGAAAATATCGGAATAAACGAAAAAGACATTCTTGTTTTGACAAGTAAAATTATTTCAAAAGCGCTGGGACTAACAAGAAAAAAATCAGATGTAAAAGTAGGCGAAAAAGCACTGAAGCTTTCCAAAAAGACCGGCAAAGACCCGCTCTGGGTCCAGATGATTCTCGACGCGGGACACAAGATTATCGCGGTAATGCCCCTTGGCGGAGTAATAACCGACTATATTGCCGCCACATCAGGAGATGCCAAAACCAGCCGAAGACTCTGCGATAACGAAAAGTGTCTTTTCATAACAAAAGGTCCGACCGGCCACATCCATACCTGCGATGCGGGAATCGACGGCTCAAACCATCCGGAAGGAATCGTCAGTCTGTTTCCGGACAATCCGGACAACGAAGCAGCCAAAATCAGAAAAGAGATACAAAAAATTACAGGTAAAAATATCGCCGTCATACTGGCGGATACGGAATTGGTTCCTTATGGCACAATTGATACCCCTGTCGGTTCGTCAGGTATAAATCCCTGTCCGTTAGTGTTCGGCAAAAAAGACAAATTCGGCAAACAAAAATTCGGTGGCGCCGACCTTGTAGGCCTTGAGCTTACCGCCGCATCTGCCCTGCTGTTCGGCCAGACGGATGCGGGAATTCCTGTAACTATAATAAAAGGATACGAGTACCACTTTGATGAAACAAGAAATATTTCATCTGCTCCGCATTTTTCAGGCAACGAAAAATATGTTTATCAGATTATCCGGGGGACAATGAAGGCAACGTCCTATGTAGTTAAAGGCTTTGGCAAAAAACTCCTCCTGCGCATCGGCTCCTGGCTCATTCGTTAAGCCGCATAAGTACAGTAAGCAAATCAAAAGTGAACAGAATGGCCGAGGTAGAGGAAAAACATTATCGCCAAAATGTGAAGTATCCACCAATTTAATGTGAACAGTTTAAACTGACCCATATTTACCTCCACAACATATAACCAATGTAATATACAACACTTACAGTAACCAGATGCACAAGCCACCATCCCATATTGGGATAACGAAAAGTTTTGCCTTTTTTCTCTTTGGCTGTGTCATAGCCGAGGAATTCCAAATCGAAGAGAGATTTTCCGATAAAAAATTTACCCCACAAAATTAATATATCAGCCAGAAGTGTGTTCAAAAGAACCGCCTGCGCTGTTATCGGATTGGGCCAGTGAGCAATCGAAAAATGGCCCATTGTGATAGTGCCTATAATGACCAGGAATCCGTTTAAAACATAGCCATAAGCAATCGTTTTCCTGAAACAAAAAAGAAGGGGCACAACCAGAGTACTCAGAATACCGCAAACAAGCGGAACAAGGTTTGAATAATTGGTTTTGACAGGATGAATTCGAGTGTGCAGCAATAATCCCCCGATGGAAAATACCAAAAGACTGACAATCAGCATAGACTTAATATGAGTTTTGACTGACATAATTTTCTCCTTAAGTTATGACTTATTAAGCATCTTTTTACCTCTCAGAATATGATGATAATGCTGGGCAAATCGGTGTGCTTCATCGCGGACATACTGCAAAAGCTTTTTTGCAGGATTTGTCGCAGGCAGTTTTAAAGGCTCATCTTTGCCGGCAATATAAATTATCTCTTCACGTTTGGCCAGCGCGACAAGTTTCGGCTCAGCGACATTTAATTCCTTAAAGGCATCCTGTGCAGCGTGAAGCTGGCCAATGCCGCCGTCAACTAAAGTCAAGTCAGGCCAAAGCTCCTCACCGGCTGCAGCGTGACGGAAACGCCTGACTAAAACCTCCTTCAGGCAGGCATAATCATCTATTCCGCTGACAGTTTTGATTTTGTACCGCCGATAGCCTGCCTTAAACGGCCTCCCGTCAATAAATCTTACTAACGCCCCGACCGTTTCTGAGCCGCTGATATGAGCAATATCGAAACCTTCTATTATGCGAACGGGATTTGGACTATCGAGGAGCTTCTGTAGTTTTTCAAGAGCCTCCGTAGGTTCAACTGCAAAAACTTCAGGCTGAACATCTTCCGCGACACTGCCTCTTTTGTCGAGATTCTCAATTAAGCGGATTCTGTCGCGATACATTGCAGCTTTTTCATAATCAAGACGCCCTGCCGCCTCGTCCATCTGCTTTTTTAATTGTTTTAAAACTACAGTTCTCTTTGAATTGAGAAATTTAATCAAATCACTAATGATTTTCCTGTAATCAGTTTTGCTTATGTAATCAGCGCAAGGCGCCGTGCATTGCTTTATACTGTAAAGGATACATGGCCTGAAAAAATGACGCTTGTCGTCTGACTCTTTTATATCAAGCCCGCAGGTACGAAACTTAAATATCTTCTGTAGAACTACAATCGCGGAACGCAAATCGCCTGCATTCGCAAACGGGCCGAACAACCGACTACCGGCTCTTGGCCTGCGAGTGGCATAAATGCCAGGATACTCGTCGCGTATTGTTATTTCAAGATATGGAAAAGTTTTGTCATCCGTAAGCTCCATATTATAAGGCGGGCGAATATCCTTTATCAGCCGGGCTTCCTGCAAAACTGCATCAACCTCACTGTCGGTTTCAAGAAAATCAACTGTTTTGACTTTAGTAAGCATCTCGGCAATCCATGGGCCGCGAGAAGAAACTATATCCGCAGCAGGTTGAAAATAACTGGCAACCCGCGAACGAAGATTGCCGGCCTTGCCAATATAAAGAACTGTACCTTTAGAACCTTTCATAAAATACAGACCGGGGCCGGTCGGAAATGTACGAATGTCCCGGCGTATATTCTCAAACTTATCAGTCATACCTTTATTGTACTTGATATTTGTTGTAATATCAATTTGTGCGCAGACTTGTTAATTGAAGGTTTTTCTTTATAATCAGTTTATTATAAAGAACTATAACAGAATTCTTCTTATTATATTGGCGGCGATTTTTTTTATGGCAGGAAATACTGCGCAGGCTATTGACCGTCAGGCTCTTGTTGAACGCCATAAAATCATTATTACAAAAGTAGATGCTCTCTCGCCGCTGTCGCTCGGCAATGGGCGGTTCACTTTTACCGCAGATGTGACGGGACTTCAGACTTTCCCGGATGCATATCAGAATGGGATACCGCTGACTACGATGGCCGAGTGGGGCTGGCACAGTTTTCCAAATCCACAAGGTTATAAGCAGGCAGATACCTTTGTCGACGTACAAACCGGTGGTAGAAAAGTACCATACAACATAAATCAAAAGTGTGAGGCGGCAAGTTGGCTCAGGGCTAATCCGCATCAAACCAGCCTGGCGAAAATCGCTTTTTTTCTGAAAAAAGCCGATGGTTCGGTGGCAAATGCCAACGACATAACCAATATTCATCAGGAACTGGATTTGTGGACGGGACTGCTGACAAGCTCTTTTGAGTTTGAGGGGGAAAAAGTACTGGTTAAAACTGTTTGTCATCCAAAACTTGATAATATCGCTTTTGAAGTGCAATCGGACTTAATTACAGAAAACCGGCTGGCGGTTGAAATCGCCTTTCCTTACCCATCCGGCAAATGGGGCAAAGACCCGGCAGACTGGACTGTTCCCCAAAAACACAGCACTAAACTAAAACAATTATCTGATACACAGGTTCAAATCCTGCACAATATGGATTCTCTCGTCTATAACTGCAAAGTACAATTTTCTGCCGGTACACAGATAGAAGAAAAGCAAAAACATCATTACATTTTAAAACCTTCTACAGATGAAAAGAGGTGGGATTGCAGTATTACATTTGCCGAAAAAACAAAAGATAAATCAATTATAGATTTCAATTCAACTGCTCAAAAAAGTATAGAACATTGGAAACATTTCTGGACAACTGGTGGAGCGATTGATTTGTCACAAAGCAGCGACCCGCGATGGAAAGAATTAGAAAGGCGGATTGTGCTTTCGCAATATCTGACAGCAATTCAATCAGTGCAGAAATACCCGCCGCAGGAAACCGGACTGACCTGCACAAGCTGGTTCGGCAAATTCCACCTTGAGATGCACTGGTGCACAGTGTGCATTTTGCGTTATGGAACAGGATGGAACTGCTGGCGCCCAGCCTTGAATGGTATAAGAAAATCCTTCCTGTTGCTCGTCAAATCGCCAAAGCCAGGGCTACAAAGGCGCTCGCTGGCCAAAAATGGTTGGCCCGGAAGGTCTGGACTCCCCTTCAACCATTGGCCCGCTTTTAATCTGGCAGCAGCCGCATCCTATTTATTATGCAGAGTTATTATATCGAGACGATCCCTCATCACAAGTCCTTGATAAATATAAGGATATAGTATTCCAGACAGCAGAATTTATGGCGTCTTATGCGAGCTGGAACGACAGTCGGAAATGTTTTGAACTCGGGCCGCTGATGATTTCGGCGCGTGAATTCAATGCGAGCACATACGAACAAAATAAAAATCCTGCCTTTGAGCTGGCTTACTGGCGATGGGGATTGCTCAAGGCCAATGAATGGCGAAAACGGCTGGGAATGCCGACTGAGCCGAAATGGGAAAGTATTGCCAATCAGCTTGCGCCCTGGCCTATAAAAAATGGCGTGTATGTTGAACAGGAAATGGTCCCGGTTGTTGATGGCGGCCATCCGTGTATGCTGGGAGCATTTGGTATTATTCCGGAAAGTCCACAATTAGACAAAAGGATAATGGAAAAAACGCTGGAGTATGTTTTGGCTCATTGGCAATGGGATGATACGTGGGGCTGGGATTACCCGATGATGGCAATGACAGCGGCCCGGCTGAAACGCGGCGATTTGGCGATTCAGTCGCTTCTGCTGGATGTCCAGAAAAACACTTATCTGCCAAACGGCCATAACTATCAAAGTCAGGATTTGCCCTGCTATCTGCCCGGCAACGGTGGGCTACTGACAGCCGTGGCAATGATGGCCGCAGGCTGGGATGGCTGTCCGGATAATAACGCTCCCGGTTTTCCCGACGACGGCAAATGGGTTGTACAATGGGAAAATCTCAAAAAAATGCCATAACGAACTTAACAGGCATACAGCCATAAAAAATCCTATAAAAATTTTTTCGCAGGTCTATAAAAGGCCAAGACTTATGAAATTTTGGGAATTTTTTTAGATTTTTAATTGATTAAATACCTGCCGCCAAGTAGTATATTTTATGGTAGCAACCACCAATATATTGGGGGTTGACCCTCAGTATTTACAACATATTGTATATTTGACTGCAAGGAGGCTTATTTTTGCAGGGAGGCTGAAATGACCACGGCAAACAACTCAAGTGGCTCTATGGAAAGAAACGGTAAAAACGGTCTGAAGGAATGGCAAAGCCCAAGAGGAAAAAAAATAAAAGGGCTTAAAATAAATCAGATTTTTTCCACGCCGAGGGTGCATCCCTTTGATGAAATCAAGTGGGAAATAAGGCAGGCAAAAATCACAGGCGATGGCGGTGAAGTTATCTTCGAACAAAACGATGTCGAAGTGCCGGCTTTCTGGAGCCAGCTTGCCACAAAAGTCGTCGTAAGCAAATATTTCTACGGGGATATCGAAGCAGGAAACAGAGAACACTCCGTTAGGCAACTCGTGCATCGAGTCTGCAAAACCATCGCAGACAGAGGCCATCGCGACGGATACTTCGCAACGCAGGCAGACGCGGAAAATTTCTACAAAGAACTTACCTGGCTGTGCGTCAATCAATACGGTGCATTCAATTCGCCGGTGTGGTTCAACGTCGGGCTGATGGATATTTACAACATCAAAGGAAGCGAACACAACTGGCACTGGGACAGCAAACAAAATAAAGCTGCGCTGTGCAAAAACAGCTATGAATATCCGCAGGCATCGGCGTGCTTTATCCTGTCGGTAAAAGACACAATGGAAGACATAATGAGACTGGCCGCAAACGAAGCAATGCTGTTCAAGCACGGCTCAGGCACCGGCACAGACCTGTCAACACTGCGAAGCAGCAGAGAAAAACTTGCCGGCGGCGGAAAACCGTCAGGACCGCTGAGCTTTATGCGGGTCTATGACCAAATCGCTGCCGTTGTCAAATCAGGCGGAAAAACCAGAAGAGCCGCCAAAATGCAGTCGCTTATGGTTACGCACCCCGATATAAAGGATTTCATCACCTGCAAGATGGAAGAAGAAAAAAAGGCACGTGCCCTTATCAGGGAAGGATACGGAGGTCCTTTTAACAGCGAAGCTTATAACAGCGTTTTGTTCCAGAACTCAAACCTGTCGGTAAGGGTAACAGACGAATTTATGCAGGCTGCCGAAAAAGATGAAACATGGATCACCCGCGAAGTTACCACGGGTAAACCATCTGCGGAATACAAAGCCAACGAACTGCTTGACCTAATCGCTCAGGCCACAAGAATCTGCGGAGACCCTGGAATCCAGTATCACTCCACCATTAACAGATGGCATACCTGTCCGAATGCCGGCCCAATACACGCATCCAACCCGTGCAGCGAATATATGTTCCTCGACGACTCGGCGTGCAACCTCGCTTCACTTAACCTGATGAAGTTCAGGAGCGAAGACGGCTCGTTCGATGTTGAAAGATTCAAGGCTGCAATACGAATCTTCATCATAGCTCAGGAAATACTCGTCGATAACGGCAGTTATCCCAACGTCCCTATCACGGAAAACAGCCATAACTTCAGGGCGCTGGGGCTGGGATACGCTAATCTTGGAAGTCTTATTATGAGCCTCGCCCTGCCTTATGACAGCGAGCAGGCAAGAATATTGGCCTCAGCTATCAGCGCAACCCTGACAGGAACCGCTTACGCCATCAGCGCAGAACTGGCTTCTGTTAAAGGACCATTTGAAAAATACCGCGAGAATGCACAAGCTATGCTGAACGTAATCGGTATGCACCGCCAGCACTGCAGAAACATCTCGGAAGTACACTGCCCTCAGTATCTGCTCAGTGCTGCAAAAGATGCCTGGGACCAGGCTCTTGATGCCGGAGCAAGATACGGATTTAGAAACGCTCAGGTTACCGTGCTTGCACCGACAGGAACCATCGGATTTATGATGGACTGCGATACAACCGGAGTCGAGCCGGACATCGCTCTTGTAAAATACAAACTGCTTGCCGGCGGCGGAATCTTCAAAATTGTCAACAGAACCGTGCCCATGGCTCTGGAAAGACTCGGTTACAGCGCCGAAGATATAAGACATATCTGTGACGATATCGACAGGGATGACACTATTGAAACAAGCAAAAAACTGAGCAAAGAACATCTGTATATCTTCGATAGCGCTTTTAAACCGCAAAAAGGCTCAAGAAGCATTCATTATATGGCTCATCTGAAAATGATGGCAGCGGTACAACCCTTCATCAGCGGAGCCATCAGCAAGACTATAAATATGCCGAAAGAAGCAACCGTTGACGAAATCAAGTCCGCCTATATCGAAGGCTGGAAAATGGGATTAAAAGCCGTTGCTATCTACCGGGACGGCTCGAAGATGCTCCAGCCGGTCAAAACAGATGAGCATAAAGATGATTCAAAAACAGCTACGGTAACTGTTGCCAAACCTTTCAGACGCAGACTGCCGGAAACCAGAAAAAGTATTACACATAAATTTTCTGTCGCCGGGCACGAAGGCTATCTGACAGTGGGACTGTACGATGACGGCCAGCCGGGCGAACTGTTCATCACGATGGCAAAGGAAGGCAGCACTGTCGGCGGCCTTATGGATGTCGTCGGCACCTGTGTTTCAATGGCGCTGCAGTATGGTGTGCCGCTGATTACACTTGTTGACAAGTTCAGACACGCAAGATTCGAGCCAGCAGGAATGACCTCAAATAAAAATATCCCGTTCGCAAAAAGCCTTATCGATTACATCTTCTGCTGGATGGGATGCGAATTTATTCCCGGATATGCGGAAAAGAACACGCCGAACCGTTCCGAGGGCAATCCGCCGGACAATAAGACCACAACTACCGCAAAGACTCTCGTTGAGAAGACAAAAGACCTGGCCAAAAAAATCGCTGAAGCAAAAGCCGGGCAGGCAAAATCTCAGATAAAACCCATCGATACCGATAATCCTGCCAGGCCGGAAAAAAGCAGATTCGCAGATTTCGCTGACAGAGCCGTTGCTATGGTAACAAGCGTCGTCAAAGGCGACAATGACATCCAGGCCGAGGCTGCTGCTATACAGCAGTTCAACGCACAGTTTGAGCATTTTCAGGATGATGCCCCTGCCTGCGATATCTGTGGCTCGATTACTGTCAGAAACGGTTCCTGCTACAAATGTTATAACTGCGGTAATTCGATGGGTTGCAGCTAAAAAGCAGTAACAAATAATAGCAGACCAATGGGGTCGGTTAATCGTCAGGGTTGGTTCCCAAAAACCCTCAAAAAAATGCGTTGACACCTCCTTTTTGGCAGTTATAATGTGCTGTTTTCAAAATTTCATGGAAATGGTTCATTATGAAGAGTTTTCTGGCTAAAAAAGAAGAAATCCAGCGGAAATGGCTCATTGTTAACGCCGATGGAGCAATTCTGGGCAGACTGGCTGCCAAAATCGCACCGATATTGATGGGCAAGACAAAACCCATTTACACGCCAAATGTCGATACCGGCGATTTCGTCATCGTTATAAACGCTGAAAAAGTGCGCCTTACCGGCAGAAAAGACCAATATAAAGAGTATGACTACTACACACACTATCCCGGCGGACATAAATTCATAAGCTTTAAGGAAATGATGGCGAAAAAGCCGGAAAAAATAATCGAACTTGCCGTAAAACGAATGATGCCGAAAAACACGCTCGCAAGGCATATGATGAAAAAACTTAAAATTTACCGCGGTAACAAACATAAACACGTTGCTCAAAATCCGCAAACATTAGAACTGTAAAAAACTACGGAAAAAGGAATATGACAGAAAATCCTAAAAATGAGCCGACAGGGGCCAAACAGCACTCACCGGCCGGGCAAAGTGCGCAAAAGAGTGAACCAAAAAATATCTTCATCTGGGGCACTGGAAGAAGAAAAACATCCGTAGCAAGGGTAAGAATCAAAGCGGGAAAAGGTGAACTCAAAATCAATAAGAAAGAGCTTACCAAATACTTCACAAGACCGCAGGATATCAACGCAGTTCTCGCTCCATTAAAGGCGACAGACACTCAAAAAAGCATCGATGTCCTGGTCAATGTAAAAGGCGGAGGTATCACAGGCCAAAGCGGCGCCGTTATGCTTGGCATTGCAAGAGCATTGAAAATCTATGACCCGCAACTGACCCAAAAACTCAGAGACGGCGGATACCTGACAAGAGACAGCAGGATGGTCGAAAGGAAAAAACCCGGCCAGGCTGGAGCCCGAAAGAGATTCCAGTTTTCAAAACGCTGATTGCAAATTACACACAAGATTATTACAATGGCCGCTTATGAGAACGCGGCCATTTTTATTTATAGGAGATTAATATGCTGCCAGTTGCAATTATAGGTGCAAGCGGATACACCGGCGCAGAAGCCATCGAAATTCTGCTGCGCCACCCGCAGGCGAAACTTACCTGCCTTACCGCCCTGCCGGAAGAATGCGGCAACGTCGCTGAAGTCTTTCCCCGTTTCAAGGGACGCTGCAGCCTCGACATCGAGCCGCTGGATTTGAACAAACTTACAAGCAAGGCAAAAGTTGTCCTGTGCTGTCTGCCGCACAAGGTCTCGATGGAATTTGTACCGAAACTTCTCAAGGCAGAACTGAAAGTTATCGATTTCAGCGCCGATTACCGTATTAAAGATGTCAAAGTTTATGAAAAATACTATCAGCCGCACAGCGATACTGAAAATCTCAAACACGCTGTTTACGGTCTGTGCGAACTGTACCGCAACAAAATCAAAAACGCAAAATTAGTTGCCAATCCCGGCTGCTTTCCAACGGGCTTTATACTCGGCACCGCCCCGTTGTTGAAAAATAAACTCGTCGAGCCTTCAATCATCGTAAATGCCGTTACTGGCATAAGTGGAGCAGGGAAAAATCCCTCCAAAAACTTTCACTTCCCGAATATGAACGAAAACTTCTTCGCTTACAGCATCGGCAACCACCGCCATCAGCCGGAAATGGAACAACTCGCGGCAGAAATTGCAGGTGCAGATGTTGATGTGCTCTTTCAGCCGCACGCAGGTCCGTTTGACCTTGGGATACTGTCAACAATCTACTGTGAGCCTAAAGAAAAAACAACAAACGAAAAACTGGCCGAATTGTACAAAAACTTTTACAAAAATGAACACTTCGTACAGATTCTGAGCACTGCACCGATGATTAAAAACGTTGCTAAAACTAACTACTGCCATATCTATCCTGCCGTTTGCAAAGACAAAATAATTGTTTTTACTGCAATTGATAACCTGATAAAAGGTGCCTCAGGCCAGGCAATCCAAAATATGAATATTATGTATGGCTTTGAAGAAACATCGGGGTTGATGTAGCAATGGCAAATCCCGGAACGATCAAAATAGCGACGTGTCAATTTCCTGTCAGTGAATCCGTTCAGCAAAATTCAAAACATATTCAAAAATTCCTGCGCAAGGCCAAAAAACTTGACGCCCAAATCGTTCACTTTTCCGAATGTGCACTAAGCGGCTATGCAGGACAGGATTTTGAAAGTTTTGAAGAATACGATTGGCCGCTGCTAATTGAAGAAACTCAAAAAATTATGGCTCTTGTCAGCCAGCTCAACCTATGGGTTGTCCTCGGCAGCTCTCATAAACTTACGTCGCCGAATAAGCCGCATAATTGCCTATATCTTATAAATCCGCAAGGTCAAATCGCCGATAGATACGATAAACGATTTTGCACAGAAAGAGATTTAAACTATTACACGCCGGGCAACAGATTCGTAACCTTCGAGATTAACAGCGTAAAATGTGCCCTGCTTATATGTTTTGATTTGCGTTTTCCGGAATTGTATAGAGAATTGGAAAAACTGGACGTCCAGTGCATCTTTCAGTCGTTTTACAACGCCAAGCAAAAGGAGCAATCTGTACACAAACATATAATAAGACAGACAATGCAGGCGAATGCTGCTTTGAATTATTTCTGGGTAAGCTTGGCAAATTCCTCCGGCGTAATTGCGCCTTATCCATCCTGCTTTATCCAGCCGGACGGTGTAATTATAAAACAACTGAAATTAAACAGACCCGGCATAATGGTTAACACCATTGATACGACACAATCCTTTTACGACCCATCTGTAAAATTCAGAGACCTTGCTATGAAGGGAATTTTAACAAATGGCCCGCAAAAACTCGATGACCCAAGAAGCAAAGATACAAAAAGCCTGTAACAAACGGAGAATAAAGTGAAAAACACAACTATAACAGCACCAAAAGGATTTTTGGCGGCGGGAATGAGCTGCGGCATAAAAACTTCAGGCAAAAAAGACTTATGCATAATCGCCTGCCCGACCGGAGCAACGGCTGCCGGAGTCTTTACAACAAATAAAGTGGTATCTGCGGCCGTTATACTATGCAAAAAAC
>Ga0315293_10005814_pt1 | contig 11594 bp, 10 predicted proteins | sample YL17G13_20_MG_FD_203071 | JGI IMG/M metagenome (GOLD analysis project Ga0315293, IMG submission 203071) | Sediment microbial communities from Yellowstone Lake, YNP, Wyoming, USA - YL17G13_20 | ecosystem: Environmental > Aquatic > Freshwater > Lake > Sediment | place: USA: Wyoming | collected... | reverse complement strand
TAGCTCCCCTGACCCGGCAGCAATCGCTCAAAATAGGGAGCTATGCCGACTTGCCCTTGACGCCTTGATGGGCCTCGATGACGCCCATAGAACCATCATCGTCTTGCGGGATATCGAAGGTATGACTTACGCCCAGATTGCCAGAGTCATCAACATTGAGCTGGGCACCGTCAGAAGCAGACTTAGTAGGGCCAGAAGCAGTCTCAGACAAGTTATGGAGACTATGAGCAATGAAGGTCAATCCAAAAATCGATGAATTACTAAATAGCTTTATTGATGGAGAGCTGCCCCCCAGACAGCAAACCGAGGTCCAACGGCTTGTAGCCCACGACCCGGCCATCGCCGGCCGTCTCCAGCAGCTTAAAAAGTGCAGATTGCTCCTGACTTCTTTGCCTTCCGCGCACGCTCCCGCGGCCCTGTCACGGAACATAATTGCAGCCCTCGAGAGAAAAACACTGCTCGGCGAGCCTCCATCTTCTATCGAGCAGCTCGCAGGAGAAAGGCAATTATTTGTTCGCAAACTCCTCGCTGCTGCTGCTATAATCGCCCTGGTTGCTGTTCTGTCTGTTGTCATTTACAATATCGTAGCCCCGCCGACTACCCCGGCACCGCCGGCCATTGCTACTCGCCACCTCCCCCCTTTACCTGAGCCGGCCATAGCCTTACCAATCCAGAGGCTGGCACAATTTGCCGGCAGACTCGAGCTCGAAACCGATTCCTTCATCCAGGTTGATGCCTCTGTCAGTAAGGCCATCGCCGAAAATGACAGTGTTGACTGCACATCTCTGACACGTCAGCCCGATAGGGCCGAATACATCCTCGCTTGTAGTCGCAAAGGCCTCGCGTCTCTCCTTGCCGACCTCGAAACCGTATGGGACAAGTTAGATTCCGCAACACTGCTGGTCTATACCGACACCTTTGGCCGGCAGATTGCCGTCAATGCAGTTACCGCCGACCAGGTTCTTCAAATCGCCGGCCAGGATAGCCTCGAAAGGTCTATCCGGGTTGCAAAAGATTTTGCTGCCTTAAACAATATAGTCGAGCTTTTACCGGGCAAGGATATCCTGACTGCCATTGATGCCGCAGCCCCCGACCTCATCACTACTACTAAAATCCCCAAACCCACCTTGACAGGCTGGCCAAAAACAATTAAAAAATCCACCAGCCAGTTGAAAACCGATGCAAAGGTAAGCCTGGCAATTACAGTCGTCGCCGACAAATAATAGATTGCTTCTGTCTGTCGTGCGCAATGCCAAAAATATTTAGCCCCCGAAATTGTCCTGAGCGTAGTCGAAGGGTTTATGCTGGGGGTTTTTCTGGGGAAATCGCTGATGTTTGAAATTCAAAATTGTTGCCTTATTGTCGTCGATGTTCAGGGCAAGCTCGCCCGGTTGATGCACGATAAAGACACCTTGTTTAAGAATATCGAAATCCTCATTAAATCCGCCAAAATCCTTAACATCCCTATATTATGGTGTCAGCAGTGCCCTGAATCTCTCGGCCCAACAATCCCTCAAATCGCCCGGCTTCTTTCTGGCATAGAACCGATAAATAAAGCCAGTTTTAGTTGCTGCGGCTCAGACCAGTTCAAAACAAGATTAACTGAACTTGCCCAAAAGCATGTCCCCGAATGTCTCTGTCGGGGACAGATTTTACTATGCGGCATAGAAGCCCACGTCTGCATTTATCAAACCGCAATGGACTTAATCGGGCAAGGATACGAAGTCGAATTTGTTTCCGATGCCATCTCTTCCAGGACTGCCGAAAATAAGCAGGCCGCAATAACCAAAATGACCGCCGCCGGCGCTAAATTAACCACGACCGAGATGGCTTTATTTGAACTTCTTAAAACTGCTGACCATCCTCAATTCAAACAAATCGCCAAACTGATAAAGTGACCCGCCGTTGTTCGGCGGGTCATCATGAGTCCACCGAAGGCAGACGAAGGATCTGGCTGTCGTTTGCGTCACCCTGAGCGCACCTGTCTTGAGCTTCGTCGAAAGAGTCGAAGGGTCTCACCACCGCCGCCTTCCGCACTCTGTTTTCTTAATTCTAAATTCAACATTCGATATTCGTTCTCTCCGTCAAACCGTTTCATTATAAGCGGATTGCATTTTCAGCTTTTTCCTATCCGCTACAGTCCGTTTGGTTTGTAAGTTCATACTGCAATTGGTATTAGAAAAATTGTTTATTTTTTTAGTTTAATCAAAGATATTTATTGATAAATTAAATATATTAACTATAATTGTGTTATAAATTGATTTTAATGAGTATATGTCGAAAAAGATTAAACAGCTAAATCTGCCTGCTACTTGCCCGCTTTGCGGTGGATCGATAGAAGTTACGCAGATAAAGTGCACCGGCTGCAGCAGCGAAATTAACGGCTCTTTCGAGCAGGGTGGATTGGCAGTCCTGCCGATTGAGTACCAGAAATTTATCAGCGTTTTCCTTCGCCATCGCGGCAACATCACGCAGGTAGAAAAGGAGCTCGGCATCTCTTATCCGACAATAAACAAGATGCTCGACAATATAAACAATATGTTAAGCTCTACCGCCCAAGAGCGGCCTCTCACCAGAGAGGAAATTCTTGACTCGATAGAAAAAGGCGAAATGAGCGTAAAAGAAGCAACATTTATCCTCAAAACCCGTAAATAAGGAGAAAGAAAATGCAATCCTACCCATCGTTTTTGCCCTTGCTTGTTTGTCCGCTTGTTTGTTTTGCTGTAGTCCTTCTCATCTTAAAACTTGCCACAAAACTTAAAACATTAACCGTAGTTTGCCTTGCTGTATTAGCGGCAACAATCGTGCCAATTCTTGGTATTAGGTTCATACCGTCTTCGTCCTACTTACCATCGAGATTGCACGCAGTTTACTTTAAGTTCTGGTTATTTCTACCAGCCACCATTTGTGCTCTCATTTTGATAGCCAAATTTGTTTTTCGCTTATTCGAAAGTGTCTCTTCAGAGGCAGTCGTCACCACCGCCGAAAGAGATAGAATTCTCCGAATGGTGGAAGAAGCAAAAATTACAGCACAGGAAGGTAGCGAATTGCTCGACGCTATAGGCAAATCCAGCGCACTGCGAGGCGAAGAAAAATTCAGCCGGGTCGATATTCTGATGCTGGTTGGCGTGGCGTTGGTGGTCCTGGGGTTCTTCCTGCCGTGGGCGTACATTAGTATGGCTCAAGTGCCCGGACCTTTTGGACGTGTCTCCGGTTACCAGGCGGGTTATCACACCGGCGCTCTCGGCTGGACCATCTTTATTATCGGCCTTGCCTCTGCCATACCTGTGTTCGTGACACCCAGAAACCTCCTCTATAAAATCTCGATGATGCAGATATTCTTAACTCTGATAGGGTTGATTATTGTAATTAGTGTACTGGTACGCGCAGGCAATCATTTAGGCCCAGGTTTGGTATTTTGCCTTATAGGGTTTATAGTTGGGCTTTTAGCAGCTATTGCAAAACTGAGAAGATTGGCAACCTGATCAAGCCGATTTCCTTTTGCTTTCTGCCTCAGCTTTGCTTTTTTCGCTTTAAGTTTTTAGTTTCTACCGGTCACGAGCCTTAAGCGAGCTTCTCGCTATTCTTCGCCACCTTCGCTATCGCCTCAACGATGTCATCCATATCCTTTTTTGTCCCCAGGAATGCAATCTTTGAATCGAGGCTCAGCATCTCTTTGCCGCTCGTCTTTTTATTGTCCATCGCCTCCAATTTCTTTAGCGACTCTCTATATTTCTCAAGCCGGCTTTTTGAAAACGCTGTCGCAAATCCTCTCGAATTCAAATGCTCCTCCAACATTCCTTCCCGATGACATCCGCCATCATACTGTCTCGGCTTGCCCGAAATGACATTTATCCCTTCTGCACGAACCGTCTCAGCAAACTGTGACGCCGGCACGTTGTTGAATTGTTTTTTATCGTAATCAATCTCAAAGACGACATAAGTAATACGGGTATTTTCGTTGTATAATTTCTTTGGCTTCAATCCCGGTATCTCTTTTAATTTGCCCTCTATATATTTTCCATTTTCCTGACGAAGTTTGTCCTGTTTCAAAAACCGCTCAAACTGCTGCGTCAGAATCGCCGCCTGAAACTCCGTCATCCGGTGATTTGAACCCGGATATGGATACCCGCTCTTTTTGTTCCACGGGTCTCTGCCGTTATTGATGTATGCTGCGCATCTTCGCATCAAATCCTCATCGTTTCCTAATATAGCCCCGCCTTCGCCGCTGACAAGCGACTTCCACTCCTGAAAGCTGATACATCCTGTCGCACCGAATGTCCCCACCTTCTTGCCGCCGACCTGGGCAAACACCGACTGGCACGCATCCTCTACCACCGGTATATTATGTTTCTTCGCCGTTGCCATAACCTTCTCGATATCCACCGGATACCCGGCCAGATGCACCGGCATAATCGCCTTGGTGTGCTCCGTTATCGCCTCTTCAATAAGCTCCGCATTTATCGAGCCGGTGTCCGGGTCAATATCCACAAAGACCGGCAGCGCATGTAAATTGGTAATCACATTTATAGTTGCGATAAACGTGTGCGGCGACGTTATCACCTCATCGCCCGCTCCCACGCCGAGGCAATGCAGCGATGCGCCCAGCGCCGTCGTCCCACCGTTGCTTAATACGCAATACTTCGTCCCCATCGCCTTCGCAAACACCTTCTCAAAATCATAGACCGCATTACCCCGCAGACAGCACCAGTTCCTGCTTCGTAGCGCACCCAATAGCGCCTTCTCTTCTTTCTGGTCGAAGATTGGCCAGGTCAAATCAAAGCCCTTTTCCCTTACCGGCTCACCTCCCAAAAGCGCCAGCTTATCCGCCTTCTTCACCACATCCGCATAAAGCGGATTTGTCGTATTTTTCAATAAACTAACGCCTGCTAATCCAATTGACGTCTTCTTCAAAAACGCCCTGCGATTTATCAAAAACCTACCCATGATTTTCTCCTTAACTCAAAAGTTAATCCGCCTTACGTCTGGCAGATAAGAGCTCGAAACTAAAAACCGCCTAACTCATTCTACCCGCAAATTTTATGTCGTCTATACGCTACCCGCTATCAGAAAATAGTAAATAGTCAATCGTAAATAGTAAATCGGGTGTCCTGTCAACTTGGCGTTGAAAACGGTCTTTGTTATGCCAAAATTGGCATTTTTCTGTCCTGCCGGATAATTTCTTTATCAAGTTTTTCAATTTCCGCGTTCTGTAACCGCTTTTTGCAAAAGCGGTTAAGGAAACTGGCTTAAAATCCGCCTTTGTGGCCGAAAACTTGGTATATTTTTTGCTGCTTTTAGTATAAATTATGCGTAATTTACGGATTAGACCTTATATTTAGGCAAATTAAGGAGACACATAATTATGGCAGCTAAACAATTAGCATTTGAATCTGATGCGAGAGCCGCCTTGCTGGCCGGCATTGAGAAACTTGCAGCAGCCGTCAAACCGACGCTCGGCCCGCGAGGCCGAAACGCCATTCTTGACAAAAGCTGGGGCGGCCCAAATGTAACCAAGGACGGCGTAACGGTCGCTGAGGAAGTCGAGCTCATCGACAAAAATGAAAATCTCGGTGCAAAATTGGTGCGTGAGGCCGCAAGCAAGACCTCAAAAATTGCCGGCGATGGCACAACAACCGCCACCGTGCTGACTGAAGCGCTATTCAAGGAGGCCTACAAAAATCTCACCGCCGGCGCCGATGGTATGTCCCTGAACCGCGGGATGCAAAAGGCGGCAAAAGCAGTGGTCGATATGCTCAGCTCAATGGCAAAGCCCATCAATGTTACCAAGCCCGATGATATCATCAATATCGCATCGGTGTCGGCCAACAACGATGTCGAAATTGGCAAGATTATGGCGGACGCATTCCAACGGGTCGGCAAGGACGGCGTTATTACCGTTGAGGAAGGCAAGGGTTTTGAAACTGCGGTTGAGTTTGTTGAAGGTATGCAATTCGACCGCGGGTATCTGTCGCCGCACTTTATAACCAATCCTGACAATATGGTATGCGAGCTGGAGAGGCCGTTTATTTTTGTCTATGAGGATAAAATCAGCAACGTGGCCAAGTTAATTCCGCTGCTTGAGAAAGTGGCAAGGACAAAAAGGCCGCTCTTGATTATCGCGGAGGATGTTGAGAGCGAGGCGCTGGCGATGCTGGTGGTCAACAAGCTAAAAGGCATCCTACAGGTGGCAGCCGTCAAGGCGCCCGGCTACGGTGACCGGCGAAAAGCGATGCTGCAGGACGTCGCGATACTTACGGGGGCTGAGCCGATTTTCAAGGACTTAGGGATAGAGATGGAAAACATCAGTATCAAGCAGCTTGGCCAGGCCAAAAAAATAACCATCGACAATGATAATACAACTATTATCGAAGGTGCCGGCACCCAGGAGGCCATCAACGGCAGAATTAAGCAAATCAAAGAAGAAATCGAAGTTACAACCAGCGATTACGACCGCGAGAAACTGCAGGAGCGGCTGGCGAAACTTACCGGCGGTGTTGCACAGATAAATGTTGGGGCTGCCAGTGAAGCGGAAATGAAAGAGAGAAAGGCCCGCATAGAAGATGCGCTGCACGCTACCAGAGCGGCGATTGAAGAGGGAATTGTGCCGGGCGGAGGTGTGGCGCTTATTCGCTGTATAGATTCTGTAAAGCAGCTAAAGCTTGAAGGCGATGAGAAGACCGGTGCGAACATATTAGTAAAATCACTTACGACGCCGTGCTATTGGATTGCAGCTAATGCAGGCGCAACTGCAAATCTTGTGGTTGCCAAGGTGATGGAGGGCAAAGGCGGTTTTGGCTACAACGCCGATACCGGAAATTTTGAGGACCTGCTCAAAGCCGGCGTTGTTGACCCTGTGAAGGTAACACGCATCGCTCTACAAAATGCTGTCAGTATCGCAGGATTACTATTAACAACAGGCTGTCTTGTTACGGAAAAGCCAAAAGAACAAGATGAAAGACAACCACCAGGAGGAGGAATGGGTGAGAATATGGATATGATGTAAGCTAAAAAGTTAATCCGCCTTTGGCGAATAAAAGCGAAAAGAAAAAAACTCGGCGACGACAGGGAAGTAAAAAATGAGCAGTAAAAGGTCTAAATCCAGGCTGTGTGAGTTGGCAGGCAAACAGGTAATGAACCTGGCGGCGATAATTGCTGCGCTGTGGATAGCAATGAGCCTGGGCTGCGCTCGCGAAGAGGCGAAAACAGCCGGCACCAAGGCGCCCTCCCGGAAAGAGATAAGCAAGAATGAGCGGATGGAGTGGTGGCGGGATGACCGCTTCGGAATGTTCATTCACTGGGGCATCTACTCTGTGCCAGCCGGGACATACAAGGGACAACAAGCTGGGGGTGCTGGCGAGTGGATTATGAATTCCGCTCACATACCGGTTGAAGAATACGAGCAGTTCGCCAGGCAGTTCAATCCGGTAAAGTTCAATGCAGACCAGTGGGTGCAAATCGCTAAAAATGCCGGGATGAAGTATATCGTTATCACAAGCAAGCATCACGATGGCTTCTGCCTGTGGAATTCGAAGGTGAGCAATTACGACATTATGGACGCTACGCCATTTAAGCGAGATATACTCAAGGAGCTGTCGGCGGCGTGCAAGAGGCAGGGCATTCGGCTTTGCTTCTACCATTCGATTATGGACTGGCACCATCCGGATGCTCAAGGGACTTTCTACCCCAACTATAATGACGGCGGCCGGTCGAATCCAAACTTTGGCCGGTATGCTGAAAACTATATGAAGCCGCAGTTGAAGGAGCTGATAACTAATTATGGGCCGCTTGGAGTGCTCTGGTTTGATGGTGAATGGATACCGGAATGGACCGAAGAGCAGGGTAAGGACCTTTATAAATATGTGATGGGCCTTCAGCCGAACATCATCATTAATAATCGTGTCGGCAAAGGCAGAAAAGGGATGGAGGGCTTCAGTGAAGGCGATGAGTCCGCCGGCGACTTCGGCACACCGGAGCAGCAGATTCCGCCTAAGGGATTGCCGGGAGTTGACTGGGAGACCTGTATGACGATGAACGACACGTGGGGCTACGTGTCGGACGATAACAACTGGAAATCAAATGAGGTCCTGATACGCAACTTAGTGGATATTGCGAGCAAAGGCGGCAACTTTTTGCTAAATGTCGGCCCTACGGATGAAGGGCTTATCCCTGAGGCCAGTGCCGAGCGGCTGGAGGCGATGGGAGAATGGATGAAGGTCAATGGGGAGAGCATATACGGAACTACTGCCAGTCCGTTTGGTATGGTGTCGTGGGGGCGATGCACTGCAAAGCCGGGCAAGTTGTATCTGCATATCTTCGATTGGCCGGCGAACGGAAAAGTGGAGGTAATGGGTCTGACAAACAAGGTCGAAAAGGCATACTTATTAGCTGACAAGAAAGCCGGGCCGGCTGTCAGTCAGGACGAGGATAATATTGTAATAAATCTGCCTGAAAAGTCACTCGATGCTATCGACACCGTTGTTGTGCTTGAAATCGAAGGCAAGGCGGAGGTTGTGCCGCAGGGTCTGCTGAAACAGGCAAAAGACGGCTCTGTAACTCTAAAAGCATCGGCTGCAACCGTTCACGGTGACAATGCAAAGTATGAATCCGGCGGAGGTAAGGACAACATCGGGTTCTGGACAAATGCTCAGGATTATGTAACGTGGGACTTCAAGATAAAAACGCCCGGCAGTTTTAATGTTGAAGTTACCTTTGCCTGTGAGCGTGGAGCCGGCGGAAGCGAATATATCGTTTCGGTTGCCGACTTAGAACTTACTGGCACGGTGCGTGATACTGGAAGCTGGACTAACTTTGTCAGCGAAAAGCTCGGAATAGTAAAAATCGGCAAGGCCGGTACATACACGCTGGCGGTTAAGCCAAAAACTATGCCAGGAGGAGCGGTGATGAACCTGAAGTCGATAGTGCTTGTTCCGGTAAAGGAATAAATTTGTTGTTGAAGGTAAGAGATGAAATTTTAAGGTTTATAATTGCAAAGGAGTGAGCTATGAAGCTTAAACCACTTGATGATAGAGTTGTGATAAAGCAATCAGAATCTGAGGAGAAGACTGCCGGCGGCATTATTCTGCCGGACACCGCGAAGGAGAAGCCGCAGCTCGGCAAGGTCGTTGCCGTTGGCCCGGGGAAGCTGCTGAAGGATGGCAGCCGGCGCCAGGCGGCTGTAAAGAAAGGCGACGAAATTATCTATGCAAAATACATCGGCAGCGAAATCGAAATCGACAGAGAAAATTACGTAATTCTGCAGGAAGAGAACATCCTGGGAATCGTGGAAAGATAGAATTGGCCACAAAGACACAAAGGCACGAAGAAGATAACAAAAATTATTATAGTGCAAGATATGAGGTGATAAGAAATGGCAAAGCAATTAATGTTTGATAATGTAGCTCGCACGCATCTTAAAGACGGAGTGGCGCAATTGTCACGAGCAGTCAAAGTTACATTGGGACCGACGGGCAGGAACGTTATTTTACACAAGAGCTGGGGTTCTCCGAGGGTTACCAAAGATGGTGTTTCGGTCAGCAAGGAGATTGAACTGCCCCAGCCATTTCAGAATATGGGCGCAAAGATGGTCAACCAGGTTGCCAGCAAGACAAGCGATACCGTCGGCGATGGAACGACGACTTCAACTGTTCTGGCAGAAGCGATATACGCTGAAGGGCTAAAGCACGTAACTGCTGGTGCAAATCCGATGGCTATCCAGAGAGGAATCGCAAAAGCGACCGAAGCTGTTTCCAAATTTATCCGTTCGGTAAGCGTTCCTGTGAAGGGCCACGACGATATCGCGAAGGTTGCAACCATCAGCGCAAACAACGACCCATCGGTCGGCGAAATCCTTGCAGATGCGTTCGATAAAGTCGGCAAGGAAGGCGTCATCGAGATTGAAGAAGGCAAAGCGATGCAAAATGAATTGGAGGTGGTCGAAGGATTGCAGTTCGACAAGGGTTACATATCTCCGTATTTTATCACCAACGCCGAGACCCTCGATTGCGTTCTTGAGGATGCCTACATACTGCTGCACGAGAAGAAGATAGCCAACGTTCGTGAGATTATTCCTCTATTGGAGAGGATTGCTTCTGTAGCCAGACCGCTATTGATTATAGCTGAAGATGTCGAGGGTGAGGCACTGGCGGCATTGGTTATTAACCGGCTGCAGGGAGTGCTGAAGTGCTGCGCGGTCAAAGCGCCCGGGTTTGGCGACCGCAGGAAGGCAATGCTCGGTGACATAGGAGTATCTACGGGTGCGCAGGTGGTTACGGAGGACCTGGGAATCAAGCTCGAAAAAGTTGAGCTTTCGCAGTTGGGTCAGGCGAAAAAGATTATCATAGCTAAGGAGACGACCACGATAATTGAGGGGGCCGGCAAGAAAAAGGAGATGGATGCTCGCTGCGGGCAGATTCGTAGTCAAATTGAAAAGACAACCAGCGATTACGACCGTGAGAAACTGCAGGAACGTCTGGCGAAGCTGACCGGCGGTGTTGCGGTCATCAAGGCCGGGGCGGCAACCGAGACCGAGATGAAAGAGCGCAAGGACCTGCTGGATGATGCGCTGCACGCTACCAGAGCAGCAGCAGAGGAAGGCGTGGTGTCCGGCGGCGGCGTAGTGTTCCTTCGTGCCATCAAAGAGGTAGAGAAAGCCAAAGCAAAGGCGAAAGGAGATGAGAGAATTGGCTTTGACATTGTCATAAATGCGCTCAAGTCGCCGACAGCCCAGATTGTCGATAACTCCGGCGACCAGGGTGACGTCGTGGTTGCCCAGCTTTTGGAGAGATTAGAGAAAGAAAAGCATCTTGGCTATGATGCCAATACTGGTAAGCTTGTAGATATGTTCGAGGCCGGGATTATCGACCCTGCAAAGGTTGCAAGGACCGCACTGGAAATGGCAGCATCGGTGGCAGGACTTATGTTGACCACCAGTGTCTTGGTGACGGAGCTAAAAGAAAAAGATAAAGACGAGCCGCCGATACAGGGGGCAGTTCGGTGATAATCGTTGTGCGTAGTGTGTTGTGCGTTGCGCGTAAAAAATATGGCAGGAAAAATAAGAACCTACAGGGATTTGAATATCTGGAATGCCGGTATCGAACTGGTCAAAGACATATATAAACTAACGGGAAAGTTTCCGCAACAGGAAATATACGGTCTAATCAGTCAGATGAGACGAGCAGCAATCTCGATACCCTCGAATGTCGCGGAGGGATTCAGGAGACAGCACAACAAAGAATTTAAGCAGTTTTTATACACGACGCTTGGAAGTTGTGCAGAATTGGAAACACAGATAACAATAGCTAAAGAGTTGAGGTATATCCAGCAGGACGAAGAAAATAAGCTACTTGAAAAGCTGGATTATATTTGTCGAATGATTTCCAATCTGGTTAAAAAACTTTAGGCGTTGCAACGCAATACGCAGTACGCGCAACGCAGAACGAGATTATGGCCAAACGCGACTATTACGAAGTTCTGGGTGTGGGCAGGAATGCGTCCGCTGACGAGATAAAGAGGGCATACCGGCGTATGGCGCTCAAATATCATCCGGATAAAAATCCGAATAATAAAGACGCTGAGGCCAAATTCAAGGAATG